>ERZ773051.180-NODE-180-length-51025-cov-47.528173_pt1 | contig 51025 bp, 56 predicted proteins | sample MGYA00580631_ERZ773051 | MGnify/ENA primary metagenome ERZ773051 (study PRJEB29015, sample SAMEA2738137) | human oral metagenome | biome: human oral; feature: human-associated habitat; material: saliva | place: China | collected 2204 ... | reverse complement strand
CAAAAAACAATCCTCTTTTTAGGTTTTTATTGAAACTTTTTTGAGGAAAAAGAAGTATTGCTTATCCCGAATTGGAGTTTTGATTTTTTATAATAAAAACTATATTAAATTAAGAAGAAACTCGAAAAGATGTTGCAAGTATAAATGTGTCACGTAAAATTCGTATTTTTGCCTTATAAATTTTTGAAGCAATCAGATCATTAGGAAAAATAATACAATGGATAGTAGGTATAGTACTTAGTCTTTACCTACTCATCCTATTTGTAATTAACTTCTCTCCTACCCAACGCATCATAGCAAATGCCATCCAAAATGCATTGTCGGAGAAGTTACACACTACGGTAACTATTGGTAATATCAACATCGGATTATTTAACCGTGTCATCATTAAAGATCTAAACATAAAGGACCAAAGTCAGCAACTCTTGCTTGGATGCGATTTGGCAACAACTAAATTTGAAATCAAACCTCTATTATGGGGGGAAATCTCCCTAAGAACGGTGTCGCTCTTAGATGCGAACATACAACTCTATAAGAAAGCGGCAAACTCCCCCACGAATTTCCAATTCATCATCGATGCACTGAAATCAAAAGAAGAGAAAAAAGAAGAAGCACTAAATCTTCGCATTAATAGTGTTATCTTGCGTCGTGTCAATGTCACTTGGAATGAATGGTACAAAGCACAGAGTCCAGGAAAAATTAATTTTTCACACCTTTCGATAAGAGATATTAGTTCCAATATCAGTTTAAAACGCCTTACGCCGGACAGTATCAATCTCCGCGTGCGTGCTCTTTCCTTTAAAGAACAGAGCGGATTAGACATTAAAAAACTAACGTTCCGCCTTATTGCCAACCATCATAAAGCTATACTGACAAACTTCGATTTACGACTATCAAATTCTTATATAAATCAAAGCCGTATTGTTTTTACATATGATGATAGCTCAATACAAACGCTGGGATATACCCTTACATGCCGAGGTGCCATAGATCAGGCCCAACTATCAACTGAAGACTTTTCATTTGCCATCCCACAGTTCAAAGGACTTAAAGAAACTCTTTCTTTAGCAACCTATTACTCTATAAATAACAACAGGTTAAACTTCAACAACATTCAAATAAAAAACAAAAATGAGCATCTAAATCTATTAGCTTCCTTTACACTAAACAGAACGAATGGAAAAATTAATGATTTAGCACTTAACATCCATCAATTCTCACTAACACAGAGACTTGGGCAGAGACTCTTCATGCATTTCAGTCACAAAGAAACACCTGCCATCTTTTCTCGGGTAGGTAACATTGATTACTCTGGCATTATACGAATAAAACTCGGTAAATCCTATTCGGCTAAAGGCTTATTGAAGACTGGCGTAGGGAGTTTCAACGAAGCGTTAACTTATAAAGACGAACGATTATCAGGGAGCGTTAAAGGGAAAGCTTTCGCATTGGCAGAAATCGTCGGAAAGAAAGACCTACCTTCTCAAATCACATTCAATCTTCAAGGAGAAATTTTACTAAATAAGCAGACACCCAAAAGCAATGCTAATATTAGTATAGAGAAGTTTGAACTTAAAAACTATCTCTACCACGGCATTACAAGTCAGTTAAAACTAGCAAATAAATATTTTGAATTAAGCCTAAAATCAACAGATCCCAATATGTTGCTGGGAGTAAATATAGAAGGTAATCTCAAAAAGTTAACTCCTTACAATATTCGCGTAAAGGCAGACATTCATAAACTGAATCCAGCATCTCTACATCTGACACAACATTTTGGGAAAGCCAGCTTTGCCACTTCGCTTGAAGGTACATTGAAAGATTTAAACTTACAAAATCCTATTGCTCAAGTAAAAATACGAAATTTCAGCATGTTTGACAATGATTCCACCTATCAGTGTCAGCAACTAAATATATCCACAACAACACAGTCTTTACACCTAAGAAGCGACTTTGCAGATGCAGATATACAAGGACCGATGGATTTACAAAAGCTCAAAAAGAGTATTTTCCATATTTTAGCAAAATCTGTTCGAGGGCTTATAGAATTGACAGACAAAGAAAAAGGAGAGAAATGGGCATTTAATGTACAAGTAAAGAAAACAGATATTCTTCGCCGACTCCTTAATATCCCCATCTACATTTCAAATGTTGCAACACTCCGAGGTTACATTAATCACGAGAGCAATGCAACATCCATAACATTTGATACAAAAGACGTCATATATAACGGACTAGAGTTAAAAGATATAAGTCTGTATTTCAACAGTAAAGAAGATAGCGCTAAACTATTACTACAAGCAAAGAAAACCTTTGAAGAAACCAATATTCAAGTGGTAATTGACGGAAAAGCAGAAAAAGGAAAGATGCTGACAAATATCTATTGGGACGAATATATAAATCATGAAATTGGAGGTTCACTAAAGTTCACCACCAATTTCTCAAACGAGGGAAAGCTTATTAACATAGATATTCATCCTACAAACTTTCACATAGGAGATAGTATCTGGGATATTGATAGAGGACAACTTACTTATACGCGTCAGTATCTTGACATTAGAGCTTTTTCAATAAGACATAGCGATCAAAAATTGAACATCTTTGGAAAACTATCTTCTAATCCAAAGGATTCTATCTACGCTCAACTACAAAAAATAGATGTCGCTTACGTTATGAATCTTGTGGACTTCCACGCAGTAGACTTTGCCGGAAAAGCATCAGGAACAGCAAGTATTTCTCACGATCAAAGAGGTAACCAACTTTCTGCAGATTTATACATCCCCGACTTCCATCTAAATGATGAATTTCTCGGCAAATTACATCTGCAAGGAGGCTTTGATTTCCCTAATAAACAAATCAATCTTAATGGAGATATCGTTGAAGGAGATACAGCAAGAACAAAAGTAGAAGGATACGTTAATCTACATCACAAACAATTACAACTGGATATAAATAGTAAGAAAACGAACTTAGTATTTCTGAATCGCTACATCAGTGATATCTTTGATAATTTTCAAGGTAGAGGAACGGGACATTGCCGCATCTTTGGGCCGCTCAAACAATTAGATTTTGAGGGAGAAATAGATGCGTGGGCAAGAGCAAAAATACATGCAACAGGAGCATCATATCTTGTAAATAATGGACATGTAACAATTCAACCAGGCATCTTCTCCTTCCACAACTTTACGGTTTCTGATGAAAAAGATGGAGACGGAACGATGAATGGTACTCTACAACATACGCACCTAAAGAATTTGCGCTACAACTTTGATGTAGAAGCAAAACGGCTACTAGTTTTAAACCAACCTCCCAATGTAGACCTACCCTTCTACGCGACAGCTTATGGAACAGGACACATGGCACTGAAAGGCGCTCCTAATAATTTGCAAATAGATCTGAACATGCATCCAGAAAAAGGAACTGTCTTTACTTACACAGTCAATAGTCCTGATAATTTTACCAATGTGCCCTTCATCAGATTTGCAGAGCGCAATGATAGTGTACAATCCTCTTCGCGGTTGTCGTTTGAAAAACAAAAACCAACAAAAGCACCTAAAGACAGCACAGAGAGCAGTTCTACCAACATCCGTATGAATATGCTTTTCGACGTCACACCTGATGCAACAATCAAGGTTGTCATGGACGAAAAAACAGGTGATGCCATTACTGTACATGGAAATGGTCCGATACGTGTCAACTATTATAATAAAGGTAATTTTAACATGTATGGAACATATACTGTTGAGAATGGAACTTATAAAATGAGTATCCAAAATGTCATACGGAAAGACTTTTCTTTTACTCAAGGCAGTAGAATAATCTTCAACGGTGATCCGTATCAGGGCGACTTAAATATGCAAGCTGTATATGCCATCAACTCAGCTTCACTTGCCGACTTAAATATCGGAAGAAATTTCAGTACAAATACCACGCGTGTAAATTGTTTATTGAATTTCCATGGCAAAGTACAGAACCCAGAAGTAAACTTTGATCTTGATTTACCAAATGTAAATGAAGACGAGAAGCAGATGGTAAGACATCTTATCGCAACAGAAGAAGATATGAACATGCAAATCATTTATCTTCTTGGAGTTGGCAGATTCTACGCTCCAAACTACTCGCAAACAGCAACAAACAGCAATGAAACACAAACAGGAGCAGCAATGAAATCATTTTTATCATCCACTCTTTCAAACCAACTTAATAGCATTATTTCCAGTGCCATGAATAGTTCAACCTGGACTTTTGGTGCAAATCTATCAACAGGATCTTTAGGTACTAATACGATGGAAATAGAGGGGCTATTAAGTGGACGTCTGCTCAATAATCGCCTACTTATCAACGGCAACTTTGGTTACCGAGATAACACCTATAACACAACGAACTTTGTGGGTGACTTTGATGCACAATATATCCTAACCAAAGGAGGAGGCGTGAGTCTGAAAGCATACAGTGAAACTAACGATAGATACTTTACTCGCTCTACACTTACTACACAAGGAATTGGAATTTTGCTTAAACGCAATTTTAATAAAGTAGGAGAACTCTTTCGCTGGTTGAGACCTTCACGTTCACAAAGAAAAGGAAACATTAGCACTCACAATTAAATTATGCCGTAGAAAAGCGGCACTCCTTTATCACTTTTTTGAACTGATAAATAAGCTACTAGAAAATAATGGAAAATACTACCATTTGTGCCATAGCAACTGCTCCAGAAGGAGCCTTGGGTATTGTACGTGTATCAGGACCTAAGGCTATTAAAATTACAGAACACATCTTTGACCGTCCCTTAATAAATCGCCCAGCGAACTCTATAGTCTTTGGACGCATAATAGACAATGATAGCATATTGGATGAAGTTTTGGTTAGCATCTTTCATGCGCCACACTCCTATTCTGGAGAAAATGCGACGGAGATATCGTGCCACGGTTCTAAATACATACTACAACGCTGCATTGAACTACTCATTCAAGCAGGCTGCGTAATGGCAGAACCTGGAGAATTCACAAAACGTGCCTTCCTCAGTGGAAAGATGGATCTTAGTCAAGCAGAAGCAGTAGCGGATTTGATAGCATCGTCAACAAAAGCTACTCACCACTTGGCTATGAGCCAGATGCGAGGAAGCTACAGTACCGCTCTGAAAAAACTTCGAGACAAGTTGTTGCATCTGACATCTTTATTGGAGTTAGAACTGGACTTTTCAGACCATGAAGACCTAGAATTCGCAGATCGAATAGAACTCACCAATATCGCCACAGACATCAATGAACACATAACTCACCTGTTAAAAAGTTTCCGTTTAGGAAATGCCATAAAAAATGGTATACCTGTGGCTATCGTAGGACAGACTAATGCTGGTAAGTCTACAATCTTGAATGCACTAGTAGGAGAAGAGAAAGCCATTGTCAGCGATATTCATGGAACTACGCGAGACATTATTGAAGACGTTGTAAACATCGAAGGAATTCCATTCAGATTCATTGATACTGCTGGTCTACGCAGTACTACAGATACAATAGAACGCTTAGGAATTGAACGAAGTTATATCCAACTAGAAAAGGCCGACATCGTACTATGGGTTATAGATGCGTTACTTCTTGAAAATGATGTTCAAGATTTATCTGAACAAATTCTCCCTCATTGTGAGAATAAGCAATTGGTATTAGTCATCAACAAATGCGACTTAGCAGCTGACACTCCACAAGGTGAAGCGAAGATTAAAGAAAGCGTAGAGAAATTACTCAGAAGCTGTCCCAAAGACACTCGTAAAATTATGATAAGTGCTCATCAAACGAAAGATATTTCCCGCCTTCAAAACATTTTCCCTACACTCATTGACCGCACCAAGATAGAAGGGGCCTCCTCGTCCGTTATCGTGACAAATCTTCGCCACTACGAAGCTTTTAATCGTGCACAAAAATCTATTGCGCAAGCTATTTCCGCCCTCAATCTTAGTTTGTCGGGGGAACTTATCAGTGAAGATTTGCGCGACTGTATTCGCGCGCTCTCTGAGATTATTGGAGAAGTAAACACTCAAGATGTCCTTTCCAATATCTTTTCAAAATTTTGTGTCGGAAAGTAATCTTTTTGTGTGGGAAAGTAAGTTTATATTTTAACAAATCAAGTCAAGTATAAAACGGGTGTAACCATTGAGAAACAAGGCTTTATAAATCAATGTTTTGAGGTTTATGAAAAAAGTTTTGTTATTTCGCAATAATTACACCCGTTTTGTCGTTATTTTGTTGTTCCTTTGTTGCTCTCAATCTCAGAGCAACAAAAACAACAACAGAGAGCAACAAACCAAAACGACAGCAGTATGGAGAAATCAAAAGAACCAATCAGGCTCAGACAGAGGAAAACGCCCAACGGCTTGACCTCTCTCTACCTTGACATTTATCTGAACGGCAAAAGGTCTTATGAGTATCTGCGCCTCTACCTCGTTCCTGAAAAGACCCGTGAAGACAAGAAGAAGAACAAAGAGACGCTGCAGCTTGCCGAGGCTATCAGGGCGAAGCGTGTTGTCGAACTCAGAAACGGGGAGTTCGGCTTCAAGAGTGATTACGCCGAGGACACGCTGTTCTTCGACTATTATGAAAAGTTATGTGAGAAGCGTTTTCACGCCCCTGACAACAAATCGAATTGGGGAAACTGGCGTTCGTGTCTGAAACATCTTGAAAAGTATGAGCCGAACCGAAAAATCACGTTTGCCGAAATAACTACAGAATGGGTTCAGGGCTTCAAAGAGTATTTAGAGAATGAAGCGTGTGCGTGGGGCAATGACTACCGAGACCGCATCAAAGACCATAAACTTTCAAGAAACTCAAAACTGAGTTATTTCAACAAGTTGCGGGCGTGTCTCAATCAGGCATTTGATGAAAGAATTATCAGGAATAATCCAATGCGTGGCGTTGAGAATTTCAAGGCAGAGGAAGGCACGCGCATGTACCTTACAATAGATGAAGTGAAGAAGCTCGCCGAGACAGAATGTGAATACCCAAAAATCAAACGGGCTTTTCTGTTTTCATGCCTGACGGGTCTCAGACGGTCAGACATCTTGAAAATGACGTGGGCAGAGGTTCAAGAACAGTCAGGCTTTACCCGCATCATCTTCCGTCAGAAGAAAACGGGCGGTCAGGAATACCTCGACATAACACCTCAGGCGGCTGAACTTATGGGAGAGAGGGGAAAGCCAAACGAACCTGTCTTCACAGACATTCACAGCCCGTCTTGCACGAATGAGGCAATAAAGCGGTGGGTGCTCAGGGCGGGCATAAAGAAAGAGATAACTTTTCATTGCGCCCGTCATACGTTTGCGGTCATGATGCTTGACCTCGGAACGGACATTTACACAGTCTCAAAATTGTTGGGACATCGTGAACTGAACACAACTCAGATATACGCCAAGGTTCTTGACAAGAACAAACAGGCGGCTGTTTCAAACATACCGACAATACTCCCCCTGGCTGAAAAGCCTGACGGAGATAAATGACATAGAGCGGCGCAAAGGGTTATTTCTTTCCCTCTGTGCCGCTTTTGTCTTTCTTATATAAAAGTATATCTCCTCGCCCTGTCAAGAGCCATGTGGCTGAAACGCCGTAGTCATTGACAAGGTATGTGAGCCACGCCGCCTGAAAGATGTCCCGTGAGGGGTCTTTCTCTAACGTGTTCATGTTCCAACGGTTTATTTCATGCGCCCGTGTGAACGTCTGTTTTCCCCTGATTATCTTTTCATCTTTGAGATAGCGCAGAGCCTCAAAGAAACGCTTTATTACCTTTTGGCTGTCTTCTGTCTGCATTGTTCTTCTGATATTAAATTAGCGGCTCTGAACCTTTCATTTATTTCTTTCTCACGCTCTGTCAGGCGTTCTTGCCAACGGCTCTCTGCGTCAGGCGTGAACACAGGCTTTCTCCCCTCTTTGACGGCGGTCTCAAACTCTCTGACCTCTTCTCCTGACATATATGGTATATACTTGTCAAGGTCTAAAAGAGCCTGAACGTGGTTCATCGTCTCACGTTGAAGAGAGAAGAGTTTGCCGATTTCAAGCATTTCTCCCGTGCCGAAGAGAAACCAACGGGCGTTTATCTCAGGCAGCTTTTCAAGAACTGTCAGAATTGGCTGCACACCGAAATTCTCGCCTCTCAACATCTTTGACAGATACTGTGGCGACCACCCCATAAGCTCGGCAAACGGTATTTTCTTTCCCCCTGTCTTATATCTGATTATTTCTTCTAATCTTTCGTTCATATCTTTTGACCTCTTTAATATTTTGGTATTTTCTGTTCAACCCCACAGAACTTGACTATACGGCAGCGGCAGAGGCGGCATTGTCTTCCTGACGGGCAACCGTTTTTTTATTCTCGGCGATCTGCTCTTTCAAAAGGTTCATCAGTTCATCAATTTGCCTATCCTTCGATGCAAGGCTCTGTGCCTGTTGTTGAAGAACAGCCCACACGTCTTTCTGAATTGTCAGGCCGTTTTCACTGTTCAGGTTAGTTTCAGGCTCATTTTTGAACATTTCTCCCTCACCTGTCAAAATCCAAACTTCGTTTATATTTTCATCAAGTCGGCAGAGTTTCTTTGCAAACTTGTCTGATAAAGGCACACGCCCGTTCACAATCTGAGAGAATGAAGACTTTGTGTAACCCATTATCTCAGAGAGTTCTCGGTCGTTTTCTGCTACGCCTTTGTAGAGTAGCCAATTAATGGCTTTTCTTATTCTCTGTATCTCCGTCATACGCTTAATTAAAGTTAAAAATCGCAATTTTATTTCGGAAAATTCTTCTAAAAGCGAAACTTAGTTTATATTTGCACACAGTTACGGTTAAATAACCGCACAAAGATACGAAATAAGAATTAAAATCGGAAATAAACTGATAAGTAAAATCGAAATTTTAACAAGGATTATGGCAGAAATAATTTTCAAAACGGATTGCCAAAAAGAGCGTGAAGCACGTGACAGGGCAATTTACGATGACTACAACAGCCTGATGGCGGTCAAGGGTCAGAGCAAAATGATGGTCATTCAGCACCTCATGGGCAAGTACAACGTTCACAGCATGGGGACGATTTACGTTATCCTGAAACGTGTTGAAGAAAGCCTGAAAACGGAGGAGGTGTAAGCGTATGGCAAGCAAGGAAGCAAACAAGAAGTACGTGGAGGCATATTGGGGACGCCGAGCGCAGCGTGAGAACGGTCAAATAGAGACCGTGAATCGGCATGAGAAGTCTGTGACGCTCTCAACAGACGACAAAGACTTTTTCCCTGAACTCGCCAAAATGGACGTTGAGACCTCTGTCAAGCGTGAGGGGCGTTCTGACGCAAAGTACATCAAGGCTCTTGAAGACGCTAACAGAATGTACAGGAGTGAGAACAAACGCCTGATTAGGCTTCTGACAAAGTATCAGGAGGTAATCAAGCTCGGTTTAACAGCATTAAAGCATAAAGAAGATGAAGAAATCTAAAGTTTTCAAATGGGCGTTGTTAATCGTCCTCGCTACATGGTTCACGTTCTCTTTCATCGTTCTCATCGGCGAGGAAAACCCAAAGAACCCTTTGACCCTCATTCAGTTTTTCTTTATGAAAGTGGGGGCGTTGGCAAGCATACTTGTAACAAGCTTCTGTTTCACGAGGTTGAATGAAAAGGGGTTCTTGCCTGACCTCTCAAAACTGATTGACGAGGAGGAATAGCGTATGTGTGAAGTATGTCACGGACACCCCAACTGCCCCGTCTGTTCTCCCGAGCCACGAATGATTGAGTGTGCCGCCTGTCAAGGTCAGGGCTATGTATGGTATCGCTACGACCTTGAAGAGAACAGAGAAACAGAAGTGACGGAGAAAGAGTTCAACGCTCTGCCCGCTGACGAGGACGAAGCCATTGAAAAAGGGCTGCGCTATTGTCAGGGCGAAAAAGAAACGTGTTCTGTATGTGACGGAACGGGCGAGGTTGAGGATTATGAACTTTATGAACCCGAATGGGACGATTGATTTATGAGCGTAACACTTGAAGAAATGAATGAGAAGCTCGACCGTATCGGCGAGTTGGCTCTGATAAGCGCAAAAACGGTTCTTGACCTGAACGAAGCAGCTTTGTTCACGGGGTTCAGCACGGGACACCTCTATCGCCTGACATCAGGGCGACAGATACCGCACTTCAAGAAGAACCGCAAACTTTATTTCAAAAAGTCTGACCTTGAAGCATGGATGTGCGACAACAGAGTTCAGACCGAGAAAGAGATAAACTGCAAGGCAGCAACATATTGTTCAACTCACAAAAGATGAAGTCTATGGGAGAGAGAATAAACAGCCACCTGAGGCTTATCCGTGAACGTCTTCTTTCAGGCGGTTCTATAACGCCCCTTGAAGCCCTGAGGGACTTTGGCTGTTATCGCCTCGCCTCTCGTATAAGTGACCTCAAAAAAGAGGGTCTGAACATCAAGAAGACAATGGAGAAAAGCGTCAGCCGTGTGACGGGTCTCACGGTCAGATACGCAAGATATTTTTTAAGCCCGAAGAAATGAAGCAACGCCCGAAGCATAAAGAGGGCATAAAATAACAAACAAAATGGAAGAAATCATTGAAGTAAAACAGGCTGATATGCTCCAAGCTCTCAACCGAGCTGACATTGACGCACAGGTTGCCACGGCACACGCCTACCCCCGTGACATCAACAGAGTTTTGAACACCATTGAGACGCTCGCGACTATGGATCAAGAGACCGCAGAAGACTGTTTCTACGTTCTGAGACGCAAAGACAAGGACGGCAACGACAGCGTCATTAATGGTCTTTCAGTTCGCATGGCTGAGATTATCGCCAACGCTTGGACGAACCTCAGGGTTGCGACCCGCATCATCGGCAATGACGGGCGTATGATAACGGCTCAGGCTGTTTGTCACGACCTTGAAACCAACGTTGCGGTCTGCAAAGAGGTCAAGAGAAGTATCGTCACAAAGAAAGGCTACACGTTCAGTCAGGATATGCAAGTTGTGACGGGCAACGCCGCCGCTTCTATCGCCCTGAGAAACGCTGTACTGACGGTTATTCCAAAGGCTGTCACAAAGCGCATCATCAACAACGTGAAAAAGGTTGCGCTCGGTCAGTCTATTGACCTTGAAACAAGCCGTCAGAACGTCATTCAGTATTTCGCAAAATTGGGCGTTAAGGAGGAGCAGCTCTTCTTCTACCTCGGTGTGAAGAGCGTTCAGGAGATTGACAAACAGAAAATCTTCGAACTCAGAGCGACAGCCAACGCAATCAAAGAGGGAACGACAACCGTTGAAGAGTGTTTCGTGAAGCCCGCCATTGAAGCCAAGAAACAGGCTGACGCAGTGAAGAAGACAAACAGCGCACAAGACAGAGCCGCTGCCGCTATCGCTCAGGCTACGGGCGCACAAGCCCCTGAGGGCGTTGACCCTGAGACGGGCGAAATAAAACAGCCCGCTGCCGAGAACTCAAAGAAGACATCAAAGACAACAACTAAAAAATAACAGCATTTATGGAAATCAAGATTGAAAACGCAAAGGCTGCTTTGAAAACAGCCGATGAGAGCGTCAAAAAAGTTCTTCTCGCTCTCTTACCCGAATTGAAAGAAACAGAGGCACAGACAGCCGCAAATCGCCCGATTACAGAACGTGTGAAGACCTTTGAGGACGCTTGCCGTGAAACAGGTGTTGATCCTGAGATATATGAAGACAATTTCGATAACACCCCCGCTGACGTGATAGCGTTCTTGAAGCTCCGTGTAATAGCCGCCGCCCTGAATGAGGGTTGGAAGCCTCAGTTCACAGAAGACGAGTGGCGTTGGTATCCTTGGTTCACGCTATGGACGGAAGAAGAACTGTCAGAGAAGAGTGACATTCAGAAAGCCTCCCGACACCTCATATCAACAGGAGACTTTGCGGGCTTCGCTTGTACGGGTTCGATTAGCTCCCCCTCGTTTGAGAGTACGTCCGTCGGTTCTCACCTTTGCTTTAAGAGCGAAGCTCTCTCCACGTATTGCGGCAAACAATTCATCAGCCTTTGGGCTGACTTCAACCTGATTAAGAAATAACAAGTTAAACCCTCAAAATAACAGCAAAATGAAAGATATTGAAAAAATCATCGCAGACCTCAAAGCATGGGCCGAAGAAGACAAAGAGAATAGAGCGATCGTACTTGTTGCAGTTCAGAAGACAGAAGACAAAGAAGAAAGCTACTGCTCGCAGCGGCGCACCGTAACTCAGGGTATCATGGGCTATCTCGTTGACGCTTTTCAGAATGTTCTGAATGACAAAGACTCTGAGGACGGCTTGCGTGAGGTCTTGAAGCACGCAATACACCGTGAAGCAATGACGGGTCTCATAGAGTTTGACGACCGTCTGTTGAAGAAGAGCGACAAGAAGTCTGAGAACAGTTCAGAAGAGGGAAAGGAGGCTGACCATGAGTAATCAGGTTATCAGACCGAAAGACCGCACAGAGTGGTTGAAATATCGCGAGAGCGGTATCGGTTCATCAGAGGTTGCGACAATCGTAGGGCTGAACCCATGGGAAACGCCTTATCAGTTATGGAGACGCAAGAAAGGTCTTGACCCCGCAAAACAGGAGAACTTCGCAATGAAAGCGGGTCACTATCTTGAAGACGCAGTTGCTCAGTTCTTCAAAGATGAGACGGGCTGCGAGATAATCAAGCGTTCTGCCATTGATTGGATGATAATCAACACAGAGAAGCCGTACATGCGTGTCAGCCCTGACCGCACGTATTGGCTCAATGGTCTCCCCCACAACGCTCATAACAAGGGTATCTTGGAGTGCAAAACAACACAAATGAGCATTGACCCCGAAGACCTCCCCAAACACTGGTTCTGTCAGGTTCAGTATCAGCTCGGAGTTGCGGAGCTTCAAGAGGCTTCACTTGCATGGCTTTGTTCAGGGCGTGAGTTCGGCTACAAGAACCTGACCTTTGTTCCTGACTTCTTCAAATGGCTCTGTGAAGAGGTTGACCGCTTTTGGATTGACTACATTCAGGGGGACAAAGAACCTGACCCGCAGAACGCCAAGGACATTCTCTTGAAGTTCAACAAGCACACGGGCGGCAAGGTCATTGAGACAACTGACGAGATTTTTCAGGCTTATTCAGACCTGAAAGACGTGAAGCAGCAGATCGCAGAACTCTCAGACCGAAAGACCGAGCTTGAAGAGAAGATAAAGCTCGGCTTCGGAGACGCAGAAGCCCTGAGCTACGGCGGCGATACAATCGCGACATGGAAAAGCCCCAAGCCCTCAGAGAAGTTTGATGACAAGGCTTTCAAGGCAGACCACCCAGACCTCTTCAAAGAGTATGCTAAGACGGTTCAGGGCGCAAGGCGTTTTCTCTTAAAGTGATTACAATGTAATCGTATAACCAAACAGGCAGATGAACAGAATGAACAAATAACATATAAAACTCCGCTCATGGGTGAGAGCAGCCGAAAGGTCTCTCAACGCAAGTAGTTATGCGTGGTTAGCCCTGTCAGCGGGGTTTTCTCAGATAGACAAGAAACAACATGATACAGTTACGTTCAAATCAGGTTGAACCGATAGAAAAGGCTATCAGTTTCTTTCAAGAGAAGAAGCCGAAGCCCTCTTTGATTGTTCTCCCGACAGCATGGGGAAAATCAATTCTGACAGCCTTTGTCGCGAAGAACACGAACGATAAGATGATCGTTCTTCAGCCCTCAAAAGAGTTGTTGGAACAAAACTATTTGAAGTATGTGAACCTCTGTGACGGGTTCGCTAATGCGGGTATATACAGCGCAAGTTTCGGGAGCAAGGAAATCGCTCAGATAACCTATGCAACGATAGGTTCAATCAAGACGCTCGGGGCAAAGTTCAAGGCTCTCGGCTTCACAAAAATGCTGATAGACGAGGCACACCTCTTCCCCCGTGAGGCAGACAGCATGCTCGGCACGTTTCTCAAAGAGAGCGGCATCACTCACGTTCTCGGCATAACGGCGACACCTGTCAAGCTGCAGACGGGCAGAGACCAATTCGGACAGAATTATTCAAAGCTCGTCATGCTGACATCAAGAAGCAAAAAGGGCAATTTCTTCAAAGACATTATCCATGTCGGTCAGGTCTCAGAAATGGTGCGCCTCGGCTTTTGGTCTCCCCTGACTTATGAGGCTTCACAGTTTGACGACAGCCAACTTGTTTTCAATAGTTCAAAAAGCGAATACACGGAGGACAGCGTTCAAAGGGCTTTTGAAGAGAACGGCGGCACACAGACGATTATCAACGCTCTTGACGCTCACCCTGAACGGCAGCACATTCTCGCCTTTGCCCCCTCAGTTCAGGACGCTATAAGTCTCTCAGAGCGTTATCCGAATTCGGCTGTCATATACGGCGATATGGATAAGCGTGAGAGGACTTCAATCATTGAGCGTTTCAGAAAGGGCGAAATACGGGTCATATTTAACGTGAGAGTGCTTTCAACGGGCTTTGACTATACAGGTATCGACTGTATAGTTTTAGGCGTTTCTACGGCTTCTATCGCCCTCTATTATCAAATCATCGGACGAGCCACTCGTATTGACCCTCAGAAGAAAGACGCTCTGATAGTTGACCTCGGCGGCAACGTTCAGCGTTTCGGGCGTGTTGAAGACCTGACCTTTGAGAAAGGCAGAATGTGGCGTTTGTTCGGTTCAGGCGGGCGGCTGCTCTCAGGCATACCAATCGCAGAAATCGGTCAGTACACCCGTGAGGACACTCAGGTTGTTGACGCTCAGGCGGCGCAGCCGATTGTCATTATGCCTTTCGGCAAATATAAGGGGGAAAAGATAAGCAACATACCTCTTGATTACCGCAAATGGATGATAAGGGCTTTTGAGTGGAACAGCCGAAACGTGAAACTGAAAAAATCAATCATGGCAACCCTTTAATCAAGACAACATTATGGCAAGACCAAAACGAACAACAGTTGACTATTACCCGCATTATGTGAAATGCGGGCGCACGATCTACATTCTTGAAGCCCGCTTCGGGAATGACGGTTATGCTTTTTGGTTCAAGGTTCTTGAAGTTCTCGGGGAGAGTGAGGGGCATTTCTATGACTGTTCTGTTTCTTCAAATTGGGAGTATCTTCTTGCAAAGACACGGGTCAACGCTCAGACGGCGACAGAAATAATCGGAGTTCTTATCAACCTCGGGAAGATTGATGCAGAGCTATGGGAAAAGAACCGTGTTATTTGGATAGAGAATTTTGTCAACAACCTTACTGAGGTTTACAGAACCCGCCGAACGGAATTGCCTCAAAAGCCTGTTTTCAAAGAAGAAAAACAACAACCTGAAAATGTTATCTCCGAGAAAACCCCTGATAAAGAACAGTTAAAAGAGATAAAACCCGCCAAAGGAGAGAAGAGTAAAGGAGAGGAGAGCAAAGAGAAATATCCTTATCAGGATATAGTCGCCATGTGGAACTCTCTGTGTCTCTCATGCCCCAAGGTTCTGAAAGTCACAGAGGCGAGAAAACAGAAAATGAAGACCCGCTTTCAAGAGTTCGGCGTGAAGCGTGAAGAACTGACAGACTTCGTGATGCGCCTCTTTCAGCGTGTTCAGGCTTCTGACTTTCTCACGGGGCGCAGCACTGACAAAACGGGTTGGGTTGCCAATTTTGATTGGGTCTTTGAGAATGAGAAAAACTGGGTCAAGGTCTCTGAGGGCAACTACGACAACAAGAGGGGCGACGGTTCAAACACGGCACAGAAGCCCGTACAAGCCACTGACGGCTCTCAGGTTCAGTTGGGCGTTGGAGAATACATAGACGGCTCAGGGCGGCGCACATACGGCACGGGGCGGGCTAATATCCCAATGACGGCAGCACCCCGCCCGTCTGAGCGTTATTCATGGGACGCTGCTTCACATACATGGATTTTGCAATGACACAGAAGAAAACGGACATCAGCCTTGAAGAAAAGGCAAGGCGGGCGAACGGTCTTAGCCGTTCTTGCTCAAAGTGTAATCATTTCCCCTGTTCAGAAGTCTTTTCAAGGCTCTGCAGCGAGGCTTTTGTTGAGGGCTTCAAAAAGGGTTATCAAAAACACAGAAAGGAATTATCAAAATGAAAAGTTATTCAGACTTCGGCATAAATATCCCCTACGGGCGCACATCGGGAAAGGTCAAGACCTTTTGCCCGCAATGTCATAATCAAAGGCATGACAGACGCGACAAAAGTCTTTCTGTTGACCTTGACAAAGGTCTTTGGAATTGTCATTATTGCGGTTGGGGCGGGTCTCTTGAAACAAAAGAGCCTTGGGAGCGTGAAGAACACCCGTGGCATAACTACGCTCCGATAAAGCGTCAGAAGCCTGTCTACAAGAAGCCCCCTCAGCACGCTTTGACGGCTGTCAGCGAGAGAGCCTTGAAGTGGTTTGAGGGAAGAGGAATAAGCGCAGCGACCCTGAACGCTCTGAAAGTCTCAGAGGGCATGGAATGGATGCCGCAGAACAACGCTCAGTCGAACACGGTTCAATTTAACTACTTCCTGAACGGTCAGCTCGTCAACACGAAATACCGCACGGGCGACAAGAAGTTCAAGCTCGTTTCAGGGGCGCAGCTTATCCCATACAACATTGATGCGATCAAGGGTCAGAAAGAGTGTATCGTGACAGAGGGCGAAATGGACGCTCTCTCATTCTACGAGATTGGCTTTCATAACGTTGTCAGCGTCCCGAACGGGGCTAACGCAAACCTTGAATACCTTGACGATTTCATCGAAGAGTATTTTGACGACAAAGAGACAATCTACATAGCCTCTGACACAGACACAAAGGGCGTTCTCCTGAAAGACGAGCTTTTGAGACGCTTCGGGGCTGAACGCTGCCGAATACTTGACTACGGTCAGGACTGCAAAGACGCTAACGAGGTCTTGATGAAGTACGGGGCGGCGGCTCTGAAAAAATGTCTCTCAGAAGCTCCCGAGGTCAAGTTGGAGGGGGTCTTCACGGTCTCTGACTTCGAATCGAACCTTGACGCTCTCTTTGAACACGGCATGCAGAAAGGCGCAACGATAGGGCTTGAAAACCTTGACCGCCTTATTTCATTTGAGACGAAACGCATCTGTGTCGTGACGGGTATTCCAGGCTCTGGCAAGTCTGAGTTCATTGACCAAATCGCCGAGAGGCTCAACATGCGCTACGGGTGGAAATTCGCGTATTTCAGCCCTGAGAACGCCCCGCTCGAATACCATGCTTCAAAACTGATTGAGAAGTTCACGGGACAGCACTTTGACCGTCAACACCTGACGCTCCCCGCTTACCGTCAGATAAAAGAATATCTGAACACGAACTTTTTCTTTATCAGCCCAAAGGAAGATTACAGGCTCGACACAATTCTTGAAAAAGCCCGCTTTCTTGTCAGAAGGCGTGGCATAAAATGTCTTGTCATTGACCCGTACAACCGCTTGGAGGACGAGGGTGACGGACACAACGAAACAAAGTATATTTCAAAGCAGCTTGACCGTCTGACGAACTTCGCACAGCGCAATGACGTTATGGTCATTCTCATGGCGCACCCGACAAAACAGTCAAAGAACAAAGACGGGGTTATCGAAGCCCCCACCCTTTATGACATCAGCGGCTCGGCGCACTTCTATAACAAAACAGACTTCGGTATTGTCGTTCACAGAAACAGAATTGACAACACGGTGGAGGTTCACGTTCAAAAGGTGAAATTCAGGCACCTCGGAGAGTGCGGAACGGCTCTCTTCAAATACAACCTGAACAACGGGCGTTACAGCCCATATACGGCGGGGGTTGAACCTTCATGGGACAACTCAAACCATCTTCAAGAGGAAATGCACAGACGGGAGAAAGAAGCGGAGGAGGCAGCGGGCTTTGACTTCACGGCTCAACCGCTTGACGAATGCCCGTTCTGACGAGATATAAGTTTAACCGAATAACAGACAGACAAAATGGAAGAAACAAAAATATTTGAGAGCCTGAAAGACAAACTGAAAAAGTTAAAGGCTCTCGCAGAAAGAGGCTGCGGAGGAGAGGCAGAAAATGCTCAGAGGCTCTTAGAACGTCTCTGTGCCGCTAACGGCATTGACTTGGGGCAACTGAACGATGAAGAGAAGAAAAGCCGTTATACGTTCAATATCGGGCGTAATAGCGTGTTCAAGACCCTTTTTGCTCAATGTTATTGCAAGGTTACCAACAGTTCGAGAATGAGTTACAGACAAGAAACACGCTCTAAAATCTCTCTTGAACTCACTCAGGTTGACTACGCAGAACTGAAAGGGCTGTTTGAATGGCATAAGGCGAATTTTGAAAAAGAACTTGAAGACATCAAAAAGACGTTTATTCATGCCTATTGTCAAAAGCACAGACTTTTCCCTGAAAGCTCCTCTGAGACTTCAAACGACAAGCCCCTGACAGAAGAGGACTTGGAAATGCTCAGGAAAATAATGAAAATGGAGGGACTTCTTAACGACAAGACTTATCAACACTTAATCGAAGAATGATATGGAAAGACAAGTGACAGTAGAAGAAGTGAAAAGTTTTCTCTCGGCTTCTGACAGACAATTTGTGAAAGGCGGCATCAGAGTTTCCCGTGTCCGCTTCAAACGTGATGAAGAGGGCAACTGCACGGACATTCTCCTTGACTACGAACAGACAGTTTCAGAGACAGGGGAAAGCAACGCTCAGGAGGGTTTAACACAGACTGACCCCGCAGACACGGACAAAAACCCCACAAAGGGTCTCTAACCCTCAGACAAGGGCAAGGGACAACCCTCAGGGAAAAAAGACAGAGAGAAGAGAGAAAGCCGTGAACGCAAATGTTCTGAACTTTCTTATAAAATCGGAAGTTAAACCATAATAAAAACAAGAAAAAATGGCAAATTTCAGCATTAAGGCAAACCTCCTGAAAATAAAGGGGGCTTTTGTGACAAACCTCAAAGGTAAGACAGCCACAAGGCGTTGTCTCGTTATTGACATTGACGAAAGCGGAATGTTTCTCGGCGAGAAAGGTTGTTACCTGAACATGGCGGCGATAGAAATGAATGAGAGCCGCTACGGGGACACTCACGTTGTCAAGGTCTCACTCGCCAAGGACGTTGTTGAGAAAATGACAGAAGAAGAGCGCAAGGCAATTCCTATCCTCGGCGGCATGCACCCGCTTCAATCTCAGGCGCAGCAAATTCAGGGTCAGTTAGACGGGGCTTCTGTATGTGAGAACATGGACGATCTGCCGTTCTGATAATCATCAGGCGGGCGCAGCCTCTTCTGAGACTGACAGAAATTCAAGGGCGGGGAGTTAAATCCCCGCTCTTTTGTCCCAAAAGCCGATTGCGCCCCCGCAAAAGACTTTCCAATGACGAGTGATAAATTACAGCAATCAACAAAGAAAAGCCGACAGCGGTCAATTTCGCCAAAATTAACTGACGTGTTCACGACCATTTGCAAGACCGACCTCCATGTTGTGTGTGTCAAAGAGTTCAAGTTCCACCCCGTCAGGAAATGGCGTTTTGATTATGCTATACCTGACCACAAAATCGCTCTTGAAGTTGAGGGCGGCGTATGGACGGGCGGGCGGCACACCTCTTCTGTCGGCTTTATGAAAGACATGGAGAAATACAATACGGCTACCCTCATGGGGTGGCGGGTTTTCAGAACAACGCCTGACGAGCTTTACCGCTTGAAAACCCTAAACTTGCTCAAAACGGCAATTTCAGGCGTTTTTGACCCCGAAAAGGCTTGATTTTGGGCTTAATATGATTATATTATAATCATCTTGTGTATTTTTGCAAACGGATAAAGTATAATAAATCAAACAGATAAAGACATGAAAACAGAAACTGTAAAACTTTCTCAGGTTCAAGTGAATGAGGCGAATCCGAGAACAATCACAAATGAGAAGTTTCAGAAACTTGTCAACAGCGTTCTCGCACTCCCGAAAATGCTTGAACTTAGACCGATTGTCGTTGACAACATGATGGTTGCCCTCGGCGGCAATATGCGCTTCAGGGCTTTGACCGCCATTTCTGACCTCTCAGAAGACGAGCTGAAAAGCCGCCTTTTCTCTCTCAATGACGTGAAGAAGAAGACAGAGGGCGAACAGCAAGCCCTCCTGACACATTGGCTGCGTTGGCGTGACAGCCCGACCGCAATCATCATCAAGGCTTCGGAGTTGTCAGACGCAGAGCAGCGTGAGTTCATCATCAAGGACAACATCGGCTACGGAGAATGGGACACGGACAGCCTGACCGCTCAGTGGGACAATGAAGAGTTGGTGGATTGGGGCATTGAGTTCCCTGACGCTGAAAACGCCCTGAACGCTCAGAACGGAAGCGGCTCAGGTTCAGAGAAGCAGAACAGCGCACCCGAAAGCAGCCTCTTTGACCGCTTCATCGTACCGCCTTTCTCAATTCTTGATACCCGCAAGGGATATTGGCAAGACAGAAAGAAGAAGTGGTATGACATCATCGGCGATATGGGCGAGAGCCGTAACGACACCCTTGTCACGTCTCTTGAAATCAAATATAAAGACCTCTATCAAAGAACCCGTGAACACAGAAAAGAACTCGGCATTTCTTTCAAAGAGTACATCGACAAGTACGTCAGTCAAGAAGACCTTGAAAAAGAACAGGCGAAAATCGTTGCTCAGGGCGTTTCAATTCTTGACCCCGTTATGGCTGAAATCGTCTGCCGTTGGTTCGGTCAGGAGAACGGCAAAGCCTTTGACTGTTTTGCGGGCGATAGCGTCTTCGGCTTTGTGGCTGCTTATCTCGGCAATGACTTCACGGGGGTTGAACTGAGAGAGAAACAGGCGGCTTTAAACAACGAGCGTATGGAGGGCATGAACGCCCGTTATATCTGCGATGACGGTCAGAACGTGGCGCAGCACATTGAGCCTGAGAGCCAAGACCTCCTGTTTTCTTGCCCGCCCTATTTTGACCTTGAAAAGTATTCAGACCTCCCGAATGATGCGTCAAATCAGGGGTCATACGAGGATTTCATCAAGATTTTGGAGAACGCTTTCACGGGGGCTGTTTCTTGTCTGAAAGAAAACCGCTTCGCCGCTATCTGTGTCGGAGACGTGAGAGACAAGAACACAGGCTTTTATTATGACTTCTGCGGCGACATAAAGCGCATATTCAAGCAGAACGGAATGCGCCTTTATAATGAGATAATCTTGGTCGAACAGACCGCTTCAACGGCTCTGAGGGCTTCACGTTACATGGATAGCCGCAAGGTTGCAAAGACGCATCAGCACCTCTTGGTCTTCTTCAAGGGCGACCCGAAGAAAATCAAGAAAGAGTTCCCGAAGATTGAGTACACAGAAGAAGACCTGTCAAAGACCGATTCAGACGAGACGGGTTCAGAGCATGAAACAGAGTAAACAGAAACGCCATGCAAGCAAAGATTTGGAATTTCTCTCAGTGGATAAAAGAGACCGACCCAAAGCGTCTCAGGGACATTTTCGATGAAGCCCTGAGAAAGTCAGGTTTCAACGTTCTCTGCTTCACTGACCACCATTTTCAGCCTCAGGGTTACACCGCTCTGTGGCTTCTGACAGAAAGCCATTTCGCCGTTCACACTTTCCCTGAATTTGAAAAGTCGTATATCGAGCTTTCAAGTTGTAACTTGGAATTCTATCAAGAGTTCCTAAAACTGACAAAAGAACTATGAGTGCAGCACAAGATAAGAAACAAAGACAGATGAAGCTCGCCCGCCTTGAAATCGTGGCGCAGCTCTTCAAGCGTGGTTACAGCCGCCGCAAGATACGGGAAGAGGTCAAGAACCGTCTTGACCTGAAAAGCTATTCCCTCGGCACGGTTCAGAGTGACGTTCAGACCTTGTTGGCTGAATGGCGTGAAGACCGTATCGAAAACACCGATGATTTGGTGCAGCTTGAACTTGAACGCATTGACGATGCGGTTAGAGAGTTGTGGGAACAGTGGGAGAAGTCAAAGACAGACTACAACAAGACACAACGCAAGCAGAAAGGCTCTCCCTCCCGTGACAGCGAGACGGGTCAGACCTCAATCAAGACGTATCAGACAGAGCGAACAGAAACAGAGGTTATCTGCCTTGGCGATGCTTCTTATATCGCCGAGATACGAAAGCAGCTTGAAGAACGCCGCAAGCTCCTCGGCTTGTACGCCCCTGAAAAGAAAGATATCAACGCCAACGGCTCATTTGCCGCCTATCTCATTGAGAGCGGCATGATAGATGAAGCCGAGCAAGAGGCGGGAGAGGTCAAGGAAGACGAATAAGCCCGATTGCGGCTCTCTGTCGGCGTAAGTGTTCTGAGTGGTTCACTTATCCCATTCAAAAGCGTACCGCCGACATACTCAAAATTCGGAGAAAATAACTATGGCAAAGAAACAACGGAAAGAAACAATCAAGAAGCTCAGTTTTGAGGTCATAAACTCATGGCGGGCAGATTGGAATAAATTTGTCCGTGAAGCCTTTGGCGTGAACCTTGACCCCGAGCAGCAAGAAATTCTGTCAAGCGTTCAACACAACAGGCGCACGTCCGTTGCCTCAGGCACAGCCCGTGGCAAAGACTTTGTTGCCGCTTGTGCCGCCATATCGTTTCTTTATCTCACGCCCCGTTGGAGGCGCACAAAGAACGGAGGCGCAGAGTTGATTGAGAACACGAAAGTGGCTCTGACAGCCCCGACCGACCGTCAGGTAAAGAACATCATGATGCCTGAGATTAGCCGCCTTTATAACAGAGCCAAGGCAAGAGGCATACAACTGCCAGGGCGCTTGAACGCTTATGACATCAGAACAGAAAGCGATGAATGGTTTCTGACGGGCTTCAAGGCTGACGAGAACAACCATGAAGCGTGGTCAGGCTTTCACGCTGTTCATACAATGTTTGTCGTTACCGAGGCAACAGGTATCAGCGATGATACGTTTGGGGCTATTGAGGGTAACTTGCAAGGCGACTCACGCATCTTGATCGTCTTCAACCCGAACACAACAGTCGGCTACGCTGCCCGCTCTCAGAAAGGAGACCGTTGGCACAAATACCGTCTGAACAGCCTGACAGCCCCGAACATCGTTCAGAAAAAGACCGTCATTGCGGGTCAGGTTGACTATGAGTGGATTCAAGACAAGTTGGCGAACTGGTGTACTGAAATCAGAGAAGAAGAAGCCACGGCAGAATTTGACGACTTTCAGTTTGAGGGCAAGTGGTATCGCCCCGAAGACCTGTTCAGAAAGAAAGTCTTGGGTAAATTCCCCAAGGTGGGCGAAGACGTTCTTATCCCTGAACAGTGGTTGGAAATCGCACATCAGCGTTGGAAAGAGGCTCACGGGCGGCAACCCGTCTCAACAGAGCCACGGATCATGGGCGTTGACGTTGCGGGCATGGGACGAGACTGTACTTGCTTTGTTGAGCGTCAGGGCTGTTGGGCTTCTGAGTTCAAGACACACAACAGCGGCGGCTCGGCTGACCACATGAAGATTGCGGGGGCTATCACAGACCGCCGCCGACATGAGATTGAAATGTACGTCAGCATTGACACAATCGGCGAGGGTGCGGGCGTGTTCTCCCGTTGTGTTGAGAATGAACGGCGTGAGAACTCTCATTACATCATCAGTTGCAAATACTCAGAGGGTGCGAAAGGCTTCAACGGCAAGAACCTGACCGACACAACGGGCCAATATGAGTTCCTGAACATGAGGGCGTATCTCTTTTGGGCTGTGCGTGATTGGCTGAACCCGAAGAACGAGACGGGTGCCATGCTGCCGCCTGACCCTCAGTTTGATGAAGAGGCAACAGAAATAAAATGGTCTTTCAGGTCAGACGGACGCATATACATTGAGCCGAAAGAAGACATCAAGAAGAGGCTCGGACGAAGCCCCGATAAGTTTGACGCTTTCGCGAACACGTTCTATCCGCTCAGAGGAAGCCGCCGCATTGACCTGAAGCGTATCGCCCGTATGGTACACAGATAATTCAAGTTTAACAAATAAATCATCAAAGAAAATGACTATCGAAGAAATCCTTGCCTCACTCAGGACAGAGGCTCAGAAAATAGCCTTTCTGAAAGAGAAGACTATCAACGTCCCATTGTGGCGTGGTCGCTTTGGTCTCATTCAAGAATTTGACCCGACAAAGCACCCTGTTATGAACAAAGCCAAATACCCTGATATTGTCACGGACAGCGGCATTCAGGAGGTAACTCGTGTGACGTGTGACTTGCAGCGGCTCGCCGTGAAGCGCATGACAGAACTTGTTACGGGCATACCCGTGAAGCGTGTTTACAGCCCTGAGAATGACCGTCAGAAAGAAGTGGCGAACTATCTTGAAAAGATATTTGACAAGAACCGCATTGACAGCGTGAACATCGAACGCTGCAATATGCTCTTTGCGGGTTGTGAAGTTATGACGCTATGGTACGCCGTTGAACTGAAGCACACGACCTACGGTTTTTCTTCAAACCTGAAATTCCGCTGCCGCAACTTCTCCCCTATGCTTGGCGATGACCTTTACCCGCTCTTTGATGAATACGGCGACATGATAGCCATGTCTGTGGCTTACACCCGTAAGAGCGGCAAGAAAACCGTTCAGTACTTTGACTGCTATACTGCAACCCGCCACATCAAATGGTCAACAGAGAGCGGCGAATGGGCTGTCATTGAAGATGAAGAGATAACTTTGTTAAAGATACCGTGCATCTATATGTGGAGACCGACCCCGATATGGGAGGACACGTCAAAGACCGTCTATGAGATTGAATGGTCGCTGTCAAGAAACGGCAATTATCTCCGTGAAAACTCAAAGCCTATCTTCGTTGTTCTCGCCGATGATATTATTCAGTTCGGCGATGAGAAAAGTTCAAATGAAGAGGCGAAGAGCGTCATGCAATATCCGAAAGGCTCAACGGCTCAATACGTCACATGGCAACAGGCGACTGAAAGCCTGAAATACCATGTCGACACCCTGAGAAACCTTTTCTTCACTCAGCTGCAGTTGCCTGATTGGTCATACGAGAAAATGTCGCAGCAAGCCCTCTCAGGTGAGAGCCGCAAGCAAATGTTCATTGACGCGCAGCTCAAAGTCAAAGACGAAAGCGGTCGTTTGATTGAGTTCTTTGACCGTGAAATAAATGTCGTTAAAGCGTTCTTGAAGATTGTTCTTGGAGAGGCTTACGCCGCCGACATTGACGCTCTCCCCGTTGAGACCGTTGTCACGCCTTTCTCTATCACAGACAAACAAGACTTGGCGAACTTCCTCATGTCTGTGAACGGCGGCGAGCCTATCATGTCGCAGCGTGAGAGTATCGAAGAGTTCGGACACAGCAACGATGTGGATAAGACACTCGAAGAGATAGCCCAACAAGGTGTTGGGGACGCTTTTAACCTAACCGTGTAATATGGCAGCCGTTAAGATTTCACAGATGACTTTCGGAGAAAGTGAATTTGTCCGAGGAAATGAGGCGTGGCGAGCAGAAACATTATATCTTTTCGCTAAAGCCAAGGAATACCCAGTACGCGATTTACCTCTGTGGGCTGTAGATTTAACCAGCAAATCATTTTCCGCAGATAATTTATCACAATTCATCTTTCAATGTAAGCGCGTACAGGATTGTTCACTCGAGTATCCAATAATTCTTGATGATTATGGACAGATTGCAGACGGGTATCACCGTGTATGTAAGGCGATAATGGAGGGGCGCGAAACGATTAAGGCTATACGGTTAGAAGTGATGCCCTCTCCCGACCGCATTATAAACGATTATTGAATATGGTAAAAAGAAAAAACAAGCAACCCAAAGAAGACGTTAAATATCGCTGCCGTGATTGCGCCAATAGTTATGATTGGCACAGCAAGGCTCTTGACGGTCATTTGATTTTGTGCCGCTGCCCTCATGATGAAAAGACAGAACACGGGCGGTGGTGCAAATTCCTGAATGACTTTCAATGTGATAAATTTATTCTGAGAGACAATGGCACTCAATAAATACGACAAACAACATCTGCGCAACCTGACAGCCTACGAGCATCAGGTTGACGCTATATACAGGGCGGCGGTCAAAGAAGCCGCTGCCCTTGGGCTTTCTATCCGTGATTTAGACCCGACACGGCTCTTTTCTTTCTCTGACTATCCAATTACACGCAAAAGGTTTGAAAGTCTCTTAGAGAGCCTAAAAAGCGGGTTGTCGGCTGTCATAGTGAACGGCGTGAACCATGAATGGACACTCGCCAACAACAAGAACAACGAGCTGTGCCGTCAGGTCTTCGGCGATAACGTTGGCAAGCTCTCAAACGCCCAATATCGCCGATACTTCAAGAACAACGAAGAAGCCCGTGACGCATTTCTCGCCCGCAAGGTTCAGGGCTTGAACCTCTCTGACAGAGTTTGGAAATATACAAATCAGTTCAAAGAGGAAATCGAACTTGGGCTTGACATCGGTCTGAGAAGCGGTAAGGCGGCTGAACGTCTTCAAAAAGACTTGCAACTGTTTCTTCAACACCCTGACATGCTCTTTCGCCGTGTCAGGGACGAACACGGGCAGTTGGTCTTGTCAAAGCGTGCGGCGGCTTTCCACCCTGGGCGTGGCGTGTACCGAAGCTCATATAAGAACGCCCGCCGCCTCGCAGCAACAGAGACGAACATCGCATATCGGTCGGCTGACTTTGCCCGTTGGCAAGACCTTGACTTTGTTGTCGGCATTCGTGTTGTTCTGAGCAATAACCACACTCTTTTAGGAGCTGACGGGAAACCTCACAAATTTACCGACATCTGCGATGAACTGAGCGCACCCGTGGGAAGCAAGGCTGTCAAGGGTCAGGGCTGTTACCCAAAGGACTTCAAGTTCACGGGGTGGCATCCTCATTGCCGCTGTCACGCTGAAACAATTTTGAAGACCGAGGAAGAAATGATGCGTGACAACGAAAGGCTGCTCAGGGGCGAAGAACCTCTGAAAGAAAGCGTGAACACGGTCACGGGCGTACCTCAGGAGTTCGATGATTGGCTGAAAAACAACAAAAAGAGGGCGAAAAGAAGTACGTCTGTGCCTTATTTCATCAGCGACAACGAGAAATACTTGCCTGAGGGTTACAAGAACTTGTACGCCCTTAAAACGCCGTATGAAACTTATGCTGAATATGAAGCCGCCATGAGATATAACAAGAAGCACACTGACTTCACGCCTGAGGTCTTGAAGAACATCAGAGAGTTAGACCAAACCCTCCCCGTGATGCAAGGCAAGATAATGAATTTCACAGAGGCTGACCAACTGAAAGGCAACCCGCATTTTTCTGATCCTGACGCATCGAAAGAGGGGTTTCACGATAATTGTCAGACCTGTACAATAACTTATGAGTTAAGGCGCAGAGGTTTCCCCGTTGAAGCCTTGCCGAATAAAGACAATGAGTTTTATGAAGTGTGGTGTCCGAAAAATAATCTGACATGGAACGACCGCTTTCTTAACCCTGACGGCTCACGCCCAATAAAGACCCGTCCCTCAGTGTTGAGTGACACGATAACCGCCAAGGTTGGGTTTATTGAGGGCGCAACAAAAGAGACAGGGCGTTACGAGCTTTATCTGAAATGGAAATCTGTGCGAGGGCGTGACGGAGGAGCGCACGTTATGATTGTTGAAAGGCAGAAAGACGGCAATCTTTTATGGTTCGACCCTCAGTCAGGGAAACACGGCTCTTCAAAAACGTTCAACGGGTTTATGAAGAGTGCCGTCCCCGTAAAGTTAAGCGTTCTGAGAATTGACGATAAAATCATTAACCCCAAATTCTCAGAACGTTTCAAAAAGGCTTCAAAGTAATTCTAAAGCCTCTTCTCCATAAACTGTTTCAACGGTCTTCCCGTCAAAAAGATAAATCACGGGAAGACCCGTTGGAACGGCTTCCCCGTTTTCATCAACATATCCCACAGCGAAAGCGTCTTTCCCTCTTCGCTTTCCAATAAATCCGACACTATTCCACCCTTCTTTGTCGGCTTTCTCTTGAATGATTTTTGGTATTTTCATACATTTTCTCTGATTAAACACGGGTTTTCTCGTAGAATATCCCGCTATAAGTTATTTTTCTCGAATTTGACGCACACGGGCTTCGGTTTTCTCTTTGGTGTAATTATTCACTTAGAAAATTATCGCCCGACAGAGAGCCGCAATCGTCTTTTAACCCTTAAATCGAAACTAAGTTATGATTTTATCAGGTCACGGGGCAAAGATAAGCCCCTTTTGCTGAGATAACGGCAAAACGCCCGATTTATTGTCTCGGAGGGTCAAAAACGGGCGTTCAGGCTGCAAGTGCAGTTATGCTTAAATCTGAAATAAGCCCGATTTGCCCGTTTTTAGCCCCGCTGACGGCTTTTCTCTTGTCATTGGTGTAATTTATTATCTGACGGTGTAAAACACACTGTACGGGCTTTATTTTGTCTTTTCGTGTGAAGCGGTTCACGGGTCACGGTTGTTTTCGCCCCCGTGTATGGGTTGCCGTCTGAAACGCCGATGTTCCAAAGGCGGCTGACCTTGCACCCGATTTGTTCAGGGCTGAAACGCTCATAGATAGCCGAGAGAGACGTGAAGAAGAAATCCCGCTCCCCCGTCTGTTCGGGCGGCTCTCTGAATGTCACTCGGTAAATGAACCCGCAGCGGGCTTTGTCTTTCTCTTCCCCGCCTGTTGTCTGTCTGTTGTCTGTCATTTGTTTTTTCGTTTTGCTCGCCTGACTGTCTGAGGCGAAAATTTAACTTCAATTCAGGAGGGCGAAATCACAGAGTACGTTAGTACTTTTTCTCTCCTTTTCTCTGCTCTCCTTTATACGCGCGCAGGTAGCGCATTTTCTCGCAGAAAACTTGGGTTTTCTCAGAGATAACCACCCGTTATCTACGAGAAAATTAAAATTTTTAACAAATAAAGCTACTTTTCCTCGAAAAGAGTTTTGAGTGAATAGAACGGCGAGAAGCGTTTGATGCGTGAGGCGGTTTCTTGACCCCATATCGCTGCTATGAGACGGATAGCGTCCACGTCCCCGTCAAAGGCGATTGCGCTCTCATGATTGTTGAACTCATAACAGTAGACTTCCTGAGGGTCGCACTCTGTTCTTATGCGGTTCTGAATGTCATGAATGTGGGCGAACTCGTAGCATTGTAAATAAAATTTCAATCATCGCTCGTATTGTATTGTTAAATTTTCAGGTTTTACAGGAAACCAATAACTATCTTTGTCGAGGTAGATACAATGCCCATATTTCCAAAGGTCGTTGTCCTTGCCTATGGCGATTATTATCATATCGGGGAACGATACCCCATAATCATTTGTAAATACGACCCTATCACCGGGTTTGAAGTCAATCTTGGGATTGGGTACTATATCCGACAGGCGTTGCACGAAATGCCCAGCCTCGTTACCCCTGCGGAGCCAATCTCTTATCTCTGTGTTCATAATATAAACTTTGTTTTGATAGATTTATTGCCTTTCGGCTTATGAAGCCCGTCAGGGGCTTTCTGCGGCTCTCTGACGGGCTTTTGTTGTTTCTGCTTATAATCCTTTCAGTATTTTGTCGAAAGCCTCTTCTGCGGTCTTTTTAACGCCCTCAGGGTCTCCGTAAAACTCCTGAGCGGCTTGAAGAATTATAAACATTTGTTTAACTTTACTCGGTTCATCAACTGTCCTGAGAGTTCATGCAGCTCACGGCTTCTTTCAGGCGTGAGTTTACGGGCGTGAGCCGTTATCGCCTGAGTGAGCTTCCAAAGGGTTGCCCCGCCCTGAACGCCGTCCTCGGGGTCGTTGCGCATCAATATCTTTTCGACCTCCTTGCTCTCTTGTTTCAGAAGACCGCCGCTGCTTGTCAGGCGTTTCAGTTCGTGTTCGAAGTCAACATCAATCTCCGAAGCCCCCTGTATCTCAATCGCCTTTTGCATGAGATTGTCCTTACTGAACAGACCCTTTGTGAGGTCTTTGACAGCCGAGACGGTTGTCTTCGTGTCGAGTTCATAGGTCTTGTTGGATAGCTGCAGATTGTCAGGCAGCTTTGAACCCAAGTGAACTTGCTTCATAACGCTCTCCCTGACCATACCGTTAAGGCAAGCCCCGTTCAGGAGAAAGGCTCTCATATCAACAGCCCCGTCCCCGTAGTCAGAGGTTGAGAAGCGTGCGCCCGCAAAGATTGTGACAGTTCCGTTCTTCACGGTCGGTATCTCAATCGGTGTCGGAAGAATTGTCTCCGCCCATACCTTGGTGTCGTTCATATAAGCGTCAGAAATGACTGCGCCCTGACCCGCTGCCTCCTGAACAAACGCCGTGAGAATTTCAACTGAGTTCAGGCGGCGATAACTGTCAGAGAGAACACCCCTTACTTGCTGCCCTACGGTTCTGACAAGAACACGGCTGCGCTGCGTCCAATCGCTGTGTTGGTTCAGAAGATGGGCAGCGAGAGCTATCGCCCAAGGCTCGCCGCTTGCAAGTCCTCTGAGATAACGCTGCGGTATACCCATGCGCTCGGCGAGCTGTCCGATAGCGTTGTCATGGAGAGAAAACTGACCGTCAGGCATGTTCATCGTCAGAGGCTGTGAACTTATCTCTTCAACCTCTGTGAAGCCGTCTGTCGGCTGACCGCCCGAGAACGTGATAACGGGCGTGTGGCTCTTCGCTTTCAGGTTCACGCCGATAGGTGCGATATAATCCTGAGCGATTTTGCCCTCATTGATAAGGCGTTCCATGGTAGCCTGAACGCCCGCTGCCTTGCCGTCTATCATTCTGTGAACTTTGTTCATTACTACCTCGTTCAAACCTTTCTGTAAGTCTGTTGTTGCTGTCATAATTTTGAAATTTATATGGTTATTAAAAACTTTTCTGATTCTTCAAAGAGTTCATCAGGGGTCAGGCTCTCAGAGCTTGGCTCGAAGCCTGAGAGGTAAGCAGCCTCTATGATCGTGCTTCTTTCACTCATCGTTTCAGTCTCCTTTCTTCTTGAAGAACGTCGCGAATGACGATACGGTGTCCCGCTCTTATGAGCTTCGGCAGATATGTGTCAAGAGCGTGGCGTGGAAACATCGTCTGACGGTCTCCTGCCTTGTCTCTTGTCAGGGTTATGCCGAGGATGCGTGATACGTTCTCGGCGTCTTCCTGATAACTCTCGTAGAAATTCCCGTATCTGAATAACAACAGACAATCGGGGTGCATGCCTTTCAGTTCAGTGAACTGTTTCTTTTTTGCTTCTGTCATAATTTTGATCTCCTGTTTTTGATTATTTGTAGTAGAAAGAAAACTTGATACCTCTGCGGAGCTTGCAGACACAGACATCGTCCATGCATGCAAATGCTCTCTTCAAAAGTTTGTTCAGCATCTCAACGCCGATGAGAGCTATCGCTCCCGAAACGCCTACGAGCTTATGAACCTTGCGTCCCTGAGCGTCAACGCCGCTTACCTTGATGTGGAAGCTTCTGTTGATGTCCTTTGAACTGTAAGCGAGACCGTTCTTGTTATTGTTTGTTGAGACCTTAATCATTTTTCTTTCAATTTGAGTGTTAAACTTATGTTTAAATGTGATTACCTTAAAATCACGTTGCAAAGATAAGTGAGGTATTTTGGAAATAACAAACTTTTCTCCGAGTATTTTTAACCGAACAGATAAATTTAACCTTTATTAAGAGTAATTACCCAAAACTCGCCCCTATATAGAAAAAATCCATACAACCAAATATTTTGTGATTATTATATAATCATCTCGAAGAAGTATTGTATCTTTGTCGCAGTTTACCGTACAGTTAAATATTTCATAATTATGAGAAAAGCAATTTTAGATGCGCTGAAAGCCAAATTTCAGGGGGTCAGCGAATCAGTTTTGAACAGGATTGCGGACAAACTCTGCAAGACTGTCACAACCGCTGAACAGGTTCAAACCGCCGTTGACGGGGTGACAATTCAGCAAGTAATCGAGGGCTACGCCGATAGCCGAGCAACAGAGGCTTCACAGACCGCCGTTCACACTTACGAACAGAAATACGGTCTCAAAGACGGCGCAAAGGTTGAACAGTCCTCAGGGGGCGGCGGCTCAGGTCAGGGCGGCGCACCCGTTCAAAAACCACAAGAAGGGGGTACAGACTCCGTGCTGCTTCAAACGCTTCAATCGCTTCAAGAGAGCAACAAAAAGTTGTCTGAGCGTCTTGATCGTATGGATAGCGAGCGTACAACCTCATCACGCAAACAGCAACTTTCAGGCATTATCGCCAAGTTACCTGAGAACCTCAAAAAGGCTTACGAGCGAACACCCGTTGACGGATTGACCGATGAAGAGTTCAACGCCCTCATCGGAGAGGTCACAACAGAGGTGAACGGCATTGTTCAGGCGACACAACAGAAAGGGGCTATCTTCGGTCGTCCGTCAGCCACGGGCGGCTCAGGTTCTCAGGGCGGAGAACTGACCAAAGAGCAACAGGAGACTATCGCACATCGTGATAACAAACCCGCATCAGGTGGTCAGCCGTTCTAATGTTTAACAATCAAAACAACAAAGAAAAATGGGCATGCAAGTAAACAGACGTAAGGACGTGAGAACACCCCGTGTCCTTATGCACCGTATCGCTGACATCAGAGGCGGCGTATCTGTCAAGGCTTCTGAGCTTGGTGGCGATTTCCTCTATGAGGGAGCTGTCCTGAGCGCAGCCGATGAAAAGGGTCTTTGTCACGTTGTGAAAATCGCTCAGGTTGCTGCAGAGGTCGGTGCGTCCGACAAGACAATCAAAGTGAAGAAAGGTCACAACTTCGCAAAGGGCGATTTCATCATGACAAAGGTCGGTGGCGTGGCTTATGACATCACAGCCATTGACACAGAGGGCAGCAAGACTTTTGACACAATCACAGTCAGCACCACCCTCGGTGCAATCTCAAAAGACGGTTTCATCATTGAGGCAAAAGCGGAGTCAACCGGCACAACCTCAGAACTGAAATACGTTCCTCAGTCAATCAACGGAACGGGCAAGCCGTTTACGCCGAAGTCAAATCTTGACACGGACGCTTGGCTTTGCGCTGTAACAAAGGGCAAACCGCTTCCCGATTTCATCATGGCGTACCTCAAAGGTGTCGTCAATTATTAACCGTTAAAAGTTCATCATTTATATGGCAACAGTTGTAAATACTCTCATTCAGGGTCTTACCGAGCAGATGGTTCAGGCACGTTTGAACACGGCTGACGCAACGGGCTTTCTGTTCGGCACTTATTTCCCCGTGAAGAGAGTTCAGGGCTTCCAGTGGAAGACCCTCCAAAATCAGCTTGCTAAGAAGAACGTAGCCGCCGACATCCACACCGATAACGGCTCAATTCTTCGCAAGCAGCGTCCTATCTTTGAGAGTGCAAGAGGAGATATTCCTTTCATCAGCATTTCCCGCGAAATGACACGAAAAGAGATTAAGGATTATCAGACCGCTCTCGCTTTCGCTCAGGATGAGGACGCAACAAAGCTCGTTCAGTATTGGGGCGAGGACGTTGACTTCTGTTTCAACGGCGTTCAGTCTGAGTTGGAGTACATTGCGTGGAAGCTCGCTTCCCGTGCGGGTCAGTTGGCTTTCACAACAACGACCAACGCAACTTACGCCAATGAGTTCGACTTGGATTATGACGTTGACCCCGAGGCAAAGGTCAAGACCTCTTCAGATTGGGCAAACGCTGCTTCGGCTGATATTCTCGGCGATTTCCGCAATGAGATTAAGAAAGCCAAGGCAAGAGGTCTGAACCCGAAGTTCGCCTTTGTCAATCTTGACGAGTTCTACAAGATTGCTTCGTCTGAGCAGATTATCAAGAATTGTGCGTCATTCGTTTCAAACGCTCTGAGTATCTCTCAGGCCCCTGACCTTACCACCGTCAACTCAATGCTTGCCCGCCAAGCATGGCTCAACGGCATTCAGTTGAAAGTCGTTGACCAAACCATTACCCGTGAGTTCACTGACGGCTCTCAGGAATCAGGCAACCCATTTGAGGACTGCCGTTGCGTTCTCTCAGAAACAGAACGCCTTGGCACCACTCAGTATGACATCCTGACTGAGAACGAGAACCTGATTTTGCGTGCAGAGCGTGCTCATACTATCATCAAGAAGTACGGCACAATCGAACCGAAGTCAGAGGTTACAATCGGTCAGGCTGACGCTGTGCCTGTCTTTGACACGGCTTACCGCAACGTCTATATGAGAACAGACGGTAAGGATTGGGAATAAACATTTAACTGAGGCATAATATGACAGCAACAGTTCTTGAAGCATTAAAAAGCATTACCGCTTACCCCGTTCCGCTTCGCACCCTCGTAGAGACTGCGGAGCGGCGGGGTCTTTCGCTTACAGATGAAGCCACGCAAGAGACACTGAAAGGCAAGGCGTTCAACCTCTCAAAGGCTGACACGCTTCTGTGGCTCTCTCTCGCCCCGAATATCACTCAGGGCGGGCAATCATACTCTTTCACAGATGAACAGCGCACAGAGTTCAAAAACAGAGCCTATAAACTGTTCAATGAGTTTGAGGACGAGGCGGTAAAACCCAAACCTCTATACGGGTATAAAGGTTCGCGATTATGATAATAACCAACGGAACAATCGAAGTGAAGAGAAAGACGGCGGGCGGCATTGATCCTGAAACGGGTTTCCCTGTCAAGTCTTCTGAGGTCTCTTGGGGTAGCCCGATAAACTGTCAGTACACGGCAAACAAGTACAACAAGCTCGGCAAGGTCAATGGGGAACACTTCACGGTGGCGCAGTATTCAATTCTGATTGAAGAACAGCCGCTCGGAGAGTTTGACCAAATCAGGCTTACAGATAGTTTGACGGGAAAGAGCCTCGGGGAGTTTTCTGTCATTCAGGTTGAGCCGTTGGAAGCCGTCTGCGAATTGAGAATAATGGTCTAACGGCGATTGTGGTTCTCTGTCGGCTTTACTTTTTCTGTGCTTATAATCACACCATGAAAAAGATTAAACGCCACATACGTCAAATTCGCCAAAAATAACTCAGAAACTATGCCAATAAGACAACTTACCCCCATGTCTGAGATTGACCGATACACAGAACAGGAGCTGAAAAGGCTTCAAACGGTTCTGATAAGGTCTTTGCAGTACTGTGGGGAACAGGTTCTGAACACAGCTCGTTCGACCAATTCTTATAAAGACCAAACGGGCAACCTGAGAAGTTCACTCGGCTATGTCGTTGCAGTGGACGGACGGGTTGTTTATCAGTCAGACTTTCAGACCGTGAAACAAGGAAGGGACGGTTCAGAGAAAGGCGCAGCGTTCGCAAAGAAACTTGTCAGGCGTTTCCCTCACGGGGTCTGCCTGATAGTTGTTGCGGGCATGGAATACGCCGCTCATGTCAAGAACAAAGGCTACGATGTGCTTGACAGTTCAGAACTGCTTGCAGACAAGATTGTGCCGAGTATGCTGAAACAGCTTGGCTTCACTTAACATTAACAAGAGACAATGGCAAAGACATCAAAACAAGTTCAAGGGGACGTGTACAGACTTCTGAAAGACAGCACCCTTTATTCGATGATTTCAGGTGAGGTTTACAGACAAGGCTACCGCCCTCGCGACAGCCGCCTTGAAGATGCTGTGGTTATATTCACAGCGGGTCTTCCTGACCAAATTCAGACAGGCGTGGTTACGGTTCACATCTATTGCCCTGACATTGACCCCTACGGGAACGGCGTACTCGTAGAGGACGGTCAGCGCACAGAAGAACTTGAAGCCCTTGCGCAGCGTTGGGTTGACAGTCTCACGGCTGAGGTCTCTTGTTATAAGTTCAAGCTACAACAGACGATCTGCACAGACTATGCCGAAGACATCAATCAGCATTTTGTCGTTGTCTGTCTGAAATATAAGTATTTCGGCTCTGACGATGAAACGCTGAATATCCCTCAGGCGGCTGTTATTGTTACCGAGGACGGAGATTTGCCGATAACGCAGCCTGTCATAAAGAAAAAGAATGTTTAACAATTAAATTACGTAGATTATGTCACAACTTTCATGGGGCAAATGCTTAATAGAGCATGCAACCTCAACCAAAGGCACTCCCGCCGAGCAGTGGACAGCTATCGACACCCCTAAAGAGGATACAACGAAGCTGAACCCAACAGCGGGAACAGAGAAGACCGCCACAGAAGAGGGCGGCGAGTTGGTGGATTCAAGAACGGGCAAGAACACGTACCAATTTGAGTTCGACCTCTTTGTCAAGAAAGGCGGCACACGCCCCTTTCTTGACGTTGACGGTGTAATATCGGGAGAACACGCATTCCGAGTAACACCTGAGGATGAGGAATGCGAGGGCTTTCAGATTGACCGCTCAACAGTTCGTTGCGAGGAGAGTTATTCAACCGCTGACGGTAAGTTGCTTCACTACGTTGCTAAGGTTCTGAAACCCGCAACGGGCAAGAGCGTGAAGCCGTACACAAAGACAAACCCCGCTTGACTGATGGGCGTAAGGTTCTCAACCAACGGAGCTTTGCGCCTTACAAACGGAGTCGCGTTTCGGTTCAATAACCTGAATGTTCATCTGCACTGAGGGAGCGAGGCGGTCAGGCGCAACCGCCCCTCCCTCTTCAAGGGTCAGAGGTCACAAAAGAAAGACGCTCACGGCGGTTCGTTGCCGCCATGACCCACTTATACATCAATAAAAGTTTTATCATCATGGCAGAAGAAAAGACTATCGAACAGAAAGCCGCCGAGACCATTCTTCAAACACCCGTTGAAGTCAAGGTCGGCAGTAAAACTTATATGACAGCCCCGCCAAGCACGGCAACGCTTATTCTCGCATCAGAGGCTGTTTCACGTTTGCCACACGTTGTTCTTGACCCGAATAAAGTAGTGGAAGAAAGTCTGTCAATCGCAAAAGATTGTCGGGCTTTAGGCGATATTGTCGCAATATTCATTCTCGGAGCAAAGAACCTGAAAGAAAAAGTCAAGGTTCAGAAGAACAGAGAGAAACGCTATCTGTGGGGGCTGTTCAAGCGTCAGGTCGTTGAAGAGGTCGAAGAGGTCATAGACCGCAAGGCAGAACTCGCCCAAGAACTTCTTGAAGAACTCACGCCCGCTGAACTTTATGACCTCACGGTTACGGTTCTGCAAAGAATGAACCTGACCGATTTTTTCGGTCTTACCACTTTCCTGATAGAAATAAATCTGATGCGGCAGACGAAAGTGGGAACAGAAGCGACAGCCCCTGGGCAATAATCGCCGCAACGGTCAAGGCTTACGGGCTGACCTTTGAAGAGGTTCTGTACAACATGAGTTATCCCAACCTGATATTGTATAACGCCGTTCTGCCGTCTTATAACACAAAAGACAAGTCAGACGGTTCAGGCTCAGGGCAAGAGGTAATCAAGGCTGACGACCCGAGAAATAAAGAACGAGTTAAACAATTCTTTGACAGTATCGAATAAATGGAGAACGAGAACGGAAAACTTTTTTACGGAACGGGGCTTGACAACAGTCAGCTCCGTGTTGGTGCTGCGGAAGCGAAGAGACTTCTTCACGGCATTGGCAGCACAGCTTCAAGTGAGGGCGACAAGATAGACGACTCAATGAAGAAAATAGGAAAAACCGTTGCGGGTGTCTTTGCCGTTTCTCAAATCAAAGAGTTCGTTTCTCAGGTCGCAAACGTCAGAGGTCAGTTTCAGCAGCTTGAAATGGCTTTCAAGACCATGCTCGGCTCTGCTGAAAAGGCTGACGCACTCATGCAGCAGCTTATCAAGACAGCCGCCACAACGCCATTTGGAATGACTGACGTTGCTCAGGGCGCAAAACAACTTCTCGCCTACGGCGTTCAGGCTGACAAAGTGAATGAGACCTTAATCAGGCTCGGAGACATTGCGGCAGGTCTCTCAATTCCTCTGAATGATTTGGCTTACCTCTATGGCACAACCATGGTTCAGGGACGTTTGTACACGCAAGACCTGAACCAATTCTTGGGACGTGGTATTCCTCTGACAGATGAACTTGCCAAGCAGTTCGGTGTTGCCAAAGATAAGGTCAAAGACCTTGTTACTGAGGGCAAGGTCGGCTTCCCTGAGGTTGAAAAGGCGATCATCGCCATGACCTCTGAGGGCGGCAAGTTCGGCGGTCTTATGGAGGCTCAGAGCCACACGATAACAGGTCAGATTTCAAACATCGAAGACAGTATAGACCAAATGTTCAATGAGCTTGGCAAGAAGTCTGAGGGCGTTATCTCTGACGTTCTGAGCCTGACATCAAAAGCCATTGACAACTGGGAGAATATCGGCAAGGTTCTTCTTGTCGTTATCAGCACATACGGGGCTTATAAAGCCGCCGTTATCGCTGTTGCAGCCGCTCATAAAATGGCGGCTATATGGGGAGAGATTTCAGCCTTTCTTTCTCTGACAAAGAGTATAACGTCAGCCAAGGACGCAATGCTTCTTCTTAACATGGCAACAAATGCAAACCCAATAGGGCTTGTTTTAGGCGTTGTCGCCGCCGCTGCAACCGCTTTCGGTCTATTCTCAGACAATACAAGCAAAGCGGCTGAAATGACAAGCAAATACGGCGAGAAAGCGACCACAGCCATAACCCGTGTTCAAAGCCTTTCAACAGCCCTGAACGGTCTCACTGCAGGCAGTTCAACCCACAAAAAGGTTATGGACGAGCTAAACGGTATTCTTGAAGACTACGGCGTTCAGGCTGTCAAAGAGGGCGACAGCATTGATACCGTGAATGAGAAGCGCACTCAGGCTATTGAACTAATCAAGCAAGAAGCCATTGAGCGTCAACGCCTGAACGACATTGCCTCGGGCAATGACACATACGCCAAGGCTCTTTCTGACGCACAGAACGAAATGTTTCAGAAACTTCAAGGGGCTGAGACGGGCGGCATGTTTGCGGGGCTTGTTTGGTCTTCTGACAATAAAGAGATACAAGAAAACGCAGCCGCCATTTCTACGATTATCGCTCAACAGGTCGAACAGAACATCAACCTGATAGCGGGCAAGACGGGCGAAGAATACGAAAAGGGTCTGAATAAGATTTATGCCAATATTCAAGACAAGATGCGTGCTATCGGCATAAGTGAGAAGACAATCGCCAAGGCTTGGTGGGATGACGGTTTTTTCACAAAGACCAACATCGTACAAAATTATATAAACGGCGTTCAGTCAGCAGCAGAGGAACACGACCGTTACACAACAGCCGTGAACAAATCTGCCGCCGCTGAACAAGCCGCCGCCGACAGTTCAATGACATTTGCCGACAAGGTCTCAGCCGTTGAGAGAAGCCTACAAAAGCCAACGGACGGCGTTCATCAGTTGTATGAGAATATCAAACAACTCATGTCGCAATACTCTGAGAATACTATCGGCTTTACAATCAAGTTCAGCGGCGAAGTTCCCGCTTGGATGGATAAAATTGGTATTGATGAACTGACACGCCTCGCGAAGCGTTTCACCGCCATTGGTACTTCAATGAAAGATGGTCAGGTGGCTTTAGTGAACGGCAAGGCTTACACAAAGCAACAAGCCTTACAACGCAGCGCAGAATACGCTCAGGCGGCTGAAAACAAACAGACTGCCGCAGACAACAAAAAGAAAAAAGATGAAGCAGCTGCAGAAGAAGCAAAGAAACACGCCAAAGAACGGGCGAGAAAAGCCGCACAAGCCGCTGAGAACAGAAAGCGGGAGCGTGAACAGATTGCCGAGGAAACGGCTGAGAGAAACAACCAAATCGCCGAATACGGGCAGTCTGTCATTGAACAGACTGAGAAAACCGAGCTTGACATCAGACAGGCAAAGATAGAACTCATGGAAGAGGGTTATCAGAAACAAAAGGCGCAGCTCGACCTGAACTATGACCGCCTTATTTCTGAGAACAAAGAACGTGAGCGACAGATGCTTGAAGCCCTTGCCAACAAAATGGTTCTTCAATGGGAGAACAAACACCCCAAGGCAAAGAACTCTGAGAAACAGGCTTACCGCAGCTCTCTTCTGAGTGAAGACAGCGACACCCGCCTGACACGTCAAAACCTGACACCAGAACAACGGGCGCAGCTCGAATCATACGAAAAGATAGCCGCCGAAACCCGTGTCGAAGGCAATAAAGAGGCTCTGAACACCATGCTGCAAGACAGCCTGACATACGAGCAGCAGCGGGTCAAGATTGCCGAAGAATATCAGAATAAAATCGAAGCCCTCTATGAGCATGACAAAGACAGAAAACGTGTCAAAGACGAAAACGGAAATGACAAGTGGAACAAGGGTGTCACTCAGGGGAACTTCGATGAACTGAATTATCAGCAAGAACAGGCTCTGAACGCCATTGATGAACAGTTTGCGCAGCGTGAAGAGACATACAAAGCATGGTGCAACGAAATCGCAAATCTGAGCCTTGAACAACTTCAAGCCCTTTTGGATAAAGCCGAGGAGGAGTTGAAAAAGGTTGAGCAAGACAAGAAGAACGGCACAGCCACTTCACAGCAAGTTGCCGTTGCCCGTGCAAAAGTCATAACCGCCAAGAATAATGTCGCTCAGGCAAAGGCGAAAGCCGACCTGAACCCTGACAAACGTTCAATCAAACAATGGCAAGACCTCTACAAGACCTTGAATGAGGTAAACAAGACATTTGAAGAGATTGGCGACACGATCGGCGGCGTTGCGGGAGACATCATCAAGACGGCGGGGCAAATATTAACCTCTGCCCTTACGATGATAAACGGCATAATGCAGTTGACACAGAACGCATCTACGGGCGTTCAGGCAACAGCGACAGCCTCCTCAAAAGCAATTCAGACGGTTGAAAAGGCTTCTGTCATTCTGACTATTATTTCAGCCGCCTTGCAGATAGCAACGCAGATCGTGAAACTCTTCAACAATGACGACAAGAAGCAAGAGGAAATAGAGGCTCTTCAAAAACGCATCGACCAACTGCAGTGGGAGCTTGACAACGCTGCCATCGTGCGCATACAAGAGAAGAGCGGAAAGGCTATTGACCTCGTGAAAGCGAAGCTGAAAGAGACACGGGACGAAATGTTGAAAGACATTGAGACCCTGACAGGCTTTGAGGCAATGTGGGCAAGGCTCACGCTGAAAGTCTCACGCAACGATAAACTGTTGAAACAGTCAGCCGAAAAGATTGCCAAGGCTTACGCCAATGTCGCTTACACGGCTGACAAGGCTCTCGGCGGCAAGAAGTACAGTGAAGCCCAACAGCAGCTTGAAAACATCGCACAGCAGCAGTTGCTCATTCAAGAACAGATAGACACAGAGAACAGCAAAAAGAAGACTGACCAAGGCAAGATTGACGATTGGGAGCAGAAGATTGAAGAACTGGGCGCAAAGGCAATTTCAATCATAAATGAAATGGTTGAAGACATCATGGGCGGTACAAGTTCTGACATCGCAGAACAACTCTCTGACGCTTTCTTTGAAGCCTTTCAGAACGGCGAGGACTACGCAAAGGCGTGGGGCGATAAGGTCAACGAGATAATCGGCGACATAACAAAACGCCTTTTGGTTCAGAAGTTCTTGGAAAAACCCCTCGGAGAGGTCTTTGACAAGTACAAGGCTCAGTGGTTCAAGGACGGCAAGTTCATGGGCATTGATGCTGTTCTGAACAGTCTCTCGGGCTTGACAAATGACCTGAACCAAGTCGGCACAAATTGGATAACGATTTGGGAGGCTCTCCCTCAACAAATCAAAGACATGATTACAGCTGCACAAGACTCAACCCGTGAGACCTCTTCAAGTGGTATCGCCAACGCTTCTCAGGACAGCGTGGACGAGCTGAACGGACGAGCCACGGCTATTCAGGGTCATACCTATTCAATCAGTGAGAACACAAAACTGCTGCTGAATACGGCGAACCTGATTTTGCAGTCAGTCTTGAACATTGAGAGCAACACAGACGGGCTTTCAGACCGTGTGGCGGGCGTTGAGAGCAGCGTGAAAGAGATTAAGGACACAGTAAACGACATCGCCCTCAAAGGCATAAAGATAAAATGACATGAAAGAAGTTATCAGACAGATTTACACACAGGCAAAGCTCCTCGGGGCTTGCCCGTTGTTCAAGGGAACTGAACAGACTGTCGAGGATATTGTCAGGCTGTTTGAAAGCCCTCAGGGTATAGAGTTTTGTATGAAGAACCACTTCCCGAATATGGCGACTTTCAGGCTCTTCAAACCTCACAGGGTTGAGAAGTACGGCATCTACATTGATGCGGGAACGCTGACCCTGAAAGACCCCTCACGGGCTATTCTGATAGGAAGAACCTCTGCGACCATTTTCTGTTCAAAGACAGAACGGCACGAAATCATTCTTCTTCACGGGGCGAAAGCGATAGTGAATGCAAACAAATGGGCTGTTGCCCGTGTTCAGTCTGAACAGGACTGCAGCGTCATAAAAAACACCTCTGACAATGCGATTATAATATGATTAACAGACTTTTCATAGACGGTAACGATGCATACTTGCAGTATGGCGTGTATGTGACGAGCGGAGGGTTCAATGAACTTGTCGCCTTTCCGCCGTTGAAGTCTGTTGACAGTAACGATTGGCAAGAGGAAGACGGCGTGGAGGCAGACCTTTCAGCCCCTGTTCTCAACACCCGTGAAATTCAGGTCGAGTTCGCTTTTGGCGGGCTTTTCAGCCGTTTCTGCGCTTTCATTGAACTGTTGTCTGACGGTGCTTACCATGAGTTCTATTGCGCTCACATACAGCGCACGTTCACGCTCAGAATGACACAGCAGCCAAACCTTGACGTGGCGAGAATGTTAGGCACGGTAACGATCAAGTTCTCTGACGATTTCCCGATGAAAGGCTATAAGTACAAAGCTCCCGTGAGTGAGGTCACGCCGTCAGACGATTATTCGCTTGACAATACGCCACTGACAGATTACGGATGTCGGGTTTTGAAAGGTTCTCTGTCTGAGGTCATGAAGACCGCACAAGTGAAACAGAACCTTTTGCGGAATATCAACACGAAGACGGGTGTCATATATGACGGGAAGCGGGTCACGTTCAAGACAAAGGACGTGAAGTTGTATTGCCTCATGCGGGCTGAGAGCCTGACAGAGTTGTGGCGTAACTATGACGCTCTTCTCCATGACCTCATTCAGCCCAATGAAAGGCTTCTGACGGTCAGAGAACTTGAACAGGATTTCCCGTGTTACTACAAGTCTTGTCAGGTCTCAGACTTCTTCCCTAACGGCAAAATTTGGTTGGAGTTCACTCTGACCCTGACTTTCACTGGGCCTTTCAGACTTGACGACAACGATTTTGTCCTTGCAACGGAAGAAGGTATCATCGTGTTCACAGAAGACGGCGAGAACGCAATAGACATGCACGGCACAATAATCAGCTAAAAATAAATGATATGAAAAAAATTAAGATTTCGGATTTACCTTTATACAACTCATTTAAGGGGCTTTTTGTGATGGGTACAAATGCGGAAAATCAAAGTGTGAAAGTCGGATTAGAGAACATCGATAATACGATAGAAAGAGCCACAAAAGACGCGAAAGCTGCTAAAGAAGAAGTGCGTGGTAAAGTGAATACTATTACTTTTACCCCGCAGGAGGACATGGTCGTTGCGAATGTTTTTAGAGACGACAACATGCAATTTGGAACAGGCATCATGCTACCTGCTGCCACACAACAGAAGGCGGGAGTCATGACGGCGGCGGACAAAAAAGAACTCGCCAAGGTGCAGACCATCACCCAACAACTCGGGCAGATGGGAGAGAAACTCGGCATGCTCCACCACTTGGGCACATTCGAAACCCAAGGCGCGGCGCGCGAAGCTGCGGCCTCGAACCACGTGGTGTACGACTTAGAGAACGTGCGTTTCCTCACCTACACCAAACAAAGCGCCTCGGGCAATCCCAATCAGGGCTTCATCCTGCAAACCGTCGACAAAGAGCGCCAAATGACATCCCAGCTGGAATTCTTCATGGGACACCTTTCCCAGCGCGACATCTCGTGGAATCGGACCTCGGGCGCCGTGCGCGCCTTCAGGTGGGAGGAAATCGGCGCACTGAAGTTTTCCACCGAAGAGCGCGAGGAGAAAACGTGGCTCGTGGTGAAAAACTATGAGAACAGCCTCGTGGCACGCGTGGCACTGCCAGACGCATCCCAGATTCCCACGCTCAACTTCCCCGACAAACCGCTCGACACACTCCTGCGCGAAATCCTCGACGCCCACGGTGCGGGCTTTGCCTGCAATATCCTCTGTAAAGCTCCAAGAGTGGAGGACTTTTTCGACAAATGGGACTTTGTGTTCGTGGGCCGCGCGGAAGTGACAGAATGGCGCAGCTATAGCTATAAAACCCAGCAGCAGCAACTGCGCGATGTGCGCAACCGCATGGTGCGCGTGGACGGTGTCATAAGCTTCTTCAAGTATAAAGGGCAAACCGAATCCGATCCCGTAGAACTATCTGTCGGCGTTCGCTGGGTAGCCAGCTATGAGAAAATGCAAGTAAAGAATTCAAGCAATTACACATTGTATTCCAAACTCTTCCCCGTCGTAGCTCCCACCCGCTTTGAAGACGAATAACCTCCGCCCCTGCTATGAGCAATTTGAGCCGCCGCTGCGTTTGTGGGGTAAGCCAAGTTGGCTCTTTAAGTATCAATAAAACGCATTTCATCATGGAAATATATAGTAAAGACAACAAGCTCATCTTAGACATTGAAGTTGACGATAACAGTTATCGCCACAGAGTTATCATGGGCGATTATAACCTCACGCTTTATTACAGCCTTGCAGAACACGTTGAGTTGCCCGTGGGCTGTTATTGTGACTATCAGGAAGAACGCTTCACGCTTGAACGCCCTGAGGCTTTCAAGATGAACCACAGCCGCAGTTTTGAATACACCGTGACAATGGAGAGCAGTCAGGCAAAGGCAAAGATTTGGAAGTTCAGAAACCCCATTGACGGGCGACTGAAATTCAGCCTGACCGCCAAGCCCCATGAGCACCTCCAAATGTTCGTTGACAACATGAACCGCCGTGACACGGGTTGGACAGTCGGCTCTTGTGTGTCAGGCGATGAAGTCTGCATATCGTACAGCCACTCTTTCTGTTATGAGGCGTTGGAACAAATGGCTTCAACCCTGAACACGGAATTTGAGTTTAACGGCAAGACCGTCTCGCTCCGCAAAGTTGAATATAACAAGAACAACCCGCTGCCGCTCTCATACGGGCGGGGTAACGGCTTCAAGCCCAATGTGGGGCGTTCTAACTATGGGGAAACGCCACCGACTGAAATTCTCTACGTTCAGGGCGGTTCAGACAATATAGACCCGAGCAAATACAGAAGCTCAGAACTTCTTTTGCCGAAGTCTCAGTCAATAGGCTTTGACGGCGTTTACTTTGAAGACGAAGAGGGCTTCAACGCTGACAACGCCCGTTACTATATGACTGACGATTTGGGGTTCTCAATCAGAAGGAAGGACAAAGACCTGACAAGCCTCGCCGAGAGCAGTCTTGACTGTTCAGACATCTACCCGAAGCGTGTCGGCGAAATCTCTTCTGTCGTGTGTGTTGACAAAGACAAGAACTTTTACGACATCATAGACAACTCAATTCCTGAGAACCTTGACTACGAGAAATGCCTGATAGACGGCGAGACCATGACAGTTATCTTTCAGACGGGCATGTTGGCTGGTAAAGAGTTTGAAGTGAAATACCACCACAAATCAATATTGAACCCTGACGGCTCTTTGAAGAAAGCCGCCCGCCGCTTTGAGATAACGCCGCAAGAGATTGACGGGCAGACCATGCCGAATGAGACCTTTTGCCCACGGGCTAACGAGAAATACGCTGTCTTCAAGTGTATGTTGCCTGACGCTTATATCTGCGACAACGCCACAAAGTCAGGGGCTTCATGGGACATGTTCCGTCAAGCCGTGAAAAGTCTCTTTGACAACGAGGAGACAAAGTTCACGTTCACGGGAGACCTTGACGGCATTTGGGCAAAGAAAGATTGGCTGAACATAGGCGGGCGTATCAAGCTCGGCGGGTATATAAAGTTCTCGGAAGAACGCTTTCAGAAAGACGGCGTTCTCGTCCGCATCACGGGCATTAAAGATTATATCAACAAGCCGCACAGCCCCTCTCTTGAACTGTCAAACGAGACGAAAAGCGCATCTTTCTCTTCAAAGTTGAAGCAACTTGAAAGCGAGGAGGTGGTCATTGAAGACAACCACCGAGAGGCTCTTCAATTCACAAAGAGACGGTTCAGGGACGCAAAAGAGACAATGAGCATGTTGGAGGCTTCGCTGCTTGAAAATTTCACTCAGAGCATAAGCCCAATCGCCATACAGACCATGCAGATGCTTGTCGGCGATGAAAGTCTTCAATTCCGTTTCGTCTCTTCAAAGACGAACCCGACACAGGTCAGCCATACAATAAACTACGATCAGGAGACAAAGACCCTGAAAGCGGCTGCGGGTCTCATTCAGCACCTGACGCTCGGCGTGTATTCTTTGAGTTCATCGCATAAGCCCGAAGAATACTTATATTGGAACGTTGAAGAGTTTGAGAGCGCAAGACTTGAAGACGGGTCAAAGAAGTATTATCTATACGCAAAGGTCAGCAAGACAACCGACAAGGGCGTTTTCTTTCTCTCTGAGAGCGCAAAAACGTTGAATGGTGTTGACGGTCACTACTGCCTCCTTGTCGGCGTTCTGAACAGCGAATACGAGGGTAACCGCAGCTTTGTTCCTTTGTATGGCTTCACAGAAATACTGCCTGGAAGAATAACCACTGATAGGATAGTGAGCAGCGATGGGAATAGCTATTTCGATATGGCTGCAAATGTGATGAAGCTCGGAGATAAGTTGAAGTACATCAATAATATACTGTATCTTGATTGCTTATTCTCAAAGGGGGCTAATATTGGTAATTGGATATTTGATGGGGTGTCGCTGAAATCTCAAAATGGGGCTTGTGTACTTGACGGTATTAATGGTATGGTAGTATTGAATGGTTTTATTCGACGCCAAATGCTATATATCACAAAGGATAATATCCATAAGTATGTAACATTTAATGAGTTAGGAGAATATATTGATTACTTCAAAGCGGGAAGTCTTCTAACGCTTAACTACATCGATGACCAAATATGTATCTTCCCTTCTGTTTATGGAATGGAAGAAGAAGATAAGAAGAATTACGCTCGCTCTTTTATAGGAAATACTATCGTTATATACAACAACACAGGTAAAGAGGTAGCGCTGACGGGGGCATTTTCTAAAACAGAAGAAGATGTTGGCAATTTCATTTCTCCTGCTATAAATAATAAGGAATTTATAGCGGCGAATTGTATAATAAGAGCAGGTTTAAACGGGGAAGAGCAAGTATTTTGGGTATATAAGAAAGGAAAATTCAAATAAGACACCAAAAGTGATTATAATATAATCGTTTTAAGCATTATCTTTGTGCCATGAAATCATCGGTGCAATGTATTAAATAACAAAAAGATGAATTATATACCGAATTTACCTAAAATCCTGTTCGCCTTTATCGGTGGCGGCATGGGTTGGTTCGTCGGCGAGTTCCGGCCCACCTTTCCGCTTATCATTGTAGCGGTGGTTTTCATTGTTTACGATGCTTATACAGCCTATCAGCTCGACAAAAGAGTTAAGTTGGCATATCCTGATAAGGCACAGCGGAAAAAAGCCAAGTTTACAAGTTTCGCATTTGGCAAGGTTATTAAGCAGACTATCCCGAAGCGTCTGTGGCTGATTATCCTTGCCTATCTTGTTGAGCATTGGGTCTTCAAGCATGTTGCAATTCCTTTGTCTTATGTCGTTACAGGGGCTATTTGCTTTGAGCAAGCATGGTCAATACTCGAAAATGAAAGCAGTTGCCGTGATGAACACGAGAGCCGTTTTTGGAAATTGTTACAAAAGATAATGGTAGATAAGACCGAACGGCACTTTGACGTCAGCCTCAACGAATTGAAGAATAGCGGACGTGTCACAGAGGAACAAATAGAACAAGTTCGCGAAATGCTTAAATGGTTTGAAAAGGAGAAGAAAAATGGCAAAGTTTGATATAATAGCAAAATTCATCTTCTCTTATGAGGGAGACTTTATAAACCACCCTAACGACAAAGGGAGAGAAACGAATAAAGGCGTAACGATAGCCGTGTGGAAAGCGCAAGGTTACGACAAGAACGGCGATGGGCATATTGATGTGGAAGACTTGAAACTTATCAGCGATACCGATGCAATGTCCATTATGCGGAATTTCTATTGGAACCGCTGGCAGGGTGACAAGATAGAAGACCAAAGTATCGCCAATCTCTTGGTGGACTTCGTGTGGGGAAGCGGCGCATGGGGTATTAAGATACCGCAGCGTGTACTCGGTGTGATAGTAGACGGTGTTGTCGGCGCAAAAACAATAGCGGCTATCAATGCAGAAGAACCAAAGTCACTATTTGAGCAGCTCAAACGCGCACGTGTAAAGTATATTGAAGACATCATAAGCAAGAACCCGTCTTTTGCCGTCTTTCGCAAAGGGTGGCTACGCCGCCTAAATGCAATCGAATACGGTAAGCTGGTGTTGAATAACGGTAAGGTACTAACATTCTGACGTATGAAGAAGATTGTAATATTTTTAATGGTGATTTTCACCCTCATTAGTTGCCGTTCAAGCAAAAGCCTGATAACGCAGACACAAGAGTACAAGGGGGACAGTGTACGCGTGGAATACAGGGAGCGTACTGTATTTGTACCTGATACGGTCTTTCTTGAAATACCCGCTCAGACGGCAGAGCGCACAACCCGTGACAGCGTTTCACACCTTGAAAACGAATATGCCACCTCTGACGCTCGTATCAACACTGACGGCTCTCTGTTTCACGATCTTCGGACAAAGCCTCAGAAGAAAGCCATTGAGACGGACAAGAAGATTGAAAAACGGGACTGCGTAGTTTATCGGGACAGATACCTGAAAGTCAAAGAAAAAGTTTCAGTTCCCCGTGACCTGACAAAGTTTCAGAAATGTGAAATCTTCGGTTTTTGGTTCTTGTTGGCAATCTTCGCCTTGGTTGTGTGCCTGAAACGGCTTCAAAAACAGTGAAAACGCTAAAAATGATTAAGGTGCAAGCATAAAAATCGGAAATTCTGTCGGAATTTAAAAAAAGAAATTCTTACCTTTGTGACAAAATATTGAAAATATAGCGTTTGCTATTGTTTTGAGGGTCAAGAAAATCGCCAAAATTTCAGACAGCCTTAAAAGCAATGGTAGATGCCCACGTATATCGTGGGCATTTTCCTTGTAGGCTGTTCAGCGATACCTCTTGACCGACAAGGGGATGCCCACGTTTTTACGTTGTGTCTCTGTGACAACGGCGAGCCGTGTTTTGCAAAGGTACAGAGTTTTAACGTAAAAACAGCAGATATGGATTTCAAAGATTCGATTAAACAAATATCTGAGCGCATTGAAAGTCTGAAAGACAACTTGAAGACAGAAGAAGCAACGAAGACGGCTCTCATTCTGCCTTTCCTGAGTGCTCTCGGCTATGACGTGTTCAACCCATTGGAGGTGTTACCTGAAATGAGTTGTGACATCGGTATGAAAAAGGGCGAGAAGATTGACTACGCCATTCTGAAAGACGGCGAGCCGATTATTCTCATTGAGTGTAAACATTGGGAGCAAGACCTGAACCTTTATGACAACCAACTGATACGTTATTTTAACGTGTCAAAGGCAAAGTTCGGGGTCTTGACAAACGGCATAATATACAAGTTCTACACAGACCTTGCCGAGCCTAATAAAATGGACGAGAAACCGTTCTTGGAAGTGAACCTCCTTGAAATGAAAGACGCTCAGGTCGAAGAGTTGAAGAAGTTTCACAGGTCTTATTTTGACGTTGACAACATTCTCAGTTCGGCAAGCGAGCTGAAATATATGGGCGAACTTAAAACCGCCATTTCAAAGGAGTTCGCGAACCCCTCTCCTGACTTTGTGAGGTTCTTCGGGAAACAGGTCTATGACGGCGTTTTCTCCCAAAAGGTTCTTGAACAGTTCACAGCCCTGACAAAACGTACAATCGGCAGTTATATAAACGACATTATTTCTGACCGTCTGAAAGCGGCAATCAAGACAGATGAAGAAGCAGCCGCCACAGAACAGAAGACCGCCGAGAAGACAGAAGAACAGCCCACAGAGCCTGAGACAAGCGAGGACGGCATTGTGACAACAGAAGAAGAGTTGGAGGCGTTCTTCATCGTGAAGTCTATTATCCGCAGCGTTGTGACCTCTGACCGCATCACATACAAGGACACACGATCATACTTCGGGGTTCAGATTGACAACAATGTGCGGAAGACAGTTGTCCGCTTCTACTTCAACCAACCGAAGAACAAGCGCATTGCTATTATCTCAGAAGACAAGTCAGAACGTATGTATAAGGTTCAGACCCTTGACGAGATATACAACTACGCAGATGAACTGATAGAGGCGGCGAAGAGATACGTCTAAACAGACCAACAGCGATTGCGCCCGTATGTCGGCGTAAGTTTGTTCAGGTGATAACTTACACGAGATTGAAAAGTAAAGCCCACATGCGGCGTATTCCAGAAAAATAACTATCTTTACCCTCAGAGGGCTTGAAGAGGGGTCGAAAAGCCCCTCTTTTTGCATATTTGTTGCTGTTTTGTTGCTCCGACTGACTGTTAAACAGTCAAACCACGTTATAAATCACTGATTTACAAGTCATAACAAAAGTACTGTGTCGGAAAATAAAAAAGAGTTATTGCTGTCCGGTAAACTTCCAAACGGCACAAGAAAGCTTCCCGAAGCCCTTTAGAATAGGACTTCGGGGTTTCTTTTTCAAAAAGCAAGCCCCCTAATCAAATAATGATGGTTCTAGTGGTGGGGATTTAGCTCTTTCAGCCCAAATTGCACACTCATCCTTTTGGGGATCTTCCATGAAAGCGATGAAATTGGTGTAATACATGAGTGTCAATCTAAGCATGGTTACGATTTGAGAAAAAGAAACGTGTCTTTTAATCATTCTGGACAGTACTGTGCACAAGAGATTGGCGATGAGTACCACCCAGGTTTGTATCTGGATGGCATTCACGCTCTCACCATAGAAAAAGTGCAAAG
>ERZ773051.178-NODE-178-length-51345-cov-22.609047_pt1 | contig 51345 bp, 30 predicted proteins | sample MGYA00580631_ERZ773051 | MGnify/ENA primary metagenome ERZ773051 (study PRJEB29015, sample SAMEA2738137) | human oral metagenome | biome: human oral; feature: human-associated habitat; material: saliva | place: China | collected 2204 ... | reverse complement strand
CATCGCTCCGTACATAACTTCCTCATGAATCTCTGTGCGGCATTGGCTGCATACTATTTCTTCGAGAATAAGCCAGAGGCACTGCCCGTGCGCATTGAAAAGAGTAGGCAATTGGAACTATTCTAAACAAACCCTTATCCCGAACTGGCGTAACCTTACAAAATCTGAAGGCATATGGATAGAAAAACAAAGGATAATGATGAAAAACCGCCTTTGTAACCATCAAGGAATCAATAGGTTACAAAGAGGCTTGTAAAAGGTGCCCTTTTGCATTGCAAAAGGGCATGTTTTGATGTGTAAAAGGGCATCTTTTGAAGTGCAAAAGGGCGTCTTTTACATTGCAAAAGGGCGTAGATTGAAAAACGAAAGGGAAAGAAATTGACAAAAATAACGAAGCACGCACCCAAAAGAAGCGGCCTCCCCAAGCCCCTCCGGAGGAGGGGATGTGAGAGGATACGGTGGGATATAGGTATCCACTAAGCCCCAAAATACGGGCTCCCAAGCCCAAAGGTGGTGCCTCCCCAAGCTCTTCCAGAAGAGGGGATGTGCCTGGCGGGATATGAAATGCTGGTTGTTGGGGGAGATAGAAGAACTAAGATTTAAAGCTTAAAGCTCTGTGTTTAATTCTCAAAGCATTAAGGTTTAGAATTAAAATGAATGGCTAATAACGTGCAAGCCATTTACTTATCAAGCTTTAAAATCAAACTTAATGGGCTATCAACTATGGTATTATGTCCCTAAAACCCAAGGGGAACCTCGCTAATTGTTCTCCCTCTCCCTTCGGAGAGGGCCGGGGAGAGGCTTCTTCGGGGTTGTGTTCAGACTGTGTTATAATGTCTTCTTTTTCTTCATCTTCCATTATTATTCCAATCTTTCTAAGTACTTTTGCAGGGTAAAGAAGAAAAGAATGACAATTAATTTCCATCATAACAGTAGGGGAATGGGGGTTATGTGGTGGTTGTGTGCAGTGTTTCTGTTGCTCATCAGCATCACCAGTTGCCGCCGAGAGGCTCCTGTGCGCATGTTCTCAGAGAAGGAATACCACTATGAGGAACGGCTCTCAGCACTCTCTTCGGACTCCTCTGCCTACTGGGTGGGTACGGAGACGGGTGTGATATGGCATGTCAGTGGGGAGAAACGGCAACGTTTTGACACAGGACTGGATCGTATCTACGACGTGGAACGGGACCTACGGCATCCGCAAAGACTGTGGATAGCATCGCGCAACGCGGGACTGCAGCTCTGGGAGATGGCTGGTGACACGCTGATTCATCGTTCTACGTTCAACATTCCACGCAAGGGCAACCGTTATTCACCGTATGATATCGACCTGACGGACAGTGTTATCTTCATCGCTACGTCGCAGGGACTCTACTCAATGGCAACGAATCAGGTGGCAGCACGGCTTCGGTTGCTCTATCCTTCGGCACAGTCGGCAACGGCAACGACGGGCGAACCGTTCCTTGTCAACAGTCTCTGCCATGCCGGACGGTGGCTTTTTGCTGCCACACAGAACGGTGTCATCGCACTGAACATGCGCTCCCGACAGATTACGTTGCGCCATCAAGGCACCAGTTTCCGACAGGTTGGCATCTACAACGGCAGACTCTGCAGTCTGAGTGATAACCGTCTCATCACGGAAGAGGCTGACGGGAGTAAGGCTGTGACGACAACCATACCGCAATCGGCGCTGGCTTACTATCAGGTTGGGGCTACACATTATTATATAACGACCTCTGGCGTCCTCCTATCCGATGATCAGCACCGTTTCGTCAACACTCCTTTGCTGCATAACATCCCCTCAAGTGCACACCACATCGTCATTCCCAATGACGGAACAGGCTTCTCCGTGGTGCTCACAGAGTATGCCGTATGGCACATTCCACACCATCTGGGGGTGTTCAATACCAATGCTCCCGTCATAGCAGCATGCTCTGACGAGGCGACATCGTTCTATCTGAACAATCGGCATGAGCTTTTCCGCCAGCAGAAGGGCGACACGGTGGCTGAGAAAGTGTATGATTTCGAGAAGAATGAACAACCCATTGAGATGCGAGTAGTGGGGGATAACCTCTTTTATTACAACACCAACAACCAACTTTGTAGGCTTACGACGGGTAAAAGCTATCTTATCAATCAGCTCTTTGCCCACCCGAAGGTGCTCTGTCAGCCCGAGACACGCATCACAACGATGGCTCTTCAGCCCGGAAAGCAGCGCATCCTACTCGGAGTTCAGGACTATCTGTTGTCCATTAGTATGCAGAAGGGGACCGTTGATACCGTTCCTTGCATGCGTGATAAGTACATCACCTCCTTCACACAGCCTCTTGGCGGCGGTCATCTGTTGCTTTCTACGCTCAATCATGGCGTCTTTATCGGCAGTGGAGACCGTATGAAACCTGTCGCAGGGACGGCTCGTGAGGTGTTTATCAACAGTGTTGCCACCCACAAAGGTTCTCCTCAGCACCTCATTCTGCTCACGAATCATGAGCTACAGGTTGTGGGAGGCGACTCACTGAGAGCCGACGGATGCAGTCAACTCTTTGCCATTGGCGACAGTATCCTCTACACTTTGCCCGAGACAGGTGTGCATAAATACGTCCTTCGTGGTAAGAAACTCATTGACAAGGGGCTCCTCTTCGGTGATATTCGGTTCAATTCCAAGGCCACTTTCGTGCGTGATGGAGTGCTTTATGCCGGTTCCGACCTCGGTGTTCTGCGTCTTCAGCCAGGCAAAGAAGGCAAGGCTACGTGGATAGAGTTCAATGGTGACGCCCCCAACCTTCACCTTTTGGGGCTCATCGTACTGGGTATTATCATCATTATCACCATTGCTCTGGCAGGATATCTGCGCCAACGCCGCATAGAACAGCGTCAGTTGCAAGCCAGTAAGGACGATCTGCACCGCCGATTGGTGCCACTTGTCGCCATGAAGGGGCAGTTCAGCGAGGCAGAAAGGGAGAGTATCGACATGATATGTCAGCAGATTGACAGCATAGAGACCACCTCTCGCAACAGTCATGCCGCCAATGAGCAGCTCGCAAGACTGTCGGGAAGCATCGCAAAGATGAACCGTGACGCCGCATTGAAGATGGTGAACATCCTCAATGAGCAGATAGAACGCATCAAGAAGTTTGATGTCTATGACCGTCCAGCGATGATTGAGTCCTCACTTCTTGCCCGTCAGACGGAAGAAATAGAGGAGATTCAGCAGCAATGCAGTCGTAATGACATGTGGATCAACCACATAGAAGAACTCACGGAACGGGTGGAGAAGATACGGAAGTCGGTTGATGGGGCACTGATACTCCCTGGATTGAACGACGGGATAGCCCTCCTGACGGCACGTATCATCGATAATATGCTGCGTAAACCAATGTCGGAAGTGTATAAAGACTACGCCCATGTGAAGGCAGAATACGAGAATATCTTTACGCCACAAGGGCTTAGCATCATCAAGACCTTCGTCACCCGTACGCTGGAAGAGCTGGGAAGCATCAATACTTATCCCCACATGACGGCACAGTTGACGGCAGAACTGCTTGAGACAGAGCATGATATGGAAGGCAAAGACCGTATTCTGCTGCTTCGTTCGCTGCATATCATCCACGAAAGAGTGCTGCAGATACGCATGATGGAGCGTCTGCAGGAGTTGATGCAATCGTATGCTGAGGTGCATGAGCAGGTGGTTGAGGAGAACGAAGAGCGTCGAATCAGGAAATTTAACACCCAACTCTTTGCCGATATAGAGTCTGCTACACGCGACATCACCGACGAAATAAGTCGGAAGATCAATGATTTCTTCGCATCTTTCAGTGTTACAGACCGTGAAGTGTGCAATGACATCTTCCATTTTACCAATGCCAACAGTCAGCAGGTACGTGTCCTGACCCTCCTTCTGGCGCTTCCGAAAGTGAAACGCACGTTGTTGCCGGGAATGTTGGGCATCTATGGCAACCTGAATCCCGTCGTCAGCCGACTCTATCACAGTAAGATTGGTGACAATAAAGAGGCATTAGAGGCATATTGCAGCCATGAAAAGGCAAGTATTGTGCACTATATCCTCAAACTTTCTGAATGATATAACCAACTGTTTATCAGTAAATTAATATAGTTGCAATTGATGTTTATCAAGGAAAATGTCAATTGCAACTATTTTTTTCATACTTTTCTGTTACCTTTGCAACAACCAATTATTTAAAAGAAGATAAATTTAAACCTATTTAAACCAAAGACCCAATGACAAAGAAAACTCTATTCGTCGGTCTACTGGCAATGTTTTCAGTAACGACTTTCGCACAGAATGCAGCAACAAAGATTAAGGATGCGCGTACGAAACCCGACCTTTATTATCTTCAGGATGGCCAACAGGTAAGTTCATTAGACCTTCTTCCTGCTCCACCACAGCCCGGTAGCATACAGTTTCTCTATGATGAGGCACAGTATCAGTGGGGAAAGATGCAGCGCAACACGCCTCGTGGCGATCAGGCAGCAGCCGATGCACGCGTAGGAGGTGATGGTGTGCCTAACGCTTTCTCGGAGGCTTTCGGTGTAAAGATAAGCAAAGAGACCACTCCAGAGATATATAAGCTCGTGTTAAACATGCGTGAAGACGCTGGAGACTTGGCTACTCGCAGTGCTAAAGACCATTACATGCGTGTTCGTCCGTTCGCTTTCTATAAAGAGATGACCTGCAATCCTGAGCAGCAGCAGGAACTGTCAACCAACGGTTCATACCCTTCTGGCCACACAGCCATAGGTTGGGCAACTGCATTAGTGCTTGCTGAGATCAACATTGACCGCCAGAATGAGATCCTTGAGCGTGGCTATCAGATGGGACAAAGCCGTGTTATCTGTGGTTATCACTGGCAGAGTGACGTTGACGCAGCGCGCCTTGTGAGTGCAGCAGTTGTGGCTCGACTCCATGCTGATCCTGCTTTTCAGGCTCAACTTGCCAAGGCTAAGAAGGAATTTGCTAAACTTCAGAAGGAAGGAAAGGTTGCAAAGAGCACCTTTAAGGCAACCAATTAAATCGAATAGGGCAACCAATTAAATCATATAAGATAGTCAATTAAATCGAATAAGGCAGCCAATTAAATCATATAAGATAGTCAATTAGATTAAAAATAGCAGCCAATTAGGTCAAATAGTAGCCCAATTAATTGAAGGATGGTAACCGATTGATTCAAAAAAGGTAGCCACTTCAATTAAGGAAGGCAATTAAGTAGATGATATGCGGTAGCCAATTGAATTAAAAAAGGCAACCCATTGAATCAAAAGAAGGCTTCATCCTCGTCCCCTTTCAGCATGGGGAGGGGCGACATCAGCAACATTTTCCATGTTAAAGGGGCGAGGATAAAGAAGCAAAACCTAAATTTGTAACATCGAAACAATGAAATAACAGGTGTTCTGAAGCCTGACTTTCAGATCCCAACCGGCTCCTTCCGGTGACGACTCTCCCCACCTTGGCGAGAAAAGAAAGGAAGAAGAACCACCTGTTCTATCCAAAATTAAACCTATGAAAAGAATAATTCTCTTCGCAACCTGTGGCCTTATGGCATGTGCAGGAGCCTTCGCTCAGCAAGAAGATGAGCCGAAGTTAGTTGTAAAACCATCTGGACGTATCCTTATGGATGCAGGTGTTATGCACTCAACTGATGAGTCTGTGGACCAGAAACTCAATGATGGTGTGGCTATTCCAGATGCTCGTGTGGGATTAAGTGCCACCTATGGCAAGTGGAAAGCAAAGGTTGACGTGGGTTATGCACGCCAGGCATTGTCACTGAAGGACATCAGTCTTGATTATAACTTCAACAAAGAGAACCTCGTAAGGTTAGGTTATTTCGTTCATCAGTTCGGTCAACAGAGTGCTACTTCATCAAGCTTCAAGGTATCAATGGAGGAGCCTTTGGCTAACCAAGCATTCTTCAATAGCCGTCTGCTCGGTGCTATGTACGTTCATGCTGGTGAGAAATTCCATGCTACAGCATCCGTCTTTGCAGAGAATGATGCCATGAAAATGTCAACAGACAAGCTCGGTAACGAGGCTTGGGGTGTGATGACACGTCTGATTTGGCGCCCAATGACCGAGCGCGGAAAGATCTTCCACGTTGGTATCAGCGGTGCTTACGAGTCTCCAAGATACAATAAGACAGCTGCTTTGAGCCATAGTTCATACACCTTGAAGGCTCCATTCCCAACCCGTATAGCAAGTGTTATGGCACAGGAAGCTACCATCACTGACGCAAAGGCACTCTGGAAGTTCTCTCCAGAACTCACTGCTGCATGCGGAAACTTCGGTGTTGAGGCTCAATACTACTATGTTGGCATCAAGCGTGACAATGCTATGCCTAACTATAGTGCGTGGGGTGCATACAGTAATCTGCGTTATCTCATCAAGGGACAGGGCTATACCTATACCAAAGCTGATGCCGGTATCGCTACGCCAGACCCAGGTTCAATGGAGCTTGTAGCTGCTTATAACTACTCAACATTGACCGATAAGGATGCAAACATCTATGGTGGTAAGGTAAATGACTGGTCACTGACCTTCAACTACTACATCAACAAGTACATGATCTGGCGTGTTCGTGGTTCTATCACACGTGCTACTGACAACGCAGCCTTCGCTAACAACACTGTTTCAATGCTTGAAACACGTTTGCAGTTTAAGTTTTAAATAATTGCCTCCCCCAACCTTTCCGAGGGGAAAGGAGACAAGATTGCATAAGGATTACCGATAGATGGAAACACAATCGGTAATCCCCAACACCATGATAAGCCCACACTTATCAGCACATCCCCTCCCCTGGAGGGGTTGGAGGAGGCCCTTTTAAGAATACATAACCATGCGTAAACTAAATTCATTATTACTTCTTCTGGTGCTTGCCATCATGTGTCCATCCCTTGCAATGGCACAGTTGCAGCGCCCACAGGACTTCAAAGGAAAGTACAAACTAAAGGAAGTCGTCATCCTGTCACGCCATAACATCCGTTCACCGTTGTCAACAAACGGGTCAGCACTGAGCAAGATGACTCCTCATCAATGGACAAACTGGTCGTCAGCATCCAGCGAACTGACACTGCGTGGCGGTGTTCTGGAGACTGAAATGGGACAGTTCTTCCGCAAATGGACGGTCAATGAAGGACTCTTCACCGAGAACTACGTACCAACAGTTGACGAAGTGAACGTCTATGCCAACTCTATGCAGCGTTGTATTGCCACAGCACAGTACTTCTCGAGCGGCTTCATGCCTGTTGCAGGACTGCGTGTGAACCATCGTTATGTACCATCTAAGATGGATCCTATCTTCTTCCCACGTCTCACAAAGAGCACAGAAGCCTTCCGTGCTGAGGCTATGAAGCAGATAGAAGCAATGGGTGGAAAGGAAGGACTCGTTGGTATCAACAAGAGTTTGAAGGACAGTTACGACATCATCTCAAAGGTTCTCGACCTCAAACAGAGTGACTATTATAAGAAAGGTGAGGTGAAAGACTTCGTAAACAACGACACCCGCATCACACTCGAACTGAACCAAGAGCCAGGAATGAAGGGTTCACTGAAGAACGCAAACTCAGCTTCTGATGCCTTCATCCTGCAGTATTACGAGGAACCAGACGAGCTAAAGGCAGCCTTCGGACACAAGATCACACGTGACGACTGGACCAAGATTGCCAAGATAAAGGATGTTTACGGTGACGTTCTCTTCACTGCTCCTATCGTAGCTGTGAACGTTGCGCACCCACTTCTGCAGTATATGTATGACGAACTGAACGCTGAAGGACGTAAATTCACCTTCCTCTGCGGTCACGACTCCAATATTGCAAGTGTTGATGCAGCACTCGGCGTTGAGGAATACTCCCTCCCTAACTCTATAGAGAAGAAGACTCCAATCGGCTCAAAGCTCGTCTTTGAGAAGTGGGTCGACGCTTCCGGCAAGGCATATGTAGCTATAAACATCGTTTATCAGAGCACTGATCAGTTGAAGAAGATGTCACTTCTCGACCTCCAGAACGCTCCACAGATCTACGCTTTGAAGCTGAAAGGATTGCAACAGAATGCCGATGGACTCTACACATTCGATGATGTGAACAATCGTTTCCTACAAGCGATACGCGCTTATGATGATATTAAGTAAAGAAAAATAGCAGTAGAGAAAACAATCTACGCTCTTTTACATTCTAAAAGGTGCCCTTTTGCGTTTCAAAAGGGCACCTTTTGCATGGTAAAAGGGCATGTTTTACAACGCAAAAGGGCGTCTTTTACAAGCCTATCTGTAACCCCTTGATAATCTAAAGGTTACAAAGTCGATTTTTCACCATTTCCTTTCATTTTCCACTTCATCGTGCTTTCTTTTTTGTAAGGTATTTTCTTATTGTGAAAAACATTACTTTGGCGCATGCAATCCTTCGGACAGTCCGTGTGAAGACAGCGCCCCTCATACCCCAGCTGATACCCCATCATCCCTCACGGGCAGCATCATCAGTCGCTACCCTGCGCCATCTTCCCATCCGTTCTCCCCATACCTTTTTCCCAAAAGGCAGCAAAGCACATCCCGTTTCGTCCAGAAAAGCGACAAGAGAGGCAGCACTTTCAGTAGAATTCAACTCATTTCACCCTCGCAAAAGTTAAATAGAGAAAAAATGATTATTCGTTTGTTGCTATCAAAAAATAATTGTATTTTTGCAAAAATTAATGTTGATAGTTGACAATCACGCTATAACTTAAATGAAAAAAATTATCTATTCCCTCGTAGCTACGGCTATGATCATGTTCCTGACAGGGTGCGGTTCCGGCAAGGGAGTGCCTTATTTCACGAACATTGATTCAACGAGTCTGGCTGGTTCACGTGGACTGTTTGATGCGCGTATCATGCCAAAAGACGAATTAACCATTACAGTAAACACTACGGATCCCGATGCAGCAGCACCTTTTAACCTACAGGTGCGCAACCAGCTTGGCTCAGGCAAGCAGATGAGCGCTGGTGGTGGCTCTTTACAAGGGTATCTTGTAGACAACTCAGGATTCATCAATTTCCCCGTAATCGGTAAGATCCACGTCAGTGGACTGACGAAGTCGGAGTGTGAAGACTTAATCAAGAGTAAGATTCAACCTTATCTTGCACGCACCGAAAACCCCATTGTCACGGTACGCATGAGCAGTTATCGCATCACGGTGACGGGTGAAGTGGGCAAGCCAGGGGTTATTCCTGTGTCAACAGAGAAGATGAGTGTGATGGAAGCATTGGCTCAAGCCGGTGACTTAACCATCTATGGTAGACGTGACAACGTGATGTTGATACGCGAAGATGCAAAGGGTGAGAAGCATGCAGTACGCCTGAATCTCAACGATGCAAACCTCATCAACTCACCTTATTACTATCTCCAGCAGAACGATATCCTCTATGTTGAGCCAAACACGGTGAAGGCTAAGAACTCCGGTATCGGCAGTTCAACCACCATCTGGTTCTCTTTCATTGGTATCGTGACGTCCATCGCCTCGCTGCTGGTAAGTGTTTTAAGAAAATAACATGCACACCTTGCCCCGGACAAAACGTCCTGGGCTGTGGCATTATATTAAAGAAATGGGAATATTCTGTAACATCCAATCTCGTAGCACCGTATGAAACGGTTGCTCAGAGTGATGAGAGAATATTCCCATTTTGGTCGTTTTTAAAAAGAAAGGATAATAGTTTTTATGTGTGGTATTGTAGGATACTTAGGAAAAAACCGCGACGCTTACCCCATTCTTATCAAGGGTTTGAAGCGTCTTGAGTATAGAGGATATGACAGTGCAGGTGTTGCTTTGATCAATGAAGACGGTGATCTCAGTGTCTATAAGACGAAAGGTAAGGTGGCAGACTTGGAAGAATTCTGCGCCGATAAGGACATAACGGGTCACATTGGCATTGCTCACACCCGCTGGGCAACGCACGGCGAGCCTTCATCTGTCAATGCTCACCCTCATTATTCACAGTCGAAGAACCTTGCCATCATCCATAATGGCATCATTGAGAACTATGCAGAGATAAAGCATAACCTCATGGAGAAGGGCGTAGAGTTCCAGTCTGAGACCGACACTGAGGTGCTTGTACAGTTGATTGACTACATACAGACAAAGAAAAACCTCAGTCTGCTCATGGCAGTTCAGGTTGCTTTGCATCAGGTTATCGGTGCTTATGCCATCGCATTGCTCGACAAGCGTCATCCAGATACCATCATTGCAGCCCGCAAACAAAGTCCGTTGGTAGTGGGAATCGGCGATGGTGAGTTCTTCTTAGGCTCTGATGCCAGTCCAATCATTGAGTATACGGACAAGGTAGTGTACCTTGATGACGGTAACATTGCCGTGATGAAACTCGGAGAAGAGCTGAAGGTGGTGAACATTCTCAATGAAGAACTGTCACCAGAGGTGCAGACTGTCGACATGAACCTGGGTCAGATAGAGAAAGGTGGATACCCTCACTTCATGCTCAAGGAGATCTTTGAGCAGCCAGCATGCCTGACCAACTGCATGCGTGGACGTATCAATGTTGAGCATGACCACGTCACACTCAGTGCACTCATTGACCATCGCAGCAAGCTTCTCAATGCTAAACGCATCATCATCGTGGCATGTGGCACCAGCTGGCATGCCGGATTGATTGGTAAACAGATGATAGAAACCTTCTGCCGCATCCCCGTTGAGGTGGAATATGCCAGTGAGTTCCGCTATCGTAACCCCGTTGTTGGCGAGTCGGATGTCGTCATTGCCATCTCACAGAGTGGTGAGACAGCCGACACCTTGGCAGCCGTTGAGCTTGCAAAGTCGCGTGGTGCCTTCATCTATGGCATCTGTAACGCCATCGGATCGAGCATCCCTCGTGCCACAGACACGGGTACATATATCCACGTAGGACCGGAGATCGGTGTGGCATCAACGAAGGCTTTCACCGGTCAGGTTACTGTTCTGACGATGTTTGCCTTGGCTCTTGCTGACGCTAAGGGCACCGTCAGCCATGACGAATACGCCAAGACGGTGAAGGAACTGGCGCAGATCCCAGCCATGATAAAGGATCTTCTGAAGGTGAACGACCAGATTGCCGACATGGCACGTACGTTTACTTACGCTCGGAACTTCCTCTATCTCGGTCGTGGTTTCAGCTATCCGGTAGCTCTGGAAGGTGCTTTGAAACTGAAGGAGATCTCCTATATCCACGCTGAAGGCTATCCAGCAGCCGAGATGAAGCACGGTCCTATCGCACTGATCGACTCTGATATGCCTGTTGTTGCTATCGCAACGCACAACGGAATGTATGAGAAAGTACGCAGTAACATCCAGGAAATAAAGGCAAGACAGGGTAGGGTGATAGCCATTGTGACCAAGGGTGACACGACAATATCGAAGATTGCCGATGCAGTCATCGAACTTCCTGACACCATGGACTGCCTGGAGCCGTTGGTAGCAACCATCCCTCTGCAGCTGTTGGCTTATCATATCGCCGTCTGCAAGGGCAAAGACGTTGACCAACCACGTAATCTTGCCAAGTCGGTAACGGTAGAATAGAACTTACATACACGGTACGCACAATATCTGTGCGTACCTGTACGTTTGATATCTGTAGCAGAATAAATATTAAAGGAAGACATAACATCTTATAAATGGAAAAGAATATTCATGAGGATTGCGGTGTGGCGATGATCCGTTTACTGAAGCCACTGGAGTATTATCAGGAGAAATATGGGACCTGGATGTACGGTCTTAACAAGCTTTATCTTATGATGGAGAAGCAACACAACCGTGGTCAGGAGGGCGCAGGACTTGCTTCCGTGAAGCTTTCGTCCGAACCTGGGAATGAATATATGTTCCGTGAGCGGGCTGAAGGGAAGAATGCTGTCACTGAAATCTTCGCTAATGTTCACAAACACTATAAGGACTTCTCACAGGAGAAGCTGTCTGATGTGTCTTTTGTAAAAGCTAATCTCCCCTTTGCAGGCGAACTTTATATGGGCCACCTACGGTATTCTACTACCGGCAAGAGTGGCCTTTCTTATGTCCATCCGTTCCTTCGCAGGAACAATTGGAAGGCTAAGAACCTCTGTATGTGCGGTAACTTCAACATGACCAATATAGAGGATATCTTCGAGAAGCTGACCGATCAGGGACAATGTCCACGTATCTACAGTGATACTTATCTGCTTCTTGAACTCATGGGGCACCGCCTGGATCGTGAAGTGGAGCGTAACTTCGTGGATGCACAGAAGCTCGGACTGACGAAAAGGGACATCACACATTATATAGAAGAGCATGTCCAGATGAGTAATGTGCTCAAGACAACGATGGAAGACTTCGATGGCGGATATGTCATCTGTGGTCAGACGGGGTCGGGAGAGATGTTCTCTATCCGTGACCCGTGGGCTATTCGCCCCGCATTCTATTATATAGATGATGAGATAGTAGCCCTTGCCAGTGAGCGTCCGGTGCTTCAGACCACCTTCGACCTTGAGTGTGAGGACATAAAAGAGCTGCAACCGGGTCAGGCTTTGATAGTAAACAGACGTGGAGAGTGCTCTCTTCAGCAGATATTAGAGCCCAAAGAGCGAGCTGATTGTTCGTTTGAACGCATCTATTTCTCACGTGGTTCGGATCGAGATATCTATAAAGAGCGTGAGCAACTGGGTCGACAACTGACGGAACCGGTGTTGAAAGCAGTGGATTATAACACCACTCACACCGTTCTTTCCTATATTCCGAATACCGCAGAGGTAGCTTTCTATGGTCTGATACACGGATTTAAAGAGTGGATAGACGCCCGAAAGGTGGAGCAACTGTCTGCTTTAGGCGATAATCCATCACCAGATGAACTCTATCGCATCATCCGTCAGGACGTAAGATCAGAGAAAGTGGCATGGAAAGACATCAAGTTGCGCACGTTTATCACGGAGGGTACATCCCGAAAGGATCTCGCTTCGCATGTCTATGACATCACTTACGAGTGCATTCAGCCCTATAAGGACAACCTTGTCATCATTGATGACTCCATCGTTCGTGGTACAACGCTGAAGGAAAGCATCCTTCGTATCCTCGATAGGCTGCACCCTAAGAAGATAGTTGTGGTCTCCAGCGCACCCCAGATACGCTATCCTGACTATTACGGCATCGACATGCCACGTCTGGAAGAGTTCTGTGTTTTCCGTGCAACGATAGCGCTTATCCGCGAAAGGGGTATGGAACATCTGTTGAAAGAGATCTATGAGGCATGCAAAAAGGAGCTTGAAAAGCCGAAGAATGACGCAAAGAACCCAATCAAAAACGCCGTTCGGGCTATCTATAAGCCCTTCACCGTTGATGAAATCAACCGAAAAATCATTGAGATGTTGCGCCCTGAGGGTATGACAACACCTGTTGAACTGGTCTTTCAGAGTGTGGAAGGACTCCATAATGCCATCCCTAAGCATCGGGGTGACTGGTATTTCACGGGTAATTACCCCACTCCAGGCGGCATGAGGTTAGTCAATCAAGCCTTCATCAACTATTATGAACATGTTCATCCCACGCTTTCTGAGGCGTAAAAGACAAAAGAAGTATCAATCCAACAATATTAAACAATAAAATGAGGAACGTAACTTTAGTCCTAAGTGATGGGACAAAATTCCATGGAAAGTCATTTGGATATGACGCACCAGTGGCAGGTGAAGTGGTATTCAACACTGCCATGATGGGTTATCCAGAGAGTTTGACCGACCCTTCCTACGCTGGTCAGCTGCTAACAATGACCTTTCCGCTTGTCGGAAACTATGGTGTACCACCCTTCACCATTGAGAAGAATGGTATTCCAACGTTCATGGAGAGTGACAGAATCTATGCCTCAGCCATCATTGTGTCTGACTATACCGAGGAATATTCCCACTGGAACGGTGTAGAAAGTCTTGCTTCATGGCTGAAAAGGGAGCATGTGCCGGGCATAACAGGCATCGACACACGCGAACTAACAAAGGTTTTGCGCGAGCATGGAGTGATGATGGGAAAGATTCTCTTCGATGATGAGCCTGACAATATACCAGAGGCTGACTACGAAGGGGTGAATTTTGTAGACCTTGTTTCTACAAAGGAGATCATCCATTACAATGAAGGTGCAGGCAAGAAAGTTATCCTTGTTGACTGTGGAGTGAAGGCAAATATCATCCGTTCACTCATCAATCGTGGTGTGGAAGTGATTCGTGTACCATGGAATTATGACTATACTGGCATGCAGTATGACGGTCTTTTCCTTGCCAACGGACCGGGCGATCCTGACGTATGTAACGATGCTGTGGAAGTCATTCGCAAGCAGATGAACATGAGCAAGAAGCCTATCTGCGGTATCTGTATGGGTAATCAGCTGCTCTCAAAGGCTGCCGGTGCAACGATATATAAGCTGAAATACGGCCATCGTGGCCATAACCAACCTGTCAGAATGGTAGGAACAGAGAAGTGTTACATCACTTCCCAGAACCACGGTTATGCTGTTGATGCAACGACGTTGGGCACCGATTGGAAGGAATTATTCGTGAATATGAACGACGGTAGTAATGAAGGTATCTGCCATAAGGAGAACCCTTGGTTCACATCACAGTTCCATCCAGAGGCTTGTTCAGGCCCGGTTGATACTGATTTTATGTTTGATAAATTCGTAGAAACACTGAAATAATAATGAAAGACGAGTCAATAAAGAAAGTCCTGATACTTGGTTCAGGCGCATTGAAGATTGGTGAGGCTGGTGAATTCGACTATTCTGGCTCACAAGCGTTGAAGGCATTGCGTGAAGAAGGTGTTTCTACAGTGCTCATTAACCCAAATATTGCTACGGTACAGACATCAGAAGGCGTTGCAGATCAGATCTATTTCTTACCTGTACAGCCTTATTTCGTGGAGCGCGTCATAGCAAAGGAGCGTCCAGATGGTATCCTTTTGTCCTTCGGAGGACAAACAGCACTGAACTGTGGAGTGGAACTTGACCGTACGGGAGTACTGAAAAAGTATGGTGTACGAGTGCTTGGAACACCGGTAAAAGCCATCATGAACACCGAAGACCGTGAGCTTTTCGTTGAGCGATTGGACGAGATCAACGTCAAAACCATCAAGAGTGAGGCTTGCGAAAACATCCAACAGGCACGCGCAGCAGCCAAGACACTGGGTTATCCTGTCATCGTTCGTGCCGCATATGCACTCGGTGGACTGGGTAGTGGGTTTGCTGATAACGAGGAAGAGTTGGACACTCTCTGTGAAAAAGCTTTCTCTTTCTCACCTCAAGTGCTTGTGGAAAAGAGCCTGAAGGGTTGGAAAGAGATTGAATATGAGGTGGTACGTGACCGTTACGACAACTGTATCACGGTTTGTAACATGGAGAACTTCGACCCATTAGGCATCCATACGGGTGAGTCAATAGTCATTGCTCCATCACAAACGCTGACCAACAGCGAGTATCACAAGCTGCGTGCACTGTCTATAAAGATTGTACGTCACATCGGAATAGTAGGAGAATGTAACGTACAGTATGCCTTCGACCCACAGAGTGAGGACTATCGTGTCATCGAAGTCAATGCCCGTCTCTCTCGTTCTTCAGCCCTTGCAAGTAAGGCAACGGGCTATCCTCTGGCATTCGTGGCAGCAAAACTGGGCATGGGATACGGTCTTTTCGAACTGAAAAACTCCGTTACCAAAACCACATCAGCCTTCTTTGAGCCAGCACTCGACTATGTTGTCTGCAAGATTCCACGTTGGGACCTCAGCAAATTCCGTGGTGTTGACAAGGAGTTAGGCTCAAGTATGAAGTCAGTGGGCGAGGTTATGGCAATAGGACGTAACTTTGAAGAGGCTATTCAGAAGGGTTTGCGCATGATAGGACAGGGCATGCACGGCTTTGTTGAGAACAAAGAGCTGCAGATTCCCGACCTTGATGCAGCGCTCCGTGAGCCTACTGACAAGCGTGTCTTCGTCATTTCGAAGGCTATGCACAAGGGTTATACCGTTGATCAGATACATGATCTGACGAAGATTGACCGTTGGTTCCTCAATAAACTCAAGCATATCATCGACATTGATGAGGCTTTGAAGCGCCGAAACATCAACACTCTTGATAAAGAACTCCTACGTGAAGCAAAGGTTTATGGCTTTACCGACTTCCAGATAGCACGTGCTGTGGGCTTGGAAGGCGAAGAACAGAACATGCACAAGGCGATGCTGATAGTACGCCAACTGCGTAAAGGCTTCGGCATCGTGCCTGTTGTCAAGCAGATTGATACCCTTGCAGCGGAATATCCAGCCCAAACGAACTATCTATACGTCACCTATGCAGGCGTAGCATCGGATGTTTCGTTCAGCAACGACCGTAATTCCGTCATCGTTCTGGGCTCTGGAGCTTACAGAATAGGTAGTTCCGTGGAGTTCGACTGGTGTGGTGTGCAGGCACTTAACACCATTCGTAAGCAGGGATATCGGTCTATTATGATCAATTACAACCCCGAAACGGTGTCTACCGACTATGACATGTGCGACCGTCTCTACTTTGATGAGCTTACTTTCGAGCGTGTTATGGACATCATCGACGCTGAAACGCCACACGGAGTGATTGTGTCAACGGGCGGACAAATACCAAACAACCTTGCCATGTACCTGGATGAGCAGAACGTTCCTATCCTTGGTACGGCAGCAAAGGACATTGATAACGCCGAGGATCGTGCTAAATTCTCGTCAATGCTCACCGAAAACGGCATCAATCAGCCAGAGTGGAGTGCACTGACAAGCATGGATGATATTGATAAGTTCGTCGATCGTGTGGGCTTCCCAGTCCTCGTTCGTCCTTCATACGTCCTCTCTGGTGCAGCGATGAACATCTGTTCCAACAAGGATGAGCTGACACGCTTCCTGCAGTTGGCAGCCAATGTCAGTGAGGATCACCCTGTTGTGGTAAGCAAATTCATTGAACATGCAAAGGAAATAGAGATGGATGCCGTGGCACAGAACGGTGAAATCATGGCGTATGCTATCTCTGAACACATCGAATTCGCTGGTGTTCACTCCGGAGATGCCACCATTCAGTTCCCACCTCAGAAGCTTTACGTGGAAACTGTGCGTCGTATCAAACGCATCAGTAGGCAGATTGCAAAGCAACTGCACATTAACGGACCGTTCAACATCCAGTATATGGCGCGCGACAACGATATTCTCGTCATCGAGTGTAACCTCCGTGCGAGTCGTTCGTTCCCATTTGTGAGCAAGGTTCTGAAGCTAAACTTCATTGATCTGGCTACGAAGATTATGCTCGGCGTACCTGTTGAGAAACCAAACAAGAACCTCTTCGACCTCGATTACGTAGGAATCAAGGCGTCACAGTTCTCTTTCAACCGTCTACAGAAGGCTGATCCGGTGCTGGGAGTGGACATGAGCTCAACGGGTGAGGTGGGTTGCTTAGGCGATGACTCGTCAACAGCACTGCTGAAGTCTATGCTTTCCGTCGGACAACGCATCCCTAAGAAGACTGTTTTGCTCTCAACGGGTGGCGCAAAGCAGAAGGCTGAGATGCTTGATGCAGCCAAAATGCTCCTGCAGCATGGTTATGAACTCTATGCAACGGGTGGTACTTCGAAGTATCTGGCGGAGAATGGCATCGAGAATACGCTTGTTTACTGGCCTTCTGATGAGGGAAAGGCACCGCAGGCACTCGACCTTCTGCATGAGAAGAAGATTGATATGGTGGTGAATATACCGAAGGATCTCACGCCACGTGAGCTGACTAACGGGTATAAGATACGCCGTGCTGCCATCGACCTTAACGTTCCTTTGATTACTAACAGCCGGTTGGCAAGTGCGTTCATCACTGCTTTCTGCAACGTCAGCATGGATGATATCGACATCAAGGCGTGGGGAGAATACTAAGAAAGTTGGGGTGAAAAGGGGTGCCTCCCCAAGCCCCTCCGAAGGAGGGGATGTGCTGAAAGCGACTGGGGTTGATAGTAGTTGATTCCCCAAAAAGTCCTTTCCACGAGGAGGGGATGTGCTGAAAATGGCTGGGAGGTATCGTTGTTAGCATCCCAAAAAGACTTTCTTACAAAGATAAAAGGGGGAGAGTAGACCTGTTGAAAACGTGGGTCTCTCTTCCCCTTCATCTTTCTTTAAATGCTGCTTTATATTCTTTCGGCTTATAATTCAGCGTTTTTCACTCGGTGCTTTATCACTCCTTACCCTGTGATGCATCATTCCTTTACCTTTCTATGTCATCATTGTCAGCTTATGTTTTATCTCTTCCCACCTGATAATTCAGCGGTCTGAACCTGATGTTTCATTCCCTTTCACCTTATTATAATAACACATATTGCGTATGAAAACAATGCTTATCCTACCCTTCATCTTCTTATTGATGATGATACCAACCCTTACTTCCTGCAATTCCTGCACCGGTCGTGGCGAAGATCATTATGATACCACGCTGGTTGACACGATGAAAGCCATCGTACTGGATAGTGCGAAGGACACCATCTGATGTCCGCTCCACACGCTTTCTCATGTGGGAAGAACTGCGGGAGAGAACCTTTATTTGTAAGATAATTTCTCCATTGTTTTTCAATCTACGCCCTTTTGCAATCTAAAAGACGCCCTTTTACATTGCAAAAGGGCGTCTTTTACCATGTAAAAGGGCATCTTTTACAACGCAAAAGGGCACCTTTTACAAGCCAGTTTGTAACTACTTGATAATCCAAAGGTTACAAAGTCGGTTTCTCATGATTCCTGTCTGTTTTCCCATCAGTATGCCTTTCTTTTTTGTAAGGTTATTTCCAAAGCTCTTATAATCACTCCCTGCGGTCTCATTCTCCGCTCTATCGTGCAGATAGGGTGGGACATTAACGGCATGGTGTGGACTGAATCAGTTCGGGGCTTATGCCGCTTTGGTTCTTACAAGGTTAGGAAGAAAAAGTGGCAATATTGCCAAAAATTCTTCGTAAGGGGCTTGTTATGTACCCGAAAAATTGTATATTTGCGAAGAAAAAGTGGCAATATTGCCAAAAATTCTTCGTAAAGTGAGATGAAACAGATACAAAGACAGTTCTATTTACAGCAGCTGATTGACGGTAAACAAAACGGTTTGATAAAGATAATCACAGGTATCAGGCGGTGTGGAAAGTCGTATCTTTTATTCAAACTCTTCACGCAATATCTTCTTTCAAGTGGTGTTCAGGACGATCATATCATCCGAATAGCACTGGATGACATTGAAAGTAGGGAGCTGCGTGACCCGCTTTTGCTTTACAAACACATCAAGGGTAGGATGGCAGATGAGGAGTTGTATTATGTTTTACTTGATGAAGTGCAGCTCGTTCCACAGTTTGACGAGGTGCTGAACAGTCTTCTTCGCATGGATAATGTCGATGTTTATGTGACGGGAAGCAACTCAAAATTCTTGTCTTCTGATATCATTACGGAGTTTCGGGGGCGTGGTGATGAGATTCATCTGTATCCTCTTTCGCTCTTGGAGTACTGTGAAGGCACCGGACAAACAGCCCAGGAGGCATGGAAGGACTACTATACTTATGGCGGTTTGCCCCATGTTCTGGCGCTTGAAACGGAGAAAAAGAAGGTTGATTATCTGACAAATCTTTTCGAAAGTGTTTACCTTATTGATATCATTGAGCGGCAACGCATTAAGAATCAGGCTGAGTTTGCAGAGCTTGTGCGTATCATTGCTTCGGGGATTGGTGCGCCAACGAACCCCACAAAGCTGTCGAATACGTTCAAGAGTGTGAAGAATGTCGCAATAAACTCAGTGACAATAGAGCGTTATCTCGGGTTTATGCAGGATGCTTTCATGATTGAAAAGGCTGAGAGATATGACGTAAAGGGGAAGAGATACATTGGTAGTCTGGCAAAATATTACTTCTCTGACCTCGGACTTCGGAACGTAATCTTAGGCTTACGGCAGCAAGAAGAGTCGCACATCATGGAGAATGTGATTTACAACGAGCTGCGTATGCGTGGCTATAAGGTGGATGTAGGCTTTGTTGAACAGCGTTCTGTCGATGGTGAAGGGAAGTGGAAACGCCAGCAGCTTGAGGTTGATTTTGTTGTCAATGAGGGCAATATGCGTTATTATATACAGTCAGCATTGGCTCTTCCAGATGCCGAGAAGCGTGAACAAGAGATGGCTTCACTGCTGAAGATCAATGATTCCTTCCAGAAGATCATCATTGTCAGGGATGATATTAAGGCTTGGAGAGACGAAAACGGCATATTGACAATGGGGCTATTCGAGTTCCTTTCGGACGTAAATAGTCTTCGATTGTAAGGTTTTTCGGGATGTTTTAGGAAGAAAAAGTGGCAATATTGCCATTTTTTCTTCCCAGAAAAGGCATGGTGTTTAGTGTATTACCTCATCCATTGGCATGTCAGTTGGCTCCGTGGGGATGTGCTGTAGGAACTGGAAAGGAAAGCAGATGCCTACTTTTCGGGCTCTTGTCATGAGCGGGAGGAAGCGGTCGTAATAGCCTTTCCCACGTCCGAGGCGGTTGCCATCAGCATCGAAAGCCATACCAGGGATGAGTGCGAAGTCGATATTCTCATACTGTGTGAAGGGCTCACCCGTAGGTTCGAGGATGCCATAGGAGCTGATACGCAGCGAGTCGGGACCCGTATAGCGGCGTATTTCCATCTCTGTTTCGCTGATAACGACAGGTAACAGCACCGTTTTTCCCATTAAAGCCAAATGGCTGATGAGGTTGTGTGTAGCAACCTCATCAGCCATTGAGTTATAAAGCAGTACGGTTTGTGCCGTCTGTAGTTGTGGATGGGCAAGTACTTGGCGGATCAGTGGGTCGGATTGTCCGACCAGTTCCTCCGCCGTATAGCGTGCTTTCGCCGCCCTTACTTGCTTTCTCAGATCTTTTTTCGATAGTTTTTCCATTATCTTCGGTTTACTTGTGGCGTGTTTCGGACCGTCCTTGCTGGTGCATATCTCGGCTTTGCAAGGTACTTTGTGTGGTTTTTAAAGACGTTCAGTGCCGCCTTTACCGTCTCATCGGAGAGGTTCAGGTATTCAATCCACGCCTGTTCGTCAAGGATGTTATAGATGATTCTACTGTCAATGTAGTTCTGTAGCAATGAATGTGACCGCATAATCATCAGGTTCCGACGCCGTAATCCGTAGCGCGCCGCATAGTTTGCGAAGTCGTTCACAAGGTTCTGACGGTCGAGATAGTTTGCTAATGGCATCATTTCCGTGAACTTACTCAGTATCGGACGGTGCTGATCGGTGTAGTTAAAGGCGTATTGCAGGATCAAACCGCTCATCGCTGCCTCCTTATAATAGGATGTAACGTGCGTCGTATCCTCTGGTACGAAGATGTCAGGAGTGATACCTCCACCGCCATATACGGTGCGTCCGTTGTGTGTATGGTAAGCCGGTCCGTCGTGTTTGATGCTATCCTGTGAGAAGAACTCCCCATGACGATAACGTGCAAGGAGGTCGTTTTCATAGTCAGCATTGTCCCCTGGCTTGAAAGGTTTCTGTATACAACGGCCTGAAGGGGTGTAATATCGAGCCACAGTGAGGCGTATCATACTGCCATCGGGGAACTGTATCTGTTGCTGCACAAGTCCTTTACCGAATGAACGGCGCCCAACAATCGTTGCACGGTCATTGTCTTGCATCGCACCAGCAAATATCTCGGCAGCTGAAGCAGTACCTTCGTTGATGAGAACAACCATAGGAATGTGTTGATAACTGCCCTTTCCATTGCTCCGATATTCGGCTCTTGGACTCTTTCTTCCTTGTGTATAGACAATCAGACGGTTCTTTGGTAAGAACTCATTTGCCATCTGTACGGCAGCTTCGAGTATGCCTCCACCGTTGTCACGTAGGTCTATTATGAGGTGATCAGCCCCTTCTATGTTCAGTGTTTGCAGTGCTGAAAGCATCTCAGCATAGGTCCTTTCACCGAAAGACTTTACCCGAATGTAACCCGTTGTATCGTTGATCATGTAGCAAGCAGAGATACTATTCACGGAGATGTCACCACGTGTGACCGTGAATACCTTCACTCCTTTCTCTCCAAAGCGCTTCACTCCAATCTGAACCTTTGAGTCTTTCGGACCTTTAAGACGGTGCATTGCCTCCTCATTGGTGACGATCTTCCCAACGAAAGGCTTGCCATTGATGCTCACTATCTTGTCTCCAGCAAGCAAACCAGCACGGTTGGCAGGTCCATCCTTGATGACATTCTGCACACGAATGGTATCATCACGGATGATAAACTCAATACCTACACCCGAAAAGGAGCCCTTTAAGTCGTCAGTAGCAAGCTGAACGTCCTTCGCACTGATGTAAACAGAGTGCGGATCAAGCTCCGCCAGGATCTGAGGGATGGCCTTTTCGACAAGACTATCGATGTTTACGGAGTCAACATACTGATCATCGATGATGTGAAGTAGGTTACTCAGGCGGCTACTACCGCTGTTTATGATGTTAAGGCGGTTCCCTGAGAAGTGATTGGCATAGAAAGTACCAATCATAATACCAACGACAACGCAGAGCGCCATCACCAATGGCATGAAATGGTTGTTCTTTTTCTGGTTCATAGTTCCTTATATTCTACTTCAATTCCAGCCCGTTCGAGTAGGTCGATACCATCTGTGAGGCGGTATTTCTCCCCATATACGACCCTGCGTATGCCTGCTTGGATGATGAGTTTAGCACATTCTATGCACGGAGAGGCTGTGACATAGAGCGTAGAATCCTCACTGTTGTTCCCGCTTCGGGCGAGTTTCGTGATGGCATTGGCCTCTGCATGGAGCACATAAGGCTTCGTTACACCTGCTTCATCCTCACAAATGTTCTCGAAACCACTTGGTGTTCCGTTGTAACCATCGCTGATTATCATCTTATTTTTCACTACTAAAGCACCTACTTGGCGGCGTTGACAATAAGAATTCTCTGCCCATATGCGTGCCATACGTAGGTAACGATAGTCGAGAAGGTCCTGTTTTTTATCTTGTTTTGTTATCATTTATGTAATAATATATCGTAGTTCTGATGCCTTTTTGAGCCCTTTCGCCTTGTCTTCTGCGCCCTTTCTGCGGGGAGGGGAGGGCAGATCACGTGTGGAAGGGGCAAGTTTGGAACTGGAGGTGTTACTTTTTTAAGGGTGAAAAGACGAAGGAATGAAAGAATGAGGAGCTCATCTTCAATGCCCAAAACTCGTTTTCAATCCTCTTAAAGTCCTTGTTTCTCAGCTCAACACTTGTGGTTTTATCTTCCAAAAGCTTAACTTTCCAAGCTCACGACTTGTGGTTTTATCTTCCAAAAGTCCAACTTTCAAAGTTCAAATGCTTGGTGTTTTATCTTCCAAAAGTCCAACTTTTCAAGCTCAATGCTTGGTGTTTTATCTTCCAAAAGACTAACATTCCAAGTTCAAATGCTTGGTGTTTTATCTTCCAAAAGACTAACATTCCAAGCTCAACACTTGTGGTTTTATCTTCCAAAAGTCCAACTTTCCAAGCTCAATACTTGGTGTTTTATCTTCCAAAAGCTTAACATTCCAAGTTCAACACTTGTGGTTTTATCTTCCAAAAATCCAACTTTTCAAGCTCAATGCTTGATGTTTTATCTCTCAAAAGTCCAACGTTCCAAGCTTAAGAGTCCAATGTTCCAAACCCCAAAAGCTCAGATTTTAAGTCTTGATGCTTACCGTTTGACCTTATTTTTTTACTCTTTTACTTTTTTTTCTTTTAGCTTTCCCGTACTATTCCATCCCTTTCTATCAGCGCATCAATGGTTGGTTCCTGTCCACGGAAGCGTTTATAGAGGGTCATTGGATGCTCCGTTCCACCCCGTGAGAGGATGTTATCACGGAAGCGTTGGGCTGTTTCCTGATTGAAGATACCCTCTTTCTTGAAGACACTGAAGGCATCTGCGTCCAGCACCTCAGCCCATTTGTAGCTGTAATAGCCTGCTGCATAACCGCCAGCCATGATGTGTGAGAACTGAACTGTCATACAAGTGTTGGGCATTTGTTCACCAACAATGGCGTCAGCCCATGCCTTTTTCTCGAAAGGAATGATGTCTTCAGTGAACTCATCACGCTGTGTATAGTAAGCCATGTCGAGCAATCCGAAGCTCACTTGGCGCAGACAAGCCGTTGCAGCACCGTAGTTCCGACTGGCAATGATCTTCTTTATCAGTTCATCGGGCATCGGTTCACCTGTCTCATAATGGAAGGCGAAGGTGCGAAGGAAGTCCTTTTCCACTGCAAAGTTCTCCATAAACTGTGACGGAAGTTCTACGAAATCCCACCACACGTTTGTCCCTGACAGGCTCTCGAAGCGTGTATTGGCGAACATACCATGCAGAGAATGGCCGAATTCGTGCAGGAATGTCTCCACTTCTCCTAACCTTAGCAGTGCCGGTGTGTCCTCTGTTGGCTTGGATAGGTTCATCACCAGTGAGGCATGTGGGCGTATATTCTTCCCTTCACGGTCAATCCATTGTCCTTGGAATTCGGTCATCCATGCTCCGTCACGCTTCCCTTTGCGTGGGTGGAAGTCAACATACAGCACGGCAAGGTAGCTCCCGTCCTTGTCATACACCTCATATGGGCGTACGTCAGGATGGTATACTGGGATGTCTTTGTTCTCCTTGAAGGTGATACCATACAAGCGTGTAGCCAGTCCGAAGACCCCTTTGATGACGTTGTTAAGCTCCAGATAGGGTCGTAACATCTCTGGATCGAGGTCGTATTTACGCATCTTCAGCTGGTGAGAGTAGTATGCTACGTCCCACGGCATCATCTTAAAGTCGTCGCCTTCCATCTCTTTTGCGAGAGCCATCACCTCGTTTCGTTCCTCAATCGCCGTTGGTTTATAGGCTTTGATGAGATCGTTGAGCAGTTTATATACGTTCTCTACGGATGTTGCCATGCGGTATTTCATCACGTAATCGGCGTAAGTATCATAGCCCAAGAGCTGTGCCATCTCTCTGCGAAGGTTGATAAGACGCTGACAAACCTTAAGGTTATTCGTGTCATTGTCCTTTATGCAGAGTGTGTTATGCGCCATATAGAGTTCCTCACGTAGCTTCCGACGTGTGCTATACATAAGGAACGGACCGTAACTGGGGGCATCCAAGGTGAACACCCAACCCTCCATTCCGCGTTCTTTGGCAGCCTCTTGTGCTGCTTCACGTGCGGTATCAGGCAGTCCGTCAAGGTCTTTCTCGTCAGTAATGTGCAGTGTATACGCCTTATTCTCCTTCAAAAGATTCTGTGAAAACTGTAGGGAGAGCATCGAAGCCTCCTCTGTCAGCTTGCGAAGGCGGTCCTTTCCGGCTTCATCAAGCAGTGCACCACTGCGTACAAAGCCGTCATAGCTGTTCTCTAAGAGGCGGTTCTCCTCGGGAGTAAGAGCTCTGTGATGTTCGTAAACATACTTAATACGCTCGAAAACCTTTGGATTCAGACTGACATCATTGCTGTGTTTCGTCAGGATAGGGCTCATCTTCTGCGCCAAAGCGTCCAACTCGTCGTTCGTTTCAGCGCTTAGCATATTGAAGAAGACACTCTCCACCCTGCTCAGAAGGTCGTAATAATGCTTTCTTCCCTTCACCTCATCCTCTGGAATAATGGTATTTTCAAAGGTCGGTTCATCAGGATTATTGATGATTTTCTCAATCTGTTCGTTCTCTCTTCGTATGCCTTCCATCATCGCTTCCTCATAGTCGGCAAGCTCAATGCGGTCGAAAGGAACGGTGTCATGCGGCGTATCATAGGGTAAGAAGAAGGGGTTTACGCGCCCTTTCTCCTCTATTATATCTTTATTCATGTCTTTGCTTTCTCTTTATTTACCCACAAAGTTAACATAAAAATTGGACATATTACATATAATAAGGTGTATTTTAACGCAATTTTATTGAGGCGTTTGTACCAGTGTTGATACTTTTCTACAATCCCTCGAACCGTTCTTAGCCTTATTTCTCTACACTTATTAATCCCCCTTAACGTCTCAAGAGCGTAAGAAGGGGATAATGTTAACCTCGCTTTATTCAGTGGGTTATAAAGAAAAAATCAATTAAAAGCAAGCCGTTTTTTCGTCTGTTTGGATGTAATAGGCTTATCTTTGCCCCTGTTTAATCAATAATATTAAAATCATGAAAAGAAGTAATTTGTTTAAAAAAGCGGCATGGGCGCTCTTAATGCTCGCAGGATTATTTACGTTTGCTTCGTGTAGCAGCGATGAAGAGGAAGACTATAAAGGCAGTGACAGTACCGTTGTAAATAACAAAGAGACGGAGTTGAAGTTGCACGGCACATGGCAGTCGTCCGAAAATGGTAGTTATGTTGTTCTGAGAAACCCAAAGACGGGGAAAGAAACGATAGTACAATACCGTCGACTTGACGATAAGCTCATCCCTTATCTCAATGGTAAGATAGCCGATTTGGATACCCTTGCCGGACTGAGTCGTGAGGATTTGGGCGATAAATACCTCCGAATCCAGTTCCAACCAGAGGGAAAACTGCAGAGTTTTGAGCAGAAAGGGAACGGCTCATGGGAGAAAGATGACGATGGAAACTACGGCTTTAACGACGATGGTTTCTATATGAAGATTGGCGGAACGAACTATACGAAGGTGCGCATCACGAAGTTGACGTTGACAGAACTTGAACTTACGGAGACCACTTTTGATGATCATGACCTCAATGAGGTGGTTGTTAAGAAGGTCATCCATTTCGTTCGAGCATGAATGGATCGCAACTGGGAGTTGCCAAAGGGCCTCTCACCCCACCGAAAAAAGGTGAGGTGAGAGGTTTTTTTGTGACAGTCCGACCGCTTTTCATGCGTGCTTACAAGTCGACAAATAGCTGAATTGCCTGTTATAAAATACTTATTTACGAGTTGACAAATAGCTGAATTGCTTACTTTAGAACAGGAATCTACGGGTTGATAAATAGCTGAATTGCCCGCTATAAGGCAACACCTTGACTTCTAAACTTTCGACTATTGCGAATAGACAAATGACCTATAAGCCCAATTTCTTCATCCTTTTATACCCCAAACACCCAGCATTCCGTATCCCGCCAGGCACATCCCCTCCTTTCTCATCCCACCGTTTCCTCTCACATCCCCTCCTCCGGAGGGGCTTGGGGAGGCCGTTTCTCTTTGGTGTGTGCTTTTTGTTTTTGTCAATTTCTTTCCTTCCTGTTTTCCCATCTACGCCCTTTTGCATTCTAAAAGATGCCCTTTTGCAATGTAAAAGGGCATCTTTTGATGTGTAAAAGGGCGTCTTTTAGAACGCAAAAGGGCGTCTTTTACGAGCCTCTTTGTAACCTATTGATTCCTTGAAGGTTACAAAGGCGTTTTTTCACTCTCATCGTTTGTTTTGGCATCTATGTGCCTTTGTTTTTTTGTAATGTTATTTCTTAGCATCCCATCCTGTATCCTTCACGTTCCTACTCGCGGCTCCTCGCTGCGGTTTTTACAGAGTTCGTTGCCCCCGTTGCATACCCTCTTCAGTCGTTCTCCTCGATGAAAAAAACTGTATATAGGTGTTGTTTTTCTAATCAGAAATACCTATCTTTGTCACATTATTATAGTTAATCAATACAAAAAATACTACGATGAGGAAAAAGATCTTTACCCTTTTGGCAATCTTCCTTGCCTTTACGGCGGTCACAATGCAGGCACAGACCGTGCAGGATATGCCCCGACACGAGGTGTTACTTGAGACGGACAGTGGTGATATACGCATAGAACTGTTTAACGAGACGCCCAAACACCGTGACAACTTCCTACGACTGGTGCGCAGTGGAGCCTATGACGGTGTGTTGTTCCACCGTGTTATCAAGGATTTCATGATACAAACGGGTGACGTGGGGTCGAAGAATGCCAAGCCGGGGGAGGCAGTTGGCGATACGCCAGAGACCTATACCGTGCCGGCAGAGATATGTTTCCCGAAGTTTTTCCACCATCGTGGTGCGGTGGGAGCAGCCCGTGAAGGCGATGATGTCAACCCGAAGCGGGAGTCATCAGCCACACAATTCTATATTGTTTGGGGCTATAAGTTCACCGATGGACAGCTCGATAAGGTGCAGCAACGGCTCAATGAGCGCACGGACAGCACCGTTCAGCTCACTCCAGAGGTGCGTGAAGCATATAAAACGGTGGGTGGTACGCCCCATCTTGACGGTCAATACACGGTCTTCGGACAGGTTATTCAGGGGCTTGACATCGTCGATCTCATTCAGTGTCAGCCCGGTGACAAGAACGATCGTCCGTTGAATGACACCCGAATACGCAGAGCACTGATAGTGAAATAAAAGAGAATGAAGCCTTTTCTTTAACTTCTTTAAACTTATTAACGCCATTGAAAATATATTAATTTACTATCTTTGCATACCTAAACAATAAATACCCAATATGACAATCAATAAGAGATTAGCTGGCTGTTTGCTTGCTTTGATGTTCGGAACGGGTGCAGGACTCGCTTCGGAAAGATATGTTTACTATGCTGTAAACGACTCTACTGATCAGCAGACAACGGCAGACAAGGATAAAAATAACAAGGGAAAAGTCGACGGAAAGGATGCTAAAGGCAACGACAAGACACCGTCTTACGAGCAATTAATTAAGAAAAAAGGAAGCGTTCAGGAAGGTCTTTTCACCGTAAGGCACATTGATGACAAGTGGTACTTTGAGGTTCCAGACTCCGTTCTGGGCCGTTATCTGCTTGCAGTGACCCGCTTTACCGCCGTACCACAGAACTTCGGGAAGTTCGCAGGAGAGAAAGTTAACGAGCAAACGGTCTACTTTCAGCAGCGAGATAACAACACTTTACTGCTCAGGGCATACGTCCTTTCGCAGGTAGCCGACCCTAAAAGCAAGATCTCAAGGACGCTGACTGCATCCACAGCCGACCCAATCATCGCCGCTTTTAAGGTCATCGGGCGCAACAAAGGGAAGCATACACAGATGGTGGAGGTCACTCCGCTCTTCGCAAAAGATAATAATGTGGTGAGCGTCTCAACGTCGGATGCCAAGCAATTGAAGCTCGGAGGACTGCAGGCTGACCGTACTTTCATTGACACAATGAAGGTTTATCCCATCAATGTGGAGGTAGCTACGACCCGAACCTACGGCAGTTTGGAGGGTTCAGCACCTGCTTCTCGCACGGGATCGATGACCATCGAACTCAATACGAGCATCGTTCTGTTGCCAGAAACGCCTATGCAACGCCGCATTTGGGACCAACGTGTGGGCTATTTCACCAACAAATACACCATATTCAATGATGAACAGACGAAAACTGACCGTGAAGAGTTTATCTCAAGGTTCCGTTTAGAACCGAAAGACAAGCGTGCTTACGCCAAAGGAAAGCTCACAGAACCGGTCAAACCCATTGTCTTCTACATTGATCCTGCCACACCTAAGAAGTGGGTTCCTTATCTTAAGCAAGGTATAGAAGACTGGAATGCAGCCTTTGAGACCGCTGGTTTCAAGCATGCAATACAAGCTCGTGACTGGCCAGACGACCCAAAGATGAGTGTGGATGATGCTCGTTTCAACGTACTTCGTTACCTTCCGGCAGAGATTGAGAATGCTTATGGACCGCGAATCGTCGACCCTCGCAGTGGAGAAATCATCGAAAGTCACATCTGTTGGTACCATAATGTGATGAATCTGTTGACGAAATGGTATCTGACACAGTGTGGACCGCTCGACAAAAGGGCACAAACGGTGCACATGGATGACAAACTTATGGGCGAACTTGTGCGCTTTGTGTCGAGTCATGAGGTGGGTCATACACTCGGATTACGCCATAATATGGGTGCAAGTCACGCCACTCCCGTTGAGAAACTACGTGATAAGAAGTGGGTTGAGGAGCATGGTCACACGGCAAGTATCATGGATTACGCCCGATTCAACTATGTTGCGCAGCCAGAAGATGGTATTTCAGAGCGCGGACTGTTCCCTCGTGTGAACGATTATGACAAGTGGGCGATCCGTTGGGGCTATCAATACCGTCCGGAATTCAAGGATGAGAAGGACGAAAAGGAGCATTTGATGACCGAGACAACAGCCATTCTGGCTAAGAACCCACGTCTTTGGTTCGGTGGAGAGGGGAAGAATGAAGACCCACGTGCCCAGCGTGAGGATCTCGGTGACGACAATGTGAAGGCAAGTGATTATGGTATTAAGAACCTCAAGCGCATCATTGTGGCGTTACCAGCATGGACCAAGCAGCCCAATGACCAATATGAGGACCGTATGGAGATGTGGAAGAGCGTCGTAAGTCAGTTCAATCGCTATACAAACCACGTACTGAAGAATGTCGGCGGGCGTTATCTGAACAACATGCCGGGGCAAAAACCGTATGAAGTGGCACCTGCTCAGAAGGGTAGGGACGCCGTAGACTATCTCTCACGTCAGCTTTTCGATGCACCAGAGTGGCTCTATCCGACGACGATGACCGATATTTCGGGTATGGATGCGGTGGAAGCCATCAGCAATGAGCAGGCTCGTGTACTGAAGGTGATGCTGAATCCTGCACTGATGGATAAGATTTACAAGGACCAAAGGGCACCGGGTGCTTATCAGTTCAAGGATTACTTGAATGATGTTTACCGCAGTGTCTGGAAGCCATTGGCGGGTCTTTCGGAGGTGAAAGCACGTACACGCCGTATGCTGGAGCGCACTTATGTTGAGCAGTTGAATGCTATTCTCAACCCTGTGAAGACTGAAAAGGCTGGTGCTGCCGACCGTATTCAATCGTCGGATGTGCTCCTTTATGTTGAACAGCAGCTTGATACGATTGAGAAATTCTGTAAAACGCAGGTTGCACACAGTACTGGTATCAACCTGATGCACTACAATGACCTCCTCCGACAGCTGAAACTCATTCGCGAAAGAAGAGTGACGGTGAAGTAAAGGGGTGTTGCGGGATGTGCCAGATGGTACAATGAACTTGTTGGGTTATCAACTTGTCCACTCGTAAACTTGCCCAACGAATGTAAAAACTATTCACAGTTGGTAAATAATACATGCCCTTTTGCGTTGTAAAAGATGCCCTTTTGCAATGTAAAAGGGCATCTTTTGATGTGTAAAAGGGCATGTTTTGCATCGCAAAAGGGCACCTTTTACAACCCTCTTTGTAACTAATTGATAATCCAAAGGTTACAAAGGCGGTTTTTAATGATAATGAGTTGGTTTGCAAACAATAGTGCTTTATAGTTTGTAAGGGTATTTCAGAGCCTCTCCCCGGCCCTCTCCGAAAGGAGAGGGAGAACAAATAGCGAGATTCCCCATTGTATTTAAGGGAACATAAAACGGTGTTTGAGGATTTTAGTAGACTGGCTTTTAGATTAAAAAGTAAATGAGTTGTTTGCTATAAAATACTTGTTCACAATCTAACAAGTAGATGGATTGTATGCTATAAAAACATGTTTTCGAGTTGGCAAGTAGATGAATTGCAAGCAATAAAGACTTGTTTATAGTTTGGCAAGTAGATGAATTGCGTGCTATAAAATATAAGTTTATAAGCCTATATGTAGAGTGGTTATATATTATAATGTAGAGCGACTATATATTATAAGGTGTCATTTCGAGTTACGAACGTGTAATTTTGAGTTCCGACCATTGCACTTTTGGGTTTAATTCTTCATCCCGTTATATTCCCAACACACTGCGTTTCGCATCCCGCCAGGCACATCCCCTCCTTTGTTGGGGCTTGGGGATGCCCCCATATCTTTGCCCTTTTTTTATTCAATCTGCATGCGATTCTATGGCAGAAGATAATCATGTGCGAGCGGAAAGGATATGTTTATAAACGTTAAATAGTAGTATAAAGTAAGTGATAAAACCTTATAAAGTGTTATATTTGCAAACGATGGTGTCCAACTAACACCTCTTTTAGCCATTTAGGCACAGTAATTTACGCCTGATAACCAAGAACTTAGGAACCTAAAATATAATAATTAAAAACCTAAACCTAATGAGAATTTTTTACGAAAGAAAGCAGAAGCATCTGTATTTCTCGGTAGCCTTTGCCATGTCTGTGGCTTTGACGCCGACAAATGCCCATGCAGTAGGTAACGCTGGAGGCTTACCCGATGCCGCAACGCGCCAGATTGTGCAGCAAGACGGTAAGCATAAGGTGACAGGACGTGTCGTTGACGCATCAGGAGAACCCCTGATTGGTGCAACGGTCATGGTGGAAGGAACCAAGGATGGTGCCGTAACCGACATTGATGGTAACTTCACCATCAACGTTTCGTCGGCTGCAAAGCTCGTCATCTCCTATGTTGGATACACCTCACAGACTGTTTCCGTGGGCGATAAGACAAGCCTTGCCATCACGATGAAGGAGACTTCCAACACGATGAATGAGGTGGTTGTTACCGCTTTGGGTATCAAACGTGCTGAGAAAGCATTGAGTTACAACGTTCAGAAGGTAGGTGCTGACGAGCTGACACGCAACAAAGACGCCAACTTCGTTAACTCCCTGAACGGTAAGGTGGCTGGTGTTAACATCTCGAAGAGCGCCAGTGGTGTGGGAGGAGCAACCCGTGTCATCATGCGTGGAGCCAAGTCCATCGAGGGAGACAACAATGTTCTCTATGTCATCGACGGTATTCCAATTTTCAATTTCAGTGGTGGTACGGACAGTGGCATCATGGGTGAGGGTCGCGTTAGCAGTGAAGGCATAGCCGATCTCAACCCAGAAGACATCGAGAGCATCAACGTTCTTGCCGGACCATCAGCCGCTGCACTCTACGGAAGCAACGCTGCTAACGGTGCAATCCTCATCACAACGAAGAAAGGAAAGGAAGGACGGGTAGAGATTTCGTTCTCAAGTGCAGCCGATTTCAGTTCCCCTTTGCTCATGCCAGAGTTCCAAAACAAGTATGGAAACAAGCTTGGTTCCTATGAAAGTTGGGGTGAGAAGCTCGCAACACCAAGCTCTTACGATCCAAAGAAGGACTTCTTCCGCACGGGAACGAACTTTATCAATGCCCTGACAGTCAATACTGGTAACGAGTTTAACCAGACTTTCGCTTCCGTTGCAGCCACCAATTCACGTGGTATCGTACCGAACAACACGTATGACCGTTACAATTTCACCATCCGTAACACCTCACGTATGTTCAAGAATAGGGTACAACTCGACCTCGGAGCATCCTATATCAAGCAGAAAGACAATAACATGGTGTCGCAGGGAGAGTACTGGAACCCTATCGTTGCAGCCTATCTCTTCCCACGTGGAGAGTCGTTTGATGCCATCAAGACCTTCGAACGCTATAACAACGTGCGCAATTTCCCAACCCAGTATTGGCCTATCATGGACAGCAGGTTTGCCAATCAGAACCCATACTGGACCGCTTATCGCAACCTTGCACCTGATGATAAGGACCGTTTCATGTTCAATGCCGGTTTGACTTATAACATCTTCGACTGGTTAAGTGTGGCAGGTCGTATCCGTTTGGACAAGACTTTCATGACAAGTGAGCGTAAGATATATGCTTCATCATTTGATTATTTCGCAAAATCGAACGGTGCTTACGACTATTATGACTATAAAGAGCATCAGACTTACATTGATGCTATAGCCAATATCAATAAGCATTTCGGTAAGATCAGCCTTGCTGCCAACGTTGGTTACAGCTATTCTGACTATGCATCCCTCACCCGTGGCTACGGTGGTAACCTCATCTTGGTGCCTAATAAGTTCTCTCTGAACAACATCGCACCGACCGATGGCAAGATACGTGAGGACGGTGGAGGCTCTAAGGTACGCAATGTTGCTGCCTTCGCAAGTGCTGAAATCGGTTATAAGAGTATGCTTTACCTCACGTTGACAGGTAGAAACGACTGGAACTCACGCCTTGTCAACTCGTCAGAGGAATCCTTCTTCTATCCTTCAATAGGTATGTCAGCCATCGTTTCAGAGATGACAAAGCTGCCATCCTTCATCTCTTACCTGAAGGTTCGTGGTTCTTACACTGAGGTTGGTTCGCCAGTTTCACGTTCAGGTATGACCCCTGGCACCATCACCACACCTATCGTGGGCGGTAGTTTGAAGTCTACTGACATCTATCCTTTCACTGATTACAAGGCAGAACGTACGAAATCGTATGAATTCGGACTGACAGCACGCTTCTGGAAGAAGCTCTCTTTCGACTTCACATGGTATAAATCAAACACCTTTAATCAGACTTTCATCGGCGAATTGCCTGAGAGTTCAGGTTATAAAGCCGTCTATCTGCAGGCTGGTAACGTGGAGAACCGAGGCATAGAGATGTCACTTGGATACACAGAAAACTTCGGTGGAGTGCAGTGGAACTCATCATTGGTTTACTCAAAGAACGTCAATGAAATCAAAGAAATGGTGAAAGACTATCATCATCCATTGAGTCCTAAGCCCATAAACATCCCTGAAGTGTCGAAAGACAATGGTCGGGTGTTGCTGAAAGTGGGTGGAACGATCAATGATATCTATGCTCGTAAGGTGCTCGCAAAGGACAATCAGGGCTTCGTTAACGTCAGTCCGTCTGGTGGAATGAGCCTCGAGACCGTTGAACCTATCTACCTTGGTAAGACAACACCAGACTTTACGATGGGTTGGAACAATACTTTCACGTATAAGAACTTCGGACTTAGCTTCCTTGTTAATGCTCGTTTCGGTGGCGTTGTCACCTCATCAACACAGGCATTGCTCGATCGTTTCGGTGTCTCAAAGGCGTCAGCTGATGCACGAGATGCAGGGGGTGTGATGCTACCTCACCAAGGATTGTATGATGCAAAGAAGTATTATACACTCGTGGCAACAGGAGAAAACGACCTCGCAGGCTATTATACATATAGCGCAACGAACATTCGTATACAGGAATTCACACTGAGTTATAAGTTCAACTCACGTTGGTTCAATAACATTGTCAAGGACTTGACCCTCTCATTCGTGGCTACTAACCCATGGATGATATACTGTAAGGCACCTTTCGACCCAGAGCTTACGGCGTCAACAGGTACCTATGGACAAGGCAATGACTATTTCATGCAGCCCAGTTTGAGGAGTTATGGTTTCAATATTAAATTCAAATTCTAATAGAATGATGACAACAAAAGCATATAAACACAAGCTATCTAAATATTTAATAGCTGTCCTGGCACTCTCTTCCCTCACTGCTTGCGACTTCGAAAAGGTCAATACGAACGAATTCGAACTGCTTCCTGAGGAAGGAATGATGGACGGAATCACCATTGGTGGACCTATAACGGCAATGGAAAAGTGTGTGTTCCCCGTCGGAACACAGGCAGATGGCACGTCAGTAGTGAACAGATATCAGACTGCTTACAACCTTGCAGCCGACTGTTGGAGTGGTTATTTCGGGCAAAACAACAACTGGGGCGGTCCGAATAACCTCAATTACTTCCTCAAAGATGGGTGGGTGGCATCGTCATATACCGAGGCTTACTCAACAGTTGTGCCTCTCTGGCAGGATTTAAAGGGTAAAACGGAGACGAAATTCCCTGAAGCTTTTGCCTTGGCACAGATACTTAAGATATCAGCTTGGCACAAAGCAACGGATATGTTTGGCCCTATTCCTTATAAAGAGGCAGGAAAAGGACTCATAACAGTGCCTTATGACAGTCAGGAAGAGGTGTATAAAGCGATGTTCAAGGAGCTTTCTGATGCCGTAGATGTACTGACAAGATATGCCGATAATGGTACTACTTCCCTCTTACCAAAGGCAGATGCCGTTTACGGAGGCGATGTTAGGAAGTGGGTTGTCTATGCTAATTCATTGATGTTGCGCCTTGCTATGCGTGTCTACTATGCTGATGCAGCGCTCTCACGTCAGTATGCTATGCAGGCAATCAACCATCCTTACGGTGTGATGAAGGCCAAAGAGGATGAGGCAAAGATGGAGAAAGGAGCTGGATTGGTATTCAAAAACAACTTTGATGACCTCATTAATCAGTACAATGAGTGCCGTATGGGCTCTTCAATGTTGGCTTATCTGGGCGGATATCAGGACCCTCGACTGGCAAAATACTTCCATACGAGTTCGCTTTCACAAGCTATGACAGTTGGAACGATGGGCAAATACATGGCAATACCTACTGGTCATGATGTCAATTCGAACGAAACGTTCAAGAATACATCACGTCCTGCCATCTCAAATACGACCCCAACCTACTGGATGCGTGCTTCTGAGGTTTACTTCCTCCTGTCCGAAGCAGCCTTACATGGCTTCCCTGTTGGGCAATCTGCCGAAGATCTATATAAGAAAGGTATAGAAATGTCATTCGAAGAGAATGGTATCCCAACCTCAGAGGTCACCGCTTACCTGCAATCAGGGCTGCAACCAGCTGCTTATAACATGTCAGTTGCCAATCCAAGTGTCAACGTTAGCGTCCCAGCAGTGACCCAAGCGACGACAGAATGGACTGGAACGGACGAGGAAAAGCTTGAGAAGATCATGATACAGAAGTGGATTGCACTCTTCCCTAACGGTCAAGAGGCATGGACAGAGTATCGTCGTACGGGCTATCCTAAGCTCCATAGCGCAATAACCAACTACAGTAACGGTGAGGTTGACAGTGAGATTGGTATCCGAAGGATGCGTTATCCGACAAACAAATCAACCTCTGCAGAGGACATTGCCAACCTTGAGAGTGCACGACAGATGCTACGTGGCGGTCAGGATAAGGCTGGAACACGTCTGTGGTGGGACAATAAGAATCATTAATCTATAAAGGAAAAAGAAATGAAAGGCTTTAAATATATTAGTTTGTTGCTGCTTCTGATGACGGGATTCATCGTCTGTGGATGTAGCGATACGGCTGACATTGAGAACAAACCGTATGACCATATCGGTGGATATAACACAATGAACAATGCCGAGAGTGAGAAGTATTATGCTGAACTGCGTGCTTATAAGCAGCAGGCTGTCAACTATGGGCGTCCGGTAGCCTTCGGTTGGTATTCCAACTGGTCACCAGCCGGCACGTACAGAAGAGGATATCTCACCTCAATGCCCGACAGTATGGATATCGTTTCCATGTGGAGTGGGGCGCCAAACCGCTTTACTATCACACCAGAGCAGAAGGCTGACAAGGAGTTTGTGCAGAAAGTGAAGGGTACAAAGCTGTTGGAAGTGACGCTCTTGTCCTACATTGGCAAAGGCAGAACACCTGATTCAGTGTATACAAAGGTGGAGAAACAGGCTGAAGAGGAAGGCTGGGCAACCGATAAAGCACGTGTTGAAGAGGCTAAGAAGCAGGCTCGTTGGAAGTTCTGGGGCTTCGATGGCGTCATTGGTTCCGATAATCACAAGGAGGCTTTGGCTCGTTTTGCAAAGGCATTGTGCGACTCTCTCGTTGCCAATGACTGGGATGGATATGACATTGACTGGGAGATTGGCAGTGGTGTGTTCGATATGGACGGTACGTTAAGCACCAATGAGCAACTCGTTTACTTGGTAAAAGAGATGAATAAATACATCGGTCCGAAGAGCGATCCAGAGCATAAGGGACACCGACTGATCTGTATCGACGGTCATTTCTGGGCACTTACTGAGGCGTTGGATGGCTATGTTGACTATTGGATTGACCAGTCATACGGGCGTATAACGAACTTTGATAACTTCGGAATAGACCCGAAAAGCATCATCACAACCGATAACTTTGAGGCTTCATTCAAGACTGGTGGCGTGCTGTTAAGGCAGGCTGCGAGCATGCCATCAACGGGTTATAAGGGTGGAGTAGGTGCATATCGTTTCGATAACGACTATGACAACACACCTAACTATAAGTGGATGCGACAGGCTATACAGATTAATCAGAAGGTGTTTAAGGAGAGAATGGGGCAGACAACACAACCTCAGAACCCTTAATCCTACATAATTTAAAAACAGAATATGAAGATGAAAAAGCATATTTTAAAACATATTGCAGTGGCAATCGCCGCATGCTGTGTGGTGAGTTGCCAAGACAGTGAGAGCGATTTGCTGAAGCAGAAGGTTTATTTTGATAACAATCTGCAGAGCGTTTCCATGCCTGACACGGGTACTTCAGCGGAGGTTGACATCACATCGCGCCTCTCCAACAAGCAGAACGCTGCTGTTGAGGTGTCTTATACCTTGGCGGATACTGCTTTGGTAGCGGCATATAACAGTCGGTACGGTACGAATTACGTTCCTTTCAAGCCGGAGAATGCTGCCTTCAGCAAGGCTGCTTCAACCATTGAGGCTGGTCAGGTCTATGCTGAGAAGGTGTCACTGACCCTCAATAACCTCGACCAGTTGCAGGAGGGTAAGACCTATATGCTGCCCATTCAGCTGCATGCCGGCTCAGTGCCAGCCATCAGTGGCGAGAATGTGATGTATGTTGTCCTTGCCAAACCCATCAAGATTGGCAAGGCAGCGAACTTCTATTCAAGTTACATCTCCGTGAAGTTCCCTACCGGAACACACTTCAAGTCGTTCACTTATGAGGCTCTGATCAACTCAACATGGTGGGGTAGCAACAACACCATCATGGGAACTGAAGGCGTAATGATACTCCGTGTCGGTGATACTGGCGGTGGTATACCATCTGGAATACTGCAAGCTGCGGGCAGACAACACTATGAAGCACCCGAGAAGCTGCAGACCAACAAGTGGTATCATGTGGCTCTGACCTTTGATCAGGCTACGGGTAAGACGGTGATGTACCTCAATGGCGTGAAATGGGCTGAGTCTGCATGGAACATTCCAGGCTTTGACCCGAACTCCGACATCGGTTTCAACATCGGTAAGCTGGCTGGTTTCCCATGGGGCGAACGTCCTTTCTATGGTCACATGAGCGAGGTTCGCGTGTGGAGTGTGGCTCGTACGGAGAACCAGATCAAGCAGAACATGCTGAGCGTTGACCCTAAGTCGGATGGACTGGAGCTCTATTTCAAGATGAATGGTTCGGAGAAGATGGAGAAAGGTAAGATAAAAGACGCTGCTAAGGGCCTCGAATGTCCGATGAGTGGCATACAGATTGATAACCTCTCACAGCCTCTCACCGCAAAGGATCTGCAATAATCCTAATCTCTGTAGTGCCTTCCCGCCATCGTACATAACGCCATTGGCGAAGGCACCTACAGTGTTTCAATAACCGTAAAAAGCCAGACTGCACCTGCAAGTCTGGCTTTTCTTGTTTCCCTTTTTATCCTTTTTCCTTGTAAAAGTCCCTTTTCCCCCTTTCTTTTTTATCCTTTTCTCTTTCAAATACCCCCTTTTCTCTCTTTCTTTTTTATCATTTTTTCTTTTCAAATGCACCTTTTACTCTTTCCCTTTCTTATCCTTTTCCCTTTTCAAATTCCCTTTTTTTAGTTTTACGCTTTTTCCCTTTGTTCTTTCGTCTTTGCCCCTCCTTTGTCAATTTATTTCCCTTCTGCTTTTCAATCTACGCCCTTTTGCGTTCTAAAAGATGCCCTTTTGCAATGTAAAAGGGCATCTTTTGACGTGTAAAAGGGCGTCTTTTACAACGCAAAAGGGCACCTTTTACGAGCCTCTTTGTAACCTATTGATTCCTTGAAGGTTACAAAGCCGTTTTTTCATCCTTATCGTTCGTTTTGCACTCCATATGCCTTTACTTTTTGTAATGTTATTTCGTAATCGTGTGAAGAGGATGCTTTACAGACGTCATGCAGCCCTTTCTCCCTACAAGACAGAAGCCTTCGCCGACCAATCAACCGTAATTTTGCAGGAATTATTACAAAGTGAAAAATGTGTAAGCAAAGAAAACATAATGTTACTCATACTTATTTTTTATTAAAGGAAGGGCTGCAGAGTCCGTTGTTTATCGGGGATTCCGTAACTTTGTACAACGTTTAGAGGATTGTTTACATAGTAGTAATAATTTAATATATTATGAAGATTTACCTTAAAGTTTTCAGGACATTACGCAAAAACAGCCTGATGCTCCTTTCGTTGGGCGTTTTCCTGCTCTCTGGAACGCTGACCTTTGCTGGCAATGTGACGCCAGCTGAAGCCGTAGCCATCGCCGAACGCTACGTGCAAGTGAACAAACAGGTGCGCCGAATGGCACAGACACGCACCGCAAAACTCTCTCCTTATTATATATACAATGATGATCGGGGCAAAGGTTTCGTAGTTGTTGCAGGCCATGACGGCATGGGAGAGCTGCTGGCTTACAGTGATGATGGCAAGTTAGACACGACAAATGCCGACTCAGGGGTGCGCGATCTCCTCCGTGCTTACCGTCAGGTGTATCGCCAACTGAACCTTCATCCGTCGCTCACCACACGTGCTGTGGCACTGAAAGCAACGGGTGACGAGGTCAGACCACTGCTGAAAACCTACTGGGGACAGCATGCGCCGTTCAACAACAGACTGAACTTCGGGTATGATGTGCCCACAGGATGTGTCGCAACAGCCATGTCGCAGATCATGTATTACCATCGTTGGCCCGAGCATGGACGTGGACAGAACAGCTACAAGCAGCAACAAGGCGACTCCATTATGACCCTTTCAGCTGATTTCTCCAAGTCAACCTATGCCTGGCAGAGCATGCTTCCCGTCTATCAGCAGGGCAAGTACAGTGCAGAACAGGCTGATGCCGTAGCCAGACTGCTGCGAGATCTGGGCATAGCAACCAACATGCAGTACTCAAAAGAGGGTAGTGGAGCTACTGATAACGATGCTGAGAACGCCTTCGGGACCTACTTCGACTATGACGTAGCAGCCATAAGCCTTGACATAGAGTCGCCAGTTGGCTTCCTGGACATTATGCGTAGCGAGCTGAGGAAGGGCTTCCCAATCTTTATGGCAGGTTCTTCAGACCTCGGAGGACATGCTTGGGTGGCTGATGGGTTCAACCATGACGGGCTGGTTCATATGAATTTCGGATGGTATGGCAATGGTAATGGATACTATGCAGTGTCTGTTCTGAACTTAGTAGCTAAGAAAAAGGAGGATTATAAGCAACTATTGGACTTCAGATACAACCCTGTTATCATCCTCGCACACCCTAATAAGGCAGGCGTTCCTAAGATAGAGGAAGCCTTAAGAGAGCAAACGTCAAAGCTATCGTTCGATGTTGGGGGTGATATGCACTTCCTTGGAGCGAAGCCAACAGCACCAACGGCTGATGCAAAGGTGGTATATACCCACTTCTATAACCGTGGTGATAAACCCTTCAAGGGCGATGTCGGACTCGGAATATACGATGAAAAAGGCAGTATAATGCGTACTTGCCCGTCTGTTTATTACGCAAAAGGCGGTTATACTGTTGCCCGTTTCCAGGGTGGAGAACTGGCTCATAACATCCTGGCAGCCGATACACTCGCCTTCAAAGCCGACCTTTCCAACCTGAAAAACGGTACTTATATCCTCGCACCAGTCTATGCTGAGAGCAAAGCCGACGGCAAATGGGGGCAATGGACACGCATGAAGATGGCACCACGCATCGTCCTTGAGGTGCAGAACGGTAAGGTTCTCTATGATGAGTTACCCTCCAACGAACCTGCGCTGCAGCTTGTTGAGAAGCCAATCCTTGAGGATTCACTCCAGATTGGCGTACGAAACATGATCCATCTGGCTGTTCGTAAGCTCGACGGAAGGGACGCTAAGTGTGCCATCAGGGCTGAAGTGGTTGACGAAAAAGGGCAGTTGGTGTCCACAGGGGTGTCACGTAGCCTTATCATCTACCCTTATGGTACCACCGTTTTCGATGTTCCGCTGACGCTTCCACGCCAGGTGAAGGGGCAGAAGTGCAGGATTCGCATCAAAGCTGACGTCACCCATTACATCGTTGACAAAGAAGTGGGCACACGAATAGACGTTAAAGACTACAAGATGCGTGAGCCTTGGTACGTCACAATAGCCAAAACGGGCAATGAAAAGTTCTTTGGTTCGACGATAATCAGCGTAGAAGACGCCGACGGCGTGGGTCATGGAAATGAGATTGACTATGAAGCACTGCAGAAAGCACGCTTACATGCATCGCTTGAGGTCGTTGGTGCTGCTGGCTACGTGGGTCCTGTGCGCTATCAACTGACGGATATGGTGACGGGAAGAGTGGTTCCTTTGGGTGCCGACCCATCCTCACTCAACCTTACAGAAGGGCAGAGTGGCGTTGGAATATACAGCATCTGGATGGCTAAAAACAATGTGCAGCTGGTCAACGGCCGCTGGTATAAGGTGGGATTGATCGTGAATCTGGATGGGAAAGACGTAGATGTCTTCCCGAAATGGGAGAACCCTTACTGCATAAGAGTTCTCAACGGACCGTATAATTCAGATGATGATATAACGCCAACGGGTATCAACACCACCGAGACAAAGGGTAACATCACTTTCGAAGGGGGTGTGCTGAATATCCAGCAGACGGGACTTCAGACGGTGAGCGTGTACAGTCTGAACGGTGCATTGGTACAGCGTGTCGATGCAGCAGGCAAGAATAACCTCACCATCAGTCTGCCTCACGGTACTTACATCGTGAAGATTACCACCAACACCGCCGCTGGTAACCTCGTTCGGAAGGTGAGTTGGTAGGATGAAGGAGCCTCCCCCTTTCGGTAAAAGAATGGGGGATGAGGCTTCTGAAATACCCTTACAAAGTTTGTGTGCTTATGGTTCATCTGTCAGATGGAAACCGTTGAAAACCGACTTTGTAACCCTTGGATTATCAATGAGTTATAGATAGGCTCGTAAAAGGTGCCCTTTTGCAATGCAAAACATGCCCTTTTACACATCAAAAGACGCCCTTTTGCATCGCAAAAGGGCGTCTTTTAGAATCCAAAAGGGCGTAGATTGAAAAGCGGATGGGAAGAATCCTTACAAAAGAAGTTCCTCCCCTTCATCTCCTAATACTTACGTCCAGCCTCCGTCAAGATGTTCTGGAAGACATGAACCTTCGCTGCATCAAGCGGCTTTGTCTCATCATTGTTGTCTGCACCAACGTATACTGGGCGGATATTACTACCTTGATCTCCACGTCTTACAATCTGTTGGAAACTTAGAACCACCCCCTGTAAACCTTATATCACTGAGAAAAGCATCTCTTTATTTCATTATTTAACCCCTTAGAACACTTGTATTTAAAAAAAAATGTGTTACTTTGCAAGGTCGGAGTAGCTCAAAGAGCTAAATTAACAACACGATAGACATGAAGAAAAGTCTGAAATGGCTGATAGCAGTGGTGGCAACCCCTGTCATACTGTTTCTCCTTTTGATAGCGTTACTTTACTGTCCGCCGGTTCAGAACTGGGCAGTAAAGCGTGTTGCTGCGTACGTTTCAGACCGCACTGGCATGGATGTGAGCATTGACCATGTCACCCTTTCTTTCCCCTTAGACCTCCAGGTGGACGGTTTGAAAGTGCTCCGACAGAATGATTCCATAGCCAATCAGAAAGACACTGTGGCTGATGTGCACCGTTTGGTGGCAAGTGTTCAGCTGCTTCCCTTGCTCAAAAGTAGGGTAGAGGTGAACGAACTCACCTTCACACAACTCAAGACAAATACCGTAAACTTCATTGGTGACCTCCGCATACGGGGCAATCTGCAACGTCTGCATGTGGTGAGTCATGCCGTAAACCTTGCCACTGACTCCATACGAGTGAACAAAGCCGAGGTGGAAGGAGGATGGATTGACATCGCATTGGGCGACACTGTCCCGACGGATCCGCATAAGAAACGTCCGCTTTGGCACATTAATATTGATCGGGCAAACCTTGTCAAGACTGATTTCCGTCTGCATCTGCCTGGTGATACGATGAGTATTCGTGCACGATTCGAGAAGGCTCAGGCACAAAGAGCAGAACTTCAGTTGCATGATAATATATATAAGGTGGGGGATTTGGACTGGCAAGGCGGTACACTGAATTATGATCAGAACTTCGTTAAGCCAGCCCGTAAAGGCTTTGATGCCGCACATATCGCTATGCGCAACGTCTATCTGGGCGTTGATTCCTTCGTTTACGCTGCTCCAAGACTGCATCTGAGGGTGCGAACGGCACACATGGAGGAGAAGAGTGGATTCACTGTGCGTGAGTTCCGTGGTCCGTTCACCCTTGACTCGACGAGCATCTACCTGCCGAATATCTATCTTCGCATGCCAGGAACAGAGCTGGCAGGACGTTTCCAGATGAACCTCAATGTCTTCTCCGACACCCATCCGGGAACACTTTCGACACAGTTGGACGGCTATGTCAGCAAGTCTGACCTCCTTCCTTTCCTCTCTTCACTCCCTTCTCAGCTCTATCGTGCCATCCCATCGGCACGCCTTACGGTGCAAGGAAGGCTGGAAGGCAATCTCCGTTCAGCCTCTTTCCGACAGTTACACCTTGCCATGCCGGGGTATTTCAACCTCGTTGGGACTGGTTGGGTAGCCGATCTCGTGGGTAAAAAGCCCTTCCGCAGTGACTTAAAGTTGCAAGGTACAGCCACAAATCTGGGCTTTGTCAATGCATTATTGCCCCGTGACGTGCGCAAAACAGTGTCTTTACCACGGAGAATGGGCGTGAACGCCACGGTGCATGTACGTAAAAACCTCTATTCAGGCACTGTTCTTCTGACGCAAGGAGGCGGAAAGATTCGTGCAGAAGGTGCTTTCAACCCAGCCACAACACTCTATCGTGTCACGGCAACAGCCACGAATTTCCCGCTACAGAACTTCCTTCCACACATGGGACTGTCACCTTTCACGGGTACAGTGAAGGCACAAGGCAAGGGAACAGACCTCCTTAGTCCGCATGCTTCAGTCAATATCACAGCCAGAATACGCCGTTTCAGATTCCAGAAGTACGACCTTGACGGTCTGAACGGTGACATATCGAAGAAAGGAGACCATATTTCGGCACATGTTCAGAGCTCAAACAGGATGATAGCAGGCGACTTTACGTATCAAGGAAGGTTCAGTCAGAAGCTCGTTGATGGTCATTTGCGGGGTTGGTTACGCCGTGTTGACCTCCATGCGTTGGGCTTGATGCAGCAGAGATACGTCCTTTCGTCATGGACAGACATGGATGTGCGCAGCGATATGAAGGCAAATCACCATGTGAGTGGGCCTCTTCGTAACTTCAGACTCACGGAGGAAGGACGGAAAAAGGCACGCCTCTTGGCTGCAGGAAACTTCGATGTGCAAGCCAATGTACGTAACAATCACCTTGATTCCCACCTCAAAGGACGTCTTGCAGAGGCTGATCTGCAGGCACTTGGGATAGTAGATAAACACTATATCACCTCTGCTGACGCCGATCTTGAGCTTCGTTCCGACCTCAAGAACACCTATGCTGTCAACGGATATGTGGGCAATCTCCGCCTGAATGAGCTGCGCAAGGGTGGTCAGGTGTCACTGGCTGAAGGTAGTTTCAACGTAGATGCCACGATGCGTGGTAAGCGTTTGGATGCTTCAGTCAATGGTCTTTTCCCGCATGTGGACCTCTATCAGCTCGGCATCGTTGACCATCCGCTCACCAGTAGCTTTGCTGCCAATGCCTCTTTCGGTACAGATGGACGTGAAGGAATGACCCTTCGGGGTGTCTTAGGCGACCTGAAAGTGAAGGATCAGCAGCGTAGTTACGCACCGGGTGACGTCCATGTTGACCTCATGAGTAGGCGTGATACGGTCCATACCAGCATCACTGCAGGTGATTTCCACCTCAGTACAGCCTTCAATAGCAGTGTGAACAAACTCGTCAAGACGGGTCAGCGCATCGCAAAGACACTCCAAGCACAGATTGAAAACAAACGTATTGACCAACCAGCGATTCTCCATCAGCTGCCGAAAGGTCATTTCACCCTCCACAGTGGACGTGGGAATCTCTTCAGTAACCTGCTTGCACAGAACGGATATGTGTTCCGTCAGGCAGATATAGAACTCACTTCTTCACCCCAGAAGGGACTGGATGGTACGATAAAAGTGGACTCGCTGGTCTATGACAGTCTGCGGATTGACGACGTAAACATCACCCTTCGCAGTGACAGTGACCGTGTAAACTATGATATAGCACTGGAGAATCACCCCGATAACACCTTCCCTTATAGAGGATATCTGCAGGGTTCGTTCTATGAACACGGCTTAAAGAACCACATAACCATCCTCGATAACGCTGGGAAGAAGGGTCTCGACCTTGCTCTTCAGTCAGCTATGGAGGGACAAGGGATAAAGGTTTCCGTCACATCACCACAGTCAATACTGGGTTATAAGACGTTTGCTGTGAATGATTCCAACTACATTTACATCGGTAGGGACCATCGTGTGTCAGCTGATCTGCGCCTGCTTGCCAATGACGGGACGGGTGTTCAGGTGTCGACAGATGATGCTGACGAAAGCTCTTTGCAGAACATTACCATCTCAATGAACCGTTTCGAGCTGGGTAAACTGTTCACAGTCTTGCCGTTCGCACCGAAGATGTCGGGTATGTTGGATGGTGATTATCACATCATAAAAACCAAAGAAGACCTCACAGTGTCCAGTGATATGACCATAAAGAACCTCATTTATGAAGGTAATCCTATGGGAGATGTGGGCACACAGCTCGTATATATGCCAAAGGATGACGGTTCCCACTATGTTGATGCAGTGATAACAAAGAACGGAAACGAGGTAGGTGAGCTCTCAGGAGTCTATCATAGCAAGGATAAAGGTGACCTTGATGCAACGCTAACCATGGACCATTTCCCACTGAACTACGTCAATGGCTTCGTACCTAACCAAATAGTAGGACTCCAAGGGAATGGGGAAGGATCGCTAACAGTGAAGGGTCCACTCAAGAACCTTGATATAAATGGTGAGGTTTACCTTGATTCTGCCTATCTGGTCAGCGTCCCTTACGGTCTGAAGATGCGCTTTGCGAATGATCCTGTACTGATAAAAGACAGTAAAATACAGTTTGAGAACTTCGAAATGTTCTCCAGTAACGGGTCACCTCTTACCCTTTCAGGGTCTTTGGACTTCTCAAATCTCGACAATATGCAGCTGAATACGCAGATAAATGCTAAGAATTTCCAGATCATTGATGCGAAGAAGAATGCACGATCGGAGGTATATGGCAAGGCATTTGTCGACTTTATGGGTGAGCTGACAGGACCTGTTAACAACTTACTGTTGGCTGGAAAGATTGATGTTCTGGGCACAACGGACATGACTTATGTGGTACGTGACGGGACATTGGCATCAGATAATGAGCTGAATGAGCTTGTTCGCTTCACTAATTTCAATGATTCTGTGGTGCATGTGGTACGTCGTCCAGACATCACAGGGTTCTCAATGCGCCTTGCAGTGGACATTGATGAGCAGGCACACATCGTCTGTGCACTCGATCCGCAACAGTCGAATTACCTCGATTTAGTGGGTGGTGGCAGTCTACTTCTTAACTATGACCCAACCAATGGGGCTACATTGCGCGGTCGGTATACCATCAATGACGGTCAGATGAAGTATTCTATGCCAGTCATTCCACTGCGAACCTTCACCATAAAGGAGGGTAGTTACCTTGAATTCTCCGGTGATCCGATGCAGCCAAAGCTACATATCACGGCTACGGAAGCCGTCAGAACGAGCGTAACGACGACCTCTGGCACCAGCAGAATAGTCGATTTCAACTGTGGAGTGAAGCTTCGTAAGCAGTTCCCGAAGCCAAGTGTCGAGTTCATCATTGATGCTCCGGATGATCAAGAGATGCAAAGTATCCTCAATACCAAGAGCGTTGAGGAGCGATCGAAGCTCGCTGTGACGATGTTAGCATCTGGAATGTACTTCGATGGAGAGAGTTCTGCCAGCATGAACACGGCTATGAACGGTGCTTTAGCAAGCTTCTTGCAGACGCAAGTCAATGCTATTACGGGCAAAGCACTCAACTCTATGGGCTTAGACCTTAGTGCAAACATGGAGAGTACGGCTGATGTGAATGGTAATCTACACACAGATTACACCTTCAGGTTCTCCAAACGCTTCTGGGATAACCGTCTTCGTATCATCTTGGGAGGACGTGTCTCCACCGGTTCTACCTTCTCTGAGGAGAATGGAGCATACTTCGACAACTTCTCTATGGAGTATAGACTGAACCAAAAGGAGACGAAATACTTCAAACTTTACTATGAGCGTGAGGCTTATGACTGGCTGGAAGGCAACCTAAGTGAGTTTGGTGCGGGTATCCTATGGCGCCGTAAGCTGCGTCATTTCAAGGACATCTTCCGTTCAAAAGACGATGGTCCGCTCGTCATTCCACAACCAAAGAAGGAGCGAAAGGACTCGTTAATCAATTTTGTCAATGAGAAAAAGAAACAATAACCACCTTATCGGAATAGGGATGGCAGGGCTTGTGGTCCTGACATCCCTATTGTCTATTCTGTCAGGATGCAGCACTACCTCTGCTATTCCTGATGGTGAACAACTCTATACGGGTATGGAACCCACGCAATATACGGACTATGAGCGCAACAAACACTTCTCTTCCGTGCAGGAAGAACTGGATGTTGTGTTGGCAACAAAGCCCAATGCCGCTCTGTTTGGTAGTCCGAGCCGTCGATCTCCATTCCCTGTAGGTCTCTGGATATGGAATGCTTTCTCTCCAGACACCACCCGTTTCTCTCAATGGTTGGTCAGAACGTTCGGCTCATCGCCCGTCTTGATGAGCTCTACCACCCCCGATCTGCGTGTCACTGTGGGTGAAAATCTCCTGAAGAAACGTGGATATTTCAAGGGAAAGATAAGCTATGAGCAGGTGCCACAGCGCAATCCGAAGAAGATGAAGCTGCAATACAGTGTGGACATGGGGCACCTCTGGACCATTGACAGCATCCGTTACACCAATTTCCCACCTGCTAATGACTCGCTGATAAGGCGAAATCTTGATAAAGCGGTCATCCATCCCGGTGATCCTTTTGATGTTTCGACACTCGAACAGGAGCGAAAACGCATCACAGACCTCTTCCGTAACAACGGATATTACTATTATCAGAACAACTATGCCAGCTATCTGGCTGATACAATAAGCATGCATGGACAGGCAGACATGCGCCTGCAGATGGCTGATTCGGTCAATCCGCGTGCCTTACAACGGTGGTATATAGGGAAGGTAACGGTCAATCTGCGCCGACAGTTCATGGATTCACTCACACGTCAGAGTCGTTTCCGCGACCTTATGGTCAATTATAATGGCAAGAGGATGCCCTTGCGTATGCGAACCATAGCCAATGACTTGAAGATGTGGCCAGGAACGCTCTACAATGCGGAGGCACAAGAGAAGAGCCAAAGGCAACTTAACGCAAGCGGAATCTTCTCTGCTACGAGTCTGACCTTCACCCCTCGCGACTCTGCTGACACCTGTCACATGCTTGATGTGGCGGTGGATTGTGTCTTCGACAAGCCTTATGACTTCTATGTTGAGGCTTACGGGAAGGGCAAAACAAGCGGACGATTCGGTCCGGAGGTCATCGTTGGTCTGACGAAACGCAATGCTTTCCGTGGTGGAGAGAAGTTCGACACACGTCTCCATGGCTCTTATGAGTGGGCATGGAACGATGATGACGACGGCAGAGACCGTCTTGGCGTGAACAATTATGAGTATGGTGCGGAGGTAAGTCTGCAGATTCCACGTCTTGTCAACCCCTTTGCCGTCCCTCCACGCAAGCGATGGGATCGTATACAGAGGAAGATTGAAAGGGCAGAGGCACTGGGTATAACGTATAAACCGAAACCTCCACGCATCTATTACACCACACCTACGACGACACTGAAGGCTTCCGTCGACGTGCTGAACCGTGCTAAATACTTCAAACGGCATGTTGTCTCGGGCGAACTGACCTATCAGTGGCAGCCTAACGAGCGTAACAGTTACTCCTTCTCACCCCTTGTTCTTACCTATGAGTATATGCATAAGGTGACGGACCGTTACATTCATCTTGTTGACAGTATGCCTTATCTGGAGGTGTCCATGGCTGATCAGTTCATACCGAAGATGATGTTCCAGCACACTTTCATGAGTCCTGCATCCTATCGGAGCCCTGTGAAGGTGTGGACAACGGTCAGTGAAGCCTCCAATCTGCTCTCTGCTGGCTATGCCATAGCGGGCAGGAAATGGAGCGAAAAGGGCAAAGAGCTGTTCAAAAACCCCTTTGCACAGTTCGTAAAGGTGGAGACAAACGCCACGAAGGTGTGGGCATTGACGGAGAAAAGCAGCATTGCTCTCCACGGAAACATCGGTGCTTTGTGGGCATATGGCAACAGTCGGTTTGCTCCTTATACGGAACAATTCTTCGTAGGAGGTGCCAATAGCATCCGAGCCTTCAATGCCCGACAGATCGGTCCAGGGCGTTATCGGTCGTCAATGCGCCGCCGTTCGTATGTAGAACAGACGGGTGACATCAAGTTTCAGGTCAATCTTGAGTATCGACCCCACCTCATGGGCTCTCTCTATGGTGCCCTTTTCCTCGATGCAGGTAATGTGTGGACGATGCACCATGACCCCAATCGCCCTGGCGGTTACTTTAAAATAAAGAACGTAATGCGTGAGATGGCACTCGGAACGGGTGTCGGTCTGCGTTATGACCTTGGCTATTTCATGGTGCGTCTCGACTGGGGTTTCGGTCTGCATGTCCCTTATTCAACGGGCAGAAGTGGCTTCTATAACATCACTCGGTTCCGTGATGCGCAAGCCCTCCACCTTGCTATTGGATTGCCATTCTAAGGAAAAAGAGAGGGAAGTAAAGCCTCCCCAAGCCCCTCCGGAGGAGGGGATGTGAGATAGGATACAGTGGATTGAGGTGGGGGACATAGGTCTTTATGGTAGTTTAAGTAGATGTGTCTTATATTATAAGGTATATATGAAACGCTTAACCTCTAAGATTACCTATTTGGACATTATCCTTTGTACCTGATTTTTCATTCGTTCATGGTCTCATTTTTGCAATTTTGTTTGTTTAGTTGATATGTTTACGAATTAACAACTAAACGAGTTATGTGCTATAGAATATAAGTCTGTGAGTTAACAAATAGAAGAGTTGTGTGCTTTAAGGTATTAATTTGAGACCTAAACTTTAGAATTTCGAGATTTATACGTTACCTTTTGAGATTTAATTCTTCATCCTTCTATCTCCCCAACACCCAGCATTCCGTATCCTGCCAGGTACATCCCCTCCTTCGGAGGGGCTTGGGGAGGCCCGCCCTCAAGGTTTAGCGAGCCACCATATCCCACCGTTTCCTCTCATATCCCCTCCTTCGGAGGGGCTTGGGGAGGCTGCTTTTTTTGGGTGCGTGCTTCGTTATTTTTGTCAATTTCTTTCCCTTTCGCTTTTCAATCTACGCCCTTTTGCATTCTAAAAGATGCCCTTTTGCAATGTAAAAGGGCATCT
>ERZ773051.175-NODE-175-length-51534-cov-5.931234_pt1 | contig 51534 bp, 77 predicted proteins | sample MGYA00580631_ERZ773051 | MGnify/ENA primary metagenome ERZ773051 (study PRJEB29015, sample SAMEA2738137) | human oral metagenome | biome: human oral; feature: human-associated habitat; material: saliva | place: China | collected 2204 ... | reverse complement strand
TCCGTTGGCTTCGCTGAATCTTTCGGATCAGAAGATTTCGTTTCCGTTGGCTTCGCTGAATCTTTCGGATCAGAAGATTTCGTTTCCGTTGGCTTCGCTGAATCTTTCGGATCAGAAGATTTCGTTTCCGTTGGCTTCGTTGAATCTTTCAGATCAGACGGTTTCGTTGGAATCGTAGGCGTAACCGGCTTCTCAGGCTGTTTCGGCTCCTCAGTCGTTACAGGCTCAGAAGGCTTCGTCTCAACTGGTTTCTCCGGCGTTACCGGTTCAGAAGGCTTCGTCGGAATCGTAGGCGTTACCGGCTTAGTTGGTTCTTCCGTCGTCACCGGCTCAGAAGGCTTCGTTTCAACTGGTTTCGCTGGCGTTACAGGTTCAGACGGTTTCGTCTCAACAGGTTTCGTCGGAGTCACAGGCTCAGACGGTTTCGTCTCAACTGGTTTCGTTGGAGTTGTCGGTTTCACAGGTTCTACCACTTTTTCTTTAACGACAACCGCAGGAACAACTTTACGAGGCTCTGTAGTTTCACGTGGTTTCTTCGGACCCTCAACTCGATTGTGTTCACTTGGAACAAACTTGTCGATAGCTTTTAGATAATCGTCTTTCGCTTGAGCGATTTTCTTCAACATATCATCTACTTTAGCTTGATCGTTCTTAGTTAGTCCAGTCGAAAGCAACGCACGAGCTTCTTTCACACGATCAGTCGCTGCTTGTTTCACAGTATCAAATCCTTTTAATGAATCCGCCGTAAAGGCTCCATCAAAAATCCAATCGAGCTTCATATCCAAATCAGCAATCGATTTTGTCAAAGTTGACGTATCAAGCATACCGTTTTCACTCGCAACCTTAGCAACAGCCGACTCGAAATCAGCTTGCGCTTTCTTAATAGCATCCGTTCCGTTCTTCAAATCAAGTGTTTTGAACAAATCATTCGATTTATTAGACGCTAAGAACTGAGTCTGAGCTTCAATCGCTTTTTGAAGAGCATCTTTTGCATCATTATATTGTTTTACAGTTTCCGCTTTCGCTAATTTCGTATTTTCAGCCTTATGATCTTCTAAATACTGAGCTGCAACATCTAACACCGCTACCGCAGAAATGCGTTCATCACGTTTCGCTTTAGCATATTCAGTAAGTAATAGTTCAAAGGCTTTATCGCTATCACGAAGAGCTTTTTCCGCGTCATCAATCACTTTTTGAGTACGTTTTGCAGTCTGATCATCTTTATCAGTTGCTTTTGCTAAGTTTTCAGCATCCGTAAGCGCCTTATTATAATTAGTCTGAGCTGTATTTAATTTACCAGCTAACTCAGCAGACGCATAGGCTTCAAAACCTTTTGTCGGAAGTTTCGATTCACGATCTTTTGCATGCGCTTTTACTTCTTCAATAGCTTTCGTCAAATAAGTACGATTGAGCGGTTGCCATCGTGATTGATATACTTCAACGATTTCAACTTCAGGTTTTCCTTTTTCAGCTTTAATCGTTGCTTTTCGATCAGTTGAACCATTAACGGTCTTCAAGAGCCATGCTTCTTTAAAGGCGGCATCCCGTTCGACATACTTAGTTGCGCCACTCCATTCAAAATCCTGAAGAGTAGTCGCTTTACCAACTTCTTGACGAGCTTCAATTTCTTTACCTGACTCATCAACACGTTTCACGAAAACTTTTGTTTCGAAATACTCACCCTTATCAGTCGGACGACCCTCGCCATCGAAGCTCCAAATATGACCATCAATCACGAGTGTCTTATTCTTAACAATATTACCGTCTTCTCCAAGATAGTAACGCGTACCGTCTAAGTCATACCAACCCGTAACCGTATTTTCTTTTACGAGATTCGTAATCCATGTATGATGCGCTTTTGAAAAGAGAACACCCCCGGCCACACCGTCTGGCGTAGAACCCCCTGTAGAGAAATTATAGGTTCCTACAACGTTTCCTTTTTCATTGAGCACTGATGAGCCACTCATACCGCCGACCGCTGTGTTTTTAAACTCGAACAGAGATCCTGAATCGAGATCCGCGCCCGTAGATATGTACCGTGGCTTATTAGCAATCACGGACGCTGCACGATACTGAACTCCACCAACAATAGCATTTTTAAGAGTTCCGGCTTCTTTTGTCCCGGGCTTATAATTGCCAGGATATCCATTAATCACCACGTTCCGCGTATTTACTGGCGAGCGATTAAATTGCAAGAGTTCATCGAGTGGTGCAATACGGAGCACTTCATCGTTTTTGAGCCCTTGCTTCTTAGCCAGAATCGGGAAAGGATCCTTAATCTGAATCGCGGCCACATCATTCTCCCAGAGCGCCTTATCCTTACGATCTGAAATATTACTTGAATAATTTTGTTGATTGAAGAATCGTAACTGACTTTTATCGACGTGATACATTGTTCCGCTTGTCGGAAGGAGTCTGTAATTATTAGCGGGTCCTTCAAATTTATAGGCAGAATTTGAACCAACAACAAACCACACGTCAGTAATGTCGTTAGTTGTATTATCAAGATTTGCTTTCAAGAAATTATGAGCAACTGTCAAAATCGTACGGTTACCGACGAACGCTCCCGTGCCCACTGTATATTGACCGTCCGCGTGTCGCATATACAACTGTACAGTTGCCGCGCGACCGTACGCATCCGGTGCCATTGGACGAAGGTCGCTACCGTCACCGTGGACGTACTTAAACGGATTGTCTTTAGGGAGGTCATCCAGGATGTTCTTAGACGACCTATTGCGTGCCGGTGTCGGACCGAAATATTGACCTTCTTCTACGAGACTCGACACAGCGCTCTTTTCAGTGTGTACAATTGCGGGTTCGTCATCGGCTTTCGCTGACGAGGCACTCTGAAGAAGCATCGGTGCCATGAGTAAACCGAGCATCAATATAGATATCTTTTTAGATTTCATATGCGTATTTCTTTCTAGTTTTTTCTTAATCGTATTCTATTCTAGCATATTCTTACGAATATGGCAAGACAACATCTACATAGCGACAGAGCCAAGCTCTGTCCGTTTTTTCTTTTGAATATTTTCAAAAAGGAGAACTAAAATGAACGACTTGGAGAGATTTTTACGAGATCGCAACGCTGATGCGGACACATGGATCGATGACGAGGGCATGCACGTGCACGACTGGGACACTGATCGGTGCTTATTATTCGACGCAAACGAAAAAGATTTTCACTTCATTTGCATCTATATCCATGCAATGCGAAAGTTATCAATCTTAGGCGCATGCTTAGCCGAAATCTCAACCTTTGACATAACATTAACTAAAATCGAAAACGATCAAATTACCGTCGCGTTAGAATTAGGCTACATGTCTGACGACGATTCGCAATATTACAACTTTAAAAAAGACGCAATCGTACGTCGTAAGGAATTATATATTGACATTAACATCTTAATAGAAAATCTATTTCACGAAGCAGAAAGGAGCAAATCATGAGCTATTACTTAGAAATCTTATCCGAAACATCTTATCAAAAGTTTCTGTCACAAATCAACTATGATAGCATGCCGTTCGAAGAAATCGATGAATTATTCGATGAAGCTGTTATCCATGACACAAACTTCGCTTACGGTAACGGATCCGATCGTTTACTCGATATTATCAACGAAGCAGAACCTTACTCAAATGAGTTTACAAAAGAATTCGACTACAACGTTTACCGTATTCGTAAAAACAAATTAATTAAAACAATACACGAATCCACAAACAAAGAACTACGCGAAAAATGGGCGTTTGCGATTAACGACCTACAATTCGTCGACGACAACGAATATTTATATCTCTTTATAGACTAGAAAGGAAACAATATCATGGAAGTAATCTTCATTAAAGACACTCGCGAAAATCCCGCGCACAAACAAATTAAATCAATCACATCAAGCTACGACTACGTTGACGCTTATGTATTCGACGACAAAATTAACTATTTCGGCAAACTACCACAAGCACCAATAGGCGGATATATTTACGATCAACGTCTTGAAGGAACCCTACAATCGTTCAAATTAGAAAACCTTAGTCCTAAAAAACTAAGACGTTTGTCATGGATGGACTACCGCCTCATTCAATTCTTACAAACAGGCGTCTATTACGTTCCACAAAAATTCACAGACGAAATCAAAAAAGTAACAGTTGATCATTTCTTCGTTCGTTATCAAACAGAGCTACCACAATGGTTCTGCGACTTCTTGAAAGAACATAACGTTAAATTCGAAATTAAATCATAAGAGGGACACAATGAAAACTTTACGTATTTTAATTGCATTATTCACAACAGTAATCATCTTGACAGCCTGTACATCAGATTTTTCAACAAACGAAGGCGGCGAATCAAGTATTACGAGAATCACTCCAACAAAAACATACAGCCTATCTGATGTCACAAAAAAAGAAATTAAAGAAAATAAAGAAACGATTATTATTACCGAAGCTATAGATGTCTCACAAGATGAAGTATCTGATATGCCTGGTGTAATTATTAAATTTATCAAATCAGCTGATAAAACAATGACTGAACATAATTACTATCTTATTTCAACAGACACAACCGGCCTCATTCCATATAGCCGATATACGCGTACCGACACATTGGTCATTACATTAATTTTCAAGAAAAACAATTAGAAAGGTGTCAAAATGTCAAAACTATATCAACAATTAATAACGGTTCCGCTATTGTTACAAATTATTGTATACACCCCCATTGCAATAGCTATGATCTTACTCACAATTCTAATTATCAAACGCAAAGACAAACATATCTCCGACAAACTAGAAAACTGTTTCTTAATCACATTCTCAGCTGGATTATTATTATTTCTAATCATTATAACCTATGCTCTAGCTCTCGCCCCCAAGCTGCATCCATATTCAGTCACCAAGCAAGACAACCATATCATTCTAAAAAGCAACAGCGCTTTCTTAGACTCAGCTGACTTATCAATCGAAAAAGAATTAAAAGACGGTTATCTCGTCGAATATAACTCGAATTATTATAAAATCAATAAAACAGACATTACAGACTAGAAAGGATTTGACCAAATGCAATCTCAAATCGAATACGAACTAGACGTTCTAAAAAGCGGGAACTACGATCATGCGCTACAATTTATTGAGCATTTGGTCAATATCCTCGTCCGCATGGCGAATGCCTTAACCGACAACGACAAAGTCTCTAACAGAGTACCCCAACAAAAAGATGACAACTTTTGGGGATATACTTTTAACTTTATCACTAAAGTCGTCGACTTCGAACTCGACGCCATGTACGCGGTCACCTATCGCAACAACCAACTAACCTTGCTATTCAACCCTAAAGAAATCGAAGACGATTACAACGTTGAAACCATGTTAGAAGGCTTACGTCACGAAGGCTACCACTTGCTCTTTAACCACTTGAACGTTCACAAAAACTTAGACAATTACATGTCAAATCTCGCAGCCGACTGCGAAATCAACCAACATCTCGAAAAACCACACAAACACTGGATCTCTCGGGAATACATCGCACAGCTATGCAACATGCCAGAACATACGGTTAAAGAAAAAGCAGGTTCACTCTATTATTACGAACTACTCAACCAAAAAATGCCACCTAACAAGCGCAAACAACCGAAAAAAGGCAATCAAAAATCAGATAGTGAAAACGGTGAACAAAAACAATCACCTGGCATGTGTTCAGCTAAACACTGGCACGAAGCTGAAGTCGGTAAAAACGGAAACTATATTCCTGTTGACGTTACGATTAAAACCGTCTTCGAAAACGCAGCTACTCAAGCAAAAGGTCGTGGCTCTTTAAGTGCACATATCGAAGATGCTATTAAAAACCTCAATAAACCACCTCAAGTAAAATGGCAAAACGAGGTGCAAAAAAAGATGGGCCGTCACATCACAGGTCAACGCCCATCGCCAAATCGCCTCTACCGTCGTGACCCAATGGCACTGCACCGTCAAGGTATGTTGTCAAATCAAGTCATGCCAATTGTATTCGCACATGACGTATCAGGTTCAGTTTCAAAAAAAGAAACAGAAGTCTTCATGAATGAACTCTATCAAATCATCAAACGACTCCACATGCCGGTCACCCACATTCAATTCGACTCCGACATCGTCAACGTCAATGAAATCGAAGGCGTAAATCCGAAGAAAGTCGACTTTACACGTTACGGTTGCGGAGGAACTACCGTCCAATCGGTATTCGACTACTTAAAAGAAAACAAGTTTCCACGTGAAACTCAAATTTTCATCTTTACCGACGGCGGTGTTGAATCATCTATCAAGACCCATGGTTATAAAAACTATACATGGTTATTAACGGACGACAACGAATTGTTCGTTCAAAATAACCGCAATAAAATCATTCGAATTAAATCTAAAGAAAAAGGAGAATAAATTTTCATGGACAACAACTCAATGGCTATTCGCAAACTAAAATTCCACATGGCTGGTCGCAATCCTCAAATCGTACCATGTCTCGTCGGACCGACAGGTATCGGTAAAACAGCAATTGTAAAACAAGTTGCTAAAGAACTCGGTGCCGAACTCGTCTACTTCAACATGGCGCAACAAAACCAAGGGGATAATGCTCTCCCAGTACCTCACATCAATGCAGGACAAACACTCGTGCAATATGCACTCCATCATAAATTCCAAGAAATTCTCGACAATCCCAATAAAGACTATCTGGTTATGTGTGATGAATTAGCTCGTGCACAAATCCCTGTCCTTTCAGAATGGATGACTGTCCTAAACGAACGTCAAATTCAAGGTCGAAAATTTGGCAAAAACGTACGCTTCGTCGCAGCAATGAACCCATCTAGCACAATGAAAGGTTACGAAGACACTGACTACATCGCAACCGAAATGGACCCCGCTCACTTGACTCGTTTCCACTTCATCTATATGAAAGAAGACCGCCTCGACTGGCTCAAATGGGCAAAAGAAAATAACATTCATGAATACGTCATTCGTTTCTTAGAAGACGCTAAAAACATTGCTTACTTCTACGGACAATCTGTCGACGACGTTCGTGTTCGTACACCTAAAGGTTGGGAACAATTGTCAGACATGTTGAAAGACATGGAAGCTCAAGGCTTGTTCGACGATCCATCTAACGACGATCGCGCCTTTATCGCGGGCATTATCAGCGACCAAATCGGCTACGATGCTGGACCTTTGTTCGCTACAATGATTTGGGACTCAATCGAATCCATTCCATTGTCAAAAGTTATGACAAACAAACCAGTTCCTCAAAAACTCATTAATCAATTCGCAAACAACACTCTACAAAAACAAATCATTACCGTTGACTCATGGCTCGCTGAAATGAAAGAACGTAATGTGAAATTCACACCGCAACACGTCGCAAACTTCATCGCCTTCTGGGAAACTATGAAGTCTGACGATGCCAAAACCAACGTCGGTTATGCGATTACACGAGACTTCTTCGTTGCGGACTTAAACGCATCTAACGCAGCCCATGTAAAAGACGACTGTATTGCAGGACTCTTCTACTTCGGAGACGAGACCTATAATAAATCGTTCGTTGAATTCATGAACAAAGCACTCTCAGCCGCAGAGATCAAGGTGTCATAAGATGTTTCTAAATAAATTCTTCAAAAACCACCTCACTATCCCGCAAGCGACGGATCTCTTCGAAGAAGTCAAGTCGCAAACGCATCCTGATATAAACGACTTAAAGCGCCTTGTGGACTTCCACAAGGCGCCTGTTGGCACGAAAGATGAATTACAAGCATTAGATCTCAAATATCGCGCCATAACACACGTTCCAACTACAATTGAAAAAACAATGACGCCGACACAGTTATATGAAACTAACTGTCCGTTGTGGTGTGCGGAATACAGCATTGAGCAATTGAGCTATTACTTTGCAAATACATTTGAACTGCCAACAGGTGCGTCCGTTATCAATTTTATGGAAACCTATGTTATTCCAAATATTATATTGCAAAACATTTCCGCAAATGCAGGTCTCGTCGGAAATATCCACAGCAATAACCAATATCCATCCATGGTCATGTCGCACCACATGGTCATTCCTGACAAACCACGTAAAAAAGGTACTGTACAAGTACCACCGAGCGGACCATTTAAATAGAAAGGAAAACAAATGCGACCAATCGAAATTAAAGAAAATCAAGATCCGAGCATCTACGAAGAAGCCCTTAAACATGGAAATCAAAACATTCGTGCTGAGTTAGCTAATAAGGGCTACTTCCTAGACGAACTCATCAACGACTTCTATCCAAGCGTTCGAATCGCCGTCATCAAGCGCGATCATTCGTATGCGAAATATCGTAAAAAGCAAGGCTTAATCGTTAACGAATGGGAAACGCTCTATGACACATTGAAATCTGTCGCGAACCCTGATCCAGAAGTCATACAAATGCTGTTAGACGAACCGTTCAAAAAAGTATTTTCTAAACCGGAACAAGAACAGTATCATTACAAATACATGGATGCGTTGCGTTTAAAACTAAAAGCGATCTCAAAAGAACCTAGTCCAATCGAAAAAACTATGTCTCGCTATCAATTATTCATCACAAAGAACCCATTATGGACAATCGCGGTTAAACCTCTTTCTGTAATCGAAATTATTGACGCTGTTCACTGGTTAAAAAACTATGCTCAAGGTCATCATATAGCTTATGTGCTCAACGACATAATTGGTTTCGATGGAACGGTCAACTACACAAAACTAAACGAACTATATCGCTAAAAGGAACCACATGAAAATCATCGAAACAAAACCTAAAACAAACAATATGTCGCGTGAAACATGGAAATATTTATATAAACGATTAGGCGAAATCGCAAACCCGCAACTCAGCGCACTCCGAAATTTTCTAGAAGCACCATTCCAAATGGTATTTTCTGACACAGAAACGTCACAACAAAAAGTCTATAACTTATATATGTCGGTTTTACAACTAAAACTTGATGGAATGTCAAAAGAGCCGAGTCCGATTGAGAAAACCATGACTCGGGCTCAGTTGTTTCTATGTAACAGTCCGTTATGGACAAAAGGATTACGACCAATTTCAATCAAAACCATTTTAGCCGAATATAATAGACTAAAAAATATAGGCGCACCTGACGTGATTGTTCCAATCATCAACAAAACAATAACTAAGTATGGCACTATTGACTATCGACGATTAAAAGAAATCCGTAAAGAACATAATATTGCATAGAAAGGAAGCCTCATGCTAACCAAACAACAAGAACTTTACATAGCATCTCGCGGTGATCACATCGAAGAACTAATCACCGAAGCCGATCCACCAATCATTGCAGGACTCATCAGTAAAGGACTTGCAACTGAGCATTATGATGAGTGGAAAACAAGCGAACATCCAGAAATCCAACATGCCTTTGCGGTAACCGATCTAGAATATTGCAAACAACTGTTAGCCCTTAATAGCTTAGATCATTGGAATTTCGTATACAACCAAATCGACGAAACAACGAATACAGATTGCATTAAAATCGTTCTTGAAGCACCCGTGCCTAACGGCATAGACCAACGTAAATTACAAGCTATTCGCATTATGTATAAGGCAAAAACATCGCAACCAAGCCCAATCGAAAAAACAATGTCACTGTTGCAATTGTTTCAATCTCAAAGCCCGTTTTGGGCAAACAATTTAACATTAAAACGTATCGAATCTATTCTAGACTTATACGACACCATCAAAAGCGACATCTTTTTCGAAAATTTAAAAAAACTAATAGAATTGGACGAAGATCATGCCTACTTATCAATATGGAACTTAAAATTCAACCATAGAAAGGAAGCCTAAACATGCAAAACGACGTGCTCGCGAAAACCAACAAGCAACAACGAATCCAAATGGCGTCTAAAGGCGAAAACATTGAGGCGCTCATCGCAAAAAACGAACCCGAGGTTATTGCTAAACTCATCGACTATCAATATGCAAAAGAACACTATGAAGAATGGAAAACGCACGAACACGGTGCCGTTCGATACGCGTTAGCTTGTCTGGGCATCTTCCCTGAAACATTCATCAACGACAAAAATCCAAAGATTCGTGAAGCCGTCGTGCGCCATCACAACGAATATTGTAGCCAACTACTTGCTCGAAATAAAAAACGTCACTGGGAATTTGTTTGTGCGATTATCAACACAAAAACAGACTTAAAATACGTCAAAGAATTTCTCAATGCTCGCGTACCGGAAACCACAATGAAAGGCAAGTTGCGTGCCATTCGTCTGTATTACGCTACACAAACCACAGAACCGACCATGATCGAGAAAACCATGTCGCCGGCGCAATTATTCCAAGCGGATAGTCCATTCTGGGTGAAAGGTTTGACGATATCACAAATCATGAACATTCAAGATTTGTATCCGCAAGTAGAATCAGACGCTTTCTTCAAGTATTTCGATCAATTGCTCGATAAAGAACAGTATTGGACTACACGAGGAATGCTATTACATCGACATCGAAAGGAGACAGAATGATTACTAACCGACCAGACTGGATCAACTACTGTTACGAAAAAGAACCTAATATCGAAATGCTCAAAAAAGCACTCGAAAACAAACAATTGCTTATTACTAATAGAGAGACAAAACTTAAAGCCATACGTCTCAAATATCAAGCCATGACGACCGTGCCAACAACCATTGAAAAGACAATGTCACCTGAACAGTTGTTCGATACAGGAAGTCCATTATGGGCTCGAGAACACACCATTTACGAACTATTTTGTTACATGCGATATAAAAAGCTTACCAATTATAAAATGGTCAAGTCAATTATCAAAATGGATAGTGTGACCTAGAAAGGAACCGAACATGGACTTAAAAGAATTTGAACGCCAAGCCCTCGCAGGCGAAATCACGGATTTCGAGCCATATTTCGAAGACGAAGATCTTAATTATCACATCCGTTATATCCTCGCAAAGAACGGCATCGAAGTGAATCGTATCATCAAAATGGACGGACCTGGAACAATTCTTGGTTTTATCAAAGACAAAGTTCATATTGACCGCTACAAAGAATGGAAAAATCATCCAAACGTAGCAATTCGCCAAGCACTAGCGCGAGCTGGATATTTTGAAGACCATTATTATAACGACCCTAAAAATAGCGTACGCGAAATCGTTATCCAAAACAATGTCCGCAAAGCCTTGACCCGTATACGTAGTGATAATGACTTAGCCGTTATTAAAAACCAACTGTTTAATCTAGTTGAATTCGATATTGACATTTTATCCGCATATATTAATAAAGAAAAACAATATGCAAGAAAATACCAATACGACTTTAATGATAATGTTAACAACATAGCCTTCCAATTAAAACTCGACGCAATAAACCATATTCCAACAACCATTGAGAAAACCATGAATGAAGTACAATTATTCGACGTTCATTGTCCGCTTTGGGTAAAACCCTATACACCTAACCAAATCTCTAAAATTTTGTGGACATATAAATACGTGACTAAGCAAGGTTACACGAATTTTACTCAAGTCTTATTTGAAACATTCCACGAAAAAGAACACACTTTCCAACCAAAATTACTTGAAGATTTAGTAATCAAAAACTTAAAAGAAAGGAACTAACAATGGACTCAGAAGAATTACAAGAATTCGAACGCGCCGTCATCGCAGGCGAAATAAATGATGTCAACACTGATTTCAAATTTTATTTCGAACAAGTTGACGACGAAGACGACATTCATACAATGCGCCGAATTTGTATCGAAAACAATGTTTACAAAAAAGCCTATCCTGATTGGGCTAACGAGTTTGTTTTTACCGATGACTACGACATGCAATATTTATTACTCGACGCGGACCAATGTTTAGACATTCTAATCTGTTCAGAAAACAAAGAAGTCCGCCGAGAAGTTGTCGAAAAAGACATTGAGTATGCCTTTGAAGACCACGTCATGGAATACGATCAAGACATCATTATGGAAAATCTGATGAACGCAATCGAACCACACGCCGAATTGCTCGACACCTTCCTTGAGTGTAACGACGGAAGCTGGGACTTACGAGCACTCGAGCTCAAACAAAAAGCCAGAACCATTGTTCCGACTCTTATTGAGAAAACGATGACTCCATTGCAATTATTCGAAGCCGGAAATCCACTATGGACAACTGTCTTCACAGGATATCAAGTCTATAATATTATTCAGGCGCCATCACCAACAGATGCGATATTAGTACGACTCAACGAAAGGAACTAACAAATGGACATCTTTGAATTTGAACAAGCCATCATCAACGGTCAAATCACCGATTACAGACCATATGTCGAAAACGGCACCTTTTGTGAAAACCGTGACCGAAAAGCACTTTGCATCAGGTACGGTGTCGCCCAAGAACTTTATCCCGAATGGGCACGATTGGATGACCCCGATGATTGGATTCAATTATTATTGGCTGAAAACGGTTATTGCCTTGACATCTTATCCAAATCAGAAGCTAAAGATATTCTCGCAGAGGTTCTCAAACACGACCTCAATTACGCACTTGACGAAGGCGATGTCATGATGGATGACTATCGCTACCTTGTCTACGACGCGCTCATGGACGCTAAAGACATTCCACTGAAAGTAATCGAAAAGTATTTCGAAACAAAAGACGACAATGACGACGATACTATCCTCGAACTTAAATATCAAGCCATGCGGATCACACCAACAATTATTGAGAAAACGATGACACCGATACAACTATTCAAAGCTCAAAATCCACTTTGGGCACTGAATTTAACAGGGAATCAAATCAAACATGTTCTCAACGGTGCAACTGGGTATCTAAAACTATAATAAACGAAAGGAACTAAGATGGATCTATTCGAATTCGAAGAGGCTGTTAAGAACGGTACAATCACCGACTTCGAGCCATATATGCGTAAGCAAAAATTTGACATGTATCGCAGTGTCCTAGCTAGACACGGTATCGAAGTCGACCGGATCATTAAGCGTGACGGAACTCAAGTTATTGTTGAGCTAATTGAAAAAGGGCTCGAAACCAAACGTTACGAAGGCTGGAAAAATCATCCAAGCGTAAACGTCCGAGAAGCTCTCGCTGAACAAGGCTATTATCACGATTACTATATCAATGACAAGTCACCACGAGTCCGAAACGCTGTCATCAAGAAAGATAATCGACAAGGTCTTAAACGAATGCACAACCCAAGCGACCACCTTTTCATTCGTCGACAGCTCATACATCAAACCAATCCTGATATTGAAGTACTGACTACTTACTTGGACACTGTCACCCAATCCGAGTTGAAAAATTATGAGGCTCGAAATGAAATCAAAATGCTTAAATTAAAACAAAAATCACTTCAAATCACACCAACAACCATCGAAAAAACGATGGCGCCACATCAATTATTTGACGCCAACAACCCACTATGGATGACCGAGTATACCGCTGAAGAAATTGATAACATTATATACTCATACGAACATATTGGCGAAGAATATCAACAAGAACCTGATTGCGTTAAATTAATATTTGACATTCATAAACAACTAATGCACGGATACGCTATACATATTATAGAAATTGTACGAAAACGACTTGACGAAAGGAAATAACATGGACATTTCAAAACTAACCAAAGAAGAACTTGAGGCTTTGCAATCGCAAATTACAACCCAATTATCAGCTGTCGAACGCGAAGAAATCGAACATCAAACGCCCGAAGAACAGTTAAAATCATTAGTACAACAATTCAACAAGGAAACCCGTGTAAAGCAAGTCCCCTTCACCTTGTCCCTCAAAAACACGCGGAATGCTGGTTACGTTATCGAATTGATTGACACGCGGGACGACTATGTGTACGACCGAGCCCGCGAACAACGTACATCTCTCGATTTTCTCATTAAACAAACCAAACGACATATCAAATGTATTCCTGTCTACGATGCCTTTGTCAAATTGGACGTTGACGACTTCGAATACGTACGATTCGATGAATACAGCATTAAATTCAAATACAATTACGCCAACGTCAACTTTGCTTTGGATTATTCAGGTCGACAGTGTGAACTCACAGCAACGCTTTGCATTCACCACAACAAGGATACTTGCCATATGTCAGTCAATAGTGTTGGCATCATAGTGAAATCGGAAAACGATGGTATTGTTGATATTACACTAAGAAGTTATGATTGGTGTAACGCAGATGAACTTAAACAAACTACGGATGAATTAAAACGTGAAATTTATGACACAGACGAAGAACTAGAAGGTATGTATTAAATGAAAGGATGGATCAATGGACTTAACGGAATTTGAACGTAAAATTCAGAAAGATTTAAAATATGGGCTTAAACAAATGGATCATTTTGACAAATCCTATATGTTTACTGAAGAATTATTATTAAAATTTGAGAACATATCTGATTTAAACATCGTAAAAAAATATCTAGATTATCACAAAAAGAATCATACACCAACAGAAGAACTCGTCGGATATCAAGCTTTATCCTTAAAATATCGTGCATCAACAACTACACCCCAACTCATAGAAAAAACAATGAGCCCCGCACAACTATACATGTTAGAAAATCCATTGTGGGCAACAGGCTTCACGGCTAACGATGTTCGACACATCTTACTCGAATTAGCAGAAATGCCTTTCACAGAAAAAGCATTCAATTACGTAATTAATTGTTACAATAAAAGCCAACTGAAAAGGAATCAAAATAGACTTAGCCGATAAAACTCAACGAGCCATACTAGGATATAAACTAGAATCGCAGACGAATAAAGAAATTGATTTAAACCTTTTAAAAGCTTACCTCGACGCTACAGAAAAATACGGCAACACTACCGTGAACATTCGATATTCGGCGTTAAAGCTCAAGTACGAAGCGCTCACAACCGTGCCAACAATTATCGAGAAGACCATGTCCCCGGCACAGTTATATACTTCAGGTAGTCCGCTATGGACAAATGGATATAATGGAATCAAAATCAAACGCATTCTAGAAAAGCTTGATAAGGAACCACAAACCGAAGAAAGTTTTAATAGGGCGCTCGCCATCATCAATAACAACAAAAATAACGGTAAAATGATGTTCGACGAATACGGAAACATTGGACGCACAACATAAGAAGGAACTGAAATGGACCTAAAAAAAGAAATAACAATCATAAAGGCTTATCTTGACATTGACGAAAACTATGGGGATATAGAGTCAATATCTTATCAGGCTCTAAAAATCAAGTATGAAGCACTGACAATGGTGCCAACTACTATTGAGAAAACGATGACTCCTGCACAACTATATGCATCAGATAATCCACTCTGGGCATATAATTACACAACAGAAGAAATTAGCAATATTCTCGAAGTGCTGGAAAATAAGCCAAAAACGGAAGAAAACTTCAATATTGTACTTGACCTTATTAATAATCGAACAATAAACTAGAAAGGAACCAACATGAACTTAAACGAATTTGAATGTCAAGTTCTCACAGGAGAAATCACCGATTTCGAACCATATTTTAAAGACCAATACAACAAAGACCAACGAGAACAACGCTATATCTTAGCCAAAAACGGCATCGAAACAGACCGAGTCGCTGAAATGGACGGCTACAATACAATCGTCGACATCATCAACGATGGATTACTTAAAGAGCGTTACAACAACTGGAAACATCATCCCCGCGCAGGTGTCCGTCAAGCCTTAGTTGACAACGGCTACTTCTATGATTACTTCATCAACGACGAAGACCGATATATTCGTCAAAATATCATTGAAAAAGACCTTCGCCTTGGACTTAAGCGTTTAGACAACGACGAAGACCGAGATGTTGTCAGAGGCGAACTTGAATTACAAACTAATGACGAAATTGAACTAGATATCTTAAAAGCTTATCTCGAAGCCGAAAAAGAATACGGTGATATCGAAGAAATCGACGAATTATTCGTATATCCTGCGTTAAAACTTAAATACGAAGCACTAACAACAGTTCCAACTACAGTCGAAAAAACAATGACGCCCGCGCAACTCTATGCTTCAAACAACCCTCTTTGGGCACATGGTTATACAGCCAATAGAATTCGTCGGATTATGATACAATTACAAGACAAACCAAAAACTGAAGAAAGCCTCAACAGTATACTTGAAGAAACAGCAGCGTGGCTAGAATTTGTTAACAAAGCAAATAGTGCTAAATAGAAAGGAACTAATATGATCTCACACGAATACATGCTCGGAATGGTCAGTAAAATCAATATCAACGAAGAACTTCGTCTCGGAAATATGAAGTTGACTAACGATGAAGACCGACAAAGAATCAAACGTACATTAGTGATGAAAAATAATGAGGAAATTGACCTAGACATTTTAAAAGCTTATCTTGAAGCCGAAAAAGAATATGGCGATACAGAAGAAACGTTCCGGTATCAAGCATTACAACTCAAATACGAAGCGCTCACAACAGTGCCATCAACTATTGAGAAAACAATGACTCAGGCGCAACTTTATGCATCCGATAATCCACTTTGGGCTCATAATGACAATGCAATCACTATTGAAAGCATTCTCAAACAACTCCAAGACAAACCAAGAACCGAAAAAAATTTCAACGACGCGCTCAAAACTATTCAAGTACGAACATCGTACACAGACAAATACGGACGAACTTACAAAGATTAGAAAGGAACTAACAATATGTCACAACAACTAAAAGAAAAACTCATTCTCATCACTGCTATCACAGTGGCACTTTTAATTATTATCGCTGCCGGAATCACCGGATACATTGCTATCACAGACCCTAGTTCGCGAGAAGGAATTGGTGCCGCTGTAGCATTCGTACCCCTCATCGTAATGGCCGCATATTCACTTTACAAAATGAAGTAAGGACTAGCAGCCATGCAAACAAACTTAAACAAAATTTTAAACAGCATTGCTATTGATAACAATATCGTACAAAACGCACTAGGTAACAACAAAGAAATCCTTCAATGTGCATACGTACGCGGTGGTCATTTTAAATCGAACTACCAAGATTGGGTGCAACACAGCGAACCAAGCGTACGAAAACTTATCGCAGAAAAATATCCCGAGTACATCCCACTACTACCTTGCGAAACCGATTGGGAAATGATTGAAGTAGGAAACTACTTGCTAAAACAAACTAAGCCGAAACTCGATGTTCTTGAAAAGTTTCTCGCAAACATCGAATTACTAGAACAAAGTTTCAAAACCATAGCGCTTCAATTAAAATACGTAACGTTAATTCGTGAAATGACAGCTATCGAAAAAACTATGAGCCGACAACAACTTTGGCAAGCGAATAATCCGTTCTGGACAGAAAAACTAAACGGAATAGCCGTCGTCAATGTACTACGCGCCTATAGTTTAAGTGAACAATCAAAAGAAGAATTCGACATCGAAAGTGTTTGTGACAAAGCAATGGATTTACTCAACCAACGATTAACGAGCTCCCGTCCGTATCTAAACATAGACGAAATATTATTAAACGAGGAACCAAAATGCGACAAAATTTTAACACCTTTGATTTGTTAGTACCACTGAAAAAACCCGAAAAGCCTGATCCGTTCTATCGTTATATAGTCAAACTCGAACGAGACACATGGGGCTACAAATTTGACAACATAAAAGCCTATAAAAACCCAACGATTCAGGAACTCGAAGAATTCTTCAACCAACAACCGTACAGCTTCAGTACAGTTTTCCACAGCCTAAAACTAAAATATCGCGCGCTAACTACTGAACCAACTGCCATTGAGAAAACCATGTCGCCGTATCAACTATATGCATCTGGCAGTCCGCTTTGGACAAATGAATTAACAGCTGAAGAAGCAGATGCTGTTCTCAAACACACAGTCGGAACTTGCAAATTAACCGAAGAAGAATTCAATGATAGATACGCCCGAGCGATCACCGGTGAACTAACTAATAAACCATTTCACTTAATGATGGGTTGGTAGTAGAAAGGAAGAAAAAATGACCACAATCCCATATCTAAAACAAAATGACACAGATATGATAGACACATTAGTTCTTTACAACAAATTGTGCGGACAAACGGATCCGAATATCAACGAACTTAAAATCTATCTAGACGCTATTCCAAAACATAAGCAATCAAAAAGTAGTCAAGCCCTCGAACTTAAATATTGTGCAATGACTACAGTTCCAACAACAATCGAAAAAACAATGTCACCATATCAACTGTATGCGGCAAATAGTCCACTTTGGGCAGTCAAACTCTGTTCATTCGAAATCGAAAATTTTCTAGGTTTAGAAAAGAAAACAGGCAAATTGTCAGAAGAAATGTTCAAGCAAACTTACGAAACAAATCAAACCTACATCATCGACACAGAAACATACGATTCGCCCTATTTATAGAAAGGATAATTCATGTCTATCACAGATCCAAACATAATGATCGAAATGATCCAAAACGGTGAAGGAGTCGAACATTACGAAGAATGGGCTCACTGCAAAAATTTGCCAAATCTGGGCGACATCACTGTAAAGTGGGAACTAGCGAAACACGGGTATTTCCCAGAATATTTCCTAAATAGTAACGTACCCGGCGTTGCCACATACGCACTCAAAGCCCACCCTGAATATCTACCCGAACTCATAGAATCAACCAAATCTGAACACATTCACGCCGTTCATAACATCCTAATTAACAAACCAGACGTAACCGAAGACGAATTGTTAACTCATATTTACATCTTAAATAATAAATTGTGGAACGACCCTCAAGACTACGGAGGGTTCAGTGAAATTGACCTTCGCGCCGAAATGCGAATGAAAATCGCCGCCGAAAAAGTTAATCTATCAAACATCGAGAAAACCATGTCACGAGAACAATTATACAAAGCAAAAAACATCGCATGGGCGAAAGGTTTAACTGTTCGTGAAATCGACCAGTGGCGACAAGAATATGACAAAAAGCATCCATATGTTGATATGGACACACTACGCGAACAAGAAGGATGGCTGGATGTATACTACAAAGATGACGAATAAAGACAACGCATTCACAAAACAATATAATAAACTACGTGAACCAACCAAGAAACCATTCCAATTCGTGATAGGATGGTAGAAAGGAACACATAAATGACAAACTATCCATATCTAAAGCAATATGACGATCCAATCACAAACTACCTGAAACAATATAACAAATTACTTAAACAAACTAATCCAAATATCGACGAACTTAAAAACTTCTTAGAAACCAACCAACATCACGAACAAACATTCGGCATTAAAGCACTCGAGCTTAAATATCGTGCAATAATTACGATTCCAACGACAATTGAAAAGACAATGTCGCCGTATCAACTATATGCATCAAACAGTCCGCTCTGGGCAGTCGAACTCACAGCCCGTGGAATAGAACGATTCATAAACTGGGAAAAATATAACGGCAAGCTTCCAAAAATCTTATTCGATAATTATTACAATAACGCAAAACAAGGGCTCTATTTCGATGACAACATCGATATGGCTTCATATTATCCAACAATCATAACAGATTTAATGAAAGGAACCTAATGGACACCACCGTACCTGTAAAGCAATATAACAAATTGCGCGAACAAGTCAATCCCAATATCGAAGAACGAGAAAATTTCGTAAAAGCCGCTGAAAAGTTCCGATTTTGCAACAAAGACTCACAAAACATTAACGCACTTCGACTAAAATATCAGGCTATGACTACTGTCCCGACAACAATCGAAAAAACTATGTCACCGTATCAGCTATATGCTACAAACAATCCACTCTGGACAGTCGAGTTAAGTGCGCTCAAAATCGAAACGTTTCTAGACTTAGAAAAGAACACAGGCAAATTGTCAAAAGCCGTGTTCAACAGGGCATATAATTATGAGACAAACAACGTTTTCATCGACACAGAAACCTACGATTCACCAATAATCCAATTCCATTACTAATTCAAAGAAAGGAATCTAACAAATGCCAACCTACGCTCACATTCAAACAGATCAAACTGACGCTTGGTATCGTGTCTTAAAATATTCAGACCTAGAAAATCCTGAAAAAGCAGTCGATACATATCTCTATTTAGACGATCTCGCAGACATCCATCGCGTCACCTTAATTCAACGTCTATATAGCTCACCAGAAATGGCTGAATTCATGCTCGAAAAAATGGACAACCCTGAAGACACACTCAAAACCAAAAAGACACTTTACGTCAACAAAGTTGGCGGTTTCTATCCAAATCCAACTGAATCAGAAATCGTAGAAACAAAAAACTGTCCACAACGACCACTAGCTAAAGATCAAGGCTTCACAGGATGGCTAGACGCGACAGGACAATTCTACGAATGCACTTATGGAACACACAACGAAATCGCACATAATCACAACATCACAGACGATGATGCAGCAATTTATTTCGCCTGCGCAACGTCACCTATTTCAAACAGTCTCACAGATGTCGCAGAAACAGGCTATCTCAAGCCCACACAAGCACAACTCAACTGGCTCGAAACCTATAAAGAACAAATGTCGCCAACACAACGAGAAATGCTCGATATCGATTAATTCAAAGAAAGGAATCCAATGTTCAATCCAGGAAACTTCGCACTCTACAACAAAAAACGCGTCATCGTTCTCGCAATCGAAAACAATAACGCAGAAATCTTAGACGATTCAAACACAACAACTGTACAATTGTCTGAATTAGAACCATATCAAAAAGTACCTCAAGGTATGACCCCGATCTCAATGTCCGCTGCGCAAGAACACACTGTTAATGCTATCTGCGCGACACTCGGCTATCAATTTAACGGTCTTTGCATGCACGATGTTTCCACATTCATTAGACTCTTTAAAGAAAAATCGATGAGGAAAGGACGTGCAAAATGACCTTTGAAGAACTCTTAAACTTAGCTGGAGACGATCCCATCTTGAAAGAAGAACTCGAACACGCAAAAACCGAAGATCTCAATACGTTTTGCGCAAGAATGACTAATAACGAAATCAAAGACTATCGACCATATCTCTACGACGACTTTAAATTAGAACATCGTATCAAGATGGCTGAAGCACAAGTCTGTATCGATGAGCTGATCGAAGTAGACGAACGAGAATTGATTCCAATCCTTATCAAAAATAAAAAAGCAAGACTGTATTATAAAAACCTAGCTCTACGAGGCGATATAAACAAACAATACGGTTTAGCTAGGCTTGGGCTCTTCCCCGAGATCATGCTCAATTCAGATGCCGGACATACCGTTTACGAAACACTTAAGAACAACCCACACGTCTTGCCTAAAGCACTAGACATGATGAACTCAAAAGACACTATGACTAAGATTATTGAAGTCTATTTCGAAGAATTATCAAATCCAAGTCTTTACTATTTAGATCAATTCTTAAACAATCCACTCAACGACTATTGTTGCGAGAATTTACGTCAAAAATATAAAGCCATGACATCTGTTGCGAATACTATCGAGAAAACGATGACACCTTATCAATTATATCAATCACAAAACATCCTGTGGGCTCGCTCATTACCGGCAAAAACAATCGAATTCATGACTAGAGCAGAAAAAGAAATCGGTTCTATTTCAGAGACCGATTTCAAAAAGATTTGTGAATGCGAGCACAATTTAGCCTTTCACACATTTATTACCGAAAGAACACAAAATGGCTCTCACTAAATATCAAGAATATCTACATGAACTGATACGCCTATTTCAATCCGCGCAGACAGCATTCCGCTGAATGCGACGACTTAAAAGCTTAAGCCGTAAGTCTAACCTACGTCGCGCGCGGTTGCCTTAAAAACGAATTTGATTGCGACTTCGTTTATAATTATATTTTGACAGTTCGTGATAGTCTAACAATTATAAGTATAACATTTTTACTCTAAAAATGCAAATAAAAAAATCGCATCACGAACCCACTCACATCGTTGAATAATATCAATCAACACATCCAATGGCGTCTCGCAAATAGAAAGGACTGAAAATGACGATTAACGAATATCAAGAAGAATTAATACACCTCAAAAACGATTCAATGGGCTTGTTCGAAGTCCGATTGCTAAATAATAAAATCACATGCATCCAACCTTATTTCGACGGACATTTAAACCTACAACGATCCTATCACCGAATCATGGCGCAACATGGATTCTATATTGACAAACTAATTGAAACCGGCGATAAATACGTTATTGCAGACTTAGTGCGCTATGGATATGCTCAAGAACATTACAAAGAATGGGCAAAAAATGGTGAAGACGAGGTTCAAAAAGCACTACTAGAAAAAGGGCTTTACGTCGATATTCTCAGTCAATCCAAAAACAGTGACGTACGATTCAAAGTAGCCCAACGTTATCCAGAAAGGTCACTAACTTATCTCAAATCATTAGACGATAATAAACACTATCGTAGTCTGGATTTACTAATGTCTCAAAAAAAACCTGACATAAAAGCACTAAAATTTTTATTTAGCCTAAATTGGCACAAGACAGGCTACAACTTGCAAATTCTTAAAAGCAAATATAAAGTTATGCACAAAGTACCAACAGTCATCGAAAAAACCATGTCGCCATTCCAGCTATATCAAGCAAAAAACCCACTTTGGAAACAAAATCTTTCTGGCTATAACATCTCCTGCGTTAAACAAGGTCAGAAAAAATTCGACAACAAAAATCTATTCTTAACTGAAGAAGACTTCAAAGTATTATCGTGCTGCGAAGACACATACACCGTTGACTGCCACGTCGAATACCGCCTCAAAAATAGAAAGGACTAACTTATGCCACTTATCGCAATCTGGGCAGCAAGCCAAAACGGCATCATCGGTAACGGTGATCAACTACCGTGGCACACCCCCAGCGAACTAAAACACTTCAAACGACTCACTACGGGACATTCCGTCGTAATGGGCTACCGTACAGCATTCGGTCTTAAAAACAAAACTTTTGTGAATCGCAATATGATCTTATACAGCAATCACTCTATCAATTCTTCTGATTTCGAAAACTTTACAGTTATGGACTTTAACGCTATACTTAATCTAGCAAAAACAGAAGACGTCTTCGTTGCAGGAGGTGCATCCACTTACAAAGACTTCTTACCGTTTGTCGACGCGGTCATCCGCACAGTCATCTTAAAAGACTACGAAGGCGACGTTCTCGCGCCTAATTTCGAAATCACGGATAAGATGAACGTTGAACGGATTCCCGTCCAAAATGACGACGAACCGGCCTACGTTGTTGAATATATCGCACTACCTATTAGAAAGGATATCACTATGGATATCGGATCAGGCTCAGGCTATCCATCCTCAAATCTATCAAATTTCTCACCACACGGTTTCGTTGTAGACGGCGTTGAATGTGCATCAATGGAAGGATTTTTGCAATCGCTCAAATTTCAAGACCCTGAGATGCAAAAACACGTCTGCACTCTTGTCGGAAAAGCCGCCAAATTCAAAGGTAAAAAGAAAAAATGGTGGAAAACGCAAACTCTCTACTGGCAAGGAGAAACTATCCCACGCGATTCAGAGCGTTACCAAGAACTGTTAGATAAGGCCTTCAATGCACTCGCTGAAAATTCTAGCTTTAGACGTGCACTTCTCGCCACTCAAAATGCAACTCTTACGCATAATATGGGCAAGAAAAAGCCATCTGAAACTGTTCTTACGAAGAACGAATTCACATCACGTTTAACCGCCATTCGAAGCCGACTTCAAAAAGAAAAGGACTAATACTATGCCTAAAAAAGTAATTCAATACAAAGTTTGTTATGAAACATATAGTCTCCGTTGGATTGCCGAAACCATCGCAACCCTAATGCAAGACGGTTATTTCAACAACGACTACTTGAATTTAACACATATCGACAATGGCTTTCGTATTAACTACGACCCCAACTACGATGAAATTATCCGAATGGGGAAACACCCCCGAGATTATGGTGATAAAACCACCATCACCATAAAAGAATCAGAATCCATTGAAGTCATTCAAGATAAAACTACAGTCACCTCCGAAGAAATTTTAAAGCTAATCAAAAAAGGATGGACTTACACCTATGACGGGAAAAACATCTATAACATCCCCGTTAAAACCGATATCACAGACACTGTTAAAGAAGCAATGGTCTATTTCATTAAAAATCTAACCGTTAACCCACTACTAGGCCATATAGAAATCACCGAACAAATTTACTATAAAACACACGGTGAATTCTTCGAAAGCAAACATCTAGCTCACATCTTCGAAGATGTCATTGCGAATAAAAAATTAGAAATCAAGAAAGTGGACGCGATACTTAATGATATACATATCGCTTGGCCGACAAAAAGAATCGATATCGTCGTAAACAAATTTAATATACAAATCAAAACCGAATTACACAAAAAAGTAACATCAGACGATATCTTAAAATACGACGAACTGGGTTACGATTGGTCAACCGACGGAAAACATTCCACATGGAAAACTAAAACGAATTCAGTTAACAGACAACTCTTCGCAAAAGTCCTTCGCGACATTGATCAATTATTAGAAAGCAACTAATATGCAAACTTATAAAGAAGCACTTGAAAAACTCAAACAAGGTCCATGGCACGAATTTCTTGCAACACAGTCAGATTTAGACGCTATTGTAGAGCAAATCGATAATGAAGCTCACTCTAAGACCATTTTTCCGAGTCCCAATAACGTATTCCGAGTTTTTGAAACTCAACCGGAAGACATCAAAGTCATTATTCTAGGGCAAGATCCATATTACAACATCGGTCAAGCAAACGGCTTAGCCTTTAGTGTCGACGATAACGTTACAACACCGCGTTCTCTCAAGAACATCTTTAACGAACTTAAAAGCGATCTCGGAGTCGTACGGACCAATCCGAATCTCACAAATTGGCACAAACAAGGCGTATTCTTATTGAATACCGCGCTAACAGTCCCCGAAAAAGAACCCAACGCCCACAAGAAACTTTGGAAGCGTTTTACCGATGACTTGTTAGTCTACTTAACAAAAGTTAATCCCGATATCCTTTACATTATGTGGGGCGGGAACGCTAAAGAGCACGGTCAACACATCGAACAAGAACTCAACTGTAACGACAATATTCTATATAGTTCTCATCCATCGCCACTCTCAGCAAGACACTCATTCTTTGGGTCGAAACCGTTTTCATGGGCGAATACTCAGCTGAAACGTCAAGAAAAATCACCAATCGACTGGGCTTGAAAAATATTTTTAAAAAGTTGTTGACAGCAAATTTCATTTGTGATATAATTATAAAGAACTCAGGTTTTGGGACTTCCTTCTTTCGTCTCTTTTTCCCTGAGTTCTTTTTTAGTTCTTACGATTGAAAGCGCTTTCGCGAACAACTCAACCGATATCTGTTGACGATCATCGTACGATTTCGTTATAGACATCGTATAAGCCTTTTAAACGCCCGCTGAGGCGTTTTTTTTATTAGACATCTATTTATATTCGGAATAGATTTCTCGCTCTCAGAGGATCTTTTACGGGCGTACATGGACACTATAAACGTCACCGTACGCACAAACGCAACCGAGGACGGTTGCAGGCGGACTACGTCCGCACCCCTCTGAGGCGGGGCTTCGCCCCGAACCCGACTTAGAACAGTTAGAGTGTGCTGAGCAGATAGATTCTTTTGGAGAGGTAGATTGTGGTGGTTATGGACGAATTCTCGTCCTAGTTATTTCTGAAGAACGCCAAGCGTTCTTCGTTTTCGAGTTCGATATATTAAATCTATAAGGAGGCTCGTCGCCATGTTTATCCAATCACTCTCGAAGCACGCGGCTTCTAAATATAGACCCGAAAAACCAACTCTACTGATTTCCATTCAAGATGGCGCTCTACAAGAATTGCCGTTTAATCAAAGAACCAATCACATCACGCGCAAACGCTATGTTGATTGCTTATTCTTGTACTTCGACGACATCAATCCGGACACCATCCCTGAAAATCCAAGCATGCCATTTGCATTTAGCGATTACGATGCAATCACTATTATTAACTTCTTAAAACGTCATTTTGAGAAGAACGACTTTGACGACATTATCGTCCACTGTCAAGCAGGCGTTTCTCGAAGCCACGCTATTGCTCTATTCGTTGCGAAATACTTTGCAAAAAATGAAAAAGAATATCAACGTCTCTTGCACCAAGAACGCAAAGTTTACGGTGGCAACGCTTACGTTTACAACAAGTTAATTGAACAATTAGAAAAGGATAACTAACTATGTCTTATCTAACAAAATATCAACTAGCCGATTACATTTCGGAATTTTACGCAAATCGCAATAACAATGATCTCGGAAATCACCGCTTACATTTACTTATGTACATCTTATTTACCGAATATCTTTACGTATTTGACGTTCGAGAAGAAGAAGGTATTATCGAAGCAGACAACTTCTTCCCACGATATCTATTTGAACCAAACTATATCATCAACAACTATGGCGTAACCGATACAGACTTTAAAGATTACGAACCGAGACCGTTTACGAAAACATTTCCTACGACGTTCGACATGCAGATCAAGTTCTTAATCGATCTCTTGTTAGGCGACACAATCGACATGGATATCATCTCGCTGACCGAATATGTTCTACAGGATCCTTGTCGCGAATCTATGGTCAACAATGCGCCACTAGACATCAACTTAATCGAAAACTACTATCGAAAACACAGTCGTTGTTTCTCGACTCGCGACATCTTTAAATAGGGAGAACGCCAAGCGTTCTCCGTTTACTATTGTGATCTATTCACATTTCAGAAAGGAATCATAACCATGCAATTCATTAAATATCCATCTTTAACAAACCACTACGTCGTTCATAAAGCAAATTTCATCAATCCCGATAACCAATACGTATCAACTGAAAAGATTCACGGTTCAAATGTCTCAATCGTCATCGACAATAAAGACAATATTGAAATCGCTAAACGAACATCGTTCTTAACAGATCATGAGAAAACAGTCCGTCCATGGAATACATTGCAAAACTTCGTAACTGAAAACAAAACATTAATCTTGAACTGGACGGAACAAATCCGAAACATTGCTAAAAACTACGGACCAATTGAACAAATCCACATGTACGGTGAACTCTATGGCTCAAGCGTACAAAATATGGAATATACAGAAAACTTAAACAATATCCGACGCATTCGTTTCTTCGACATTCACATTTTACTCGAAAACAATCATCGACTCGCACTTTCTCAAACAGATATGTCTCAAATTTTTGGTGACGATTATACCGTACCCGTTCTTCGGACAGGTACTTTGTCTGAATTAATTGAAACGGCTGTCGAATTAGATTCTAAATTAGGCGGTCACGCCGAAGGTGAAGTCTACAAACCAGCTGACCGTTACATTTTCGAACCCGATGACTTTGATAACATCCACTATCCCGTTATCAAACAAAAGAACGAACGATTTCTAGAAAAGTCCACAAAATCTATTAAAACACCTGCGACATACACTGAAGAAGAAAAAGCTGTAATCACAGCAGTTGAATCTCGTATCACAAAACAACGATTACTAAACGTTCTTTCACATGGTGATATTGAGGTTGACCCTAAAAACACAGGTGTTATCATCAAAGCAATGCTTGAAGACATTAAATCCGAAATCACTCGAGAAGAACCTGAATTGAATTTAGCACACGGTCAGCTAATCGGAAAACAAGGTGGTAAAATCGCAGCTCTATTCCGCGAATATTTAACGGATATTAATCAATCAAAACTCTCATAAAAATAGCAAGACGAATGTCTTGCTATTTTCTTTTACGACATCTACATAGCGAGAACGCCAAGCGTTCTCCATTCTCTCTTGCGAATATTACTCAACGAATCACTTAAAAGGAGACCCTCTCATGACCAACTTCACCGAATTCGCCTTAATCGAAATCAACGTACCAGTATCTCTCGTACGATATTCTGAAACGATCTATAAAAAGTACCACTTCGCCGAAAACCCTCTACATTTCGACGCGTTTCTCTCAACCGACGCACTTATGCATCAACCGTCAGCGAAACTCGCAATCGTAGCTGTAGAGAACAACCTTGACGAAACTGATACCGAAACCTTTTATGGTCGCCTCTTGCGCGAAGACACATCATCGAACATCTTGACCGTACATCTGTTTAGTGCATTCACACATCCACTTAAACAAATCTATCAAGAAAACTATGCAGTTGAATCTATTAACCTATCTGATTCACTAGGCAATCGTGCGATTCAAGTCAACAAAAACATCTGTCAAGAAATCACTATGGACGAACTACTCGCACAATACTCTTCAAAGAACTACGTCCGCAAAACACCCAACAATTTCACTGTCGCGAAAAACTTGCAAGAATTCATCAACGATTACCAAAAAGAAATTCACATCGCCTATCGGTTGGGACTCTTCACCAAAAACTTGAAAGAATCTGTCCACAACAACTTTGAATTTGAAACCGATAGTGCACCATCAGAACTACTATCAAGTAATGCTATCACGACAAATCCTGATAAAAACCTCACATTAGAAGACTTCTTGCGAAATAAACCCGACAGTATGTCTGTTGAAGAATTCCTGGAAGATTTGCTTGAAGATACTGATTACGGAATGGCTATCAACGATTATCTTGATCTTATCAACGATCCAAGCATCAATGATTATCTTACTATCAAGATGACCAACAAAGAAACAAATGACAGTGTTTCGTTCACGATTTTTGTGACGGAGCCATACAACAGCGATCTCGATGAGATTACCTCTGAAGAAATCGCTGACGAAGCTATTACGTGGCTCGCTAAAGTGATCAGCGACGTAGTCGCTAAAGAAATCGCAAACGTGCTCATTGACATACTCGCAGACATAATCTAGAAAGGAACTCGCAAACGATGAACTCTTACGAACAACAATTAGAAACTTATTTGAAGAATCACGGAATCGATGCTTCGGTTACATATAACGACTACTTTAATCGATACGACATCACTTTTACGACAATCATAGAAGAAATATGCATCTCAATCAACTTTAACGACATCCATTACGATTTTGGATTAGTTGCCGCTATGATCACAGCCTATAAACAAATCGATCAACAAGTTGAAACAGATTGGGCCGAAGTTGACATCAAACAAATCAGCTCGAGCCAAATTCTCATTAAATTTAAGATCGTGCAAGTTCTGTACAACACAACATTCGAATCACCATCCGGAACAAACGTAACTCTTTCAATAACAGATACCTTTAAAAAGTCACAACTAACATTTACACGTGAGAAAATCGTCTCTCGTGCGAATCTCAACGCAGAACTCGCAAACGAAGTTCAAGCTATTATCGACGACGTGAAACAATATAGCGTGTAATCGCTTAGAAAGGACTATTATGACAACATTCAAAGACATCTATCCACAAAACATTCTGGCTATTATCAACAACGAAAATTTCGATAACATTGAGCTCGACAGTCCAATGATCAAACCAGAAGTCATTGCTAAAGCGCTAAACATCACTTTTGACGAAAAACTGACAGTTGAATTCGATAGTGCATCACGCAGCATCAAGCCAAATCTATATGACGATTTCCTCACAAATCGCCGGAAAAACATGTGGCGAATCGCTAACGTCATCGTCGATACGGGTCTCCCTCAATCACGTCTCGTTGTAGAATTACAAGAACGATCAGCATTACGTCTCACTGACGAATTACTCATGCCGGAAAAACTACTCAAACGTCTTATTCAAGAAAAAATAGGACCGCACTATAGCAAAATTCGATATACAAATCCTAAAACCGGCGTTGAAGAAATCGACATCATTGAAACAAAATTAACAGATCACGATATTCTCGTCAACGTAGCTGAATTACTACAAGTCAGCTACAATGATCTAGAACGCCGCTTAAAAGATCTTGAATTCATCAATAAATGACGTAAACGCTTACAAAGCTGGAAAGGAATGCTATGACGAAAAACCAAGATCACGATTGGTATAAGTTATATGACAAGTTGTCCGTGGAAATCAATCCGGACCCAGAAGAACTCAAACAGTTATTCAATCAAGAATCGCCAATCGATCCAATCAACCTTGGAGGACTAGAATTAAAATTCGAAGCGGCCACTCGCGAACAAACCGTAATCGAGAAAACTATGTCGCCATATCAGCTATATGCTTTAGACAATCCGTTATGGACAAATGGTCTATCCGCACAAAACATTAGCGGAATCATGGCTAAAACAATCGGAATCAGAAAACTGTCAAAATCTGAATTCGAAAACGCTTACCAATTAGCAAAAGAAAACGTTTATGCGCAACTTAGACGATGATTAGAAAGGAAAACTATGTCAAATTTAGATTTAGAAATCAGAAAAGCACTAACCAATAAAATTGATTTGGATAAGTTCATGCTGTTCACTGTCAAGGCTGAATCCGAAACAAAAATCGACTTTAAAATCAACAAAGACCAAAGCAACTACCAAACAATTATTGCAAGCTACGAACAAACACCGTATCGTATCCAACACACTCACAAAAATGTTACAATCACCTATTACAGTTGGAACGACGGCTTATCTGAAGAAGTTACGAATGAAATCACCATTCATTACGAAACACGAAGAGCTATTAACAAAACCGATGAACTTGCACCAATTGTGAAGGAAATGATTCGAGAAATCATGGACGCGAAAAACAAACACATGAAAAATTAGAAAGGAACCCCGCTATGAAAACATTTTTATACTTATCAGACATCCACTCAAATTTCGAAGCCCTCAAACATTTGGATTCACTTCCTGAAATGCAAGATCCTGATTGCGAAATCCGTTTCGGCGGGGACTATATCGACGGTGTCGATTTAGAACCAAACGCCGTTATCAACACACTACGCTACGTCAAAAACCTTTGCAATAACGGTAAAGCAAAAGCTATCCTCGGCAACCATGACCGCTTTATTTTAGACGCCACTTTTCGACCATTCAACCAAACCGCCTGGTGGCTCAACGGTCGCGAAGAAACTCTTGAGAACTTAGGTATTACCTATCGTTCACCATCAGACTTACGTGAACAACTTTTGTATCACTATTCAGACGAACTTGAATGGTTGCGTGATTTGCCTTACTATTTAGAAGACGGCAAAAACATCCTCGTTCACGCAGGATTTGACTTAGATTTATCGCTTGAAGACCAAGATGAAGAAACTATGCTTTGGGTTCGTGACCCGTACATTCAGGGCGCTTTTTCATTGCTACGTCATGTCGAATTGCATCCAGATTTTCGTGGAAAAACCATCATTTCAGGACATACGCCGACAACGTATATCAACGGAAATGATAAAAATATCACATTGACAGATATGCCTCACGACCTTGAACATCATTATGTGACACGTTACTTCATCGACGGTGGATCCAAATCAGGCTCTATTAATGGGCGAATCAACGTCCTCGTGCTTGACGAAAAAGGATACGAAATCAAACAAGGATATCTGGATGCAACAGGATATCATAGTTATTAGAAAGGAAAAACTATCATGCAAATCATTAACCTAGAGCAAAAATTACAAACCGAACTAAAAAACTTTAACGAAGAAAAGCCATATACGTTCTTCTTTATCAACTACGGGCGACCATCCCAAATGAATTGCAAATTGATACCGTTTGAAAATGATACAATTTTCATCGAAATCGTTCACGAACAGCGTAAAGAATGGACACACAAAACATGTGGTAACATTAACATCTCATATACAGTATGGGCAGACGAATGCGACATGCCTGATAGTTACCACGCACTCGCAGCATTTTACAAAAACGGACGAACAGTCAATGTAACGGATGACCTTGTAAAAACTATGACAGAAATGATCCAAGAGATCTTCGATGTCGTTGAACAGGATGACTAGAAAGGAAACGCCCTTATGAGCTACATTTATGCCGTTTATTTTTCAAAACAAAAAGCGGTCAAAATCGGAAAAGCTGATGATTTAAAAACACGTTTAAGCCAGCTTGTAGCTACATGGGGATATATCTCCAAAGCGAGGGCTTGGTGTGTTGAAGACATCTTCGTTCTCGGTGCCGAAAAAGACTTGCATCGCAAATTTGATGCTTATCGTAAAGACATGCCAGAAGGTGACGGCTACTCAGAATTTTTTGAACCGGATGTCTGGGATCAGTTGGACCAATCCCAATTCTTACCTATTTCGAAAACAAAAATTCTCAATGACGTCAATCAAACGAAAGCATTAGCACCAAAAACTTATCAATCGGTGACACTAAACGTCACAGAACATGAAAAAGAACAATTATTGACCATCTATGGTGATACGACAGCGATGAAACAATACCTGCTTGACTCTTTCGACTTATTATTGACCGATGCTCAATATGAACAATTGACGAGCGCCAAAGAAAAAGAATGTATCGCAAACTTAAAACGTGAAAAAGATATCCTCAAAAATCAAGTTGGTTATCATCAAAGTCGCGCCAATGACAATGCCAATAAAGTCAATACGCTAAGTATCACAAAATCAGTCAACGTTCGTAAATTGTCTAAACAACAAGAAGAAATCTATCAATTAAAACGCGAACTTGACATTTATAAAAACCAACACGTCTTGTCAGACAACGAGCAATCCATTATCAAACTTCGATTAGCACTATCTGAACTGCAAGAACAAAACAAACAGTTGAAGAATCATGTCCGAGAGCTAAATCAACGAAATGACCAAACCTTGGAAACATCTGACAAACGTCGCCGATTGTTAAAAAAAGCACGTCAGACCATGAAGAAAACCATTACACAACTCAAAAATCACAAACAAAAGCCCTATAAAATACTTGTCGATGAACTCACCGATGTCATTGATGATACCTATTTATATAGTTAAAAGAAAGGAACCCAAATGAAATATGTTACCTTAGAGCATAAACTCGCAGCGACTTGCTATCCACATATTAACTTCGACACCAATGATAACTCATTTAAAACAGAAGCCTACGAATTACGACATCAGCGTTATTTAAAGCAAGAAGAAGCTAAAAACCAAATCATCGATGAAATCAACCAAGTTGTAGAAGAGGCAAACCAAATCAAGAATAAGCTCGATGAACTACGGTCAAATACTAGCACATTGAAACGGTTATCCTCTAAAGAATATAAAGCATCAAGAAATCATCTACGAAAACAATATCAAGACTGTCAAACTCGACATCTTAAATTGTGTAAAGAAGCCGAACGGCTTGACGATGACGTGTTAGCACCATTCGATAATTATCACAAACTTAAAGAATTACTCAAAGAAAGCGGTTACGTGCTCGTCAACAAAACAACAAGTGATATTCGCACCACAACCGAAATTTGGCATAAAGACGACTAGAGAGGACACAAACATGGGAACCTATTTCGACATAAACGGCACAGCCATGATCTATATCAACACGAATCCATCAATTCGTAACGCAAAAACAAAAAAGGAAGCCGACGAAGCCATCAACAAAAAATGTCAAGATTTGGTCGCTATGTTTAAGAACAAACTTCAAGAACTAGCAAAACAAAACTCTGATATTTTTGATGAAATCTCGTTTGAAGGTTTCTATCCATTAGGTCTCGACATTCATTGCTTCCAAAATCACGCTCACGGTCCATCCACGGACCTGGACAAGATCGAAAACGGTAAACGAATTCACATTCACGACACGGCAACGTTAACCATCAATGGAACAATCGACACCGATTACTATAAAGAACATCGACAATTACTAATTGACGCATTTCAACAATTATTCGTCAATACAAACATCCAATACACCTTGTTCCGATTAAATCTAATCACTATGTGGAACGAAGAACAACACGCCATCATTCTGGATCCGTACAACAATATCGTCACTGTACCGTTAATCGAAAACAACTAGAAAGGAACTAACATGCTTACCATCTACACAGGTCACCACCTCGAAAAAGTGACACCTAACATCAACATCGAACCGTCACCCTTAGACGCACCAGAAACAACTATTCGAAAAGCAACTACCCTTTTCGAACACTCAAAAACAACACCCATTATCGTCCGAACTAACGACATCCTCTTTCTTGATACAATTAGAACAGTTGCAATGGAAAGTGATATGCTCGACGCAGTCACCATCATCCACATGCACAAAGACAATACAAATCATTGGCTGAAATTCGACGAAAACGGAAGTCTCGGTAGTACGTGCAGTTACAGTTACCCGCTAACAAACATCAACAATCGCTTCTATAAATGTTTATACGAAAAGCGACGTGCGAATAAATAGAAAGGAAAAAATCAACATGGATTTTACAGAACTACTATCCGAATTAGAAACCCTATCAACCGCAGGCCATGTCGTTCTCATTGGACTTTGCGTTTTTGGAGGTCTACTTCTTCTAGCCCTCATATGTGAATCTTTAAAATTTTCATTAGCTTCTGGAACATTCACTATTCTCGCATTAATCACAATGATTATCATAATCGTCACAGCAATCGCATCAGCCGGCGAAAAATCTAAACTCGACTATGACTTGAGTCGCGACAAGAATTATGTCTACTTGGACAGTCACAGCCGAGACTTAAGATCAGCTAAATTTAAAATCATCGGTGAAGACAAGCAAACTATTTACGTAATGTACAAAGACGAAACGTACAAAATTCCGATTATGATTGATAAGCGATAGAAAGGAATTCTTATGCGTGAAGCTATAATGATACTGAACCATCTCGCGGGAATGTCAGCCTTTCTAATGATCCCTCTATTGTGCTTTATCGCTATCATTTGGCGCATTCAACTACGAATGGATAAAGTCGACGAACTCTACAAATCCATCAAAGAAACTGTCGTCGACAAAACCAACCCTGACCAAAAAGACCTACGAGCTCTTACGAAATTCAGACAATTCCAAAAAGACATCCCTGAATTCAAAGAAGCTGTACAACAAAAACTCAAGACATACAACCTCGTACCAACCACAATCGAAAAAACGATGTCGCCCGTACAATTATATAAAGCTAACAATCCGCTTTGGATAACTAATCTTAGCGTAAGTACAATCAAAACCATTTTTATCCTAGAAAACAAACTAGGAAAAGATGTTGTAATCGCTGAACACATAGACGAATTTATGTAAATAACGCTAACAAATAAAGACGTAATTAAAAAGGAACACACATGAAAGAAATACTTCCACACATGTTCGATAGCATCAGAAACGAAATGGTAATATTAGCTATCATCTTTGTTGCCGCAATCGTCATCTGGTTCGTTGGGAATCAAATTGATATGGTGAATGGCATCTACGAAGCCATTCAAGAAACCATCAACAATGACGATCATCCAAATCCAAATGACTTACAAGAGTTGACAACATTCCGAAGATTCCGAAAAACACAACCAGAATTCCAACAAGCCGTACACGAAAAGCTAAAAGCATACGACATCATTCCAACAGCGATTGAGAAAACCATGTCTCCTGCACAACTGTACAAAGCAAACAACCCACTTTGGATGTCAGACTTTAATGTGGAAACTATCAGGGTTATTTTCATATTAGAAGAAAAATTAGGAAGAGATATTGTAGCGAACACTTACGTGGACGAATTCATGCTCGACTGCAAAAACGACATAAGACCAATAAACGCACTAGAAAAACAATTACAAAAACACAAAATTCGTTAGAAAGGAAATAGTTATGGCTAAAAAACCACTCAAAGACGCTCTACAAGACGGAACTGTAGATGTTGAATACTGTTTGCAACGAAAATCGAAGCAAGACCGCATTTATATGGCAAAGCATGGTTTGTATATCGACGAATTAGTTGTACTAAACGACCCTCGACTAATCATTGAGTTGATTCAATACAGTCATGCGCAAGAGCATTATGATTCATGGAAAACACACAAAGACGGTGAAGTGCGTCAAGCTTTGGCGAAAGCTGGCTATTTCCCTCATCATTTTATCCAGGACAAAAACAAACACGTTCGAGAAGCGGTTCTCATCAAACATCCTGAATACTGTGGCGTCTTACTCAAACGCTCTAACGAAGGTCACTGGAAATATATTCTCCAAACAATTAACGAAGATTGGGCGCTCAGTGACATCAAAACATTTCTCGATGCGCCAATCCCGAATAACTCGTATAGTCCACGACTCACCCCTATTCGCACCTACTATCAAGCAAGGGTGACAGTGCCAACAACCATCGAGAAAACAATGTCACCTGCACAACTATTCAAAAGCGGAAATCCATTATGGGTACACAATCAGAACATTTATCGCATTCAACAAGTACAAGAACTGTACAACCAAATCAAACACAACAAGCAGAAAAAAGATGAATTTTATAGATTATTTGACGACTTGTTAAACAACGAAACCAGCTATTCGACAACATGCCATATTGAAGAACTATAAGAAAGCCATGACATCTCTACTTCAGACAAATTAGAAAGGATATCACATGGACAAACGACAAAAACAAGAAAAACTCATTTTGAAACTACTGGAACATTCGCCAGAGCAAACAAAATGGTTAAAGCCTGATCAAATGGATCAAGCCCGATTAAACCAATACGAACTCGACGTTTGGAACGGCATCAAATTCAAATCCATCATTCAAGTCGGAACATACGACAACGTGTTCGACACAAAAGTATTTCGTATCGTAGCAACGTTACCACAAAACGTTAACCTCGAAAAATTAGACGAATTTCGTAAAAATGGATTCACCGTGCAATTCATCTTCCCTAAACTAGATGCAGAAGAAATTTTAGACAACGACGACGGATTAATGGCTGAAATGATAACTGTGGATTACAAGCCGACCGAATAAGAAAGGAAACCAAATGCTACAAGACCTACTAATGCCCCACATAAACATTATTCTTATTACGATTGCCATGTTACCACTTTATACGATTGGCGTGTTTCTGTTTATCATCGCACCGTGCATGACTCTATCGATCGCCTTTCCTACTATTTTCGATCGAAAGCTCCTAAAAGGCAACTGGTTTATAAACGTCGCGGCCTTCTTCATAAGTATCATATGCTGCGTCTTCTTAGCAACAGGTCTATATTTGTCGTACACATTCGCGCACGACACGTTCACCATAAACGAAGGACTGAATAGACCTTTAACCGAAAACTTCAGTTTTACGAAAACAGGTGGACAAATCGTTATCGAACCGAAACACCCAAATACCTTACGCGCCTTCGTCCAACCAAATAATGTGATAAACATCACAAGCGAAACAGACGAAGCCTACAGCTTTATCGACCACGAACATGTCTATCAAATACCGAAAACCATTGTCGAACAGAAATAGAAAGGAAATAACATGGAATTCTTAAACGATGCTCTAGTAAAACAATTTAAACATAACTTAGCCGAAACTTACAAAGACGAAATCAACGTCAAAGTCAAGGACTTCAAGAAGACCTTTAAAGAAAACGGTTACATTATTCTTCGACCGACCGATTATATCAAACAAAAAATAGCAGATCTCGAAATCATCAAAGAAAACAATCTCAATGACGATCAAATCCAAAACATTTATACAGAAATCGCTATTGATCGATATATTGGCGCCATTCGCCAAAGCGTTAAAGACACAAAAATCGAAAATGATCATCAACATAAATATCGACGTAAATATGCGTTATACGAAATGTACGATCGCAATAATGATTTCCTCGTTATCATTTTACCATATGACGTTATAAAAGAACTGCCTTCACCATATAATATCTACATGGCTACAAGCAACAGCCCTCAAAAATCAACCAAAAACATAAAAATCGATGTCGAAAATGCAAACGAAGAAATCAAAAAGATTTTTCTTACGATTTCGTTGCACACAGATCTTTATATTCAGACACCAGAACCACCGTTATCAATATTCAGCAATAAACGGCACGAACCTGTTATTAAAACAGGCTATCTGAGTTTACATCCACTCGGTAAACAAACAGTAGAATTGCTTGATGAAAAAGGCGAAATTATCAATCCCGCGCATTACATACCATTAGATTTACTCAAGGTTTGTCAAGGTCGAACAATGGTAAACTAGAAAGGAAATAAAAATGAAAACGCAAACAGCCTATAAATACGGCAACACCCTTTACGCTTCAAAATTTTTAGCAATGTACGCGCAAAAAAAGAATTATCTTTATCTGAGTGAAACAACGGAAGCTAATATCGTGACTAAAATCACCCAAGATTGCGGTAACGGTCGAAAACTCATTATAACGGCTGACTCAATCACAATCAAAATCGAACCCGATTTGAAAACCTTTCTAGATAAAAAACTTGTTCACACCTTTGAACGTTTAGGTTTTTCTTGGGAATATGATAATGGACATGTTCTAACCAATAAAAAGAAACCAAACCATATACGCATCTTAATAGCTAAATATATCATTCGAAACTGGCATCAACATTACATCAAAATTCCAACCATCAAATCAGGATCCAAAACAGTCCATATGTACGAAGATCAAGCTTACGAATCCAAAGACTTAATCGACGCATACCTCGCATTAGGCGGGGACGCTAGTGCAAGCACCCAACTAGAATGCGGTAAACTCATCACTAGTTTCCCAGATAGAAACGGAGGTTACAGCATCAGTTTATATGCCGATGGGCGCATTGAACAATGCTACTATCTTGTTCGTTTCCCATATTGTATTGAAACAAACTATCATTTTACAAACGATAACTTATTACAAAAAGATTGGTATTTCTACAAAGGAACACTACACGAAATCATCCCCGAACATGGCAAAGACGCCTACATCAAACTAGTTATGGATGAATGGAAAAAACCCAAATACTAAGCAACGAAAGGAATTAAACAATGCTAACCGAAAAAGAATTACGAAATCGACTTAAAAAATCCGAATTCTTTTACTATAAAAAAAATTCGAAAACCTTATCGCGAAAAGAACGTCGTCAATTAAAGCGTTACGGTTATTTGAGTAATGTTGCTTGGAACGCTGATGATGCTATTCTAAACATCGCGTGGTACAGTATGCAAGCGTCTGACAATGCAGATAATCAAAAACTAGCCAATTCATTGAAGAACGTCCACGAACAAATTTACGATTTCTACCACGCATTGAAAACGATTCCAGACCTATCAGACTTGACAGTGTTCTTCCGTCATGCATACAACATTTTATCTATCTATAAGAAAAATTCACCTGTTGTCATGACGTATCACCATGCAGAAATCACAACAGAAAACATCCATTTAAAAGGAAACCAACAATTTGTCTTAGACTGGCTTCTTGAACGTTTACGTATCATCAACACCGTGGACGCCACACATCAACGCGAACACGTTATTAAATTCTTGGATGTTTGGTCTGAGATTTATGGTCTGTTCTGGTGGTAATAGAAACCGCTTTCAAGAATAACTGTTGATAATCACCGTACGATAACCGCTATAGCCATCGTATAAGCCATTTTAAAACGCCCTCTGAGGCGTTTTTTTTATTAACCATCTATTTATATTCCGAACCTACTATGAGCCCTCAGAAGCTCCTTTACGAGCGTATACAAACACTATAAACGTTGCCGTGCGCACAAACGCAACCGAGGACGGTTGCAGGCGGACTACGTCCGCACCCCTCTAAGACGGGGCTGCGCCCCGAACCCGGCTTAGAACAGTTAGAGAGTGCAGAGCAGATAGATTCGTTTGGTGAGATAGATTGTGGTTTTTATTTAGAAAGTTACGTGCGATGCACTTACTTGTTTTTTATGATGATCTGTCTTTTTAGTGCCAGATTGGATTTTTTAGTGCCAATTTTATCGAAAATAGTGCCACTCAGAATACGCGTCAAAACGCTTATCACCATTGGTTTTATTTATTGTTTATCTATTTTATTGGCACTATTTAAGAAAAAAGTAGTGCCACCTCTTCAAGCTAATAATATCAATCGATTTCAAGTTTTTGGCACTATTTTTGAATATTTCTTTAAAGAAGTTTTCATTAAACTAGTTTTCGATTTTTGATTTCTTAAACTATATAATCTGATATATCTAATAGTCTTAAAATAGTCATATAAACTTTTTGACCCCTTAAAACAGTGCCACGCCCATTTTGTGTTCGAAAACCCGCGTCAAATAAGACTTTTCGCTGGCACTATTTTTAGTGCCAGTTTAGTGTCAACTCATTTCGAGAAATTTTCTGACAATTCCAATTTAATAAAACAACCCATTTGTTTGACGTCGCGATTTTTTATTTGACAGTTTATCGATTTTGTTATATAATAAGTTTATACAAAATTGATAAAAAGGATTTTACTATTATGGTACACCCATTAAGAAACCTTGACGGTGAATTCACATTTACACGATTCCGTTTAGAACTCGCCATGAAAGAAGAATTTGACAAACTAGCTAAAAAAGACGCACGTTCGGCTACATATCTTATGAACGAAGCCCTCGCAGAATACCTCGAACGTCATAGCGACTACGAAAGACATTGAGGTGCGTTATGGTTAGAATTATTCCAAACAAAAAGCTTATTAAAAAGCTCGAACAACGCTATAACCGTAAAACAAACCGAGATTTATTCGACTTTTTCGACTACATTCTGTCAGATCAAGTGCAACCATTTGACGTTGCTTCACAAGACGAACTAACACAACACATTTCCGACGTATCTTTTGAATTAACAAACGTACATGTTACAAATAAAACTATCCGTACAGGCAAATTAGCAACGGATAATGATCTTGATAATTTTAAATTCACAGCACTTGAAACAGTCCTGTTAATTTTGACATTTGTACCGATCGTACGTTTAAACCTAAACGAAGGCGACCAAACAAACAATCTCGCATTATTCAATTATTTCGAACAACATGCGGGCACGTATCAATTTGACACCGCCTATTTCGATGAGTTGGTTTTAACTATTAATCCGAACGCAAATGCCACCATATTCAACATGTGCCGAACAATTTTGAAAACATTTGCACCCGAAGAAACAGAACAAAAGCGAAAGGATTTAGTTGTGGTCGGTAACGGCATCTATAATAAAGAAACTAAAACATTAGAACCGTTTCGACCGGACTACGTCACAACCACTAAAATCGCAACTAATTATAATCCAAATGCGCAACTTACAACTATTACGAATCCTGACGGAACAACGTGGGATATCGAATCATGGTTGAAGGACTTAGCGGGTAACATTTCAAACAACTACGATGACGATACCTATAAACTCTTTTGGGAGATTATCGCAAGCGTTGTCAATCCCGATCAGGTCAATGCAAAAGCTATTTTCTTTTATTCATCTGTCGGTAATAACGGAAAAGGAACATTTGGACAGTTACTTAAAAATCTCGTCGGACAGAAGAACTACTCGTCTCTTCCGATCCCTGCGTTTAAGCACGAATTCATGAAAGAACAGCTTCTCGGCAAAACGCTCAACATTGCAGACGAAAACCCTGTTGACATTTACGTTGATGATGTACAAGACTTTAAAGCGATGATTACAGGCGATGACATTATGATCAACCGCAAGCATGAAAAACCCATCGTCGCTCAAGTTAAAGCCATCAATATCCAAATGCTCAATGGGCTTCCAAAAACACGCGATAAATCCGATTCCTTCTATCGGCGTTTGATTATTGTACCGTTTAGTTATTCGTTTACGAATAACGGTGAACGTCCGTACATCAAACATGATTACATGTACCGTACTGAAGTTCTTGAATACGTTCTAAAACGAGCCCTCGAGTTAGATCCTTTTTCTGAATTCACGGTACCATCACGTTCTGAAGTTGCGTTAAACCAATACAAGGAAGACAACAACTCAACCGTAGAGTTTTGGAATTGTTTCGAAAACGAATTCAAATGGGATTTTCTTCCATCTGACTTTTTGTATAAATTATATGTCGCATGGTTTAAAGACGAACATGGAACAGAACGCGGTAGTTGTTTTTCTAAGAAAACCTTTTTAAACCACCTCGAAAATCATCTAAAAACCAATAACTCTTGGGATTTTCGTGCAACATACACCACATGCCCAAACGCGTTACGAATCAACGGCAGAATGGACGCAGACGAACCTCTTATCACTGAATATAAGTTGACAGACTTCTATAATCCTGATTATAAAGGATCTGATCCAGAACTAAAACGAAAATTCCAACGTGTCGAACGCGGACGCGGTATTATTCGTGTCACATCACAAAACAACTTAACAAATTAAAATATAGATTAGACAAAATTATGTTTTATACTAAACCATTTGACACGTCCGTCTATAAAATATCGTATAAGCCATTTAAACGCCATCTGAGGCGTTTTTTTTTATCGAACATCTATTTACACCACCAAGCCGTTTCTCGCCCTCAGAGGCTCTTTTACGGGCGTATACGCGCACGATAGACGTTGTCATACGCTCAAACGCAACCGAGGACGGTTGAGGGCGGACTACGTCCGCACCCCTCTAAGACGGGGCTTCGCCCCGGACCCGAATTAGAACAGTTAGAGTGTGCAGAGCAGATAGATTGTGGTTTTTAGTTATAATTGTTTTGTTTAAGATTCTCGTTTAAGAGCGCCTAGCGCTCTTCATTTTAAAATTTGAAACGACGTCGCTTTAATATCGTTTTTAAGGCAACCGAGGGCGACGTAGGCTAGACTTACGGCTTAAGTTTTTAAGTCGTCGCATTCAGCGGAATGCTGTCTGCGCGGATTGAAATAGCGTACTCGGGAGAAACCTTTTTATCCAAGAGTTCAACGAACGCGCCTGCGCGCGTCCGTAATAGAATATGCTAAACTACGCATATCTATCGAAAGATCTATAGCATCTCGCTATAGATCTTTTTTTTTCGAACAACGTAAACGAACAACTTTAGCGATGCGCCTCCGCGCATCCGTAATATAACACGATAAACTAACTTATAAAGGGAGAACTCAAATGAAGATTACAATCAAACCACGCCAACATTATCAGGCCAAGATGACACCTGAGGAACTGCAAGCACATCTGCAAATGGCTCGCACAGGAGCATCGAAAACTAAAAACGGCAAAGCATACCGCCGTCACGAAAAACATAAGAAAGGATACTAATATGGCTACTAAAATTATCACTGAATTAGGCATCGGACAGACCATCGAGACCGAATACTTCACACCTGGACACATCGCCGAAGTCACTCGTACGAGCCATCATACGTTTTTTGTAAATGGCATCCGTACAGTACCTAGCGTCGTTAGCGGTAACGAACGCGTTGAAGTAACATTCCAAGAACTTGTTACGATGACCGAAGAAGAAATCCTAGAACTAGCTTCTATGCAAGTCTTCCATCCGTCAGCAACTAACACATTCTACCTACCAGCATTACCATTCTAGGAAAGGAGCCCAACCATGCATCTTTACTACATCACTACGCCAGACGGTACCGCATCCGTCGTAGCGAGAAACTTACACGAAGCTTATGCGTTAGCGTACGCGACATACAGCGACGTACTCACTGTGACGTGGGCTCGTCGACTAACCTCGTAACCGATGTATCCGCATCGGTTCTTCTTTTACGAGATAAGTTTACGAACTCACCATATCGAAAGACATGCCTCCGCATGTCCGTACTGAATTACGATATAATAAAAACTTAAAAGGAGAAATTAAATGAAATACTATGCGATTAAACCTGATACTATCACTACTGAGTGGTCCGTATGCGAACCACTTGTCAAAGGAGTCAAGGGAGCACTGTACAAAAGTTTCAAGTCTGAAGCTGACGCGCGTGCTTGGTTGAATGGCGATACAGAAAACAATCTTGACGCCACCGTACCGGCCATCCCTTACGTAAATGACAAGTACGGCATCGAAGGCACTATCCACGTTGTCGACAGTAGCATCGATCCACTCACCGTCCGCACAAAAGCTCCCACCCGTGTCTCTGTTGACGGAAGCTTCAACACAGAAACACGGGTATACGGAAGCGGTATCGCTTTCTTCGACCAAGATAACAACGTCCGTGATACTTACCGTATGCACGGTGATAAGCCCGAATACGCATCAGCCAACAATGTTGCTGGTGAGGTTGTTGCGTTTAGTCACGCGATAGCTGAATCTGTCAAGAAGGGCTTAACCGAAATCGCAATCGTTGTCGATTACGAAGGACTCTTCCGTTGGACTGCGCCAAAATCGGTCATCGTCCGCGATAAAGCCTGCTGGGGAAATCGACTCAGCTCCCCTATCGCTGAGCTTCATGACCGTGCTCTCGCTTACGCATCGTCGCACGGAATTACACGCATCGATTTCATTTGGGTGCGTGGGCACAAAGGATATCAATGCAACGAACTTGTGGACGGGCTCGCTAAAGAGGCGTGTGGAATCTCTTAAGATAACTCATTTGAGTTGTCTTTTTTTCCAACACTTTACGTCAGACCTTCGTCTGACCATGCACTACATCGAAAATACATTTATATTGAAGGAGATGCATTATGAATAAAAAGAAATGTTTAAACACCCTATTTTGGATATCAATCTTGATGCTCGTATCACGCTTCCTATACGAAGCATTTTGTAAATAATTATTAAAGGAGAAACTATCATGGAATTAAAAGCACTTATTAAACAATTAAACGACGCTCTCATTGACGCATCTTTAGACGAAATTAGAGCTGTTGACCAAGAATTAGACGACCTTACAGACATAATCATCGAAAGAGCGCTAGATCGTATCACATTATTAAAACCATTCACAGAAACCATGACCGAAATTGGTAACACTTTTGGGTTCAAAAACATTGAACTCTATGAACTCGAAAAATTCTATAAACTTGAACTAATGATGTCTGACGAACCATCAGATAAAATTATCAAAGAACGTGCAAACACATTATTATTCTTACGAAACTATTCTGATGAATCCACAATTATGCTCGAATTCGCAAAACTCTATATCAAACTTCTACAATTCATCGAAAATAACAAAGATTTCGGATTTTTAGTAGAATCTAACGACACATCTCGCGTATATTCAAATTTAGACAAACTCATTGAATATCTCGTGAAATATCATAACATCGTTACAGACACAGAAGTATTTCTAACACGTTTCGACTCAATTCGACCAATTGAACTCATCTAATAAGAACCACTCTAACGAGTGGTTCTTATTTTTTACGTTATTAAATAAATCAATCAAGTTTGCATCATCTTCATATGCTCATTCTTTTGTATAGAAAGGATTGCAAATGCAATAATGGTGTTTATAATGAGTAAAGAAAATATTGATTATTTGGATAATGTGTTGGCCTTGTATGGAAATAGGGTCTTTTCTATAAGAAATGCTCCTGCGGACGCAGTCTATATTGGCCGAGGACGTGGCTCAATATTTGGGAATCCGTTTCCAATGCATTGTGAAGCGGATCGCGAAAAAGTTTGCATTGAATACCGCAATTGGTTGACCGATAAAATTAAAAAAGACCCGATTTTCCGTGAACACGTCAAGGGTCTGAAAAATAAAAATGTTGCATGTTTTTGCTCAAACGGTAAACGTTTGAGAAAAGAAGGCGCGCGCTGGTGCCACGGGCACATCTTGCTCGCTTGCGCAGAATATTTAAATAAAGAATGAGTTTAAATAACTCATTCTTTTTCTTTTCTACTTTTACGATGCGTCTTCACGCATCCGTTTTCTAACCCGAAAACATATTTATTAAAGGAGAAATCAAATGGAAATCAAAGAAATTATTGCTCAATTTGAAGAAAAACGTGCCGAATTCGCTACAGATTTGTCTTGTTTCGACGATACGGATAAGATTAAAAGCATTACTCACCTCTTCAACGTCGTAACAGATTGCTCAATCGTTCTACTCGACCGAGACCCTGACTTTGTCAAGACCGTATTCACCAAATACGCGTCCGTTATCGAAATCTTGAAAACTGGCGTTAAATTCAACAAGGACGACATTTTCCACTTCGCGATTTACTATGTTGACGGACGTCACACCTTGACAAAAGACATCTATGAAGTCAACGGTTTGAAGATTGACTTCCGTAACAACTATTGCTTTGATCGTTCCCTTGTTCGTTCGATTACATGGAATATCAAAACGAACTACGTCGGCGAAACTCGCGGTAAATCTCGTCGTGCTATTCCTCTACGCGTTAATCAACCGTGGAGCCATAAACCCGGCACAAAGCATATGTTCATGAACGCCGCAACGTTGCGTCAAGAAATCATGGTTCAGCTAATGGTTGAGGCTAAGTATTATGCCGTTATCGATTACTTGAATGAACTTGAACGAGTTGAAGCTGATATGAAGTCTATAAACCGTTACGTTTCTCGTGAAATGCATGTCAACTTAGCGTGGAGCGAGCTTCTAAAAGCGAAATCCATGAAGGAAATCAAGTCAACCAAATGGAAACGGATTTGTGCGCTAAATGTCAACGCTGGGAAGATGAATGTGTTCCAATTAAACGCCATCAAGAACCTACGTCCATACATTACCTGGGAGCAAACCGACCGTATCATCCAAGCTTTGCGAAACGGCTCTGGTTATTCAACAGATCCGCGGATGTTTGCAGAACTCGTGTTCCCCGCACTAGCCAACGACAATGATGTACGTTATGATATTTGGGACGTGCTGAAGATGTCCAAGGATTTAGGGCGTCGCGTCGACATCCATCCTGTCACTCGTGCAACTGTTACTAACTTGCATGACCGCATCATGGTTGATCACCGTGCTTATCAAGCTCGTCAAAAATATTCAGGCGAAAAGAATAACTTGCAAATCGCTGACGTCTTCCAACCGATTGTTGACGCTGTCCGTGATGATGAACGTTTCGAAACCATCACTCTTGCGACAGAGCTGATTCGTGAGGGCGCTGCGATGAACCACTGCGTCGGCTCTTACGTCGAAGCTGTCAATAACGGTAAATGCCTTATCGTGCGCGGACGGCTAAATAACGAGCGCGTTACGATTGAGTTCCAATTCGATCGTAAAGAAGAAATTCTCTTCGCGAAGCAAGTGCAAATGAAACACAATCAAGCGCCATCCCAAGAAACTATGAACGACGTTTACGATCTTCTCAACATCATCAATGATAAAGAAGTCGACTACGCTAAGTACGACTGGGGCTATCACGGTCGTCCTCGTGCAATACACGAACTCAATCATGATGAATTAGATCAACTAATTCCGTTCTAAAACCAGACCTACGCCTTCGCGTAGGTTTCTTCTTTTGCGACATGCCTACGCATGTCCAAGCACTACTCTGAAATACATCTATATTAAAGGAGAACCGAAATGAAAATCAAATATGTATTTAAAGAAACTATCGTCGGCTGGAACTGGCATCCTGTAATCGATGACCAAGTCTTGTTCTATCCACATGGATCACTCAGTGGCGTTCGTCAATTCGTTGATGCACACCTTAATGACATCCAAGACTACCTCAATGCCAATGATAACCTCGGACTAGGCTTCTACGTTTGTGGTTATGACGGCGATTCCCAAAATCGCTTCCATGATGATTGGGCTGAACTCGGCGTATCAGTATTTTAAGAAAAAGGAATTAGTCCAAATGATGATTTATAAGAAATATAAACCAGGCGATACTGTTTTTCTAAATGGAAATCGTTTAACCATCAAATCTGTTGACCCAAAAGTTTATGGTTCACAAAACAACTATTACATCTACGCTGACACTGAAGAAAAAGGTGTTCTAGCTATACCAATTTGGTAAATCTAAAATCATTAAATAAAGGAGAAACAAAAATGAACATTACAGAAATCAAAAACTACTTGAACAAACAAGAACGCAAAGTTGTTGGCATTAAATTCGAAAAAAGTGACGAATCATTAATTAACAAAAATCAGGTAAACGTGCCTGAATCAGATAATTGGTTAAATCTTACCGCAATCACGTGGGGTTTTGGTGATAATATGGCCTTTTCACTCACATATGTCGACGAAAAATTCGTCCTTTTTGAAGGAACATTTAACCCATTCTTCAGAAAAGACGAAACCTGTAATCGATACCACTTCGACTCACTCGAAGACGCAATCAACTTCATTGCGCAAACATTAACCGAAAATGCGCATGAAGAGCTACTAGACGAATGGCTCGAGTTCGAATAAAGGAGATAAATTATGAAAATCAAAACAACCGAAACCATAGTAATCCCCGTACCAGAGCAATTCCGTAACGAATGGCAAGCAATCGTCTATGCGTGGATCAACGAAAATAACGACAAATATCCTGAAGCGGTTATCGAATCAGTCGACACTGACATTGAATACTATAAACGTTACGACGGCGAATCACTCATGGAAGGCAAAATCGAGATCACATTGAGTTTCTATCAAGATGCGCTCACTGCTGAATTACCATTTTAAAAAGGAGAAACATCATGTCAAAAATTTTAACCGAATCAGAAATCACAGATTTCTTAAACAAATACTGCCCCGGTACAATCCTAAAACAATCATTAGGTGTAACATACGTGGAAAGCGTCAACAATGAACCATTCAAAATCGTCCGCGAAACCAACGGCTCAGAAGTTTCGTTGACACTTATCGCTTACGAATATGCTTTCGTAAAACATGCAACTGAAAAATTCGAACGTCTTGAATTCCCACAATACACTTACCGTCTCGATTACGAACCTGATATTGAGTTCTCATTGTGTGGACAAGAGGTTGAATGTGATATTGCAATCGCACTTGCTCGAGATGAACATAAGTATTTCGACTTGACACTCGATTCAGGCTTACGTATCTGCGGTATAGAGGGATCAGACTACGTTGATAGTTCTTATCGCTTAACATTACGTCGCGTTGATGTAATCGATCCACGATGCTCCGTTGAATACATCCAAGAACTAGCGCAAGATTTCGTCGATTCAATGTTAGACGATTTCACAGCGTACGCATCACACAAAAACTAAAGGAGATTTATCATGTCACAATTAACAACTATTGCCGTAGCAAAAATGCCACTCGGTGAAATCCACATCGAATCTTATGGATCAACTGTATTCGCAGTCATGACATTCTATCGTAAGGCGTCATCCGAACCACTCACCTTAGCAGAAATCGGACAAATCATCGAAACAGTACTAGATGACTTTTCATTCGAAGACGTCAAAAATTCAGAAAATCTCAGTCAAGGCGATTTTAAACACCCTCATTTCTTAGAAATGGCTATGCGTCTACAAGCACAACTATTCCAACAAAAATATGAAACATTAGCGTAAAAGGGGAAACATTATGAAGAAATTTAAAAAAGCACTCGCACTTATCATTATCGCAGCACCGTTACTCACAGCCTGCGGAAACAAAGACGTCTTCGGAATGACATATACGTTTAAGCATGCGACCGTTAAACTACCTAATGGTGAAATCATTAACGGTGACGTTAAAGAATGGGCACGTGAAGACAAAACAGACAGTGTCCGTGTCACATTTGAAGACGGACGCACCTACTTCTCAAGCACAGTCAACGTTGTGCTCTACAATGACTAACTAATAAGAACCACTCTTAAGAGTGGTTCTTTTCTTTTCTATCAGACAGACCCTCTGATATGGTCGACACCATATCGCTTTCTGTCACGAATTTTGATTTGGAGGTTTTGTTTATGTCTACTACTTTTACAACTGCGACCGAGGGTCGTTGCGTGATTTCCTTGACAGGTCACCGCCCCGACAAATTAGACGGATATGACTTGACAAGTGACTACTACAAGCGTCTCCGTCAACGTCTCGTTCATATCATCGAGCGGAGTCTCGCGCAATATCCAGTGGTCGAATGTCACTCCGGCATGGCCTTGGGCGCTGACACTGTCTGGGCTGAGGCAATTATTACCTGTCGCGATAAATATGGCAAAGACCGCGTGCCATTTATTGCGGAGATCCCTGATTACAAACAGTCCGGCAGATGGCCTCAAAAGTCTCGCGACAAATGGTCTGAGTTGATGCAACATGCCGACCGCGTCAATCAGTACGCGCCGCAGAATAAGGGCAAGAGTTACGCCTATATTCTCAATCAGCGCAACATCGGCATGATCACGGCCTGCGACATTCTCATTGCGATTTATGACGGCGTGTCTTCCGGCGGTACAGCCAATGGTGTTCACGACGGCAGACGTATGGGCAAGTGGATTGTAACGATTCCGCCCCAGTCCATCTAAGAAGAAGTACTCTACGGAGTGCTTCTTCTTTTTTTCTCGTCTGCGATGCTTCGTCATAGAGCCTCGTCTGCGAGTCTCATAAAAGAAATTCGTAAACGAAGCATCGCAATAGAAACAACCAAGACGAGACGTCAATAGAAACAGTCAACAGCAACGCGCGAGCCTCGCGCACGAGCTTCGGACAAGCCTCCGCCACCGTGCATCTTGCGAGACTTCGCGCTTACGCCTCGCACCGCATCTTCCGTATCGAGATACAGTATAATAACACGAAATCGATTCCTCAACCGTCACGCGCCCACTCAGCGTTTATTTAAACGCTCGAAAAACGCATTAGACATTCGTCGTAATGCGTCAAGGGATAGAACTTGTGGGCGGTTCCTGTTGCGTCACGATTTCTATATTTCTATACATAAATATTATACTGCAATCACGGTGCGAGGCACTGTCCAGCCATCTATCAAGAGTTCTAGCAAGAGAAACACAGCAAGAATCCTCTGACGAACGCTCGCGCCGGCCGGATATTTGGCCGTAACTCGCATCAGACTCCGTCGTGATGCGTCCTTGTGATGAGGATTGCGCGAGGTTCCTATGTCAGCGTCTTCATGCAAAAAAATTAGTGCAAGTGTTTCCCGATAGATGAACTGGACGGAATACCCGCAAACGACATGCGTTTGCGACTCACTCCGGCGAATCCTCACCTCCGTGAATTCGTTCACGATGCTCACGCTCACGGTACACTGCCCGCGAGCTTCGCATTCGTGCTACGTCAGACGTACATCTCGGCTAAAGCCTCGCACAACGTCTTCGTAGTCGACACCGCGTCTACGTTCCGCGGTGTTTTCACGCTACAGTCCTTCGTGACCGTCACGCGCCCGCCCCTTAAATACCACATTCGCATTAGACAGTCGTCGTAATGCGTCTACTGGGTTGGTTTTGCGGGCGGTTTCTGTCACGGTCTCTGTAGCGTTCATGGCGCGAGAATCTCGCTTACGATTACCTAACCGAGACACCGTATCGTATATTTATCAACAATCCTCAATCGTTTTCTCGCGCACGCGCACGCCGATGCAATTACTTAAGGGTTATCCCCCGCGTAAGTGCATCTAACAAAAAAAAACGCATCACGACGAATGTCTGATGCGTCTACGATAGAGACTTGCATGGAGTACTTGCTCATCACGATTGAAGAACCAACGATACGAAAATCCATACCTATATTTCAATCCGCGCAGACAGCATTCCGCTGAATGCGACGACTTAAAAGCTTAAG
>ERZ773051.174-NODE-174-length-51760-cov-3.598685_pt1 | contig 51760 bp, 53 predicted proteins | sample MGYA00580631_ERZ773051 | MGnify/ENA primary metagenome ERZ773051 (study PRJEB29015, sample SAMEA2738137) | human oral metagenome | biome: human oral; feature: human-associated habitat; material: saliva | place: China | collected 2204 ... | reverse complement strand
GAAAACGCGGGTCTGCAGGTCCTCCACGACGGCGTCGAGCGACTCGCAGATCCTCGAGACCTGGCTGGCGCTCATGCGGCCGATGCCCATCGCGTGCGCCGCCTTCTCGACCTTGCGCGTGCTCACGCCGTTCGTGACCATCTCGGAGACGGCCGCGATCACGGCCCGGTCGACGCGGGAGTAGCGCACGAGCAGGTCCTCGGGGAAGTAGCTGCCCACGCGGAGCTTCGGTATCCGCAGGGTTATCGGCCCGACGCTCGTCACGAGCGTCCGCTCGCGGTAGCCGTTGCGCTGGTTGCCCTCCGCGCACGCTTCGTCGGCCTGCGCGTCCATGATCTCGTTGACGAGCGCCTCGGCCATCAACCTTATTAGCTCCCGCAGGTTGACCATCCCGTCGTCGAATCTCGGAATCCCGGGCGCGACGGCGCCCATCTGCTCTAAACTTTCCATTGCGGTCATCGCCTTTCTTGTGAATCCATCAATCTCGACAATTGACGATTCTAGGCGATGGCCGTTTCCTTCACGAAATCATCCCGCTAGCGAAACGGCCGTTACACCAACTTTTGGGACGCGATCCGTGCTCAGGCGGAGAAGCACTCGCATAACGTTGTCGTTTGCTGCGAGAGAGAGAAGCGACGATGGCGCACAGGTGGGACGCCACGTGTCGACAGGGCGCCCCACGGCGGCAGGGCTCCGCGCGCGGATGGGACGCTTTTGTCATTGACAGAATTTCCCTGGCTGAATGCGGGAGTTTCAAGGCCCGTATAATAAAAAAGTGTGCTGCTGCAAATGCGACGATGGGAGGCGATCATGAACGATGGTCGAGCCGGGCCTGATGTGCGTTTCCAGCGCGGCGTTGACCCTCCCGGTGGACGGCTTGCCGTTCTCGCTGACGACCGCCAGCACGTTCTTGAATGCGTCTATGGCGACGACCACGCAAATCAGGTCCTTCGAGAGCCCGCGCCTGGGCTTTCTCCCGAGATCGTGAAGCAGGTCGGTGTCGTTGAAGTACATCGCGTCGATCCACACTCGCCCGGAGAACACGACCTTCTCCTGCCAGGAGTCTACCGTCGAGAACACCTTGTGGCGCCATAGGAACGCCGTTCCGTGGCTCACCTCCGCGACGAGCTCCATGAGCCTGAGGGAGGCGCTGTGGCACATCACCTCGGCTATTCGCATGATCTTGTGCAACGGCAGCTTCGCATCGGCGAAAATCGTGCCGGTCAGCGCGCTGAACCTGCATCCGCATTCGCGGCACCGGTACCTCCTGGCCCCGTTGGAGGCCTTCCCGTCGAGCCTCGGCCGGACCGATCCGCAGTCCGGGCAAACAGGCGCATGCCCCCACTTGTCGAGCAGCCCCTCGATGGTTCTGGCCCGTACTTCTCGAAGCGCTTCCGCGATTGCGCTACGTCTCATAGCTCAGCGAACTGCCGCTCATCGAGACCGTTGACGAGCGCAGCGAGATCAAGGCGGGCTTCCACCATATCCGCTCCTGACATCCTGCATCGCCCGAACGACCATCTCCCAGGATGTCGCCAAACAAAGAAGGAGATGGCCGATTGGGCGACTTTGTTTGGCTGGAACGATTATATGGCGGCCGTAAGAGTGCCGCTATAGGGAACACCACAACGTAGACCTTCAGAAAACGCGTTTTACGGTCATCCTTGCGATCTGCGCCTGCATGATTGCGGCAATCGGGCTGGCAGCATGCTCGGGAAGCGGACAGGTGCTTCCCAGTCCTCCGAAAAGCAGGAGACCGTCGTAGCCGCACCCTCGGACGAAGACCTCATCAGAGCGGATATTGAGAGCATCGTCGGAACCAGCGTTTCCAAGGAAGCGCTCGCCGCCAGTTTCAGAACCGATTCCCAGATGGTCGAATTCGAGAAGATAGGCATGGATATCGACGCCTACGCTGAAGCCTTCTCGAAGAAGTGCAAGCTCGAAATCGATTTCATCGAGGTGAAAAGCGATACGGCCGTCGCAAAAGTCACGTTCACCACACCCCGACTCGATGATGAAGCCGAGAAACTGCTCGATGAGACTCTTGATACCGAACTGGAGAATGTAAACATCGAGAACGCTTCCGAAGAGAAGCTGTTCACGCTACTCTTCGGGGTCATGCAGAAAACGATCGAGAGCCCCGACTTCCCCCTGGGAAGCGAGAGTTTCGACATCGAGTACACGAAGACGAACGGGACATGGAGCATGGTCGATCAGAGCTTCGTCGAAAGCAGCTTCGTCGCGGCGGCGGCCAGCGCCGCAAACGTGTAGCCCTCGTCGGCAGCGAGCAGCTTTACATCCCGAAGAAGCGCTTGAGCTTGGCAACGCCCGCCTCGTCCATATCGTAGCGTTCCCGTATCGCACCGTCCTGCAGGTGCACCACCTCATCGCAAACTTCGGCGATGAGCTCGTAGTCGTGCGTGATAACGAAGATGAAGGCGCCTGCATCGCGCAGGCGCCGCAAAATCCGCGCCGTTTGCAGCATATGGGCGTAGTCCAGACCGCTCGTCGGCTCGTCGAACAGCAGGACCCTTTTGCCGCTGAAGCAGGCCGAGGCTATAATGACCCGCTGCTTCTGACCGCCTGAAAGCGTCATGGGGTGGCGCTGCTCCAATCCTGAAAGATCGAGGTCGTCGAGCACATGCTCCAGCTTTCGGGCCCGTGCCGCCTCGTCGGCTTCGCGCGAGCCGAGCGTCACCTCCGTCTCGACGCTATCGGAAAAGATCTGGTGCCCTACCTCCTGCATGACCAGGTAGCTCAGCTTCAGGCGCCTGCGGGCGGACAGGCGCTCGCCGTCAAGCGAACAATCCGCAGACGCCTTCTTAAGCGTCGCGCACAGCGCGGCTGCAAACGTCGATTTCCCGGCCCCGTTAGGCCCTACGACGGCATGGATCCGCCCGGCCTCAAACGTTTCATCCTCCACGCAGAGCACCCGCTGCTTGCCGCGGAACCCCTCAAGGCGCGAGAGCACCAGGCGCTCGCCTGGCACCGCACCCGCACGCACCGCCGCAGTGACGTCGCTGTTGGACGCACGAACGGGCGCCTCGGCAAGCGAGAGGAATCGCAAGCCCATGCGTTCGCGCTCGGCGGCATCGAACGCTGCGAGCTCGCTTTGCGTGTACTCGGCGCGCACCCGCCCGTCCTCCATGCAAACCGCCCTATCGAACAGGTCGCGCAGGTAGAACAGCCTGTGCTCAGCAATCACGATCGTCGCCCCCTGGCGCTTGAGCAGAGCCAGGATGCGCCTCAACCGCTCGACAGCGGACATGTCGAGGTTCGCGGAGGGCTCGTCGAGCACGTACACGCTCGGCCTCATCGCGTACACGCTGGCAAAGGCGACGATCTGCTTCTCCCCGCCCGAAAGCTCGAAGATGCTCCGATCCATCAGGTCCTCGATTTCCAGGTCCTCGACCGTCCTTTGCACCCGTTCAACGATCCTCTCGCGCGGCATGCCCAGGTTCTCGCACCCGAACGCTATCTCGCTCGTTGTGTTCACGGTGTAGAACTGTGTGCGCGGGTTCTGGAACACCGTGCCGGTCTTCTCGGCTATCGCATACAGGGGAAGCTCGGACACGAGCCGACCGTCGTGGAGCACCGATCCTGTGAGCTCGCCTTCGTAGAAATTAGGGATCATGCCGTTGATCAGCCTGATTACGCTCGACTTACCGCACCCGCTCTTTCCGCAGAGCAGCACGCACTCGCCGTCCGCCACGGACAGCGACACCTCCTTCAAGGCGGGTGCGACCGCCTCCGGGTAGGTATACGTGACGTTCTCGATCTTGATCATAGCACCCCGCATCCTTTGAGGACGGCGACCGCGACGCCGTACGACGCGAGCACGCCGATTGCCAGGTAATCCGCAAGCCCGAACGCCACCTCCACGTACGAGGTATGCTCGCCCGGCGCATCGAGCCCACGGCACAGGGCCGCTGCGGAAAGTTCTTCGGCGACGTTCACCGCCGAGAATATGAGCGGGACCATGATATGCTCGAGCGAGACGCGGATACCGCGCATTTTCATGGCCGCGCGAATAGAATCCCACTCCTCGCGAATCGTCGGGAAGTAGCGAAACGTCACGGACAGCGGAATCACCACCGACTGCGGGAGCCGCAGCTTGCGCATGGCGGCCACGAACTCGCTCACCTCCGTGGTGTCGAGAATCCACTTCCCCAGAATCCAGCAGGGCATGAACTTGCGCAAGGTGAGTGCCAAAAACGACACGAGAGCGAAAGCCATCCCCGAAAGCTGCGGGGCCATCAACCTGTCGACAAGAAGCATGACCAGAAAGACGACCAGGTACCGCACCGCGTTCTTAGCCCGCCTCGACACGAGGCTTACGACCTCGCAGTACAAGAACAGCATGACCTCGAGCACAAGGGAATGGCTCGCAAGGAGCAGGAAGTTCACACCGAGCAGCAGCGCGAACTTCGTTCTCGGGTCGAATCTGGCGATCGGCAGGCTCACGAGACGATGCCTGCTTTCTGGAAGTGCTTCTTGAACATTCTCTCGCTGATAAGCACGCCGACAAATCCGCAGGCCACGGTTGCAACGATCATGACGAGCAGAACCCAGATCGGCGTGATGGAAGCGAGCGCGTCAACGAACTCCTGGCTCATGCCGCGGCTCAGCGTGTCGGCGAAGAAATAGTCCCGCATGACCCAGATCGGCAGAAAGCCGCCGATGAGGTTCAGGTCGAAGAGCAAATAGCTTATCGCATTGCGCCCCTTGCTCTTGAACCCGCCGCTCCCGGCGATGACCTCGGCGATGATACCGAACAGGGCCCCGAACGGGACCACGATCCAGATATTGCCCATGAGCAGCAAGAATAGACTCGGCAGCACAGCCGCGATGAAAATCGGCCCGTGCAAGGGAGCCTTCGCCACGAGCATGAGGTACATCGGCGCCCCCACGAGCGCGATGATGCTCGTCATGGCAAGGTAGAGCGGCGGCACGGGCATGCACACGGTCCCGATGACCGCGAACACCACGAAATACAGCGCGATGAACACGCCTGCCGAAACGAGCTGCTTCGATTTCTTAACGTTCGTTTTCCCCATTTGATCGGACATGTTCTTCTCCTTACAATCGATTCATCATGCGACCCACGCGCGGCTTTTCTCCTGAATGGTGAAAAGCCGTGCGTACAGGCCGTTTCTGCCCATAAGCTCGTCGTGCGTCCCAATGTCGTCCACCCGCCCCCGATCGAGCACGATAATCTGGTCGGCATCGGTTACCGTGCTCAGCTTGTGCGCAACAACGAGCACCGTCCTTCCCGCGACCAACCGCGACAGCGCCCGATGGACTTCGTACTCGCTGGCGGGATCGAGCGCAGCCGTGGCCTCATCGAGCAGGATGACCGGGGAGTCCTTGAGCATGGCGCGCGCGATGGATATGCGCTGCCGCTCGCCGCCGGAAAGCGTGCTGCCGTTCTCACCGAGCAGCGTGTCGTAACCGTCGGGCAGCGCGCGCACGAACCCGTCGCAGCACGCCGCGCGAGCAGCGACCATGACCTGCTCGTCCGTCGCTTGGGAGTTCCCGATGCGAATGTTGTTCATCACGGTGTCGTCGAAAAGGACGACGTCTTGGAACACGAAGGACAGGTAGTTCATAAGGTGCTCGGAATCGACCGAGCGCACGTCGATGCCGCCGATGCGCACCGCGCCTGCATCGACGTCCCAGAACCGGGCGATCAGGCGCAGAAGCGTGCTCTTTCCGCTTCCGGAAGGGCCGACGATCGCCGTCACCTTCCGCTCGGGAATCTCGAGGTCGATCCCGCTGAGGACCTCGTCGTTTCCATAGGAGAACGACGCGTTGTCGAAACGGATGTCGAAGCGCTCGATTTCGATCGCCTCGCCTTCCATGCGCGGGATGGCGAACAGCTCCCTGATGCGCTTCGTCGAGGCGATGGTATGGAACAGCATGGGCAGCAGCGTGAGAATGGAGAGGATGGGGCCGTACACCCGGCACACGACCGCGCACGACAGCAAGAACGGGAGCAGTTCCATATCGCCGCCGATGAACAGGCGCGCACCTACGAACACCGTGATGCCGATGCCCGCCTGCAGCACGAACTGAGCGACCGATATGACCACGCCGGTCTTCAGCTCCATCTTCACCGAAGCATCGCGCAGCTCGGCGAGCGCGCTCTTAAGCTCGGACGCCTTTTCGCCCCCGAGGCGGCATTCCTTGATGACCCTGATGCCCTCAAGGTACTCCTGCGTCTTCTCGGAAGCGGCCGCTTTCGCCGCCACCTGCCGCGCACTCGCCCGCTGCTGCGCCCTGCGGCTTACGATCACGATGAGCAGTGCCAACGGCAACGTGCAGAATATGGCGAGCGCCATCCTCCAATCGAAGAACGCGATGCCGACGCACACGATCGCCATGGAGATGCAGTCGGCGACGAGCGGCGGAACGATATGGCTCAACGCATGCTCTATGTTGGCACAATCGCCCATGAGGCTCCCCGTCAACTCGGCGAGGCTCTTCTCGTTGAACACGCTCATCGGGAAGTGGCGGACGGTCTCGGCGATGCGCAGGCGGCTGTCCTCGGCCGCCGTATAGCAGCTGACGTAGGTTTTCCGGTAGTCGTTGCGCGAGCAGAAATAGGAAAGGACCATGATGACCAGCCCCGCTCCGAAGAGCATCCACAGACGCTCCCAGGAAACCTCTCCGCCGTCGAGGGGCGCGAGAATCTCCTGGAATACGAGCACGACCACGAGCACGGACAGAAGCGTCACCACGTTCGTGAGCGTGCAGGCGAGAATGCCCCGTCCGAGATCGGCCGTCGCAGCGTCGGATATTTGGAACAGGTCCTGAAGCTTCTTCATGATCATGCTCCCTCCCCTCCTTTCAGCTTCCAGGTCATCGAGGCGCTATAGTGATTCCATAGATCGTAGAAGCGTCCCTTCGAATCCATGAGCTGGTCGAACGTTCCCTGTTCCACAATCGAGCCCTTATCCATGACCAGAATGTTGTCCGCATTGCGAACGGTCGAGAGGCGATGGGCGATCATGATGACCGTCTTGTCCTTCATAAGCTCGCCGAGCGCAGCCTGGATTAGGTGCTCGTTCTCCGCATCGGCGAACGCGGTCGCCTCGTCGAGCACGAGGACGGGCGAGTTCTTGGCAAGGGCGCGGGCTATGGCGAGCCGCTGGACCTGTCCGCCGGAAAGCTTCGCGCCGCCCGAACCGTACACCGTGTCGTAGCCCTGCGGCAAAGCCCGGACGAACTCGTCGCACTGGGCGGCCTTCGCGGCAGCAACCACCTCCTCGCGCGTCGCATCCTTGCGCCCCATGCGGATGTTCTCGAGAATGCTCTGCCCGAACAGGAACGTGTCCTGGAACACGAGCCCGACCGTCTTCATGAGGTCGTCGCCTTTCAGGTCGCGCACATCGACGCCGCCGATGCGCACCGAACCCTCGTCCACATCGTAGAAACGGGGAATGAGGCTCGCGATAGTGCTCTTGCCGCCGCCGGAAGCGCCGACGATGGCAGTCACCTGCTTCTCGGGAGCCGTGAACGTGATGTCCGAAAGCGCACGGGAACCCTCGGGGCCTTCGTAAGAGAAACTCACATGGTCGAACGTCACATCGAAACTTTGCGGAGCATTCTGCACGCCTTCGGGAAGGGATTTCTCGGCGAGAATGGCGTCCATGCGCTCCGCAGCGCTTACGAACTGCTGCGCGTTCGCCATGGCGTAGATCAAGCGCATGAGCACGCTTCCGATAACGGGAACGAATATCAAATAGAAGATGAACGAGGCCGCGAAAACCCGGTAGTCCTCCGTATGGGCCCCGATGAGGATGCCCGCCGGAATCAACAGCAGATAAATCGACGAGAACGCCGTGGTCAACGAAGCCGTCATGTTCTCCTGGCTCAACGAATACGGGATGACCGCGCTCGTGTAGCGGTTAATGGATCCTTTCAGGCGCCCGAACGATTCCGCCGTCTGCTGGAACGCCTTGATGACGCCGATGCCGCGCACATACTCGGTCGACGCGTTCCCCATGTCCTCGAGGGCAGAGCGGTACTCCTCTATCATCTGCTTCTTCTGGGCGCCGGCCGACGTCGCTCCGTACAGCACGAACGCGATGACGATGCCGAGCAGCGACACCAGGCCAAAGCGCCAATCGAAGGCGAGAACCACCGCGATCATGAGCAGCGGGGCCACGCAGGCCGACACCATGTTGGCCAGATCATGGGCGATGAACCCTTCCAGGCTCTCGATCTGGTCGTCCATGACCTCGCGCAGACGCCCCGTGCCGGTGCAGAAGAAGAACCCGAGGGGCAGCGTCGCCAAGTGCTCGAGGAAGTTGACCTTGAGCTGGTACAACGTGCCGTACGCAGCAATGTGCGACAGCGCGACCGACACCATGTACAGCACGATGTTCGCGAACACCCCCGCAAGCGCCAGAGCGGCGTAGAGCAGCACCGCCTGCGCATCGAGCGCCGAAACATCCGGGTATACGGAAAGCACCTCCCTGATGACCAGGTAGATGGCCGCGTAAGGGACGAACGAGGCCGCAGCCGAGGCGACCGAGAACACGATGGCCACCACCATCGGCCCCTTCTTCATCATCGCGATTTCGAGCAGACGGGAAAGCCCTGCGTTCCCGCCGTCGCCCTTGCTTTTCTCGCGCATTAGTTGCCCCGCTTTCCCTCGACCATCGAAACGATCCTGCCAGGGGTCTCGAAGTCCTCAAGGCTCAGATCGTCCAGATCGATCGAGATTGAGAAGGCCTGCTCGAGTTTCATAAGCAAGGTCACTACCTCGTAGGAATCCATGTAGCCAGAAGCGATAAGCGAGGTGTCCGCATCAAGGGTCACGTCTTCGAGTTCGTCCACATTCTCGCGCAACAGGCCAATAATCTCATCAAGCATCGTTTCGTTCTCCTTCTAGGTCTTGTATGGTCAACCCGAGCTTTTCGAGCGACTCGCCGATGGCGTCCTGCAGAATGGGGCTGCTGCAGATCTGCAGAGCCCGCTGTCGGGTCATTTCCCCGTCGCGCACGAGCTCGGAAAGCTCCACCTCGTGTTGCGCGTAGCCGAAATCCTTCTCGACCAGGTACTGGGCAACATGGTTGAACAGGCAGTTCGACGAGTTGACTGGCCAACTGCGAGCAGAGCGCTTGAATCCTAGCTCGCGCGTCAGCAGATCCACGATCTCGTCCTCGTCCCACCTCACGTACTTGAACGGGGAGATCTGCGCGATTTCGGGGTAGCGACGATGAAAGAAAGCCGTCTGGTTCTTCACGAGGTCGGACAACTCGCGGTACTGCGGATAGTCGGCAAGGACCTCGACGACGTTCCGGTCCGAGACCTCGTAAATCCAGAACAGCTCGTTGCTCTTGATGTACTGCTGTCCTTTCGTGTAACCGCCGAGAATCAGCTTCACGCCGAAACGCTGGGCTATCTCGTGAATATTCCAGTCGAGAATCGCGTGACACAAACGGCAGTAGTACACGCGCTTCTTGGACTTCAAGAACAATCTGAACAGGTCCTGGATGTCCGAGGTCTTGAAAATCATGCTGTCGACGCCGAGCACGTCGGTCGCATGGGCCAGGTTCTCGGGCATCTCGGGAAGCGCGAACCCGCTGTCGATCATTACGGCAAGCGGCCGTAGCCCGAGCACGTTTTTGGCAAGGTAGAGCGTCATGATACTGTCCTTGCCCCCTGAGACGCTGCACACGCAGTCGTAGGGCCCCTCGGTTCTGAATCGGTTCACCTTCTTCTTCAAAAGGTTCAGGCGCTGCTCCTCGTCGAAACTTGCGAAGTCGGTGCGCTGCGACACCAGCTCGCGGCGACGCTTGCAGATATTGCACACGCCCTCGTCGTCGAGCACGACACGGCCGGGCGTCTCGGGCATGATGCAGCAACTGCAATGGTGCCTGGTTGCGCGCGCTATCGTTTCGGTGCTTGCGATCACGGTTGCCATCCTTTCCGGTTACAGTTCAACGTAGCGTGCGAGCTCGGCGCGCGTAGGGTCGTCCCAGGCATCCACATCGAGCCCTTTCTGGGAGAGCAGGGCGAACGCGAGCCGTTCGACGCCGAACGCGAAGCACGACGTGTAGCAGTAGTCGCGCGCCTCGTTGCGAATGGAGAAGGGCTTCGAGAAATGGGTGCGATGGAAGTTCATCGATCCGCACGATATATACGAAGAATGCGCCGGGATCTTCCATTTGAACTCGCGTTTCGAGTCGCCGAGCACCTGGAAGAACTTGAGCTTCTTGTAGTTCGACGCGAAAAACGAGTCGTTCGCGGTATCGAGCTTCGTGTTCGCGGAGAACGTCTCGCGCCAGAAATCCCACAGCAGCTTCGCCTTCACCATGCGCTCGCTGCACTGCTCGGGGGACCCGACGAACACGTACTCCTTCATATGGAACTCGTTGATGCGCGCAAGCTCGAACACGTTCGCGCCTTCGTTGCGAAAGCACGTGCCCGACACGAGGAATTCAAGCGGGGCGTCGCTTGGGACCGTGGCGCCTTCGAGCATCTCGTAGACCGGGACGCAGGCGGCATGGCGCAGGACGTTTTCGGGGGTACGGGTCTGTTCGAACACCGATCCGTCGCCGACGCCTTCGCGGGCGAAGCGATCGAGCACCTGGATGTCGTTCTTCAGGGAGGTTTGGAACATCATGTAGTGGGGGAAGTTCTCGAAGTACCCACCCTGCTCGTACCGGGAAATCGGATGGAGCACCGGGAAATCGTGCTCGCAGATGCTCGGGAAAGTCGCACGCCCGTAGTCCTCGATCTTGGCATCGAAGTACTGGAGCGCCTTCAGGAAGAGGCCGCTGTACGCATAGGAGCCGTGCGCCATCTCGCGGACATCGCCGCGCGCGAGCAGCTGCTCGAAGATCGATTCCTCATTCGCCACGGGCACTCCAGAGTAATCCTCGAGCGTCTTCACGGGCACCTCCCTGCCCTTGAGCCCTCCCCCTTCGACCATGCCGTAGAGGATTTCGATCTGAGCCCGCACCTCACCCTCATCGCACGCGCGGCACGCTACCGCAATGCCACGGTCGTCCTTATCGACGCTAACGATCTTCGGGGAAACGTACGGGAGCATCTCGTAGAAGAACTGCCGGTCTGAGGAGATGCGCTCCTCGTCGCACAAAAACGTCACCATCTGAACAACAACTCCCTGATCGTTCGTGTAGTCCTTTTCCATCATCGTCGTGCCTCATGGGCGTCCCGCGCACGACGCCAGCAATCGGGCCAGGGAAGCGCAAGCACCTCGAACCACGTCAAGCCGAACGCGGAGGCAAGGGCGAGGGCGTCCTGCTCGTTTCCGCCCATCTCGACAAGGCTCGTGGCATCGCCGATATCCTTGTCGGGAAGGTGCGCGCGGCAGGTCGCGAGGACGAAATCATCGCCCGAATCCTCGTTTCGGGCGGCGAGCCGTTCCTCAACAAGCGGAATCCAGTCCGCTACGATCGGATTGTTCAGCACGTCGTACACTTCGAGTTCCACGCCCATGCTCCGATAGAGCTTTGAGATGAACTGCATGGCGGCAACCGAATCTCCGCCGATGAAGTAGTAGTTGTCGTCGGGCGCGACGCGATCGAGATGCAGGGTCTCCGCCAACAGAGAGCACACCTGCTCCTCCACGAGGGCCCCTTCGGTCGCAGCGCGGCAACAAGCTTCTTCAGATTGCCCGCGCCCGACGCCGACCTTCCACTCCGCGAGCGCCTTTCGATCGGGTTTGCCGTTATACGTAAGCGGCAGCGCTTCGAGGGCGACGATGTACGCGGGAACCATGTAGTCGATAAGCCTGCTCTCGAGCACAGAGCGCACCTCGGCCGGCGCGGGGGATCCGACGTAGAACAGCGCGATGCGCCCCGTCTCGCGATGGAGCACGCAACAGCTTGCCTCGATACTGGAAAGCTCGGTGACCCGCCGCTCGATCCCTCCGAGCTCGATCCGCTTCCCGTGCACTTTCACCTGATTGTCGGCGCGCCCCATAAAGCGGATGCTTCCGTCGGGCAGGCGCACCCCCCGATCCCCGCTTTCGAACATCCTGGCACGGCGCACCGTGCGGAAGCGAAGCGCAGTCTGCTCGGGATCGCCCGCGTAGCCCGTCGCGACCCCGACGCCCTCGATGAACATCGTCCCCGCAACGCCAAGGGGGCATTCGCGCAGGCGACCGTCGAGCAGGTGGTACTTCGCATTGGGAAACGGACGGCCGTACGGAACGAACCCTCGCTCGATATCCTCCCGCTCGATAGGATGCGAGATGTTCCAGATAGTGGTCTCGGTCGGACCGCCGACGCTGAACGCCCGCACCTCGTCCGAAAGCGAGAGCGCAGCTTCGGCGGTTGCGAGCCGGATCCAATCCCCGCCGAGCACAACGCGCTTGAGATGCCCCAACGCGCGCTTGGCCTCGGACGATTCGGAAGCGAGGGCCATCTCGAACAGCGCGGGCACCGAATTCCAGAAATTCACGCCGTAATCGCAGATGAGCGACGCAAGGTATCTCTGATCGCGCACGCGCTGGGAGTCCGGCACCACAATACTACCGCCGAGGGCGAGCATCCCAAGGTAGTCGAACAGCGACATATCGTGGCAAAAACTCGTAACCGCAAGCGCCCGCCACGAAACACCCGAATCGAGCGCAAAGCGCTCACGTGAATGTACGAGGCAGTTGACGATACCGGCCTCTCCCAGAAGAACGCTTTTTGGATATCCCGTCGTGCCCGAAGTATTGATGATCACAGCCGCACCATCGGGGTCGTTCAGCACTGCGGGACTCCAAGTCGAAGCCTTGGCTGCCCACGCCTCGGCGATCGAGGACCCGAGCGATCCGTCCCATCTGTTCCCGTCGATCACCGGCACGCCTATCGATGCGGCTTTCTCCTGCAGGGACCTGTCCGCAACGATAAGGTTCACCTGCGCGTGCTCGATGCACCACGCGATTCCGTCCGCAGGCAGCGTGGCTTCGATGGGCATGTAGGCGATTCCCGCGAATACGACGCCTAAAGCGACCTCGATCTGTCGAAGCCCCTTCTCCATGAGGATGCCGATACGCAGACCGCAGGCATCGCGCTTCCAGGCGAGCAGGTCCTCAGCGATTTGAGCGGCACAGGCCCACACCTCGCCGTACGAATGCGCGCGTCCTTCGGCGATAATCGCGGGTTCGTCCCAGTGCGCGCGCACCGATTCCAGCAGAAGGTCGGCAAGCGCAGGCCCCGCATCCGACTCGTCCCCGTTCGCAGAATCCACGACGGCCTGCTCGTCAGAACCCAAGCCGAGCTCTTCGACGTCAAGGACACCCGCATCGCCGCATACCGAGCGCACCAGGTCGAAAAAACGACGAATCACGCGCTCAAGCAAATCGCCGTCAACGCGGTCGGGGCGATAGGTCGTAAGAATGTCGAAGCCGTCCTCGCCGCCGAGAACCAGGGTCTCGACGTCCAACGACGCCGTTTCGACACGGACCGATTTCAGCGAGAAGGGCGCAAACGATGCACTCTCCCCTCCTGGCAGAACGGCCGTGAAGGACCACGGTAACGCAATCGGAGCTCCTTTGCGCTCCTGCAAAAGCCGCACGGTATCGGGCCCGGACAGCGCCGCATGGTCCTGCAGGTCCCAAAGCGTCCCCTGCACCCGATCGGCCGTTTCGCCGAGCGTCTCAGGGCCGTTTGCAGCCTGCCACGGGTACACGAAGAAGTCGGCACACATGCCCACGGTGTTCTCGATGCCCTCGAGCTCGTAGGAGCGCAGCGAACGCGGCATCAAGAGCAAAAACGACGGAGCCTCGCTGTATCGGTCGAGCACGCGCAAATACAGGGAGAGCAGGAGCGCGAAGGACGTGAGGCCGCGCCCGCGCGCGACCTCTTCGAAGCGCGCTCTCTCATCCCACCCGATCGCATGTGCGATACGCACCGTTTCCGCAGATTGAATCGGAGGCGCACAGCGAGTCAGCGCGAACCCCTCCGCCTCCACAGGAACGGCACCTTTCCAGAACCCCCGCGCGCGTTCGGTCTCGGCAGCATCGTGCGCCGTATTCAGGTAGTCGACGAATCGCCCGAACGGGCATTCCTCCTCGACTTGGTCGCCCTGGTATAACATTCCCAGGTCGCGCACCATGATGTGCTGGCTTTCACCGTCCATGCCGATACCATCGGTCAACGTGAGAATCGACGCGCTGCCGTCGGGAAAACGCACGACATGTACCGCCTGCAGCGCCGTCTCCTGCGGGGCGCGCTCCGAGAACACCTTCTGTTTCAGGTTCTCCACCTGCTCCGATGACTTATCGTGGCTCCCTTCGACATCGTGGTAGACAATAGGAACGGCGCCCTTTGTCCCCACCTGCTGGAAGCCCTCATCGACCGAGAAGACGGCCGTGAGCATAGGATGCGTCCGGCAAAGCTCTTCCAAAGCGCACTCGAAACGCCCGGCATCGAAGCTTGAGCAGAACAGCTCGTAAAGCTCCCGATCGGGAGCAGGACCCTGATCCGTGCGGCTCTGCCGCTGCAGAGCGTAGCTTTCCTGCAAGGGCGTGAACGCGATACACTCGATCGATTCACCCAGCATTACTCCACACCCTGCTCAGTTAGGTATGCGGCAAGCGCGGCTGCGCTCCCCCGCTCGTAGAGGGTGCGGAAATCCACTTTCACGCCGAACCGTTTGCGCATCTCGATCTGAAGCTTCATGGCATCGATCGATTTTCCGCCCAATTCGGAGAACGTTGCGTTCACATCGGGATCCTCCACGCGGAAGACCTCCTCGAACACAGCCTTAACCCGTTCCTCCAAAGCGTTCATCGCCTCTCCTCTCCAGATTCGCGCCCCTCGCATACCGCCGCCGCGGCACCTGCACCCGCCCCTGCTGCCGGGCGCGCCAACAGCTCGTGCACGAGCTTCGAAAAACGTTCGAACCAGGCCTCGATTTCGCCGGCGCCCTCCATTTCCTGCGGAAACACCCAGCTTGTCAGAAGCCCGTCGTTCAAAAGGAAGAACTGCGCGTCAAGGCAGACGTTCGGGGTCTGCGAGATCATGTAGGTCAAATCCCCGAAGGCAGCGCGAAACGTATCGCCGATAAACGTACCGTTCTGATTGAACGAGTACACGAGCGGCACCAGGGAATCCGAGCATGCGTACCGAGTCGGCCGAGCCGATGCGCGCTGCTCGAGAAAGCCGGCGCGTATCTCGCGTGCGAGTGCGACCGCATCCCTCTCGGCCGTACGTTCGACCGAAAGCCAGACAAGCTCGGTCAGATCGCGCACGGGATCCTCTCCGTCAGGAGCCGGCGCGAACCAGGGGATGTTCGCAACGAATCCGTCGCGATTGCCGGACGCAGCGGTTTTCGCCAAGCAAGCGAGCATACCGCAGAACAGATCGCTGCCCGCACCCTCGAAGAGCGCCTGCAAACGTTCGCGACTCGCCTCATCGAAACGCTCGTCAAGGGAGCGGTAGCGGCATCCGCTCAGTCCTGCGGCATTCTTTCCAAAAGCGAACGAGGGGACCAGAGAATCGACTTCCGCAACGTTGAAATCTCGCACGGAGGGAGCGCCTCCCCAGATGAGAGGCGGGAGCGCGCAATCAGGATCCTCGTAGATCCGCGCGAGTTCGCCCAACAGCTCCTGGAAGCCGTTAACGTCGCAAAGCACGAGGTCGACATCGAAGCACATCCTCGAACGTCCAGCGGGGAGCAGCACGAGCACGAGCCCGCAACCCTGACCGCGCGAAAGGTCCATGATGCGGTGCGAGAAGTTCTTCCTGCAATCGTCGAGCAACCCGCGCACGTTCTCGTCATCGTGCTCCCGCGCATCGATCAGCCAGAACGTATTGTTCCCTGCATCCGAACCGATGCGAAGATCTCCGTCTTTGTCCACTCGAGCACGCGTCATCGCATGGCGCGCCGTAAGGCGCTTCCACGCCCGTCGCAAACGCGCGCCGTCAACGTCCGCGCCGTCGAACTCCAGGTACGTATGGCACGCGACCCCGCCGAGCGAGCGCTTCAGCTCCCGCCCCACCAGGTAGGACTTCTGCAAGTCGGTCAGCTGCGGACGAACCTCACTTCCCACCATGGACCGCCGCCTCCTTCAGCCCCTCGCGATCAATCTTCCCCACTGCAGTGAGCGGCCAGCTGTCGAGCCGCTGCAGCTGGTCGGGAATGCAGCAGTCCTCCATATGACGGCTGCGCATATACGCGGCAGCCTCGACAAGCTCGATATCCCGCTCGCCGATATAGAACGCGCATATCGCCGTTCCGAGCACCTCGTCCGCAACTCCGACGACAGCGCACTCGGAAACGGCATCCATTCCCATCAGCACGTCCTCCACCTCCGAGGGCATGATCTTCTCTCCCGCGCGATTGATCTGCTCGTGCACGCGCCCGGTAATGCGGATGTCGCCCGAAGGAAGGCGCAGGCCCTTGTCGCCGGGCCGGTAGAACCCGTCCCTGAAGCTCGACTCGTTCGCCGGCACGTCGCCGAAGTAGCGCTTGATGGTATAGGGACCCTTCACGATCACCTCGCCCTCGACTCCGTCCTCGACATCGGCGAAATCCTCGTCGACGATGCGGAAGACGTCCTCAGGCGAACGAGGCCGTCCCTGGGACCCATAACGGACGTCGTCGGGAGCGTCGAGGTCCGTAAGAAACGTCATGCCCTCCGCCATGCCGTATACCTGAACCAAGCGCGCTTCGAATGCGGCTTCGGCCTCGCGGGCCTGAACGGGCGAGAACACCGACCCGCCTACAAGGAAGTATTGCAACGAGCCGATATCGTCGCTCGCATCGATGCTGCGGTAGCGGACGCACAAACTCGACACCGTGGGCACGAAGCTCGCGATGGTCACCTGCTCCCGTCCGATCCAGTCGAGAATCTCGAGGGGACTGGGGTACTCGCACATGACGTTCTTGCCGCCGACCAGCACCGTTCCGATCATGCCGGGAGTGCCCAACGCGAAATTGTGAGCAGCGGGAATCGCCGTGAGCATCACGCTGTCCGCATCCATGCGGCAATGGCGCGCGGTGATGAGCGCATTGTAGCTGTACGCCCCGTTCGTGCGCCCGATAAGCTTCGGTATGCCGGTCGTTCCCCCCGAAAGCGAGAGGAAGGCGACATCACCTGGCTTCGGAGACTCGATATCGCACTCCACGACACGACCGCTCGAAAGCTCATTGCGCAGCTGCACATCGGTGAACAGCCGCTCGAGGCTTCCGCAGCGCTCGAGCATGCGAGCGCCGATGGCATAGCATTCCCGGTCGAGCGAGTCTTGCGACGTGACGTAGGCCTTCGGTTGCGACGCTTCGCAGAGCGCCTCGATGACGTGCTCGCGATGCATCGGCAAAATGAACACGGGAAGCGCCCCGAGCGAGAACAGCGCGAAGCACACCACCTCGAACATCACCGAATTCGGCATCTGCACGATGACCCGGTCGCCCTTCTCGATGCTGTGCGCGAAGAAAAAGCCCGCTATCCGCTTCGATGCATCGAGCAGCTCGGCGTAGGTCATGCGCTCGAACCGATCGACGACCGCCGTCCTTTCGCCGAACGAGGCCGCCGTGCGCTCGAGCAATCCCACAAGCGTCTCCGTTTCCCATTCCCGTTCCATGGGAATCCCCTTACGCCCGCTCGGCGAGCTTGCGCTCGATGAGCGCGGTCAGAGAGTTCACGGATATGGGCTCCATTAGGTTCAACTCGTCGGCCAGCGTAACGTCGAACGTCTCCTGGCACGTGAGGAACACCTGGACGATGGCGATACTGTCGGCTCCCACGTCCTCGTAGAACAGTGCGTCGTCGTCGAATTCGGCGCCCCCGTCCGAGAGCATCTGCTCGAGCGTCGTCCGGATCGTCTCCTTGATCTGCGTCTCGTTTACCGTGCTCATGCGCGCGCACCTCCCTTCCTCAGCCCGTACCGCTCGAATGCCGTATCCGCACCCTCCGCAGCAGCGAGCAGCGCGGCGACGGTTTTACGGTCGACTTCCTTCTTCGAGGTGAGCGGCAAAGGGGAGGCCGATACGAACGCCGCTTCGACGCGCTTGTAGTGAGGCAGGGCCCCGTTGACCGCGCACAACTCCTCGATTAGCTCGTCCACTTCGCTCAGAGCGCCTGCTAAAACGAGAGCGGGTCTCCCTTCGAAACCGACGGCGCAGTACTGTTCGGCGCGGTCGCGCAGAATCGCGAAATCCTCCTCAAGCTCCTCGACGTAGATGTTCTCGCCCGCGTCCGTAAGAATCATGTTGTCGACGCGACCCAGGTAGTAAAAGTCCTCGCCTTCTATCTGGAAAATATCGCCCGTGTGGTACAGCTCGCCAGCCGTCTCCTGCCGCGAGACGAACTCCCCGGCATCCACGAACCCGTCGGCGATGTTCTTGCCCGTGACCGCCAACTCCCCGATTCCCTGCGGCTGCCATGAGCCGTCTTCCGCGATAACGCCGGGCCTATGGGCGTTGAACAGCTGCCCGGAATAGCTGGCGGGTCCTTCGATAGAGCGGACGTCGTTGAGGAATCCGAGCGTAATGCAGCCGCCGGTCTCCGTCGAACCGTAGGCATTGCCCATATTGAAATCGATCGAGGCGATGAAAGCGCGCAGCTCCTCGTCGACCTTCGCGCCGCCGATGAGCCCGTGGCGGAACTGCTCGCCGAAGAACTCCCGGAAGCTCTCCTTGCTCACCTCGCCTGCCTGGTTTCGATACACGTTGAAGATGACCTTCCAGAGCGCCGGGACGCCGTACGTGCTCCAAATGCGCTCCTCGCGAATGGTGCGTACCATTTCGAGGATTCCGGGGTTCTTCGGGAACACGAGCGTGCAGCCGTACCCACCGAAGATATGCGGGACCTCGAAACCGAACACATGGCGCATCGGCAACGTCATCATGACGCGCATCTGCTCGAGCGATAGGCTCTCGGCGCTTCTCGTAGTGAAGGGGCTTCCGAACACCGTGGAGCGCACCGTGCGCTGAAGGCGCGTGAACGTGCCCGCCTTGAAGACGACCGCCTTGGCGCTTCCCGTGGTTCCCGACGTGCACAGGCACATCGTGTCCTCCCACGCAACCGACGAGGGCTCTCCGTCCTGCACAGCCGTCGCCTCCTCGAAGGGGATGTTCAAAACCGGGTACTCCTCTCCCTGGACCCCGACGATGGCGGCGAGTTTACCCAATTCGACCACGTTCTTCACATAGAGCGGCGTGGCCCCTTCGTCAAGGAGCATCACCTTGTAGCCGATCATCTCAAGACCGTAGAATACGGTCATCCACAAAGGATGGGTCGCGTACTTCAGACCGACCCAGCGGCCCCGCTCCACACCGGCAAGCCGCTCTTCCAGAAACGCGGCGACGGCCTTCGTCTTTACCCGGTAATCCCGCGCGTACATGAGCCGCTTCTCATCGTCGACATAGTATTCGACTAGAGGATAGTCAGGGGAGAACCCTCCGTAGGCGTCCTCGTACATCGTTTCCAGCGTTATCATCGCATCCTCCTGTCGAAATCCACTACATTACCGCTGACAGAACGCCCATGTTCGCCCCTACGGCGCCGCCGAGCATCAAGGTTCTACTTCCCCGCTTCAAAATGCCGAGCCTACGGGCTTCGCAAGCCATAATCGGTATGTTCGCCGCGCCGACGTTGCCGACGCTCTCGACGATTTCCGGCATCACCTCCTTCTCCACGCCTACGATCGCCCGGATGTTCTTCGTGATCCACTTGGCAACCTGGCTCACCACGATGCAGTCGATATCGTCGACGCCCCACCCGCTTTCCTCGAGCACCGGCGGGATGTAAGCTCGTGAAACATCCTGATGCATATCGATCAGGGCCTTCGTGGTCCCCGGGATGTAGAGCTTGTCGCCCGCCTTCGGGTAGACGACCCCGCCGCCCCAGATAACATTGTTGTTCCAAACCTCCGGCACGGTGCGGAACAGCGAGGCCACGATGCCGCGCCCATCCTTGGCATCGTTGCGGCTCACCACGAACGCCCCGCCCCCGTCGCCGACGCTCAGGGCAGCCGGCGCACGTTGCAAGAGCTCGTCTTTGTCCTCGTAATCGAACTTCGTCCAGCGCGAAAGCGCCTCGCCCGAAACCACGAGGACATGCTCGGCCTTGTCGGATTTTATGAGGCTGTCGGCCACGTCGAGGCCGCTCAGAAACGCATTGCAGGCGTTCTTGATGTCGAACGAGTAGGCGTTTCTGATATCGAGCTTGTCCATGACGACGTTCACGGTCGCCGGCTCGGCAAAATCCTGCGTGATGGAGCAGAAGAGCACGGCATCGATGTCCGCAGGAACGATGCCGGCATCCGCAAGCGCCTCTCGCCCCGCTCGAGCGGCTATGTCGGAGCAATGCTCCCCCTCCGCCGCGTAATGGCGGCTCGCACAGCCCGTAAGCATCTTCACCAGCCCGGTTTTGAGGCCGAAGCGCTCGTATCCCGCGCGCCACTCGACTTCTTCGCTTGAAAGCACCTGTTCGGGAAGGTACATCCCCATACCCGCGATAACGCTTCGTGCCATCGAACCCTCTTTCCGTTTGAAAAACGCCGTTCGAATACCCCTACGCTCCCCTGCGAAGCCCTGCCGCCGCGCTCGCGCGCAAACGCTCGTTCATGAAAGCGACGAGTTCTTCCTCCCGTTCGCGCAGGTAGAAATGGTTTCCATGCATCACTTTTACCTGCGGCGGTACCGCGAAGTAGCCCCGCCAGTCCTCCAATTCATCGAGCGACACCTCAAGATCGTCGTCCCCGCAGATAACGCTGCCGACAAGCGGGCGATTTGCGGGTTCGGGCGGACGGGGACTGTACGTCTGCAGTATCCGCAGATCCTTCGCGCACAGCCCGATGAAGTAGCGCGCGATGCCCTCGTCTTCTAGGATGAGCTCGGGAACGCCTCCAAGGCGCTTAAGGAAGTCGATCCCGTCCGACTCGCACTGGGCGTAGTGTTCGGGCACCACGCGGCACGGAGGCTTCTGACCGGAGACGAACACATGGAGCGGCCGCAGCCCGTAACGCTCCTGCAAAAGGCAAGCGACCTCGTAGGCCACGAATGCTCCCATGCTGTGGCCGAACAGGACATAGCATCCGTCCTCGAGCCCCTCATCGGCCAAACGAGCGCTCACGCGCTCGACGCAGTCCTGGAAGTCCCGATAGCCCTCCTGCGCCGCGCGCGACCCCCTTCCGGGGTACTCGACGAGGTCGACGGAATCGATTCCCGCAAGGGGGGCGCGTTTGAGGAAGGCATAGTACCCCGACATCCCGCCCGCATGGGGGAAGCAGATCAGCTTCATGCCCGGCTCGCTTCCCGAGCGCGGGCAAGGTCGTTGATGATCGGAATGCAGTTCTGATATCCGTCGATCAGGATAAGGTGCCCTCCGTCGATCACGCGCAGATCGAATTCCCCGCCCGCCATTCGACTCCAGCCGCTCACTGCCTCGAGCGTGGTCATGGTATCGCGGTCTCCCGCGAACACGGTCACGGGCGCCTCGATGCGGAAGTAGTCCTGCGGAGAATTCTGGTATTCCTGCACGATCTTCTGATCGATATCGAGCAGGTCCATCGTATGGTTGGCGAACTCGAGCGCCTTCGACTTTTCGAAGTAGCGCTCCTCGTTGCCTGCATAGTCCGCGAATATCTCTTCGGGACGAACCGCGACTACCTGCCCAGCGCGTTCGTAGCTTTCGTAGCACAGCTGCGTGTACTTCCCGGCGAAAGCCGCAAGGTCTTCGGGGCCTTCGAAAAGGGAGGGATGGAAGTAGCGCGTAAGCGTCTCCTTCAGCTCGTCCTCGCGGGCTCGGTCGGTGAAGATAGAGGTCTTGTACGTGTTGCCGTCAGGCGGGTCGCTCGCACAGAAGAACATGCGCGATGGCAGCTTCGTGCCCGACTCCGCAATGCGACGGTACAGCTCGTAACCGGCCACCGCACCGAAGCAGTACCCGAGGACCATGTAGTCCTCTCCATCCTTAAGCTGCGATTGTAGGTTCGAGAACAGATCGTCGGCGACCTCGGCCATATGCGCGCGCGACTCCTCTTTGCGCCGAAGGCCCCTGCCCGGAATTTCAAGCAAGCACAGCTTGACGTCCTTGTCGAGCAGTTTCACCCAAGGCAAATAGGCCGTAGCAGACGCCGCCCCTCCGGGGATGCAGAACAGTTTGATCATGAAAGGCTCCTAAATAAAGCTTCCCGTTGCCATTCCACCGTCCACGGCGATGCACTGGCCCGTTACGTACGACGCCGACTCGCTTGCAAGGAACAGAATAGGACCGACTATCTCATCGGGGCGCCCCGGCCTGCCCGCTGGAATCTGCCGATTGAATGTGGACAGGGCGAAGGAGTTGGAGAAGAAGCCCTGCGTCATCTCGGTCTCGAAAAGACCTGGGCACAGCGCGTTCACCGTGATGCCTGCCGAGGCGTACGTCGAGGATATCCCCCTGGTCAAGCCGCATACTCCCGCCTTCGAAGCGTTGTAGGGATGCCGCGGGACGGTCTTGGACGCCAAAAACGCGTTCACCGAGGCGATGTTGACGATACGCCCCCACCCTCGCTCGAGCATGGAGGGGATTGCAGCGCCGCACACGTAGGCGCACCCGTTGAGGTTCACGTCCACCTCGCGGCGCCATTCGTCGAAACCCGCTTCGGCATTGCCGACGGCGAACTGCCCGCTCGTCCCCGCTGAGTTGACCACGATGTCGACCCGACCGAAGCGATCGAGCACCTCGGCCATCATGCGCGAAACCTCGCCTTCGTCCGAAACGTCGCAAACCGCGTACATGCCGGCGCCACCCTCAAAACGCAAAGCGCCGAGCGTCTCGGCAAGCCGATCCTCCCTCCTGCCCGCGATGCAGACCCGCGCGCCGCGTTCGGCGAAGGCCGCAGCGGCAAAGCTCCCGATTCCGCTGGCACCGCCGGTCACGAGCACCGTCTTTCCGTCGAACTCCCCCATGCATACCCCTTCCTTGCGCATCGCTACCGAACACCGCTACTACCGGACAACCCGTTTGACCATGAGCACCTCCGTAGCCTTGCGCCTGAACAGCCCGTCAAGCTCGGTCACCTCGCGGTAACCGCGCTTCTCGTACATGGACCGGGCGAAGTCGTTGTCCTTGTTCACCAAAAGGAAGGCGTTGGTGCAGACGAGCCGCCTGCCGTCGTCTTCCAGGATCTCGTTCTCGAAAAAGTCCATGAGCGCGCGACCGAAACCCCTGCCCTGACAGTCATCCCTGACCACGATCAGATGCAGATAGGGAAACGAACGGAAAGCGCCCCGACGCTGAAACCACACGACCCCTACCGCCTCGCCGTCATCGGTGGCGAGAAAGCAATCGTCCTCGCTGATTCCCCGTTCGAGCTCGCGACGAAGGAACTCCTCGGTCGGATAGTAGCCCCTTCCCAGGGCGGTACCGAAGATCAAGCGCGCACACGGGGCCGCTTCTTCCCGTGTCAGCCTTTTCGTTACCACAGCGACCTCCTTCTCCCTGTTTCCAAAAGCTCCTTGGAAGATGTGAACTCCCAGGAAATCGACTCGTCTTCCGCCGTGCAGACGGAAAGCAGGTAGTCCCTTCCCACTGCAAAGGTTCGAAACGACGGCCCTTTGCAGCCGTCCGAAAGAACCGGAACACGACCTTCCAGATCGAAGGAGACCGCCTTCAGGTCGTAGCCCAACCCGCAACCCCGATATTTCCCGAGCGCCTCCTTCAACGTCCAGATAGCGCACGCGAAGCGGTTCATATGCGCAGGGGCGAGGCGACCGCGCACCGCACGCTCGCCCGCCGAAAGCACGTGGGAGGCGATGCCCGAAAAGTCACGCGACGCATTCTCGATATCGATTCCGACAGGCCCCTCGCCGAGTGCGCAGACCGCATAATCGCCGGAGTGGGCGATGCTGAACTGGATGTTCGGCTCGCTCGCGAACGCGGGCTTCCCCTGCGGCCCGCGCACTATATCGAGCTTGCGGGAAGAGGCCCGCTCGGCCAAAACAAGAGCCAGCAAGTACCCAGTGCTCGAAGCGCTCCGAAAACGTGCACTGGAGGCCTTCTTGTACTGGTTCACCTTCCACTCGGGAAGCGCGCCCCAACACTCCTCAAGGGAAGCTTCTTCGTCGACTTCCGCGATCGAGATGAAGGCCACGCGCTTCTCCTTTCGAAGTTAGCTTTAACTAATAAAGTTAAGCGTTGCTAACTATATACAAAAAGCGAGTGTGTCAAAGGAAAAATTGCCGCAAATATCTTCTAAGTTGAATAAAACGCGCGAAAGGCAGCGGAACTAAGCTGCCCCGTCCGAAAACGAAGGACGCGCCGCCTGCGACTTCACCCTATAGGGCGCATACAGGAGCAACGCGGCAGCCCCCAGCATATCGGCGCAGGCGAGCATCGCCAGAACGTAAGCGGGATCAAGACCGAGCTGCAAAATAAGCCCGCCTGCAGCTGGCGACGCAACGGCCCCCAAACGACCGAACCCGAGCGTGAATCCGAGCGCCGCAGAACGGGACTCCTCGGGGAAGGCATTCGAAACGAGCGCATTCGTCAAGTTCTGGGCGCTGATGGCGCCCACGCCGGCAAAGAACACCAGAACCACCAGCGCAACGCTCCCCTCGGGACGCGCAGCAACCCCCAGAAGACAGAGAGTCGCAAGGGCGGCGCTCGTCATGGCCACGCCCTTCGCAGAAACCTTCGTTGCAAGCCAGGCCGTCACGAGCGAACCGAGCACGCATCCGAAGTTCAGGACGACCATCATTTGCAGCGAGTTCTCCAAAGGCAGATTGAATTCGCGCATGAGCTGGGCGAGCCAGGTGCTGATACCGTAGTAGGCCATAAGGAACAGAAACGTGGTCAACGCCAGCAGGCACAGGCGGAAGAGCGCGCGACCCTCGAAACGCACCGGGGCCGTCGGATGTCCGTTCGATCGCGCGGTTCGAGACAGGCGCGGCGATTGCTCCACCTGCTTCGCCACGAACGGCATGATGAACGCGAGCAGAACGAGTCCGATCAAGCCGGCGACGAACATGAGGGGCCGCCATCCGAAGACCGAGAGGAGCGCGGCGCACAGAAACGCCGCCATAAGACCCCCGAACGGTATCCCCGTCATAACGATGCTGATGACCAGGGCGGACATACGACGCGTCGAATAGGCGCGCGCAAGCGACATCGCAACGGGAAGCACGACCCCCAGCCCCAACCCCGCCAGCGCGCGCAGAGCACCGAGCACCGCACCCGAGGGAGCGAACGCCGCCGCTGCGACAGCCAGGCTGAACCAGATGACGCCGAAGGCAATCGTGCGAACGTAGCCGAGCCTGCGTTTCACGGCACCTGCCGAAATACCGCCGAAGAACATACCCAAAAAGGTCATGCTTCCGATGAAACCGGCAGCGGCCTTATCGACGCCCATATCGGCATCGCCGATCAGAGGCGGAATCAGACTGCTGTAGATAATCAAATCGAAGCCCTCGCAGAGCATAACGCATGCCATGCCGAAGACGATAGGCCAGTTCACCAGTCGAGAAAACGGTGATGAGATTCCCACGTCGCGCCTCCTTCGCATCTGATGGCATTGCCGCCTTTTTGTTAGATTTTCCTAACTTATCACAGGAAGGACCCTATTCCAGAAAAAAGCGACCCCGGCGGGATCGCTTTTCTCGATCGCTTTTCTCGGCGGGATCGCAGGGCATTGCGGCGTCGGGATGCTCAAGGCCTGCGGAACAACGTGCTAGAAAACGGGCTTCTTTCCGTTCTCCAGACGGGCGGGCTTTTTGGGCAGCCTGGCGTAGACGACGACGTCGTACGCGGCGAAGGCGAGCACGCCCGCTCCCATGACGTAATACCACGGGTTGTTCTCGAACGCGAAGTACGGGCTGATGAGGCTCCACATATTGCCCAGCGGGTTGAACGACATGACGCACACGAGCACGAGCGTGACGACGAGCTGCCAGCAGCTCCCCAAACGCGTATTGCGCTCGCGCCAGAACAGACCCGGGCGCATACGATGATGACCTGCGTGAAGATCCAGAACTTGAACATGCTCGCATCACCGAGCTCCACGCGCAGGAAATTGAGCGAAACGAAGAAAATCAGGATCTGCGCGCAGATCACGAACACGGCATGCCCGACCGTGGCATCCTTGCCCCACATCTCCCAACGCTCGACGGTCACGGTCTTGTACAGGCAGTAGATTTCGACGCCAACCCACACGGCCTCGCCAACCGCCCCGAGCATGAAGAACCAGAAGCCTCCGACCGCATCGTAAGCCGAAAGGAAGACCCAGACGCCCATGAAGTCGGCCGCACAGTAGAACGTATGCATCCAGACAGGGTACGGACCTGCACCCTCGCGGTTGACCAAGATAACCGAGTACACGTACACCATGAACCCGAGGAAGAACGTGAAGAGCGTAGCGAACAGCGCCATGCCGAAGGCGGGGTTCTCGGGGCTGAGGCTGTACGTGAAGTCGCTCAGCTGAAGCTCGACCCCCTGCGGATAACTCGCGAAAACGCTTTTGATAAGGTCCATTATGCACTCCTCGCTATCGTCGGGCTTCGACAGCTGCCGGGCAGTCACTAACGAACGCCATGATCACCACGGCGTTCGGGTCGGCGAAAACATTGGCCATGCCCTCGGCAGTTCTCCTCCGACGCGGAGGGCTCCGTGGACTCCACCTTCGCCGCCTTCTACGAGGTCTACGAGGCGGACATGCGCCCCCGCCTGCGCGAGCACACCTGGTACACCAAGAGCTACATGTTTGAGGGCAAGATCCTGCCGTACTTTGGCAACATGCGTGTGGACGAGATAGAGCCCATCGACGTGGTGCGCTGGCAGAACCGCCTCATGGCCTACCGCAACGAGAAGGGCGAGCCCTACGCGCCCACCTACCTGCGCTCGGTGAACAACCAGCTCTCCGCCATCTTCAACCACGCCGTGCGCTACTACGGTCTCAAGAGCAACCCCTGCGCGAAGACCACGCGCATGGGCTCGTCCAAGGGCGGCGAGATGCTTTTCTGGACGCGCGAGGAGTACCTGCGCTTCGCCGACGCGGTGTCCGACAAGCCGGAGAGCTACTACGCCTTCGAGATCCTCTACTGGTGCGGCCTGCGCCTGGGCAGCTGTTGGCCCTCACGCCGGGAGACTTCGACTTCTCCCGTTCCGAGCTCAAGGTGACGAAGTCCTACCAGCGCCTTCACGGGCGCGACGTGGTGACGCCGCCCAAGACGCCGAAGTCCGTGCGCACCATCGTGATGCCCAAGTTCCTCACCGACGAGCTCGAGCAGTGGGTTGGCTCGCTTCCGACCGGAGAGGACGAGCGCATCTTCACCTTCACCAAGGCCAAGCTCCACCACGAGCTCGACCGCGGCTGCAAGATCTCGCATGTCAAGCGCATCCGCATCCACGACCTGCGCCACAGCCACGTCTCGCTGCTCATAGAGATGGGCTTCTCCGCCGTGGCCATAGCCGAGCGCCTGGGCCACGAGAGCTCGGACGTGACCTTCCGCTACGCGCACCTCTTCCCCGACAAGCAGGGCGAGATGGCGCGCGCCCTCGACGCGACCAGGGCGGGCATCTGATGCCGTGCCCGAACGACCGCAGGAGGAGGAGCGTCACGGTGGCCTTCAGGATGACGCCGGAGCAGAAGCGCTGGCTCGACCGCGTGGCGGCGGAGAGCGGCATGAACAAGCAGGACTTCATCATGGCAAGGCTGCACGACGAGGCCATCACCGTGTTGCCGAACATCCGGGTGTACCGAGCCCTGCGCGAGAACATGCTGGAGCTGCTTCGGGAGCTGTCGCGGATACGGGCCGGCGGCGCCGTCGACGAGCGGCTTCACGACGAGGTTGAGCGCCTGACCAAGGAATTCATCGACCTGCGCGGAGAGATGAACGCCACCACCTCAACGCGCTCGGCGCGCTCTAAGCGCAGGGCGCCCCCAGGAGCTCCGGCTCCCGGAGGCGTCTGGTCTATAGGCTGCTTGCTCTGTCTACCGGGCGATGATGACAGTAACGAACCCAGGATCTATCTTCTCCAGATCGCGCTTGAGGCCGGTTGGATTGCGGACACGTCTGTCCGGGTCGTAGATGAAGCAGAAAAGCCGCTCGCATCCCGGATGCCCCTTGTAATGGGGAATGTCGATGCTCAACTCATCGCCAAGATTCTTGTCGCGCAAGCCATTACGTGTCATCTTCACCTCAATGAAGCGCGCCTCATCTTTTAGAAAGAGATCGATGCGCGAGTTCTTTCCGGCGAAACTTGGCACGGCTTCTTCATCGCGTACATCGTCGAAGTAGGCTAGGCAAATAGATCTGAGAAGATCTTGGACGTCGTATTCATCATTGATTGCATACCCGTCTCTCCCGTTATGCCTACGATTAATTGAGGCGACAACATCAGGAAATCTGTTGAGCATGCTCTCAATGACCGCATCAACATCATCCTCGTTAGTTTCGTCAAGATTGATAATGCCGTTCTCGATTGCTTCACGCACACCTTCGCAAAGGCCCGGGAAATTGGAGCGGGTAAGACAAATTGGACGCCAAGTTAAGGGTGAAAAGCATTCAATATGGCTCGAAGAAGGAAGCGCTACGACAGACAGCTCAAGACCAAGCGGGGCAGCGCTTCCTTTCTCCCCTACCGAAACCTACATGCTCTCCTTGAGGATTCGACGGACGTCGTCCTTGGTCAAGGCCTTATAGCCGCCCTTCAGAAGGAAGGTTCCGTTGACGATATCGTCAAGATCGGCCTCGGTGGCGCCCAGCTCGGACAAGCTCATGGCAAGACCCAGTTCACGCATCCAAGCTTCCATAGCGCCCAAACCTTCCTCGGCAACCTCACGATCGGTCTTCCCCGCCGCATCGACATACCAGACCTGTGTGGCGAAACGCACGAATTTCGGCAGGCCGGCCTCCATGATGAAGCGGTAATACGACAGGCTCACGGCCGAAAGCGTCATGCCATGAGTCGCATCGGTCACGCCGCCGACCGCATGACCGATCATATGCACCATCCAGTCGGTCGTCTTACCGCGCGAGAGCAATGTGTTCAAAGCCCAGGTAGAAGCCCACATGAGATTACTGCGCGCTTCGTAATCCTGATCGTTCCTCGCAGCGACGCGGCCGTTATCGACGATGCAGCGCATCAGTCCCTCGGCAAGATAGTCGCTCGCGCTGTTGTCGAAGTCGCTGAAATACTGTTCGCAGATGTGGTTGAACGAATCATAGATGCCCGCAACGACCTGCCTGTGAGGCAGACTCAACGTGAACTGCGGATTCAGGATGGCAAAACGCGGCATGCCCTCGACGCCGAAGCCATATTCGACCTTGATCTTCGCCTCAGGATCGGTGATGACGGCATTGGCGTTCATCTCCGACCCGGTTCCCGCCATGGTAAGCACGCAGCCAACGGGAACGATTTCGCAGTCTACATCCTCGGAATGCACGAAGTACTTCTCCCACGGGTCGTCGTCGCAGTTGATCGACGCGGCTACGGCCTTGGAATAATCGCACACCGAACCTCCGCCGACGGCCAGAAGCACATCGGCCCGCGCAGCACGGGCGATTGCGACGCCTTCGCGCAGCTTCTCGACCGTCGGGTTCGCCATGACGCCGCTGATTTCGGCCACGGTCTTGCCGGTTGCGCGCAGAAGAGACATAACCTGGTCGTAAACGCCGTTTCGCTTGACGGAGCCGCCGCCGTAGATGACGACGACATTGTCGCCGTAGGCTTCGAGCTCGGCCTTGAGGCCGTCGAGAGCATTCTCACCGAAATAGAGCTTCGTGGGGTTGTGGTAGGTGAATGTTCCGCGCATGGCACCCATCCTTTACTGTCTTCGAACCATTGCAGCTACGTACACTACATTGCGGAATGCACGTCGCGTCAAGTACTAATCGGGTGGTATCAGCCGGTGTAGCTTTGCCGATATCATGGACGCTTGCCATCCAGGCAACGAGCGATTCGGCTGCAGAATCACTCAGATCTTGAGCAATCAGCTTCTTTACAGTACGAGGAAGCCATTTGCTCCACAAAAGACGAGCGATCTCGCCCGAATCACCCATATGCACATAGAGGGGTTCCCAGAGATGAGACTGTTCTCCCCTTCCCGTTTTAGCCCACAGGCTTCGAGCTTGCAGCGAAAGTCGCTCAGAAACACGCTCAAACTCCTCAGGAAAGAAGCACCTTCTTTCGCAGAAATCATCTTCATCGAGCATACGGCAACGCCTCTTGAAAGCCCATCTTCAACAACATATGCGTTCTTTTCGGTTCCAATCTAGAAACGCGGACTCATGCTTACACACGACAAGCAGAAACGCAAAACCAACTCAACGACACCCCTGTCGTGCATGCGTACTTTGAACAATTGAATCGACTCGGATGATCTCCTACCGCAGGCCGAAGCGCTAGACCACGAATCCGCCGCCACCGTTGTTGTGAATAACGGTATGCATTCCGCTGGAGCTTGCAATCGTCGTCATCGATCCGTTTTCTATGACGTTGTAGAGCTTTCCATGAGGCCCGACAATCGTGGCTGACGGCCCGCTTCCAACGATGTTGTAAAGCCGACCGTGGGGTCCCACGATCGTATTGCCGGCACGGGTATACATGCCGTCATGCCCGTTCGAACCGCGCACGATCGCGACATTCCCGGACACATTCGTCGTCATCCCATGAGGTCCGACGAATATTCCGGAAGCATTCTCTTTCTTCTTATCATTGCCGAACAGCATTCCTGTCCTCCATCCCTTCACGGCAGGCGAGCCCCACGAGTGCCGACATCCATCCCTTCGCCCCCTTCTCGCCTACAAAGACTCTGCCTCCACCCATAGCGTTCGCCCACATTCGACAAACGATGCAGTTTTCCCTTTATTGCTACAGAATGCCCGTTCATCCGTTCGAGCCTGTCCATGAATAGGGACAGGTATTCGCTTTTCGTCACGAGATGCCACAGGCGCGATGCCGCGAAACACCGTCCGCAACATCGTTTTCGCCACGAGGTACTCCCCAAGGCACAGCGCTGCGAAAGAACGTCCGCAGCACGGCATGCCTACTCCTCCAGACACGACCTATTCCTCTAACAAGGAACGCAGGTAGCTGCGATACTCCTCGACAAGGCTCTTCGGCCCCACGATGCGCACCGTCTTGCCCATGGATGCAATCCATCCGAAGAACTGCTGGCTCTTGCAAACCTTCACGCGAACACGCGCCTCGGACTTTCCCGCCTTGAGAAACGTCGCGGCCTTACCGAAACGATCGGTCACGATCTCAACCTTGCCTTCATCGACGGCAAGCTCCGCCACAACCTCTGTGCCGTTGAAGCGGCCGAACATGACTCCCTTGGAATCGTTATAGCGGTAGCGAGCAATTTCGTCATTGCGTGTTGCCGGCGCATCCTCGAGCACGCGCACGCGCGCCATGCGGTCGATGCGGTACTCGGTCAGATTCCCGTGGCTTTCATTCCATGCAGTAAGGTAATAGAAACCGTCATCGTAGGAAACACCCACCGGCGTCACCTCGTGCTTCTTGCCGCCCCTCGTCTCGTACGGCTTGCCGTCCACGCCGATCTTGCGATAGGCGAAATCCATCTTGCAATGCAGGCGGATGGCCTCATGGACGGCATCGACCGTGGAAAGCGCGCTTTCGCTCTTCGATTTGATACGCCCCTCCACGTGAATCCTGCGATCCAGCAGCACTTGCTCGTGGCTGCTCGCAAGCTGTTTGATGTTCGTGACAAGCAGCTTCGCCTGGCCGTCCGTGATGGCTCGGCACGACTGGATGGCATCGACCATCAGCATGAGTTCGTCGATCGTGAAATCACGTCGCTCGATGGCGTATTCGACGGGATTGCGTTGATACGTCTTCACGTCTATGTCGAACTCACGCAGCGCCTTGATGTCGTCGTAGATGCTTTTGCGTTCGGCAGACACGCCGTATTCCGCCAGCCTCTCGATGATCTGCGCCATGGTCAGGCCGTGCGCAACGTCGGTCTCTTCTTGCAGAATCTTCAAGAGGTACAGGATTTTCACTTTCGCTTTGCCGTTGCAAGTCATGGCACGACGCCTCTCCTGAAAACGCGGCGGATATGCACCGCATCATAGCAGGTAACTCAGGGGCTGCCCCACCATCGCACCCGCTGAAACGTTACATCCGCCGTCGCAGGCTGGTATAGTGAGTTGCATGCTTCCAACCTTTTCTATTCGCCTTCGCAACGGGAGTGATCGTCTTGATCATGCATGACTGGAATGACACGAAGCACGATGCTATTCTCTTGATCCACCCCATGCTTTCCTCGGCGGACGATATGAAGACGTTCATCGCGAACAACCTCGGAGATGAATACCGATATCTCACGCCCGACCTTGCGGCGCACGGCGATGCGCTCGAAGCAACCTACAGAAGTGCTGTACACGAAGCAGAAGAAATCCACTCGTACTTAACGTCGCACGACGCATCCAACCTGAAGCTCGGTTTCGGAGCCTCGTTGGGAGGCGTCGTCCTTCTGCGTCTTTTGAAATACGACGACATCCACTTCGAGCATCTATTCTTCGAGGGAACGAGCTTCTTCACGAATGCGAAAATGCTCTATCGTATCGTTCTCTCGCAGCTCTTGAAGAAGCATGGGAAAGCCCAAAGCGACCCGGAGCTCTGCAGGCGTAAGATGGTCGATGCGTTCGGAGAATCGGCGGCGACGAAGCTCGCGAAGCATTTCATCGGGATGAACGAAGAAAGCATAAGATGCATCGCCCACGACTGCTCCTTCGTCGAGTTGCCCACGCTTTCGGAAAGTGCGCAGCGAATATGCACGTTCGCATATGGAGACAAGGACTTCGACCGTAAGAAAGCCTTGAAAACCATTCCTCGCGTCTATCCCCATGCAACAACGAAGCTCTGGCCGGGATGCGGGCATTGCGAAAAGCTCTCCAGGGATCCGAAGGGCTATTCGAAAATGCTCGGTGAATTGATTCGGAGCTGATGTGCGACTCAGTTGCATAGCCGAAAAAGACACTATCGATGACGATGCGGAATCGCGCCCTGGAAAATCCTCCAGGGCGCGACACGAGTACAACCGTTATCAAGCAATGCGAGATGCCGCCGCATCGCTCCGATCGACCGACACCTCGGCACACCAACCCTTCTCGCCGCAGCTCGGACATGTAAGCTTGCGCGCCTTCGGCGTGTGCGCCAACATGAAGAAGCTCTTCAACGGAGGTTGGAACACCGCATGGCAGCGCGGGCAGACATACCGCGAATCCTGATGATACGCTCGAACCAGCTCAGAGCAGATCATCACGACAAGCACCATCGAGCAGACGAACGGTAGCCACTGCCCCGTCACGATGCCGTAGACAAGCGTGCCTATCTCGACGATATCGACCACGATGCCCTCGACGATCATGCGACGCTTGGTCTTGCTGAGCTTCGATTTCCTGCCTTCCATGATGGATTCCATGCTCGTGACGATGCCTTCCGGAAGACGACCGTTCTTTCGGATTCCCGCTATGGCCGCGCGCACGCCTTCCAGCATGCTCTGACGTTCGCCGAGCTCGGCATCCAGCGACTTCTCCTGTTCCTCAAGCACGCATAACAGCGCAGCGTTGTCCTCGGGATTCTCGAGAATGCCCTTGATGGCCCGCAGGCTCAATCCCAGAGCCTTCAGCAGGCAGACCAGGCGCATGCGATCAAGCGAAGCGTCATCGTATAAACGCCTGCCCCCTTCGGTGCGCTCGGCCGGACGAACGAGGCCCTTCTCGTCGTAGTACTGCACGGTCCGTACGGACACGCCGCATTTCTCGGCGATATCTCCGGTGGTGAAGAGCTTCTCTTCCTCTTCGTTCAGCATGGATATCACCTCCTTCATGGATCAGGAAAGCGCATCACGTTGCGTGACGAGCAAGCATTGTTTTGAATATGTTTGAAACATCCAGGGCGAACCTGGAACACTTGAACGACGGGCATTGCAAATGCAAACAACAACCGAGTCGTTCTTGCGCTGCGCCCTACCGCTCCATATGCTCCACCGTCGAGCAGCGCCGGCCTAGTCCTCGTCCTGTTGGGCTTCGCCCATGACGCCTATCGCCTCGGAAAGCATGGTATGCGCGGCTTCGCGCACGGGATGCCCCTCTGAAATGCCCGCGACCGCGGCGCCATCCACCACGGCGGCCACGATGCGCGGATTCACCTTCGACAGGCCGGCGCACCGCAGAATACGCGATATCGCATCGTCCAACCGCTCGCGTCCACGCCTGTACGCTGTGGTGACCACGCTGGATTCCGCCGCGGTCATCAACTGCTCGTAATGAGCGACCGGCACCACCAGGTCTTCTGGCAGGCATGCCTGCAGCAGCAGCTCGACCACCTGGGCACGCGCTTCCTCGCGCGTCAGATCCTCGGCTGCATCGGCTGCCTTCTCCGCACGCCGCGCCCACATGCGCACATTGTATTCGGCCGCTTCGCGCAGCAGATCATCGATGGAATCGAAGTAATATCCGACCGACGACGACGCCGCACCCGCCTTTCCGGCCACGTGCCGATACGTCACCGACGACGGACCTTGCTCGCGCAAGATGATCGCCGCTGCCACCACCAATGACGATCGTGTCAACTGAGCTTTCACCGTCCGATGCTTGCCTGCCACGACCGCCGCCCCTCTCCAAGGTCGCCCACTTCCGGGCACGTTCTGAATAATTGCCTATTGTACCTGTTCAAGCAACAACTATAGTGCTCAAATGCACTAAAGGAAACGATGCATGAACGACACGGATTTTAAAGCAGGGATACGCAGATTCGCATGCGATAGCATCTCTGCTGCACCGTTTCGAGGTTCTTGGCATGCGAAACCCCCGACCCAAGAAACGAACAAGCGTGTCCTCTGACGCCGAACGTCACAGGGCGCGCTTAAGCGCATCCGTCGCGAGCAAGGCCTTGCACCCGCCCATATCGGGCACATCATCACTTCACGTCGTTCAAATCCTTTCCGGTGTGCTCGTGCGACGCGATCATGGCAACCAACGCGATAAGCCCGATCGCTATCATGTAGTACGCCGGTGCGATCGCATCTCCCGTAGCGTTGATCAGCCAGAACGATATGTACGATGCCGACCCGCCGAACAGGGCGTTCGCCAGATTGAAGCTGAACGCGAACCCCGAGTAGCGCACTGCGGTAGGAAACGTCTCGGTCAGATAGCTTGACAACGTGCCGTCATTGACGGTCAAGATCATACACATGACCAGCTCCGTCACCAGCACAACCCTGAACTGGCACGTTCCGAGCAGATGGAACGCAGGCACCGTGAACGCGACGAATCCCACGCATGCGATGATGAGCATGCGCCTGCGTCCCACGCGATCGGATACGCGACCCGATACGAAGATGAGACCTATATAGGCCACGAGCACGATGGTGGTGGTGATGGTCGATGCCATGGCCGGATCGAACGAAAGCGTCACCTCGAGGTAGTTCGGTATATACGTCAGCACCATGTAGAAGCCGACCGCATTGAGCATGCATGCGCCGAAGCAGATGAGCACCTTGCGGGGATACCGACTCAGTAGCGTGCGAATAGGATGCTGGATGCTCTCGTCTCCTTGCTGGCTGATCTGGCGCTGCATGGCCTCGTACACGGGAGAATCCTCCAAATGCGTACGGATCAAGTTCAGCGCAACGCGCCGCGATGAGGCAACTCGATCGCGTGTCCCCATGCGCCATGAGCTCGCGAGGCGTTGCGCTGCTTCTTTTCTCTCTGCTCGTTTTAGCTTGCTGCCCGTCGCACGTACGCACGCGCGACGTCGATGCAGAAAGAACAAGAGGGCTCAGCTTTCGTTGAAGAAAACCGAGCCCCCTCTCATGAGTTTCAGGATGGTTCATGCACCATCCACTGCTGCGCTAGGTTGGAACGACTAGTCGTTCCACATCTCGGGACGAACAAGCGTGGGATCCTTGACCCTGTTGGGGAAGTAATCCTCGCAGGTGCCCTCGCGGTAGACATCTGCGGTGGAGCAATGCAGGCCGCCGCCGAAGGGATATGCGTCGCGCAGGTCGCACGGGATGACATTCATGCCCAGCTTGTCCATCTGCTCCTGCTGATAGACCTCGGAAGCCTCGACGATGACGGTCTTGGGATCGAGAACCAGGCAGTTCATGGACAGCCACACGGAGCTGTAGCACAGCGCGGGCGGCTCGGTATGAGCAGGCTGCGCCGCGTCGACGATCTCCCAATCGTTGGCTTCGAAGATAGCACGCTGCTCCTTGGGCAGCGGGCGAACCGGATTATTGATGATCAGGCCCGGACGCAGCGGCACGAAGGTGGCGTCGATGTGGATCGGATAGGGGTCGCCGGGGAAGTTCACGGCATGGACGCGGAACTCGGGATAATAGCGCTGGAACCATTCCATGGCGGTGCGGTTGGTAGTCAGGCCATGCTGGATGAAGAGGTCCTTGCCCATGCGCATAACATCGGCGGCGTCCCACATCGGCTCGACTTCAGTGGTGACGAAGTCTTTGTTGGCCGTACGGACCAGGCGCTCTTCGAGGGTGATCTTCTCGTCATAATAATTGTGCTTGTAGGAGGCGTCGGTCAGGCGAGGACGAGGGGCCTAGGTCCATTTGAACTCGGAATCCTCATCGAAGTACTGCTTCATGAGCGGCCAATACGCCAGATACTCGAAGTAGCGGCAACGGAAGGAGTTGGCGGAGGCCATGATTTCGTTGCCGATGGTGAGCAGGATGTCGCGGGGCGGCATGCAGGTCATCATGGAATCGTTGCGGAAGTCGGGAGTGCCGATGGCCTGGTTCCACTGCAGAGGAGTGGGACGGTCGACGATTACGCCGCGGCTTTCGAGGATCTTGACGAGGTTATCGAGGCATTCATTGCCGCGCTCGACGGTGGCGAGGGGACGAAGGCCCCACATGCCGCGCATCTCAGAATCGACAGGCACCTTCTCGGAGGTTGCAGGTTCCTCGGGAGGAATCATCGAGTTGTCGCAACGGCCGACGATAACGCGCTTCAGCGGATCCCAATCGTTCCAGGAGTTGACGATCTTTGCCATTCGAATCTCCTTCCAGTCTAGGCCCACTGATATGCGCCCATCCTACCAAACAGACACAAACACCAACATGACCTGCACGATGCGTGAAATCCCGCTCGTTCTTCAGGGACGTCCGGCCGAAGGTTCGAAGCCGGATTCCTTGCATCCCGCTTATGCTTCGTAAGCATATGCTTTTTTGTGCATCTACAATATTATTTTTATGATATATTACCTAATAGGAATAAAATCCTATTAATTTACCTGTTCAATTATTATTGATGCATTTAAAACTTTTTTTACATATGCATTATCTTAAAGCATACCTCTTGGAGAATACGTACGCGGTATGAGGATGAAAGCCGCGAAAGGGCTGCTCGCCGACACAGACCTCAGCACCGCGGAAATCGGCGAGATGGTCGGTTACGGGGATGCCGCCAGCTTCGCCAAGGCGTTTAAGCGTCACGCCGGCATGACGCCCGGCGCGTACCGGAATTCATATGCGCAACGATGAGAGAGTCTTCGGTTCGATCAAACCTCGCGCAAAAGAGTCGCCTGTCGCGGTCAAGCTATCAACCTACCTGTTCAAAAACGCATCGAGCGCTTTGAACCCGGCTGCGAATCGTTCTTGGCCGTGGTCGAAATGACCGCCGGGTCCGACGACGAAATCCGCCTCGCAGCCTTGAGAGCGCAGAATTTCAGCGCAGGCCTCCATGTTGTCCTGCACGGTATGCAGAATCGGTTCACGCGCGTGCTTCTCTTTCGAACCGATGGAAAGAAACGCATACCGCCCCGCTGCAGCGAAGTCGAGCGATCGCAGGTGGTTAACCCATCCCTCGTACCAGACCGAACCCGAAAGGCACCCGCAGGCATCGAAACGATCCGAGCGCACGAACGCATAGAGCGCGAACAGGCCTCCAAGGGAATAGCCGCATATCGCACGCTTCGCCGGGGCAAGGCCTTCTGCACGCTCGATAGCGGGAACGGCCTCGTCAAGCAGCTCTTCAAGCGTAACGGCCGCCTCCCCTTTGAAATCAGCATCCCCATGATAGAGCCCCGGCGCAGCCCACGGCGTCAAGCTGTCGTCCCATTCGTTGACGGGAACCTTGACGATGGTCGACACGCAGTCTCGAGCCGCCGCACCCACCTCGAACGGATGATACGGAAGATCGATCACGTAGATGATCGGAGCTTGAAGCCCTCCCGTCCCGGAAAACACCGTGCGATCGCACGGATTCACGTATTTCATCAGATCGGCTCCATCCTTTCACCATGCATGACGCTGATATCGTTCTCAAGCCCATCGGGGTGCGCAGGCCGCTCCGTAGGTATCCTATGATACCGAAAGGCACTTCGACGACACAGGCCGATCGTCACAGACCGAAAGAGAGCGTCGCATGATCGAAGAAACCATCTACCAGGCATTTGCACAACAGGTGCGCGCCACGCCCGATGCAATTGCCACGAAAGACGAACGCCGCAGCATGACGTATGCGGAGCTCGACGCGTTCGCCGGTTCGATCGCTTCGCAGCTTCCCGATAACTCCCGCTTCGTAGGCATCGTCATGGATCACGGCATCGAGATGATCGCCTCTATGCTCGCCGTGCTCAAGCGCGGAGCCGCCTATGTGCCGGCAGAACCCTCGTTTCCCATCGACCGCATCAGATTCATGCTCACCGAGGCGGATGTCGATGCGGTCATCACCCAGCGCGTCTACGACGACCTCTTCCAGAGCGCACGTCGCATCTTCGTGGAGAATGGCTGCGAACCGGCAAGCGCCTCTGACGCGGCGTGCGTCGCGCGTCCCGACGACCTCGCCTACGTGCTCTACACCTCGGGCACGACCGGCACGCCCAAAGGCGTCTCCGTGGAAAACCGCAACGTCGTAAGCTATATCGACGCATTCGAACGCGAATTCGGCATCGGCGCCGGCGACGTCATGCTCCAGCATTCCGTCTGCTCGTTCGACATCTTCGTCGAAGAGGTGTTCTCCGCCCTGCTCAGCGGTGCGATGCTCGCGATCGCGCCCGAACGGGCGAAGGCTTCAACCGAAGCGCTCATAGACTACATCGAGAAGGAAGGCGTCACGATCGTCGACGGCTTCCCCTATCTCGTCTCCGACATCAATCATTCAGGCCGCATTCCGTCACGTGTCCGCCTCTACGTAAGCGGCGGCGACGTGCTGCGCGCCTCGTACTGCGACAAGCTCCTGGACCATGCGCTCGTCTACAACACGTACGGCCCCTCCGAAACGACGTGCTGCGCCGCCTACTATCGCGTGAACGACGGCAGCCCGCTTCCCGATGGAACGTATCCGATCGGAACGCCGGTCGCCTGCGACGACATCGCGATCCTCGATAAGGATCTCAAGCCCGTCCCCGCAGGCCAGGTGGGCGAGATCTGCATCTCGGGCGCAGGCGTTTCGCGCGGCTACCTGGGCAATCATCCCGAGCAGGCGAATTTCGTCGACGTGAACGGTACGCACATGTATCGGAGCGGCGATCTGGGCTATGTTCTGCCCGATGGAGATATCGCCTTTCTGCACCGCAAAGACTCCCAGGTGATGATCGACGGACGCCGCATCGAATGCTCCGAGGTCGAAAACGTGCTCGTCGCCGATCCCGAAATCGTCCATGCGGTGGTCTGCGACAGCCGCGATGAGTCGGACCTTTCCTATATGACGGCCTATATCGTCCCGGCCACGCAGGACATGCGACTCTCGGAGCTCAAGCGACGTCTTGCGCGCAAGCTCGCGTCGTTCATGATTCCGGAGTTCTTCGTCCGTATGGCGGAGATTCCGTTGAACGCGAACGGGAAGCCCGACAAAGAAGCGCTTCCCGTCGTCCTGAAAGCGTAAGGGATGCACGTCGGAAAGCCGATCAGCCAAATGGGCACCGCATGCCGAACGGCTCGATCGGAACGGTTGAAACGCGTGCGCTGCAGGAATAGGAGAACGATCGCATGATTTCAATAGAAGAAGCAGGAATCGACAGGATCGACGAGCTGGCGGCGTGGCGCATAGAAACGCTGCGCGAGGTGTTCTCGCTGCCCGCCGACGCTGACATGACGCAGCTGGAAGCTGAAAACCGCGCCTATTACGAGCGGGAAATCCCCAGGAGCGGCCATGTAGCCTGCTTCGCACGTCTTGACGGCGCGATCGTCGGATGCGCGGGCATGTGCCTGCAGACCGAGCTGCCTTCGCCCGATAATCCGAGCGGAAGATGCGCGTTCCTGATGAACGTCTACACGCGTCCTGAATCCCAACATCGAGGCGCTGGGCGGGCCATGATCGAATGGCTCGTTGACCAGGCGATCGATCGTGGCGTCGATAAGATCTACCTGGAGACGTCCGCGGCAGGACGAAGACTGTACGAAAGCGTCGGCTTCACCGACCTTCCCGACTTCATGATCCACCGGAAGAAGCCAGAGAAGACGAACCGATAGATCGGCCGGCGGCGGCGCGATCCGAACGAACGCCACGCCGCAGTTTCCCGCATACGGAAAGGTGACGGAAACGATCAGCGGATTCGGGCGCACTCAACGTACAGAAGCGCGATCCTCGCTTTGAGCTCTTGCCTATGGACGACGCGCCACCCCTGGTCGGACAGGAACGCAACGTACTCATCGGGCGTCCATTGATGATCGAAGCCGATGCCGGCACGCTTCAGCACCCAAGACCAAATCCGGCTGACGACCGTATCGTCATGGCTGACGAAATTAGGGGCGATGAGCAGGCCGCCATCGCGCAGAACGCGTCGGGCTTCCGAAAGGGCGCGTTCCGGATTCGGCATGACGTGAAGCGCGTTCGCTATGATGACGACGTCGAAGGAAGCATCCTCGTACGGAAGATCGGTCGCATCGGCGACTTCGAACGTAAGATTGCCAGGAACTTCTCCCTTCTTCGCTTCCCGAATCATCCCTTCCGAATAATCCGTGGCGACCATGCGCTTGGTCGAGGAAACGACATGCTTCGCAAGAAGGCCCGGACCTGTCGCGAGTTCGAGCACTTCTTTGCCCTGCACGACCTCGGAAATACGGGCGTACATGGATTCGTAGGTCGACTCGTCCGAACGCATCGCCCTCTCGTAGATAGGCGCATACCTGTCCCACGTGCTCTTCTTCAAGCTGCCCACCTCGCGCGCAGTCGATTAGAAAACGAAATCTCTAAGTTAGCTCCATAATACTTCATGGAAAGAGAGCGGAGCGAAAACGAGACGCCTACTTCTTCCTCGACCTTTGCAGTTCTTGCATAGGAGGAATGCAGCGAAGGCAGGAGTATCGACGATTACCACGTAGAACTAAATAAGGCCTTCCGCCCTTTCGTCATAGATGCTGCCAAGTTCTGAATCAAGGTACTCTTCCTTGAGCTTTGCAATGAATTTCACATCGGTAAAGAGCCGATACGCCAGAACTGCCGCTCCTCCAAGATCGATGCATTTCAGGTTACCGGTAATAGCAGTCTGGATAATGCTGCTCGATGTCGCTATGGCATTTGACATGAGGATGATCTTCTTCGTCCGCGCTTGATACATCTCGATCGCAAACCTAGATTCTTCGCCGTTGAATACCAAGGAGCAGCCATGAAGGGCCGCAACCAGCCAGTTAATCAAAACCGCCATGCCAGCTTGAGTGCCGACTTTCAACACATCACCCGTGCTCACATATTTTGTCAGCCTCTCGACATGCCCCTTATCAAGCATGAGATTCGCTAACGGAATCTGAATTCCGCACGGAGTATACATGTCGGTTCCGATGTGAATAAGCTGCTTGATAAGCGCGGCACCGGCTGCCGTCGGTTCGTCGACAACACGCCGACCTGCGTGGATGAGCATATCAACCGTACTCACGGGACTGCATATGCAAGGATTCTTTCCCATAGCGTCGTAGCCGACGGAATACGTAATGGGAATCTTCATGCCCACGCCAAGGATGCTCTGGTTCTTCACGCAGGTAATGCTATTGGTCATGATGTTCGCCGTACCGAATATAAGACCGAGGACCGGGTCGTGGCCTAGGGTGGCAAACCTATGATTGGCGCCTTTGAATAGCTTGAGGTTTTCTTCTGCATAGCGAGTTGCGTCGTAAGGAACGCCTCTTGAAACAAGAATATGCTGTTTAGAAGCGTAAAGATGCCCTGATTTCATGCTTCCTGCATGGTTGAACCCCTCGAAAAGCCTGCCCTGGATGCCATGGAGAAACTTCTCATTCCTATTCGCATTTCCAGCGCATTCGACTTCGGTCAAGTAGCTAATCACAAGCACGCGTATCAACTGAAGCATCGTCGCTCCGAAAAGGAAAGCGACATCTGCATCCTGCAATTTCGTTCTATCTCGGAACTCACGGTCTATTCGCTCGAGGTTTTCTCTGTATTCGCGAACGGATTTCTCGATTGCTTCATTTATACGATTCTCATCGGCGGAAACGCATGTCATTCGTACTGAGAGATAATCGGCAAACAGGAGGTTTGCACGCTGCTCTTCTTTAGAAATTTCGCCATCCACCTCAACAGCCACCTGAATCTGTTCGGCGATGGATTCAAGAGAGACGATGCTGACTTTATCGAGGTAATCCTTCACATCATCGAAAGCAATCGACTCATCGTCCGCAATAGCCATTATCCGAGCATTGACCTCTTCGGGCAGGCCGCCGTCAAGTTTCAAGAATTTAAGTCCGTCGCAAAGCCAAGCCTGCTCATCGTTTGAGAATTCACCATCGCAACGCAGGAAATAGCAGAGAGTGGCTACATAGGCGTACAGAAAATTATGACGCTTCTCTCCGGCTAAGTACGCGCCTTGCTTGATGCCATCTCGAAAGCCTTTGATTCTCGCCTTTTTCAATCGGGATGAGAACGTGCTTTCTTTTACGGCCTTCAAGCCAGAGTCCGCAACCGACAGAACCTCCGAAGCTGTATCTGCGGATTTCTTCGCAATCGTCATGGCTGTCTCTGAAGCCGTCGAGCCAACCGATTCCGCAACGCACATGGCCATCTTGGCCGCTTTCGAAGAAGCAGCCTTGCTGCTCGCCGTAGATACACTCTTGGCAACAGCTCCTGCAACGCCTCCAATTCTTTTCGAAGCGTTGCGAACTACATCAACGGAAGGCACCCCCCCCCGAGAGGTTTTTCGGATGCTGAATCGATGACAACCTTAGAGGCACTTTTCTCAATCGCGTTATCCGAATCGGAAGCTTTCGTCGACGATTCATCTTTATCAAACTTGCAGCTCATGCACACCTCTTCTAGGACTGCTTGCAATGATGTATATCTATGTTGCATTTTCCCATATGGAGCACGGCATCGCATCGAAATTCTCTTTCCGCTGCATCGATCGTGCGCGGCAGCCTCTTTCGGAATCCATGCTCAAAAGCATGCATCGAATCCTGAGGTCCGGAACGACCGACGATTTGCCGTCGGAGACTACAAGAGAATCCTGAACGAAGTTGCCGATAGGGAAACGGCAATACCTGAAAACGCTCCTCGCGAAATAGCTCGACTTCTTGATTCCTACGACCCGAAGGCCTCGCATACGCTTGAGCGGATCACGGATTTCCACGTGCAGCTCGAACGCATCCATTCCTTCCAGAACGGCAACGAACACGTCGGAAGGCTCGTCATGCTGAAGGAAAACCTGAGCAGCGATATCGTCCCCTTCGTCATATCCGATGAGATGAAACCGTTCCAGTATCGTGGTCTTTCGGAACGGGATACCGAACAAGGCTTTCACATCGATGCATGCCGGCATACCTGAAACCGCTTCAAGCAATGGATGGAATACTTCCGCATCCCCTACGACGAATAGGGACGCGCTGCACTGCTCGCGCGTCCCATCGTGCGAAATATCCGTCGGCCTACATGAGTCGAATACCCTCGCCTTGCGTCATGCACGAGGCGAAACGAAACTCATGCCGCTGCCGGCACCTCCGGCGCCGCCGATTCCGTCAGCTCCTTTGGATCTGTCGGCTCCACGGGCTCCTTCGGCTTCTTTACTATCTTTTTCCCATTTTCATCGACGTAATTTCCGTCAGGAGTCTGGCAATCCGTAAGCATGGCCCCCGAAGAACCCAGATAGTAATTCCCGACCCACGTGTCCGAATACATGGCGCCGCTCTTAGCAAAGCAGTACCAGTGCTTTCCGATGGACTGCCAGCCCGTGTGCATAGCGCCTGATCCGCTCATGTGATACCATTCGCCGCCGCTACGGAGCCAACCGGTTTCCATACAGCCGTCGCTATCGAAGTGATACCAGGTGCCACGTATCTTCTCCCAACCGACCGTCATCTCGCCGGAGGTCGAGAGGTAATACCATTCGCCACCGCTACGAAGCCAACCCGTATCCATGGCACCAGACCCCTCGAAGTGGTACCAGAATCCGCCGATTTTCTGCCAGCCAGTCCTCACGGCGCCTGAATCCGAGAGGTAATACCATTCGCCGCCGCTGCGGAACCACCCCGTATCCATCCAGCCATCCTCATCGAAGTGATACCAAGATCCGCCGATCTTTTCCCAGCAATCCCATGGATAGCTTCCATCGGAATACTGATACCACCAGGATCCGCCTGATGACTGCCAGCCTGACGAATGCGAGTGCGACGAGCCGCCCCCGTGCCGCTTCGCGCATATCTCGCACAGATGCCTGTTTCCTACTTTTCCATATACCGTTTCTTTGATGGATGATGCTTTGTTCAGACCGGTGCAATCCTTATACAGATGGTAGACCTTCCCATGCGGAGTCACGTACACCGTGTCATCATCGTCTATCGCCATCGCATTCGCAGGCACGGCAGCGCATACGATAAGCGCAGCCATTGCCAGAGCGCAGAGCGCAAGAACCCTCTTCAATGTTCCGGTCATGAAACGCCTCCCTTTCAACACCCTGAGCGAAGACCTCGAATATCCAGGCTTCCTTCGCCCTCCCCGCCTGCCTGTTCCCTCGAAGCGAGACCGACTTCCTTGCACGACGCGATTTCACATTCCCATCAGGCATCGCGCTTCAATGCAGCCATCTTATCGAACTATGCGCAGCATCTGCTGCGCTCGTTTATAAGCGGCCGTGCGGAGGGAACAGGATACACGCTGAACGGCAATGTAACTCTCACCGAAAAAACGCTGGCCTCGAAATTCGAAGCCAGCGTCTTACAATGAGGAGCCCGTTTCAGGCGAGGCCTATTTCCATGTCGGCATCAAGTCGATTCCCCGTTCGTCGCAATACCGTTTGCACCCTTCAGCAAGTTTCGGAAACTCAATCTCGAGCACATCCCAAACAATACCCATGTCAACTGCTCCATAGGCGTGCGCAAGACGGTTGCGCAAACCGCTCATCTCGCGCAACTCGAATCCGTAGCCCCCCGAATAGCTCAGGCAATCCTCCACCTTCCTCTGTAACGCGCAATACCCTATTGGCAAAGCCTTCTGCGATAAGTTCATCCGTAGTAGTTCGAGGCGACACGAATTGATCCTTCGTTATATTCAGCTCTTCAAGCTGAACTAACGTTTGCGTAACCACATCGTACATTTCCTGAACACGAAGAAGGTCGTTTTTCCTAGCGCTCATAAATCGTTATACCCTCCATGTCGATGGCGCGCGCCAAGTTCTCATTCTTTATGTCATCTGCTGTTATGGCATCTACTTCACGTCCTGTTGCCTGCCCGACAGCCTTCTGAAAACGTACGAGATCGTACAGACTGAATGGATGCGAGCGATCGAGAATCAAGCGAAGGTCTATATCGCTTTCAGAACCTGCTTCACCTCGGGCAAACGATCCAAACAGAATTATTCTCTGGATAGCTGGGAACTTTCGTGCCTCGAGAGAAACCGTATGCGCAATCGAATCGACATCCGTGGAATGGCTCGCGTCTACCTTATGCAATATTTCGCCAAGCAGTCGTTCCACCTCGTCAAAGCGTTTCCCATATGCATCAGACTGCTCATTGGCCATTCCCTGACGCAGGAAATACAGGAATGCGTCCGTTTTCGTAAGACCATTCTTGCGAGCATACTCGCTCACTACCTCAACTTCATGACGAGGAAGCCTCATTGCGACCGGTAGCTTATGTTCCGCTATAGCTTCCATATACACGCCTTTACGTATTGCATCTGCAATACGAATTGTAACATGCCATGCAGCATCTAGATAGGTTGTTAGACGAATAGACGAAGCGACGAATGCCCCAAGCGACAGCCGGCCGCATCGGCAGCCTGACTGAAGCTTCGTTGAGAAACGAACCTTTCCCATGCAACTCAGATATCCCCGCACGCATCTCGGTGCGGGTCGCGCATACGTTCATGCAACTCGGAATCCTGCGCTCATTCCCGATACCGTACCTTGGTATATTCATGCTCGCAAGGACGTCCGAGCACTGCACATGCATCGAAGCGAAGGATCAGATGATGAACATCACGCTGAAAGAAGAGCCTGGACGGCGCGAAATCGAGGTGACCATCGTCTCCTCTCCTGGCGATCCGCGCGCCTCGCGGCTCGTCGAGGCCTTGCGCGCCGCTACGGGACGTCTCGTGGGCTATGCCCCGAATGGCGATATCTCGCAGAAGATCATCCCGCTCGACCAGGTTCTCTATGTGGAAACGACCGAGCGGCGCGCATTCATCAGGACCATGGATGGAACGACTCTCGAATCCCCGCTGCGTCTCTACGAGCTCGAACAGGCGCTCGAAGGCACCGAGTTTATGCGCATCTCGCGCCAGGTCCTCGTCAACTTCGACAAGGTGGTCTCGATCGTTCCCGAACCGAATAGCCGTCTCGTCCTCGAGCTCGACGGAGGATCTCGCGTCGTCGCGACGCGAAGCTACGCCCCTGATATTCGCCGCAAGCTCGGTGCGCTCGCCTAGAAAGGACCTTGCCATGAAGCCGTACGATACCTCGAAACATACCGATCCTGAAGACCTGCAGGTCTTCGACACATCCACCCCTTTGACCACGAAGAGCCTGATCGCACAGGGATTCTTCTCCGGAAGCGGCATTGCCGTCATCATGCTCGTCCTCCTCATAGCCATCGGTTGCGCGTTCGATGGAATAAACCAGGGCGAAATCATGTGCCTGACCATCATCGCCGCCGGCGTTGCAGGCGGCCTGCTCCAGCAGCTCTGGTTCAACTTCCGTCTGAACAGCCGCATGGGCTATCCGACACGCCTCGCAGGCTTCGGAGTCACCTATTTCGCGGTGCTGGCCGGCTGCGCGTACGTCGGAACGTGGCTTCCGACGGACAACCCCTGGGCGTGGGCCAGCTTCGCCGTGACATTCTTGGTGATTCTGGCAATCGTCACGGCAGTCATCACGCACTTCATCAAACGCAACGGCGCCACCTATAACCAGCTGCTCGCCGAATACCGCAAGAAGCAGGAAGCCGAACGCCATGAGTGACGCACGTAGCGCGACCTCGTAACATTCCTTCGATTCGCTTTATAAACGGCGATGCGTCAAAGAGGCGCATCGCCGTTTTCCCCGTCGTCAGATCACACGCCCGAAAGCACGCAGAAAAGCCCGTTGGAACTCCTCGCGTGCACCGTGCGCTTCCCCGTGGCGAATGGCGTAAATCGATGCGTTAGTATGACGACGTCATCAAACGAACGGATAAAGGAGCGCTCATGACGGAGACCATCGCCATCCCCTACGACAACGGAAACATCGACCAGCATTTCGGCCATGCAGCCCAGTACAAGATCTACGATGTCGAAAACGGTGCGATCGCGGCTTCGCGCGTCATCGAAGACGAAGGCGAAGGACATGCGCGCAAGATCGCAACGATGCTCGGCCTTGGGGTGACGACCGTCATCTGCGGCGGCATCGGCATGCCCGCCATCGAGGGCATGCAGAAGAAGGACATCGAAATCTATACGTCCATTTCGGGCGATGCCGACGAAGCCGTCAAGAAATACCTCGCGGGAGACCTCCCTCATATCATCAAAGGCCACACCCACGGAGCCGGCGGCTGCCATCACGAGCACTAGGTCGAGAATTCCGAGGATGCGATCATGAAGCCGTCGGAGCTATTCGCATACGTGAAAGAAGCCTACGGAACCGAGCCCGAACGCATGTGGACGAAATGGCCGAACTACGCCGTGCTGCGAAACGATGCGAATCGCAGGTGGTACGGCGTAGTCATGGATGTGCCGCCCGACCGCCTAGGCCTTGAAGGCACCGAGCCCGTCTTCATCCTGAACGTGAAGGTCGATCCCGACGATGCGCTCGTGCTCCGCATGTCCTCGGATATCATGCCCGCGTACCACATGAACAAGAAGAACTGGGTATCCGTCCGCCTCGACGGCGAGCTTCCCGATGCCATGATCGAAGACCTCGTCGATATGAGCAGACGCCTTACGTCGTAAGAATGAACGCGGCCCCGAGCATCCATCGCTCGGGGCCGCGCCTTCTCTACGACCAGCCTCCTCAGAGGAAGCCGCCGAAAAGCGGCATGCCGCCGCCTTCGGTTCACGGACGCGGGCCGCCGCAATTGCCGCAGAAGCCGCCCGTGTTCTGGGTACCGCACGTCGGGCACGACCAGGTGCTGGGCGTCTCGGGCTTCTGAGCGCCGCAGTTGCTGCAGAACTTGCCGGTATTCTGCGTTCCGCAACCGCAGGTCCAGCCGTTTGCCGCTGCAGGTTCGGGCTTGGGCTTTCCGCAGTTGCTGCAGAACTTGCCGGTGTTCTGCGTTCCGCAATCGCAGGCCCAACCCCCTGCCGCCGTCGCTGCGCCTGCAACCGCGCCGAATCCGCCGCCAGGCGCTTGGGCGTACTGGCTCTGAGGAACGTTCGGCTGCCCGCCACCTTGGCCGTAGAGGCCCTGGGGGTTCATGCCGCCGATAGCGTTCGCCATGCCCATGCCCATGAAGCCCATCATGGCGCCGTTCTCATTGGAAGCCGCCATGCGCATGGCATCGCTCTGCGCCGCCGCGATGTTCGCGGCCGCCATCATCGGATCGCGCATGACCGCGGCCTTCTGCAGCTCCTTGATCATGGCCTCGTCTTCGGGCGATGCTGCGATCGTGTTCACGCCGAACGAAGCGACTTCGATGCCGCGCAGGTCGGACCACTTCTCGGACAGAACCTCGTTCAAAGCCGCAGAAAGCTCTTCCGTATGGGCCGGGACCGCGCTGTAACGGACGCCCATGGCGGAGATGCGTGCGAACGCCGGCTGCAAAGCCGTCAAAAGCTCGCTCTTAAGCTGGGAATCGATGTTGTCGCGCGTATAGGGCTCCTCGACATTGCCGCATACGTTCTTGTAGAAAAGCATCGGATCCACGATGCGATACGAATACTCGCCGTTGCAACGCACCGATATATCCACGTCAAGGCCGATATTGGCATCGACCACGCGGAACGGCACGGGAGAGGCGGTGCCGTACTTGTTGCCCACGATCTCCTTCTTATTGAAGAAGTAGACGCGCTGGTCTTTGCCGGTATCGCCGCCGAAGGTGAAGCGCGAGCCGATGCGCTCGAAGGTCTTCAGGAAGCGATCGCCCAGACCGTCCTGCCCGAAGAAGAGCGACGGTTCGGTCGATTTGTCGAAAACGAACTGACCCGCCTCGCCGCAGGCATCCACGATGGCGCCCTGCTCGACGATGATCATGAACTGGCCTTCGTTGACCGCGATGATCGAACCGTCGGAGATGATGTTGCTCTCGCCCTTGGTATTGGAGCTGCGCCCGCGATCGGATATCCGCTTGACGCCTTTCGCCGCCAGCACATCGGGGGGAAGCGAATCGCAATAGAAGAACTCACGCCAGGTATCGGCGAGCACGCCGCCCAACGCCCCAGCGCCTGCCTTCAGAAGTCCCATGTCATTCCTCCTTTTTCATAAGGCTTCCGATAGAAGCCGGTTTCACAGACGCACCGTGCCGTCAGTCAAGATGCCTGCTCGACCGCCTCGTCTCGATGAACGTGTCCTGCGATGCGGAAAGCTCGAGCCCGTCCGCATCTATGTATTCGTGCGCTTCGCTCCGTTCGCGCGCGGTCTTCATCTGCGAGTAGAACACCGCGCAGATGGACGCCGCCCCCACGATAGGAAGTCCTATGTCCACGAGCATGCTCGCAAGCGTGTCGTCGAACTGGAGGAACCCGAAATCAAGCCCTGAAAGAACCATGCAGAGCACGGCGAAGAGCCCGAAGAACCAAAGCACGACCTTTCCCCATGACACGGGCAGATCGCCCACGAGACGTCCGGTCTGGCCGTTCATGGCGAAAAGGTAATCTCCGTCCTGCCAACGCGTATGCAGCATCCAGACCGGGAAGAGCGCCTGGGAGACCGATTCCATGCGCACCTGCGCGTCCAAGGACCCCGACCGCACCTCGTCATAGCCGCGCACGGAAGCGCGCAGCTCGTCTTCGAGCGACTGACGCATGCGTCCATGCACGCGCGATGCGCACGCCTCCGCATCCTCGTCGAAACGTTCAGCCAGGTATCCTGGCATATAGGCGAGCGAGAACGGCACGAGGGATCCGTAGTCGAACGGTTCGATGGCATCCATGTGGCCGTTAGGCATCTTCGCCGACGCATCGGCAGGAACGTGCGTGAAGCCGACTTCTCCGGCGCGGTGGACGGAATAGATGTCGGTCTCGGTGATCTCCTCGTCCCCGGAACGATGCGTGCGAACGTTACGCGCTTCGAAGGTCTCGCTTCCCTCGGCCGTCCCGTCGTACAGCCAGAACGGCACGTAGACCCCCTGGATGTGCTCGATGCGATTGGCGTCGGCGAAGTCTTTCGGAAGGAACCGTTTTCCCTTGTAATGGGCGGTAAGTGCCGCGGTCGCCGCGGCCTTGTCGACTTTGAACGGGATGACCAGGTCGGGACGCGCCGTCTCAACGAACGTGCCTGGCACGACCGCGGTATTGCCGCAGTACGGGCACTCGGAAACCGCCGTCGTCGCGTCGCAGGTCAGACTTGCCCCGCACGACGAGCAGGTGAACGATCGAAGTCCCGCGCGCTCCGATTCGTTCCATGAGGCACGCGAAAGAAACGAGGCGATGGGATCGTCTGCACCGCCGTCGGCGCCCTGCGCATTGACGGCCTCGGCGATGACTTCGTCGGTCAACGCGACGGCTGCGCCCGATCCAGAAGCCATCTGCTCGTATTCGCTCAGAGTCCCCGCCTCGGCACGGCGCGAGGCCTCTTCGGCAGACGCGTCGGCCGATGCCTGCCGCGCGGCGTAGATCGCCTCTATGTCGGACGGAAGATGCGCCGTCCCGCAGAAATCGCATACGAGCCTGCCGGATGCGCCGTCGTAGCGCATCGTGCCCCCGCACGAGGGACACTGGTAATTGACGGATTCAACGGCCATGAAGCTCCCTTCGGCTGGAGAAGGTCGATCGGATGCGCAAGGCGCAATGCGAAGCTCGGCCGTGCGCGATGGAGCCGCATTCATTATAGGCGCTCCGCGCGCGCGACGAGCGATCGTTCTCGGCTCACAATACCGCCGTACGCGCGCCTACGCATCCTAAATCGCGCATGCCGCGCACGATACGACGAAGACCCTGGACACTCGCGAGAGACTCGTCATGGCCAGTGCGCTCACGGACGATATGCTGAAGGGGACGCATCGCATGCGCGCTTTCCATCGCGGCATTCCCGGTCGCAATCGACATCGCCGCAACCGAAGAGAATACCCTGTTCAGATGCCATCACCTATTTTCGGGTAGAGAAAAATACCCGAATGCGCGCGATGCAGGCAGCCGAGTCCATGCCTATCGTCGCATGCGTTGAAGCCGTGCGCCTCAAGGCAAGGCACGGCATGATCGGATGCGCATCGGAATCCAAAGAAGCCCGATGCGCGAGGAGGGAAACATATGAAGACATCCATAAGCCGGCGCGATCTGTTCAAGTTCGGCGGC
>ERZ773051.170-NODE-170-length-53122-cov-17.384966_pt1 | contig 53122 bp, 44 predicted proteins | sample MGYA00580631_ERZ773051 | MGnify/ENA primary metagenome ERZ773051 (study PRJEB29015, sample SAMEA2738137) | human oral metagenome | biome: human oral; feature: human-associated habitat; material: saliva | place: China | collected 2204 ... | reverse complement strand
GCCTACTCCGAGAAGGAAGAACCTCTGTCGAGCTGCGAGGGAGGTGATTCTTCCTGTACGCCCCGCTAGGGCATAAGCGCACAGCTTGGAGGCCGGGGTACTAGCGGACCAGGGCGCATGTAACAACCTGGGGACCAATATGGCGGCGCTCAAACAGGGAAACGTAGCCTACAAATGTAGGTTATGTAGCCGTATTTGATACTGTAGCACAAGAAAGCACAAGGGGCGCGCACCCCACAGTCAAGCGGCTAACAGCAGCCGAGACCAGCAGAGTGCGCCCCTCGCGCCAGCAAGCAGCTACCGTGCGTTACGCGCGGCCCAACCACCGGCCGCTACCGTCAAACAAGTGACGCACACCATCGACAACGGTCACGCCGCCCTCGGCCATCGCGCCGGAACCGTCAAACCAGTACCAGGAGCCGCCAATATACCGCCAGCCGGTCACCATGCGGCCCTTCGCGTCCAGGTAGTACCAGCGCAACGGCGCATCCTCACCGTCTCCGTTAGCGACATGCACCCACCCGGTCACCATCTTCGCGGTCGCAGGGTCCATGTAGAACCATCCGGTCCCGTCGTTCACCCATTCGATCTGAGCGGCACCCATAGCGTCCATGTAGTACCAGGAGCCGCCCACCTTGTGTCATCCGCCAGTCAGCATAGAGCCGTCAGCCTGCATGTAGTACCAGTGGGCGTTGTAGGCGAACCAGCGCGGACCAGTCGCCAAGCGGCCATCGTAGCCCACCCAGTACACGCCTTTGCCGTCGCCGATCAGTTCCCACACGCTGTTGTGGTCGGCACCGTTAAACCAGTACCAGGAGCCGCCACGGCTCCACCAGCCCGTCCGAGAGGTGAGCTTACCGCCCTTGAAAAACCATGCGGCAGGAGCGCCCTCCACGGGCGGGTTCTCATAGAACAACGTATGCTCCACATTGTTGTAATCGCCAGACAGGCTGACCGTTCCGCCCGCGAACACGCCCGCAAGCTCAGCACGCCCCGCTGCGCGCGTCACGTCCGCGTGGAACAGCATGTGTCGACCACCTGCCGCACCCCACGACTGCCACACCGCCATACTGTCGGCGTCGCCCTGCTGGAACACGAGACCCAGCGCAGTCTCGTCCGTGAAGCCGTGAGCGCCGCCGTCAGCGCGGCCACGGTTAGGGGCGGTCACCCAATCGGCGGTCCCCACACGCGCCAGTAGGTTATCATTGCTGACACTGATGCCGTCCGTGGCTTGAACGTCGCCGGACAGGAGGACACTACCGCCATGAGCGGAAGCCTTCACCATGTATCCGACGCCACCCGTAGACGACGCGGCACCACTCTTGTATCGCGCGCCGGGGAGCGCGTGGTAGAGGCGGAACGTCATGTCGCCCACCGTGAACAGCGTGTCATCGTGCGAAATGGTGGTGCGCGCACCGTAAGCGCGGTTCGCCTCCTGCATTGCGCTGGTGAGGCGCGTATACGCGTCGCCAGCACCAGCGGTGGGCGAGGTGGTAATGCTGTCAGTGTAGGTGGTCGCGTACACGTTCTTTGGCTTAAAGTCACGGATAATTGCGGGCGCGTCCTCGATCACGTCAGGGTTCGCGTTCGGCGCAACATACGCGTCCAACACCTTAACGCCACGGTTTTTGAGGTACTGGTATGCCGCGTGGTCGCCGCCAACCAGCACCCACCTGCCGTTCGTCTCAAACACGGTGCTGGTGCCCGTGGTCAGCATGTGAACCAGCTCATCGCTGCCGTTTCCTGCGGGTGTCGCGTTCGCGGTCCCAGTCATGGGCGCGGCAAGCGCCAGGGCGGCGACCGTGGCCGCCGCGAGCCTGGCCGCCGTGCGCTTCATTGCTGCGGTTATTGTCATGTTCTTCTTTCTCCACGTGTTCTGTTCGCGTTGACTGTGCCATCCGCCCCGATTGCCGTTTCCCGCTGGCGGGGCGGCGACTGTTCTACTGTACCTGTCAAATGCCCCGGACGCAACCTGTCAAACAGTGAAAAGTGGAAGATGCGAGAAAAGATAGAGGCGGGCGCCTGCGTGCAACTGTCACGACAAGCACCCGCCCCTCTTCTTTGTTCTCGCCGTTTAGTTGACGAGCTTACCGTTCGCGCCGAGGTTCCACCACTTTCCGCCGTCAAACACGGTACCCGTGCGCATCATGCCGTTACCGTAGAACAGGTACCAGGAGCCGTCAATCATCGCCCAGCCGCCGCCCTGCATGACGCCACTCGGCTTCAAGTAGTACCAGCCGGTCCCATCGTTCACCCACCCGGTTTTCATGGCCGTGGTCGCCGGGTCCATGTAGTACCAGGAGCCGCCGATAGCGTTCCACCCGGTGACAGCGCGGCCATTGCCGTCCATGTAGTGCCAGTTACCCCACAGGCTATGCCAGCCCGCGCCGATCATCGCACCGCTGCCGGGTGTCATCCAGTACCATCCGGTGCCGTCATTCACCCACGCTTCACGCATTTTAGCGGACGAGGGGTCCATGTAGTACCACTTGCCGCCAACGTACAGCCACCCCGTGTAGGCGCGGCCAGACGCGGACAGATAGTACCAGGAGCCGTCGATCTTCGTCCACCCGCCGCTCAGCATCTTGCCGTCAGAGCCGACACGGTACCAGGAGCCGCCGTCGTTCACCCACGCGTTAGTCGCCATGAACGAATCAGCGCCCATCCAATACCAGGAGCCGCCACTATTCACCCACTCATTCTGAGCAGCTGTCGCACTGTTGTTGAAATAATGCCAGCCGCCGTAGTGGCCTTCCCACCAGCCGGTGCGCGCCCACGGCCCACCATTGTAGAACCACCACGTGCGCTTCGCCGTTTTGTCGAACACGTGCCCCATGCCGACCAGGTAGTTGGGCCGCGTAATCCCACCAGGCGTGAACGTGCCAACCAGCGCGTCATACCCGGCTTTCTTCATGCTGTACGCCTCGAACCACTCGTACTCGCCGCGCGTCACGCCAGCCACAGCGCCGTCATGGGACTGGAACTCATAACCCGTCTGCATGACCAGCTTCGGAGACAGCCTTTCCACGAACCCGTTGTTACTAGACGACGGGAGGCCGTGGTGCGGCGATTTCAACCAATCCACCTTACCAACAATCGGGGCAACATAGTCCTCCTGGCCGTTCGTTGTCTCCAAATCTGCGGACAAGTAGGCGCTCCTGCCGTGCGCCGTCACCTTCGCCGTGTACGCGATAAGGTTAGCGTCGTACACGCCTGTTCGCTTGTAGTTCTCGTTCGGGTCCGTAGGGATGATCTGGATGCGCATGTCACCCATCTGGATAGTGTCATTGTATCCGGGGGTGACGTGCTGGTCGAGAGTGCCACCGTATGCTGCCCACGCCCAGTTCGCGGCCCGAATCATGTCATCGTAGACTTTCTGGTTATCCCACAGGCGCGACTTGTCCGTAATATAACTGTCGGAATATTGTGGCGTGTAAATGCGCTTCGGACGGTACTTGTAAATGATCGTGTCAGCGTTACCGATATGGTCAGAGTGCGAGTGCGTACCAATGTAAAAGTCCAGATTGGAACTATTCACACCGAGCTTCTGCAAATACGCGTCCACGTTGCGCGTGTACCCCCACGTGGCGATACCGTCACGCCACGGGTAACGCGGGTCCGACCCGTCCGCGTAATCGTCGTCCTCAGCACTGTCAACGATACCGAAATGGCCGTTAGACTCCAACACGATAGCGTCAGTGTCAGGCAACGCCATAATGTGAACTTTGTCGTTACCGACCGTCCCGTCCGCCTGCCCGAACGTCACATACGCGCCACTGTTTTGCCCCGTGGACGGGTTACCGCCCGCTGTTTCGGCGTGGGCCGCGCCCACCGTGAGCGGTGCCGCGAGCGCGAACGTGAGCGCCGCTACAGCGGAAACGCTCGCACCACCCACCGTTTTCTTCAACATGTTAACTATTGCCATGCGTTAACCAACTTCTCCTACAACTCGCGCCGCCAACCAAAAACTCGAACAGTGAGCGCGGCAGCGCGAGCACACGTAAACACTCACTCTCTTCTCTTTCCGAGCACACCACACAGAGCGCCCAGCCACCACCACAATAACACTGCCTCAACAACAAGAAAACCATGCAATAGCAACGAAAAATCGGGGCGCACACAACAGTGTCACGCCCCGACCATCACGCGCTAGAACGACCGCACCTCACCCTTCGCCGCACGCCACGCTAGGTTGAACACCGTCAACTGTGGCAGCGCATCCGGCGAATGGTTAATCTTGCATTTCCGCTTCCACTCGACACGCCCATCGGGATGCACCCAGACAAGGCCGGAACGCTGGTCAGCGCCAACAGGCGGACGATCAATAAGGCCAGCCGGAACCGCGTACACAAAACGGTGCGCAACCATCATCCAGGGTCTGATTTTCGCCCACGTCTCACGCTTCGCGTCCGCCACATCCACCTTCACCTCAATGGCGGTGCGCATACCGTCTGGGGAGAACATGAGCGCGTCAATACGTCGTTTCAGCGGCCCATGTCTCTCGCCCTTCTCTAGCTCACGGTACAGTTCACGCGTGTCCGTAATCGTCAACTCGCGTACCAGCGCCGACTCTTTCCACGCTTTCTCTAGCGCGTCCAGCACGTCGCCCGCGCTCATTTGCGTAACGCTGCTCATGACAGCTCCGACGGGTGAACTTCCGACCACCGCCGATCCAGCTCAGACTGCGCCGCACTACCCATGTCCCTCGCGAGGGCAATCACAGGCTTCTCGTCACACCCTTCGGGGAATCGTAGGCACGACCAATGTGCGCGACTACTGTCGCCAAGATGAGCAATGCCAGCGTCCACGACCGCGCCGCACGCGACGAGAGCCGCCACCTGTTCTTCCACGAGCATCGCGGTAGGCTGCGTCTTAATTGCGTTTGATCGGACAGACAGGACTGGTGCAGCCTGGTTGTGAGACAACGGGTAGAACGCTCCCACTACGTCTGCGTTAACTCCCGACAGTTCCAGCGCACGCAACACAACAAGCGACGGTGTGCTCCACTTCGAGAGCGGAACCATGCGGCTTGCGCGGGCGACGAGACGCATAGCCGACTTCAACACTGCGCTTTCACGCTTGTTATCATTCACATTACTGTTCATAGCAGCACTATACCACAGGTAGGAGCGCGAACAACATCGCCACTCCGCAAGAAAGTCACGACCGCCCCTCGCTTGCGCCGTTTCTATGCAGGTTTTCGGCGCGAAAAACGAAGCTATTAGACAAGCGAGAAAACGGGACAATAGGGGGCGCTCACGAGCATATTACACCATCAGGGTCGCGCCCGCCAGCCACCGACAACGGGAGACAAAAAGCATGAGAGCAACGAAAACATCAAGTTACCATATTGCGCAAACCGGCAAAAACAAAGGGATGCCAGCCATGTGTAGGGCCGCGCCCGGCAAATGCCCACTCACCACCAGCGACGGACAGCCAGCACCCCACTACCGGACGCGCGAAGATGCCGCCGAGCACGCAGCCGTCAACTTCCCAGCGTTCACAAAAGAACAACCGCAGTGGGCGCTCGAAGAAAACGCCCTGAAACACCCCATCCTAGACGGAGAGACAATCGGCGGGTGGGCGACCACACTACCAGAACAAACCCTCCACGCGTGGCTAGACCAGCAGACCAAAGACGGCGCATCCGCATCCAACCCGACGGCGGACGACATTCTCACCTACGCGCCCGAAGGCTCCTACGCGCACCACTGCGCACTCATCGAGAAAGCAGCACAAGACGGGCTGAACGGTCGCCTCGGATTGGAGAGAGAATACGCTGACAATAGGCACCAGCTTCTCGCCTACCGCGACGGACTCGCACGCGGCGGACACGAGAAAGCAGCGCAAGCGATACCAGCGCCCGGAGAATGGACACGCCCCGCAAAACCCGCCGATGGGGAAGATAACGGGCCGCGCGGCGTTATCGTCGGCGACGGCGGGGACGGAAAGACGATCATCAAGACATCATGGGGTGTCCAGCCGGGAATGATGCTCCCCACCGACCATGAAGCGTACCGTGTGGACACTGACAACGGGGACGGAACCTACACGTGTGCCCCCTACTGGGCAGCGCCACAGCCCACGCACCATCGCCCGGACGGGACGCTCACACAAGCGGGCGAGGCGAGCGTGAAGCGCCGCACGAACGCGCCAACAATGACGCGTCCTGGACACATCACTATCCCAACCGGCCTGGGTGAGAGCGTTCAGGCCGGGCAGCGTATCCGCGTCAAACACGGTAGGACTGGGCGAATCAGCGTCGTAGAAGTCGTGGAAGCCCAAGGTGGAGGGCCGGATGTTACGGACTTGTACGCGGATGCAGCAACGTATAAGGTAAAAACGTTGCGCAATACTCTCACTGGCGGAAAGTGGAAGAGGAGGGGCGGGCAGTACCTCCCTCACCACCCGGACGCGTCCAGCGGCGACATTGTGAAGATCAAGCGGCGTGATGGTGCGGTGTCAACAATTCTTCTTGGCGGCGAGAAAAACCGAGACGGCACGTGGAGCGGCTATACGGATGTGACTCCCTCGTGGAAGAAAGTGACCAGCCTGACCACGTTGCAGGGCGAGTGGAGGGTGAAAGCTCCGGTGCATAGGAGCGGCGATATTGTCACCGTGTTTAATAAGAGCGGGCGAGCGCAGAATGTTATCCTCACAGGGTATGATGAGGAGAGCGGTACGTTTGGGACTGCTCGCCCCACCGTTGAGAGCTACGACTCTCACTTGTGCGACGTTGAAACACGCCCTGCGTAAGCGCAGCGCGCGAGCTTCTTGCGCTCTTGTTTATTATAAGAAAACGGCCCCGCCACCAGAAAACGAGAGGTGGCTGGGCCGTTTCGCGCATCCAACAAGTCACTCGAACTTAGCGAGGTACTTGTTGGACACGACCTTAAAGTTCTCACGGCTGGACATCCAGCGCGGGAGCGTCGTCGTGTCGCCCGGCTCACGCACAAGGTGGTACACGATACCCTCATTCAAGCCGTCACCAATGTAGCCGCGCAGGCCGTTCACCGCTTCGATGAGAGCTTCCGGCGTGTCGAAACGCTGCGGCATCCACTCGTCGCCCAGAACGGGCACGCCCATCGCTTCGAGGAACGCGGGCCACTGGCTGCGCTGTAGCTTCACGCCATTCAGCCAGACAGAGAACACGAGGACACGACGGCCCTTAATGTTCAGGCGGTTACTCTGGATACCCTCACCGACCAGCTCCCCCTGAACAGTGTATCCTGGGTTAGCTTCCAGCCACGCCCACAGGCCATTCCGCTTGGCCGCGACCGCGCGCTCGTTATCTTCCCCAACCTCTAGGTTGCGGCTAAACACGCGCATCTGACCAGCGTCGTTAGCAACCGTCATGGACGTACCATCAACCTTTAGCGTGGGCATCCACTGCATCTGCTGAATCTCATCCCAGTAACGGGTGAGGTTCTGTAGACGCTCCGCGTCCGTCTTGGGAGCGAGGCTATCGTCCCACTTGCCGCGAGGATTGTTGTCCGCCGACTGCTGTTCCTTGGGGGCGGGCGCATACTTGACGATACCCAGCATGTCGGACACGTCCACTCCGTCCGCGAGGTTCAGGCTGTTGATCTCCTCCGTCGTGAACACGTCGCCGATGGGGAGGAGGAAGCCCTGCGAGTACACGCCCCTTATGCGCTTCGTGCGCAGACGGTGGCCGCGCACACGGAACACAGTCTCCGTATCCTCATCCATGAGAACGAAGTCCTGGCACTTAATATCCATGAGCGGCTGGAACGCTGGACGCTCCACGGCAGTCTTTTCGGGGACCACAGCGTCCACCTCTAGGTAGACGAACAGGGCATCGGGGTCGCTTGTCTGCGCCTGCTTAGGGACAATCACCGTCCACCCGCCGACGCGTGCGGCGACAATCCTATCCGCGCCCTCAATCGGCGCGAACCCATCAACCGTAGTGACACGTGCGAGTTTACGCATGTGTGTTCTCCGTTTCTTCCATGTTTTCTGGTATGATTCTGTATCGTACCTATGTTACACGACGCGCGCGTTGCACGCAACCGCAAGACGCGCTCGCGCACGTGTAGCGGACAACGCGCACAATGTGATAGGATGCGAGGCATGAATGACGAAAAAACCACCATTACCGTGTCCGGGTACGGCAAGAAACTGTGCGTGCTCTCCGAGTACGTGATGCGTCAAGCCGTATGCGGATACAGCGTGTATGGTCAGCGCGTGCTGGATGCCGCCACGCGCGCGGCGACCGCCGTGCAACTGGTCGCACAGCGCGCTAACGACAAGTATTGGTGTGATGAGGTGCTGATGAGCGGCCTCACAAACACGCTACGCGGCCAGGTGGCGGATGCTTTCTCTCTGGCGGAAAAGGCGGAGCCTGAGTCGCGTCCGCAAGCCCGTGAAGCGCTTGTGCGCGTTCTCGACAGCGTGGAAGAACAAGCTCTCGCGGTGAACAATACGTTCGTTGAGTCTGTGCTGCATGATTTACAGAAGATCAGCGACGAACTCACGAGCATTAAACGCTACTATAAGGATGCGTCGCGGGAGGCTCGCACGGTGGAGCGCGAACGGTTCCCCGCGCTCGCGGCCATCAAAGAGCGAGCACGAGCTAACGCCAACAGCAACAGCGGTGGCGCGCCTGGCAGCGACGAGGACACCAACAGCGACAACACGGCAGGAGAGGAGTGACTTTCGTGTTCTGGAATCGGAAGAAAAACACGCAGGCGAGCGGACACGCAAACGACGAGGCCGTACAGCGGCCACGCGTCGCACAAACGACCACCATCAGCATGGGGGATGCGCCCGGCGTGTGGATAAAAACCACCAGCAACACGGACGTTAACCCCGTCGTCCTCGTTGCCACGAGCGAACGAGTGGCCCTTGTTGAGAGCGCCGCCACGTTCATGTACGGCCTCAAAAACAGCAATGACAGTGAGATCGTGTCTGCGCTCGCCTGGTCGCCTCGCCCCATCTCCCTCATCGCTGCGGGCGCAGACGGTACCATGCGTGTCGTTCACACGGAAAACGTGGAACACGGTACCGTCCACAACTATGCTGTCACGACAGGTGAGAGCGGAGACGTGAGCGTGACGCTCACTGTCATCAACCTAACTGCCACATTCCCCACAGAGGAGCGCCCCGAGCGCGTGACGGAAACATTGTGGCTGAACATGTGCGCACGCCAGCTCGTGCGCACGGCAGCGGGCGACAACCCCGCCATCATCTGACGCGCACCAACGCTCACACTCTCTCACGGTCGCGTGGCGGGCGCACGAAAACCATGATACAATCGCACCAGCTACAAAATAGACAACACGAGAAAGGACAACACCCGATCATGACCACAACCAAGACCGCCGCAAAGAAGAACACCAGCAGCAAGACCACTGCAACCACGGCGCGCAAGAAGGGAACCACCGGCAAGACCGCTGCGCGCAAGAAGAACACAGCAGAGGTCGTGGAAGCCGAGATCGTAGACGAGCACACCTATATGAGCGACGTTGCGCGTCAGCTCGCAGGCAACTACGACGTGGAAGCGCGCGAAAAAGAACTCGCGCCAATGATTCACGCGAAGATCAGCGGCACCCTCGCCAGTCGCGACCAGACACAGTTTGCGAAGATGGCAGCAGACGTTGCGGCCATCGGACAAGAGCACGTCGATGCAGCGGTCAGCGGCAAGACCGACCTCCTGACGCGCACATCAAGCGTCGTTGCAACTCGCAGCGAAAGCGTCAAGTCCATGCAGCGAGACCTCGCATCTCTCGCCGTTACGGTGAACGACATCGGCAAGGAGAGCTTTGTTGCACGATGGCTGCCGTTCCTGACGACACCAGAAAAGAAGATTCTCGAATACCAGGCGCGGTGCAAGAGCGCAGAGAAGAACCTGCAAGACATCTCCGACTCTCTCAATAAGGGCGCTTACAATGTGGAGCGTGACGCGGATATGCTCGACCAGGAGGCAGCGTACCAGCGCGAACGTATGGGGGACATTGCCGAGGACGTTCACGCCGTGCATATTATCCAGACCGCAGCGGAGGCTCGCGTTGCCGAGCTGCGCGCTTCCGGCGACAAGGGTGACGCGATGCTCGCCGACGCCCTCAAAAGCAGCGTTGTTGATGCAGCTGATGCTCGCAAGAACGAGCTACTGGGGCAGATTGGCACATCAATTTACGCGTGCCACGTGCTCGCTCTCACCGCTCAGATGGCGCGTAAGGAGGCTGGGCAGGCAAGGCAGACGATCAACAACGCCATTCCGACGTTGAAGATTCAGTCGATTGCTACAGTTGCGCTTGGCGAGCAGGAGATGCTTAACAGCGCAATTAGTGCGGTTAACGAGAAGGTGAAGAAGCAGACGGAAGAAATTAACCGCCTGATTGGCAAAAATGTTCAGTCGATGGTGGAGCACGAAAGGGAAAGCATCGCTAGGGTAGAATATATCAAGAGCAACCTTGACACCATTACCGGCATTATCGCCAACGCGCGCGAACAACTGGCATCCATTAACGAGGAACGTAAGGTCAACAACAAGGAGTTGACCGAGTTCGTGGCTCCACTTGTGGATAAGTTGGAAGCTCGCCGTGAGATTGACGGCGGCAGCGTGAACGTCCTGTAACCGAGTGCAGCCCTGGGGTGCGCCCCTGTCCCGCCTCTTTTCGTGGGCGCTTTAACAACGTTGTATGGTGGAAGGTAGATCAGCGGATATGTCTGTCACACTCTTTGGTATTGGCTTGGCCGCTGCGTTTTCGTGCGCGTCTTTTGTCGCGTACTGGTACGGGTGGCGTTTCGCCAAAATGTTGTTCTACAGCGCAACCGTGAATGCGCTCGGGGCGACCATCGTGTACACGCTTGGGCTACCCAGAATGGTGTCAACTATCATAACGGCGGTCTCGTGCGGCGTGTTCTTTTTCCAGTTTATACACGATGACACAAACGCCATGTCGCCATCCCACAAGCGCAAGCTACGGAAGATGAAGAGCACCCGCTTCGCATTTGTGAGGGAGGACGAGTCGGAAGAAATGATACGACGTTACGCGGAAGCCCTCGCCGAGAAAGAAAACAAGGCGAGCGAGACGGGCGACAAGTGGGAGCGCGAACTAGGCGACGCGCTTAGGCGTTGATGCGCCCCACAGTAAGAAACGGCAGGAGCGCGGGCATCAACCGCGACCACGGCTGAGAGAAACCTTGTTGCACACGGCGGTAACAAACAGTAGACAAATAACAACGTCGGAAAGAGATGGCGACAGAAATGGGAAATATGAAAGGCAAGATGGTCTTGTTCATGAATGACGCGCTACGCGATTACGTGTACGGCACACGTGAGTGCTCCAAGCTCATGCGTATCGCACGCATCGCATTGCTGGTTGTGATTGCAACCGTAGTCGGTGACGCGTATGCGCGTTACATGGTGCCGGTGCCCACGCCAGTGGCAAGTAGCGGTACGTTCCTTGACGGCTACATGCACCGTTACTGGTTCGATATGGGCGCACTCATGTTCGTTTTCGCGTTCACCGTGGTACGCTACCTATTCCGCGTCCTTTGCCGCGCGTATGTGCGGCGCTTGGATAGAGGCGAAGCTATCGCCAACGGTAGCGAGGAGATGGAATGTGCGGATGACGGTAACACGAAACCGACCGAGGGCGCTTCCCACGTCGAGGGTGGCGCGGGCGCGAACGGCGACTACGTGAGCGCCGTCGATAACAGTGAGGGCACCATGAGCGAAAGTGAAGGCGGCGACGCGTGAAAGCGAGGAGGTATCGCCTACTGTCCACGCTGGCGCGTAAGCGTGAGGCGCGGAAGGCGCAGAAGCGACTTGTCAGGGCCGCAGCGGGTCTCATACTACATGCAACCCGTAGCCAAGGGCTTTACGCGCAGCAGTCGAACACCAGCGTGAACGTTGACAAGCTGGCGCGACATGTTACACCTATCGACGCGGCGCTGGGACGCAAACGACGCGGATAAAAAGACAACTACGAGAAAATGTCGGCTGGTGCGCGCGTTTGCGTGCGCCGCCCCCTTTTATGTGGTATCATTGGTTGGTAAATGTTTATTGGCCGCTACCGTGTACCGTTAGTGAACGGGTGGCGGCGATAGGTGGAAGGGGCCGCCTTTTATGACCGCAGGTATGGCTGTTGCGTCGTTTTTCGTGGGCGCAGGCGTAGCGCTCGCCATGAGTGTCCTGTATGACTTTGTGGAGCGCCGATACGTCAACATGACGGCCGCGTACCGTTTTGGCGTGGGGGCTGTCGCGTTGCTCGCATTTATTGTCCCGTCGATTCCCGGCTCCCACTATCTGTCGGAGCATCCGGGCGCAAGTTTCCTCTGTGTCGGCTTGCTGTCGTGGGAGGTCATTGCGGTCGTCGCGTTGATTGTGGCGAGCATCGTTTGTTCTGCTGTGGTGTGTGGCGGTGCACTCGTGGACGAGATTAACGCGCGCGGGAGCGGCAGTAAGGATGGCGAACAGTGAACGCGCTAGTTGGTTCGCCAGTGTTCGTTGCGGCGGCTGGCGGCGACGCTGGCGCAGATGCGCTGTTCAGGGGACTTTCCGAGTTGACGGCGCGCCTAGCTTTCGCCACCCTTTTCTTTCTATTTGTTGTCGCTAACGTGGCACTTGCGTGTTATGTGTGGCGTGGGCGACGGAACATTTGCAGGTGCGAATCGTGCTGCCTCCGCCCCGTTGGACGCCCCATGATCGCGGCAGCTTGCAATATGGCGCTCCCGTTCGTGGGTTACCTTTTCGTTCCCGAGCAGTCTTTCAGCGCTCAGCGGGCCGTTGTCGGCGGTAATCCAGATACTGACAACGCGCCGATGTCAATGCTTTTCGTATTGTCTGTTATGGCCCTAGTCGCTGTTTTCGCATACTGTTCAGTGGCCGCCAAAACCCCTTTAAGCCCATATCGCCGCTACGACGGCGAGTGTCGCCTTGAATCGGCGCGCCAGCAAGATGAGAGTAGCGCCGACGCGATTGCGGACACTATGGCACTGTTGGAAGAACAACCGTTGACTACTGGTATCGCGTGGGAGCGCGAGCTGTCAGCCGCACTCGCGAAGAAATAGGTGAAGAATGACCGGGACACTATGGTTACCGTATTCCACGCAGTCTGGAAGCGTTACGGACGAGAGCGCAAGTGAGATTTTCATTAAAAAGACGCCTGTGCGAAAATTGCGGCTGGTGCGCGCGTTTGTGAGACGCGAGCACCCTCTCGCTTGACGGGATTGTAGGCTTCCGGAGTTTTCATTTGCACTATCGCGCTATCATGTGTTATGGTTTAATGGCTGAATGTGAGACGGGAAAGGGGTGAGCGCGATGTTTGAGGCTGTGAAGGTTCGTCTCGATCCTACGCCGAGGCAGTTGCGCCTCATGGCGAGTCATGCTGGTGCCGCTCGTTTTGCTTACAACGCTGGCCTCGCACACGTGAAAGAGGCGCTAGATAACGACGAGTCTCCTGAGTTGTCACATTATTCTCTGCTCCGTTGGTGGAACGCGAATAAGGATGTGCTCGCCGTCAACCAGACCACAGGTGTCGTGTGGTGGAGCCAGAACAGTAAAGAAGCCTACAATATGGCCCTACATGGCTTAGCTCGTGGTTTCTCGAACTGGTCTAAGTCCCGAAAAGGCCAGCGCAAAGGTAAGAGGGTTGGATTCCCTAAGTTCAAGTCGAAAAACAACGTTGCAAGGTTCGCGTATTCAACCGGGTTCACCGCGCCCAAGGCTGGTGACCCTTATGGGTTGAAGCTGCCCCGCATTGGCCGGGTGCATTGCATGGAGAACGTGTATCGGCGGGTTGACGGGGCGCGTCTTATCCGCATAACCGTGTCGCGTCGCGCTGGCCACTGGTATGCGAGCTTGACCGTGGAGCGCGAGCCTGCTGCGCCCGCCTCAGTTTCGGCACCGAAGGGTGGCGTGGTTGGTGTTGACCTCGGTGTGAAAAACCTTGCCACGCTGTCGGATGGTACTGTTATTCCTAATCCGCGCGCTCTGGGCGCAAGGTTGAAAGCCTTGCGGAAGGCTCAGCAAGCGTTGAGCCGTAAGGTTAAGGGTAGTGTGCGGCGTGAGAAAGCGCGGGAGCGTGTCGCTAGGCTGCACGCCCGCGTGGCGGACGTGCGAGCTGATGCGATTAACAAAGCTACGACCATGATCGCCAGTAACTATAGCGTCGTGTGCATCGAGGACTTGAACGTTGCGGGTATGGTAAAAAACCACTGTCTTGCCCGTAGCCTGTCGGACGCTGCTTTGGGTGAGTTTCGCCGCCAGATCGAATACAAGACGGCTCGTTCGGGTGCCGTGTTGCGTGTGGTTGACCGCTGGTTTCCGTCCAGTAAAACATGCTCAAACTGTGGGGTAGTGAAAGACAAACTATCCCTGAGTGAGCGGGTGTTTCACTGTGACGCGTGCGGTCTGTCTTTGGACCGTGATCTGAACGCGGCTGTTAATATTCAGGTCGCCGGGAGTGCCCCGGAGACGTTAAATGCGCGTGGAGGGGACGTAAGACGGTTAAGTCCATTATTGGGCGACGCTGACCCCGGCGAAGCGCGAACCAAGCAGTCACCTACTGGTGGCGTGAGACTTGGAGCTGACCTTGGTAACGAGGCCATGCAACCTAGTGTAAGCTAGGTTTGTAACGGGAATCAGACGATTAGTTGCGGCGTCGCATGGGAGCGTGAGCTTGCTAGCGCGCTTGGAAGGAAAAGGTAATGACGTTCACTATTTTGACCACTCTTGAAGTTGCGTCACTGGTGGTCCTCGCCGTGTCACTGTATGGCAGTGTGAGGGCGGTGTACGCGCGCGACAAGTTGAGGAAGCAAACGCCGCTGACTCTACTCTCGCGTTATCGCGTTCTGTATCGTCGTGTTGCCGCCGTATGGGTCCGCTACGCGGTGGGGGCGCTGATTCTCGCAAATACTTGGTGGGTTCCGCTTTACATGGGCTTCGGCGGCGATGAAACGTCGTCGTGGATGAGCGCCTACGCGGCGGTGAACTGGGTGTTCCGATTGCTTCCGGTTGTAATGGCCGGTGTTGCCCTCTACTACTACATGCGCAGCCGCAAATATGGTAACTATATGGCGACGAGTTCCCACTCTTGGTGGGCGGAGCGCTCGGAGAGCGAGAACGAGGAAACCCGCCAGATTAGCGCGGAGAGTGTCAATGAGAAGGCAAGCAAGCTGGGTGGCGCATGGGAGCGTGAGCTTGCGCACGCGCTCAACCGACAGGCTGGCGGGCAAACCCCCTGAAACCGGCGCAGCCCCGCGACCGTACCCGCCCGCCCGCTCGCGCGCGGAGATAACTTTTTAGCGCGGCGAAAACGCGAACGCGCGGCGTTTCGAGGCGCAGAAAGAGCGGCAGATGAGCGGCGAAACTGAGTGCCCCACAGGCTCGTTCGTGAGCTTTTGACAATGCTCATATGGGCGTTTATATTAGACTTTGCAAGGAAAAACCAAGACAAGAAAGAGGATGGAACCTTGGCAGGAGAAACAGTAATCGCGGTTATCGGCAACCTGACCGCCGACCCCGAACTACGCTGGACGGGCAACGGCGCAGCCGTCGCCGACTTTACGATTGCGTCCACGCCGCGCACATACGACCGCAATTCGGGAGAGTGGAAGGACGGCGAGTCGCTGTTCCTCCGTTGCTCCGTGTGGCGTAACGCGGCTGAGAATGTTGCTGAGTCGCTGCGTAAGGGTATGCGCGTCATCGCCCAGGGTCGCCTGGTTCAGCGCTCCTACGAGACGAAGGAAGGCGAGCGACGCACCGTCGTTGAGTTGCAGGTGGACGAGATCGGTCCGTCACTGCGTAGCGCGCGCGCTCAGGTGACGCGCACCAACAACGGACAGCAAGGCGGCTACCAGTCGGGCGGTCAGCGTCCGGCGCAGGGCGCGGGCGAGCAGATGCGTCAGACCGCATACAACGGCGGCTTCCAGCAGCAGGCTCCCGCCGCGCAGGCTGATGCTTTCGCTGGCGGCGGCGCGGCTACCCAGTTTGGTGACGAGCCTCCGTTCTGACAGAGGCGCGCCGTGCTGACGGGCGGGGCGTGAGCTTGCAGGAGAGAGGGTGCTAGAGGTGAGGGACGCGCAAGTTGGCCCGCTTTAACGTGGCGCGGCTGACGCGCCCCTCCCCTCACCTGTTTCTACACGTGTAGAAGCGATAACGCGGGCCGCTCGCGGTGAAAACATGCGGCAAACAAACAGGGCGCGCAACGCGCCCCATCCAGATAGAAAAACACGACGTGTCACACGAGGAGCAACGATGACACAGAACACGAACGAAACGAACACAAACGGCGTCAACAACACAGTACCGCCCTTGTATGAGGGTATGCGAGTGGGAGACAAGGTTTTCCCCTTTGTCACCCTCGCGGGCGACCCGTCCGCCCCAGTTGACAAGCGCGAACAATTGGAGGTTCGCACAGGCTACGAGCGCATTAGTAAACTGGATGTGACGAAACCACGGGCGGGTAGCGGCGCAAACCCGCGATATAAGGTTAGTTTTCACCACGAGGGCGATAAGTTCGCGGTGAATGGCTCAGTATTCGATAACGGAAACAACAAGGTCGCCGACGCGCTACGCGAAGCGTACGAGAACGACACGCCCATCATTTACCGCATCGAAAAGTATCGTAAGCGCAAAGCCAAGGAGGGCACAAGCCCCTACACAAGGGACGGCCACATTGCACCCGGCTTTAACGGTCACACTGAGCGAGCGCCACTGGATATGCCGTGGGCTGATTTTATGAGTGAATACAACCGTACCCTCGGAGAAGCGGGCATGAAGGACGGCGAAGTTGAGCAGAAGTACCGCATCCTTGAAAACGCCGTCGCGGCCGTGTCCCTTGACGGCGGCAAGACGTGGATTGTGGACGATAGCGAAACGCGCTTTGTTGACGATAAGGGTAACGAGAGGGTTTTCCAGGCTAACATGCCCAAGAGCAACATGTTCGAGGACATGATTGTTCGACGCAACCCGGACCTGAACCCGGAAGCAGCGCGCGCCCTCGCTAAGCGCGAATTTTCGACGGGCAGCGCGTGGGGTGCTCAGGTTCCCGCGCAGGAGCAGAGTGAGCAGCGTGTTCACGCGGTGGCGCAGGGCACCAGCCCGGAGCCTAAGCCGTGGTTCCCATACACACAGAGCGGCGACCCGAACCCCGGTAGCAGCTCCATCACGGCGGTCGCGTCCCTGTTCAACAAGCTCATGGACGCGGGCGACGGTAACCTGACGGCGGAGTCGGCTCGACTTGTTGCCGAGCACTTGTACCGCAAGATCGGAAACATGCAGGTGTTCGTCCAGCGCAAGGTTGGTAAGCTGAACGCGACCGGCCCGGACGCGAACGTTGCGTCCCACACGCGTATCCGCCATAGCGTCATTGACGCGCTCAATTATGGGATGGCGAGCGTGCCGGAGAACCTGGGTGAGCTTGCGCTCGCCGAGGACGACACGGAGTTGAACGAGTGGTCAACGGGCGTCATGAAAGCGGCTTACGATCAGTACATGTGGGAGATTAGCGTGGCTTATCCTGAGTGGGAGCAGCAGTGATCTCCTGACTGTTATCTCGCACATATTGTGGGGCACCCCGGCTTGGGGGTGCCCCACTTTCCTTTTCGGGCGCGACGCTCGCACCCGATTCAGGCGCGTGGACGTGGCAACGGCTGACGCAACAACAAGCGAAACACTGGAAACCGTTTTAACAACCTCAAAACGCGTGTACCCTACCGGAGTTGGTTTACGAGCCGTTCGCCCGCGAGAAGCGCGTACCGTGTGCCTATCGGCGGCGATACGACCCAACGGGCGCACGACAATAGAGGAGAAGCGAACAAACGCGCCATGCGCTACGCGGCCACACCATTCAACGCAGGGTCGCCACACGCACCAACACGCAACGCATCCACCCCCGGCTCACCCTTACACTCACCATCCAAACCCAACAGCATAAGCACACCGAGCGGCGACATGCGCGCAAACACCGACGGCTGCACACCCTCACGCAAACACGCGCACACCATCAACGCGCACACCAACGCCACATCCGAACCATAACGCAAATCAACCACACCATTCGCTCCACCCAAACCAGAGCCACCGCGCAACGCCGCGTCATCACGCACCAACACGCGCCGGAACGCCGCATACTTCGCCTCAGCATTACCGCCCACATTCACACCCAAACGCTCACACTCACCCATGAACGCCGCATACTCGCCGCGCCGCGCAATACGACGCTCACCCTCCACACGTTCGCCTTTAGATAGACCAGCCACCACAAGCTCCCATCACACGTAGCTAACATCCACGATACCGTCACCGTAATAGCCGCCAACACACCGAGTGGCGCACAGAGGACACAACGCAAGAATGACAGGCGGCAACGCGCGTCGGAGAGCGCACTGGAAGCAGGAAACGGGGCGCGCCCACCACCAACCTAGGTAACAGGCGCGCCCCCGACAGAGAACGCCAACACGCTTACACGCGCAAACAACAACCCGTTTCAGGGAGGCCGCGAGCACGCAAACGTTTCACCCGTTCACATACACAACACTCACGCCAGCAGCGCGCCCCGCATCGACAATGCGCTTATCCTCCTGCGCGTCAGTGACCACAATCACCATGCGCGTGAAGCTCTTACACGTCGCAGCAGCGGCCAGCGTCTCGCCCCAAGCAACCCAACCGTCCGTCACCAGAACATGCACATCCGGCATCTCGCGGCGACGCTTACCGCCAGCCTCCCACTCGCCACGCATCCACTCGTATGGGACAGCCATGTCAGTGCCGCCGCCACCCAGCGCCTTCATATCGCGCACATGCGACACCATGCGCGGCTTTTCCGTCATACGCGTGTCCACCCCGTAGAAGCCGACACGTGCGCCCGACGCGGACGTGCGCAGGATAGCTTCAATCTCAGCCACAGCGTGCGCGTAATCGCCCCGCCCCATACTACCGGACGTGTCCACGGCCACATGTACGGTCGGACGGTTATCCTCACGAGTCGGCCACACGAACGGCCCGCCCTGACGGCGACGATTCGGACGACGGTAGGTCGCGTACCTGTTTCCGCGAACGCGCGACGACATAGAACGCCCCACAACCCCGGCGAGGACCGTCTGCCAGTGGACGCGCGGGGGAGCCATGCCAGCCAACAGGCGCACCCACACGTTACCCTCACCGTCACCAATGTTCGCGTTGCCTTCGGCGGCGTCACGCACCAGCGCCTCAGCGTCTTGGCGCGCGCTCTCCACGTCAGCGAGTTCACGGCCGCGCACACCCGTCTCAGCCGTGATGCGCTCACCCTCACGGTCGTCATCGCTGTCGCTGCGGGAGCCGCACGCGTGCGCGACGTTCTGCTTCACGTACTGACTGGTCCACCCGCCGCCAGACTTGCCGCCGCGTCCGCTTTCGCTTCCCCCGCTGTCACCGCTGGATGAGCCCCCCTGCGCGCCGGAGCCTTCGCTACCAGAAGCCTCACTGCCACCCTCGTTGCCGTCACCGGAACCGGAAGCGCCACCGCCAGCGTTACCGGACTCGCGGCCACTACCGCCATCAGATGCGTTCTCGCTATCACCAGAGTTACCGGAAGAACCAGACTCACCGCCATCGGAGCCGCCGTTACCGGACTCGCCCGACTGACCATCGTTACCAGAACCACCGTCGCCCGAGTTACCCTCGCCCGACTGACCGTTGTCGCCGGAACCAGAGTCTCCCTGGCCGAAACCACCACCGGAACCGGCCTGAGTCTCCTCCAACTGGCGCGCCATCTCCTGCAACTTTTCCATGTCACCATGAAGCGCCACCAGGTACTCTTCCATCGTGTGAGCACGCTCGTAGCCCATACTCTCAGGGAACACGAACGTGCCCTCATCCTCGCGGCGTGCGACCTTCATGTTGCGCAGGAGATCGTTAATCTCCATGTCTCCCGCGACGTTCATCATACGATGAGCGCTCTCAAAGGTTTTGCCCACTTCGTCGGCGCGCTGAAAATGCCTGTTCGCCACGTGCAGCGCCTCGTGGGCGAGCGCGAACGCGCGCAGGCGGTCGTCCCACTCGTAGAAGAACGCGAGGCCGACGCCGACGCGGGCGCGCACATCCGTGTACGCGGTCTCCGCCGTAATGTCAACATACGGCATCAGCATAGAGAAAATCGGGGACAGGGGATATAGGCCGTAGCCGCCGTCCTTCACAGACAGCAACAACGATTCGACAGCCTTGTTCCACACGCTGCCCTCCCACGAGGACAGGGGACGGTACTTGTCGCCGCGCTCAGCCATAGCGCGCGCGTTCTCCTGCGCCCGCACCTCAGCAGCTCGCGCCTCACGCGCACTAACCTCTTTCACAGTCGCCACAGCCTCGCACCTCGTTTTCTTTCGCGCTTAACGTCTCATTCATACACCAGTATAGCACATTCGCGCGTCCGCGCACACGCAAAACACCCGCCCGCACCCACTGACCGGCGGGCAGGAGACAGCCGACATTGAACAGGCAACAAGCCGGGGCGGCGCGCTGGGTGCGTTTACTCGCGCGCCACCACGCTCACTGTCAGGCTGCGCTCCTCTTCGCCGCACCCTTCATGTTCTTCGCGTCCGCGATGTGCGGGCACGCGAGCGCCTGCGCAAGCGCGTTCGCCACCATACGGCGCTTCGCCTTACCCTCAGCGCTACTGTCGGCCACTTCACGCACCCTCACCACAGTATCCGTGAACACCTCGCTCACACTCTTACCGAGCGACCCGAGGGCGCTACTGTCTATCTTACCGCCCACGCCGGGCACCTCCACGTCACCCGACAGGACCGGGAGGAGGAGCATAATGTTGCGCAGCTCCTCCGCCGTCACGTGAGTGTCCTCAACCTTGTCGCAGGCGAGACGGCCAGCCTCACGCGCCACGGCGAGACGGTTTTCTGCACCATCAGCGCCAACGATGCGCTTCCACTCTCCCAGCTTGTCCGGGTTAGCGACAGGCTCCCCGGCCTCATCGAGCGTGAACACGTCATTGATGAACTTTCGGGGGTCAAACGTTTTTTCTGCGTCGCGGCGGCGCTTCAAGAAACTGCGCAGCGCATACGCGGCCTTGAAGCCGATCATGCCGCCCGCGAAGGAATGCTCCAACTCAGTGTCCGGGTCGCCGTTTTCGAGCGCGGGCGTGCTGGCGAGCTTCACGGCCAGACGGTCCCACGAACGGTACGAGGGGAACGCGTGGGCGGCCACCATGTCGCTCGCAGGGTCTTGCGTGAAACCGAACTGCAAAGGGTTAACCGTCTCACCCATCGGGTCGATAGGCGCGTTAGCGAGTCCGGGGTTCTCGTCCACGAAATCGGCAATCGCCTTCCGCATCCACCGCTCCTCGGGGGCGACAGTCTTACCCCACGCGCGGCGCACGCCGTCCAGCCACGCCGACAGCGGCATGTGGTAGGCCATGAGGCACAGGCGGTTGGCGAGCGCCGGAGACATCTCATTGTACTCAGAGCCGGTGTCGCGGTCATTCATCGCACCCATAATGATCGTCTCACGGGGCATAACGTCACCGTTGGGGAAACGCCTGTCCGCCAAAATGGTCAGCATAGACGACACCACGTCAGGGGGAGCAGTGTTCAGCTCATCAAGGAACACGACGACCTTCCGCTTTTCCATGACGAGACGCTGCCACTTTTCGACAGCGTACTCAACCTGCCGGACGGTGGTTGTGGTGCCGTCCTCCAACTCCACCTCAAACTCGGTGAGAGACGGCATACCCGTAATGTCGGTACGCTCCTTCTGCGAACCGACGAGGGTCACAACCTCGTACCCGTGTTCGGCGGCGAGAGCGTACACGACCGCCGTCTTACCCTGACCGGGCTGAGAGATAAGCACCAGCGGCGTGCTCTCGGGTGCGGCAAACTGCGCGCGGCACGCGCGGTAGGCGACCGACTTTTCCATCCCCTTGGGGAGGAACGCGAGACGCTTACCCTCGGTTGCGCCCTCAGTGTTCATGTTTACCTTGCCCATCGTGCTATCCTTTTCTTCATGTGGCGCCCACGCTAGTGTGGGCGCTTCGTCTTTCGTCTTGCAACAGGGCCTAGTATAGCACACATGTAAGTCGTGTGAGCAACACGAAAACATGATACATTAGAAAAAGATAAGCAAGCGCACAAACAACGACGAGCGCAACAAGAAACGATAGGGCGAGGGAACAATGACCAACAGCAGCTACACGAACGCCATCGTCAGTGAACGGGCGCGTTTCCAGCAAGAGTTTGACACCATCAGCCGCCGCGACCGCACCACAGGCGCGCCATCGTTTGACTCCTTCCTTGACCGCGAACAGGCACAGGAAAGCGCGCGAAAACGACACGCGGAAGCGTGCGCCGCCATTATTGCACAAGCGTACCATGATGGCGACTACGACGCGTTCTGGCGGACACTATCAAAGGCGGCGCGGTTCGACAGGAACATCAGCCGCAACACAATCAACAGTATCGCTCGGAACACCATCACACTCGCCGGGCTACGCGACCACCCCATCAACGAGGCGGCGATACACGGCGAGTGGTTCACACGCACCGTCCACCAAGACACCAGTGAAGAAACAACATCGCTAAGCGCTGGCGTGTACCTCCTCTTCGACCATTTGGACGACGCGAGCAACATCATCACGCTATCGGCATCGGCGGGAAAGACAAGTTTTATGGTGGCGCACAACACTGTCACACTCGGCGTCCGTGTCGTTGAAGAACTCACCAACAGCGGAATCACACGCCACGAGCTTCTTCCCCGCATCAACAGGTATACGGGGGAGCTTCATGACCTCTTTGTGTCCGCGTACCTGGCAGGCGAATCCAACCACGGGCACGTATCCCTTGCGCGCGCTGGTGGCGAACTGTTCCGACGTTCAGTGGCATCAACTCCATCATTGTGTGCGGCAAACTATGCGCTCGTTCACGTGCTATGTGGGAGCGTCCACGAGGCGACCGCGAGGTGGCGCACCATGATTGTAAACGCAGAAAAGTACAAGAACAGGACAAATGAGATAGCCGCCCGGTGCGGTCACATGAAACTGTGCGGCGCGCTCATGAAACAGGGGAGCCTCCCGGCAGACGACCTCTCCGTACTCATCGACACCTTCCAGGCGACGCGACTTATGCGAGTGCCGACACAGTACGGTAAAATGAAGCGCGGCATGTTCATAAACGAACGAGACGAGGACGGCGACCTCACAACGGCGAACATCAACAACGTCGAAGAACTCATCGATTATGCCGCAGGCCGCATGGAAGCACGCTAAACGCGTACAGCAAGAAAGAGAAAACGATGACGAGCAACACAGGAGCCGGGCAGTCGCCCCACATTGCGGCCATCGAAGCGGCGCGTCGTACCTTCATCGCGGCTTTGCGTAAGCGCGACGACGCTTTCGCCGACGTTCAACAGCACTGCCCAACAGCAGTGTCCCTCTGGCAATACGACGAAACCCACGAAACCTACCTGGCGTACAAGCGAGAGGAAGAAGCGAGCAAGGCCGCGAAACTGAGCTACCACGACGCGTGCGCAAGCGCCGTCAACAGCGCGGCGGCGGACGGCGACGTGGAAGCAGCCTGGACGGCGCTCACGCGCGTGTCCAAAGATGATTATTTTAATCCTGGCGAAAAAGGGGCCTACAATCTCGTTGACTGGCGCGCCGTGGAGGAAGTAAGCCACGGCAAGCTCTCCGATTGCGACGCGTTCCTGCAAACAGTGTCAGAACTCGCAAACAACAAGATGCCCAACTACTTGAAAACCATCATCAAACTACTGAACTACCTCACCAACGAGAGACACGCGCAGTCGCCCGACCGAGAGTACACCCTCGCCAACAACATTGTCGAAAGCGCTGCGACCGCACTCAGCTCCCACGCGGAATCCGAGGCGCACAAGCGCGCAGTGTTCGGCCACCTATGCGCACAGCACTACCTCATGACCGCCGACAGTGCGAACAGCGCGGCAAGCGCAATCGGTCGCCCAGCTATCACATGGAGCGTAGATCTCACGCATCCATACGTCCGCGTAGGGCAATACTACCTCCACATGCAGCCCGCAAGAGCGCTCACAAAAGCGGCCGCGAAATGGAGGTCCGCAATCGACAACAGCGACGGCGACGAGAGGCTGATGGCACAGTACGCGCACATGGTGGTCACCGCGACGCTCCTCATCGAGCGCAACACGATTACGCCAGACGACCTTGCAACCCTTATCGTCACGCTCCAAGACTACGAGGACGCACGCCCCAGTCTCGAAATCCGCAGCGACTACGACAGTAGCCTCTTAATCGACAGCGTGGAACAGCTCATCGACTACGCTGCGCCGCGCATGAGCATGTGATAGGATAAACGACGGGGCAACACAGCGCAACGCTGTCGGAAAACAATCCGGCACCACCAACACGGTAAATGCCGGGCGGCGCGCCACAAGCGAGGAAACAGGAGAACACAACAACGTGAGCAACGAGTACAAGGAGCGCATCGAACTCCTACGCGGCGCATACAACAAGCTCTACTCCGACGAGGAGAGGCGCTGCGGCCGCAAACACTGGAAGAACAGCGCAGAGCTCACTCTCCTGAGCGAGCGCCACATATGCCACTGCGCTGAAACCGTTGCCGCCGCGTACCATGCCGGGGACCACGAGCACATGTGGGAGGCGTTCGCCGAAGCTGCACGCGAAAACCATGACAGTCACGGCAATCTCGTCAACAACATCATGCGCGAAACCATCACACAACTACAGTGGGGCCGCGCCCCCATCAACAGTGACGCGCTGGGCAGCACCATGTTTGAGCGGATGGTGTCAGACGCGTGCGTGGGCATTGACATCACGCCACTATCCAAGCTCCTGCGCCTCCTCGCCGAACAAGACGACACCTGGGCAGGACTGACACGAGATAACAGTGAAGCCATCGCCGGGAAGATCGCCCACATTCTCCACGAGGATGTTCTGCCTGTAGACGCCTACGCGGTTGTCGGACTCGAACGGCGACTCCCCTACACGAACCACCACTACATCACACAATATGTCCTCGGGGCTACGCGCGGCGCGGACGCTGACGCACTCACGGAGTTGGGTAAACTGGCGTTGACAGAAGAAGCGAAGCCGGGACACGTCATCAACTACGCGCGCAAACACTCACCTGCCCCCGAAGCCACGCAAGAGATGGTGGATGCGGCCGCATGGTGGCGCAGTGAAATCACGCGCGCGGAACAGGCGGGCGACGGTGAGAGTGAGCTGTTTGCGCGTTACGCGCACGCGCACGCGGCCCTGACGCTCCTGCACGGTGGGGCGCTCCCAGCAGACGACCTGGCGGCCCTCATTGACAGCCTGCAAATCGAGGAAGAAGCAGGAGACCGCAGGGCGGGCATCCGTCTGGCAACACTGGACTGGGAACGATACTACTTTAGGCTCACAACCGTCAACAACATCGTTGGTGACATCGTTGACCTGGCCGCAGGTCGCATGATCGTGTGATAGAATACCAGCAAACACGCACGTGTCAGCACCATGTCACAGGAGCTGCTGGCGACAACCAGAAAAGAGGCGAAAGACCACATGGTCAACGAATACAAAGAACGCATCAAGCGTATGCGTGAAAACTACAACGGGCTATGCTCCGCATTCAAGCGGCAGAGCGGACGCGGCTTGAAGAGAAGCCTGCAATACAAGCACATAACTGGACTTCACATTGACCACTGCGCAGAGGCGGTCTACGACGCATACCGCGCGGGAGACTACCCGCACATGTGGGAGGCGTTCGCTGAAGCCACGCGGAATAGCGGTGGCGACTATCACAGCGACCTCACAAGCGCCATCCTGCGCAAAACTGTCACCAGTTGGCTACGGTGGCACCGTAACCCCATCAACCCTGATGCGTTCAACAACCACGCGTTTGAGGCGATGGTCACCGACTCGTGCGAAATCGGCCTCACCCCCATGTCCACACTCCTGCGGCTCCTCACTGAATCGGCGTGTGACGAAACAGGGTTGACACGAGACAACCACCGGGCCATCGTTAACGCGGTAGCAAACGTCCTCCTCGCCATCAACCGCACCCTCAGTTCTCACGCGCTCGAAGCTCTCACACTGAATCTCCCATACACGCGCCACCACTACATTGAACAACACGCCGTTGCAGCACCACACAGCGCAGAAAACGCTCTCACCGACGTAGGCAGGCAACTACTGGACGACGAAGCAAAACCTGGGCGCACCATCAAATACAGGCGACACTACGCGCCAACGCCAGAAGAGGCACAGAAAATCGCCGACGTGGCCTCACGGTGGCGCGTCACAATCCACAGCGCGGAACAGGCGGGTGGCCGTAGGCGCGAAATGGTGGCGCGCCAAGCGCACTCGCACGTGGCGCTCGCGCTCCTGCACGCCGGGGCGCTCCCGCACGATGACCTTGCCGCCCTGATCGACACCCTGCAAACAAGGGAGGAGGCTGAGGGGCGCGTGACGTGTATCAGCGTGGAAACACTCGACTGGCACCCTACTGGCAAGACGTGGTTCCTTATCGACGGCGTAGGCGAACTCATCGACTATGCCGCTGGCCGCATGGAAGCGCAGTAAACCATCGTCCGGCCACGCGCGGTAGCGCGGTAAACGGCGAAACGACTCGCAAACGTGCCGCGTGTGTGCTACAATGGGAAACAGTAGAACAAGAAAACCCGTGCGGAAAAAGGAAGAGGAAATACCGTGACCAACACAACCCTGGACCAGATTGACGCAGAAGCACACGCAGCGCGGCTAGAAAACACGCTCACCAACGACGGTGCCAACGTATTCTGGCGCGAACTCGCTGACATGCTCGCCACGCGCACCGACAACGGTAAGAACGCGTGCGCCGCACCACTCACCAACGCCGTCGGCAGCAAAGCGGCAAGCAAGCTCACCGACATGGAGCTGTTCGACTGCGACGGGTTCCGTGAACTCGCCGCCGCGAGCGCATCCAACATGGGCGGCATGACGCGCACACCCCTCGAATACATCATGCAGTATTCGACCGATGATAACGCTGTGGACCGGCTTGCTCGCGGCGTGCTGAGCTACGCTTCCGACACCATCCGACGCGGCGCGAGCAACATGACCGTGTTCGCGGCCGACAATTGCGCCACGGCAACGCGGCTCGCTGGACACTACATCACAGAAGCAACCAACACCGACCGTGAGGATGGCGAGGCGTTGGTGTTCAGCGGCGAAATGTTCGCCCTCACGCGCCGTCAGCGCGCAACCGCGCACGGCCACGCTTACGGCCTGGACGCGCGCGACACGGAGGAACTTACCCGCGTCGCCCACCACTGGGGGCGCTTGGCTGAACAGCGCGAGGACGAGGGCGATAAGGCGGGAGCCGCGCAAGCCAGGACAGCTCACGCCATCACATGCTCCATCCTGTTGGAGCGGGATGCGCTCACACCCGACATGCTGAGCATCCTACTGGAAACAGTTACGCTTGGCAGCGAACAGGGCGCATGGTACGACGGCGAGGACGCTCTACCCATTGCCCTGCATGTGCGCGACAACACCAACAGCGTACTCGGCGAATTACTGAGCACCGGGGAACAGGTCATTGACTATGCGGCGCGCCACATGGGCGTCAACTAGGAAACAAACACACCCGCCCACAGCGTAACGAGCGCGTGGGCGGGTGTATGCGACGCGATGGGGCATTGTGCGACAGTGTCAACCATTAACAGTCGAGCGCAAACGACAGAAAACAGGAGAGGCAATCACATGGGGTCCATTAAAGCAGATTACGCGAAAGCCACGCTGGCGGCACGAGACGAGTATACGGACGCGCAAATAGTACTCGCTGACATGCCGAAAAAGACGCTTGAATACCGCGAACAGTGCGAGCGCGTTGACTCTCTGCGCGACGCGTTCATTAGCCGCGTCGTCTCATTCATCTACGATGAGAGCCGCAGGGAACAGCCGCGCATGTGGAGCGCGCTCTACCTGGCGCTGTTAGACATGAGAAAACTATCCCCGCAAGACTGGATTAGCTACTATTCGAACACCATCATTCGTGCCCTGTTGCGCGCTCTCGAATGGGACCGTGAACCAATCGGCGACGATAAACTGTTCACATGCGACGACTTTTACAAGTATGTGAACCTGCACTCGCGACTCTACGCGAAAGCCCGATTCACCCCCGGACTCCCCAAAATCGTGGGCATCCTCAACGGTCGCGGCGTCGTAGCCGCACAAAACGCCGACACCATCACCCGACACGTCGTGAGCGCGGCGACAACAAAGTGCGACGACGCGCGCATATGGGAATACCTGCAACTATTCGAGAACTTCGATGCCGGTGAAGCGGACATCGAGGAGCATATTCTCTCCGCACCCGGCCAGGGACAAAGCCGACCGGCGCTCCTCGCGCGCGTGCGCCTCCGGGCACAAGTCGGTATCGGAACCGGCCTGTGTCCCGCCATTGAAACAGCCGACACCAACACTCTCATGGAAGCAGCGCAGAGGTGGCTCAATGCTATCGCCACCCACATAGAGGACGGTAACACGCTGTTCGAGTCAGACGCTCGCACCGCCCACGCGCTCCTATGCTGCGAACTCGCCACAAGGGACCGCATCACCGGAGCGGACCTTGCGGAACTCATCGAAACAATGAGTGAACAGCGCACGTTCAGTTACCTCTCCGTCACCAACGAAAATGCGCCATACGGACACGAGAGCGCTTACGGCCCTATGGGCGTCATTGACGTGTTCAGTCCGCACATGACCATCGACGAGTAGAGACAAGGAAAGCGCGAAAGCACCCCCACCGGCCGCCATAACAGGCGGGCACAGCGGGGGCGCTTCACATTACGCGCGCGGTAAATGCGCTGGCACGCGAGACACGGTTACAGGATGTCGTCGCCGTCCACGACCGCCGCGTCGCCCGCACGCAAATGCTTCACGCGGGCAACAATCTCCTTTCGCTTCCCTTCCACCACGGGGCGGTCAGCGAAAGACCCCAAATAGCCGCACACCCTGCGCACCACGCTAATCTTCTCCTCGTCACGCTCCCCACACTCCGGGCAGTAGAAGCCACGCACGTCGGCCGCGAACTCGCCCGAATAGTCGCACTCGAAACACTGGCTCACCGGCTGGTTCACGCCAAAATACCTGACGCCCGCAGCGACCGCCGCGTCCACGATAGACTCCAACGCGTCCGGGTTCTTCAACAGTGTTTCCGTTTCCACGTAATCAATCGCGCCGCCCGTCGTGTACGGCAAATACTGGGCCTCCACGCGCCACTTCTCGAACGGACTCATGTTCTTGCGAACGTCCACGTGAAAACTGTTCTGGTAGTATCCCTTGCTGGTAATGTTCTCCACCTCGCCAAACAGGCGCGTGTCCAAGCGGGCGAACCTGTCACACAGGCTCTCACTCGGCGTACCATACACGCCATAGCCGCGACCGCTCTCAGCCTTCCACGAGCGCGCCAACTCATCCAACCGGCGCACAATGTTCACGCTGAACTCGACCGCTTCACGGTTACCGTACCAGTCGCCCCCATAGAACCTCGCGACAGCCTCGTACACGCCGATGTAGCCCATGCTCGCGGTCGCGTAACCGCCCTCCACGAGATCACCCACCTTATCGGACGGCGACATGGTGACACCGGCAGCGCCCGTCACGTAGTGGATGGGGGACTGGCTGGCCGTCGCGCCTCGCACCTGATCGAAACGCCAGTCCAACGCCTCGCGAACAATACCGGCGCGAGCATCCAGCAAACGCATGAACTCTTCTGTGTTCTCGGTTTGCATGGCGATACGCGGCAGATTCAACGTCACCACACCCACGTTAAACCGCCCGTACTCTACCGGCTCTCCGGTTTCCGGGTTCTCGTAGTAGGACAGGAAAGAGCGGCAGTTGTGGGACACGACACCGTTTAGGTCAAAGTAGTCGGTGTCGGTTGTGAGATCGTATGAGGGGCCGTCGTGTGCGCATCCAGTGACGGACGTGACGCGCAGCGTTTCCCCGGTCGCGGACGTGAGACGGTCACCCGGCACGAGGCTCCCCGCGTACAAGCGGCCCTTGCCTTGCACGGGCAGCGGGTGATCGTCCGTGAGCGTGAGAACGATCTTGCCGTCACTCATGTTCGACTCGGTTTCCGGCACCGCCTTGACGCGCACCCACACGTTGCTGTAGTTCCTCACGAGCCGCAACACGCGAGCGCCCCGTTCAGCGCCGGTATGCGAGTCCGCCACATCGAGGTCACCAGAGGGGACATCCACGTACTCGTCCACGCCGTTAGGCTGCTTCTGGGCACCGTACTGGCTTGCCGCCCACTCCCATAGCTTCTCACCCGTCCACGCCTCGTAGTCGCCGTTACCACCCATGCGCACGCGCACGGTGTGGTCGCCAGCGAAACACCCCATACTGGTGGGGTTGAACCCGAGGTCACGCACCGTGTTATCAACCGACTGGAAGTCCGGGTAGATGCGCTTGGACGCGCAATACAGGGCGAGGCGCTTCACGTCATAGTTCGGGTCACCCGGCCTCATGTTCACGCCTTCTTTCAGCATGTACACGAGTTTGGGGAACACGGGTGTCTTGCTCTGCGCGCCGTACCCGTTGATGCGAACTTTCAGGATGGCTTTCTGGACGACGCGGCCAGCCCACGACGTAGCAAGCCCGAAACTGATGGTAACGAACGGTGTCTGCCCGTTACCCTGCACCGTATTCAGCGCATACTCTACGCCTTCCATGCTGTCGTACACGATGCTTTCCGTGCGCTTCTTAGCCTCGGCAACACTCATGTCCCAAATCTTCTGACCGACACCAGCCGCCACCCTGTCGCGCTCACCTGACGCAACTAGGAGAGCCACGCTCTTGTCCAAAGGCTCCACGCCCGCGACGCCCATCTCTGCTGCGACCTTCGTGGCGTGTTCGAGGGCGCGCGCCAACTCACGCCGGTACGTGTACATAACGTAAGGCTCCAACACCTCATCGAGCTTACTGTAAGTCTGCCCACCGTACTGGCCGACACTGACCTGCGCGGCAATCTGAGGAATCAGGTCTGTCGCCGTTTCGACGCTGCGCACACGGTTGACGCGCGTGTTACCAATAGGGAAGTCCTCACGCGAGAGAATGAACGGGAGGTCCACGAGCATACAGTTGAACATGCCTCCCGGCACCGTGTAGTCCAAATCGTGGAAGTGAATGTCGCCGCTCACGTGCGCGGCACTCACTGCTTCTGGGAGCTGTTGCAGCGCGTAGAAGCGGCTCACCTCGCCAGCTTCAAGGTCGCGGAACGTCGAGAACAGGCGCGCATCCTTGTTCGCGTTCTCTTTCGTTTTCGTCTCATCCCCACCGAACAGGCCACCGAGGCGCTGTTCAATCGTCTCCCCGCCAGCGTTGCCGCCAGCATTGTCGCCGGTAGGTGTAATGAGCGGGGCGGGCAAACCGCTCTCGTTGTCGGCGCTACCACGCGCCCCGATCATGGTCTCATTGCTGTTGACATTACTCATATGTGACTATCCCCTCCCGGATGCAAAGCGCCACCCCGCCCGTGGAAAATAGTTGGCGGGTTGGCGCAAAATCGTGCAATCAAACAATTTTGGGGACACGCCAGCAAAAGGTTCACGCTCACGCCGTACATGGGCGGCAAAGGTGAGCGCAAACTTCACGGAAGCGTGTCCGCCACGCGCACAATAACACACCTCGTATGCGCCGCCAAGCGGCTAAACCGCCGGGAAACACGCGTAACACACCCCGCCAGCCCACCATTCGAGACAAACACGCAGAAAGTGATACACGACACCACACGCGGACGGGAAAGCGCACACAAACAACACGCCAACAAGAGAACACACCGAGAGGTCGCGCCCCGACTATCGTGCTACGCGCGCCCCAGAAACCCGTCACGCGCGACCGACCACAGTACCCCTGGGAACAAGTGGGCACACTCACGCCTCACTTCCAGCGGCATGTTATCGCGCGACAAGGTGACAATCGCGTCGTTCACCTTAAAACGCGGGATATTGTTCGCGCTATCGCCTTTCACCTCCGACGCTTCCCTCAGCTTTGATTCCAAAACATCAACCAGCAGGTCGCCGGGAGCGTTCTCGCAATCGGCGGCAGCATCCAAGCATCCGAAGTCGTAGAGCAGGCGCGCGCACTCCGGTGACGCGCTCGGGTAGTCCACCTGCACGCGACCGGCGAGACCATCCCGCGCAAGGCGACGTATCGCGTCTCGCCGCACCCAGTTGGGACATGACGGGGCTTTCGCCAACGTTAAAGGTATCCACCAGTTGACGGCCCCGTAGCGCGCGTACAAGCGTTCCAGAGTTGTAGCCCGCGCGCGAGGATGAGACAGGACAGCTCCCGCCACCCACCACCTCCGCTGCGTGTTACTTTGTAGCACCTCGCGATCTTGCCCCTCCCACCGGGAGAGGAACCAGTCAATCATGTCACCGTCGGCGTTTGACTGTTCGTCAAAGATAGATAACCCTACGGACGAGTCAATGTCAAGCCGCACATCTTTCGTGAGACGTTCCCACAACATATTGCGTGGCGCGACGGGACTTTCCAACGCTTCAAGGCGCGCCTGCTCATTTGATCCAGTCAGCCACGACTCCACAAGGTCCACAGGCATGGACGCGTTACGTTTACCGCTCGACACAACGTAGCATATATACATGCCGACCTCTTGCGCCCGAGCCTCAGCGCGCCGCAACACATCCTCACCGAGCGCCGCGTTCCCCAGGAGCGCGCCAATAACCTGCGGCGATTTCGACCTCAGAAACCGCTTCACCGTTTCGTCGCTCACACCGGAACTTGCCGCCAACGCCGCGTTCAGTTTCACGCTCCTCTTCTGGCGACACCAACGCTCCACGTTCGCCGTCACATTCGGGTGCTTGGCGACCCTATGCCACAAGTGTTGCACCGTCGGCCAGCCGCCAAGAATCGCATCCAACACCGCGCCGGGCGTACGCTCATCTTCGATAACAGGTTCCACGCAGTAATGACCGTATGATCGACCAATCTCCACGAGAGCGGCCGCATACGCGTCCTCGTCGCCCTCGCCGACGCTCGTAACGGTATCCCACAGGTCGCCATCAACTGTTGGCTCACCGTACATGCGCCGCAACAAGCCCTCATAGTCGCCATTCATGGTAACGATTATAGCACGCGCGTCCACGCAATTCTACCGCACCACCCTTTTGCGATTAACTCACCAGCGCACCCCTCTATCCGCACAGCGGATAGAGCGAGGAAACGTCAACGCCATCACCGCCGGACTTAGCCGCCTCCTTCTCGTGGCGACCACGATACGCGTCATCAGCAACAAGCGGCCACAGCGCGCGATCATCCCACGCCAAATGAGACCGCACATCCGCCGGACAAAGACGGTGAAAGAGAACATTCATGCCCGTCGAGTAGCCGGTTGAGAGCCGCCTGTCCGCATAAAAGCCCGCCACTTCACGCACCAGATCGGACGGCGCGTTCCTAAAATTGATCGCCGTGCTCGCGCCGAACACGTGATACACGGCCCACACGAGGCCGGGCGGGAAACCACGGTTACGCCCGGCTTCCAGCAACAGGCGTATCTTGTCGTTACTGCCAGTGAACAGTAGCGTCTCGAACGCTGCGCGTGTCGCCACGGGATTACCGGCGATACTCTCCCACGACGTCTTGCACTCGCTGTCGCGTGCGCCAGCTTCCAGCATGGCGTGGTGTGCGCTCTCGTTAGAGAATATGTATGTGAGGCCGGCATCCCAACCGCGACGCTGCCTCATTTCACTCCACAGCGTCTCACTTGACAGGACCGGGTTCATGAGTGCCCTATTGCGCCACGGGTTAGACACGTCGCGAACGATTCTGAGAACATCGTCCTCGCTCACGTTTGTGGCGTATGCGGCCGCGTGGGGCGCGTACTCGCTACTGTCCAGCCATTCGTCCACCAGTCTGTCGGGCGCGCTCCCGCCGCGCATGGCTGGTTCCACGAAATCACGTCCCAACCCCATGTACGAGCGCTTCTCACTGCGCGACTCCCACAGCGCTTGCACGTCGTCCCCGGTGAGCGCGCCTCCCATCAACATACTGTACACGATGAAATCAGGGAGGAGGCTCGCCACACTCATAGCAGCGTCTATCGCTTCGCGCGTGAGCGACGGGTTATCGAACACCTTAGAGAGCGCCATGCGAGGGTCGCGCTCCGAGCCTCCGGCCTCAATCGCCTCCACGCAGATGCGCGCCGCTTCGCTGATACGTTTTTCGCCGAGACCCGGATGCGCCAACACGACTCGGCAAGCGTCATCGTGTTGACACTCGTCATAAACCCACTGAGCGGCAGCGTCCGGCACGCGGCGCTCTTCGAGAAAGCGACACATATTCCGAGTGTCGTCCACGCCACGCCACAACTCGATAAGGACACGCGCGTACTCATCCTCGTCGCCGGGCGTAATACCCGCCACGTCGCTGAAAGAGATAGTCTCCATGCGTTCTTCCTTTCGTTTTGCCGCTCCGATTCGCGTCGCGGTTTTCGCCACTCTCGCAGCGACATTTTAACACAACTACTCGTTTACGCGCACCCCACAAACACGTCCCCGGCGACAAGACACAACACCTTCGGGAACCAGCGGGCAACAGCGCGCCTCACATTCGGCGACATACTCCAGTGCAACAATACGCCAGATGTGCGCACCTTACGAATACCACCCCCACGACAACCACCCTTTTTGCTCTACCGTTTGCCTGCCAGCTCGCACGTCTTTATAGGCGTCCACGGTACGCGTCGTAGGCGACGAGCGGCCACATTCTTTTCAACCCCTCAACTAGAGATCGACGCACGTCAGGAGGACAATTACGATGGATGGCTACACGACAGCCAGCGATGGTGACAGCTCCCCCAGCCTCCGTCCCATGCCACTGCGCCAGGTCGCGCAGCATCCCCGCTGACGCGCTCACGAAACCAGAGGAGGTGTCCTCTCCGAACACCATGTACACGTCACGCACAAGGTCTGGTGGGAACCCCGGATTATTCTTCGCGCAAGCTATCATGACGCAATTGCTCCCGCCCGTGAACAGTAGAGTCTCGAACGCTGCGCGTGTCGCAGCGGGGTTGCTGGCGATGCTCTTCCACACCCACTGATATTCTTCGTCTCTCGCGCCAGCCTCCAATAGGGCTGGTGGCGCGCCCTCGTTAGCGAACAGGTGCGCCAGGTCGGCCCACGCTCCGCGACGACGTTTCGCTTCGCGCCACAGTGCGCCATGTGACAGGATGGGGTTGCGGAGCGCGTAACTGCACCCAGGTTTACCGGCAATAGCGAGCACATCATCCTCGCCAACATTCGTAGCGTGGGCGGCAGCATAAGGCGCGTAATCCGCGCTTCCAAGCCATTGCTCAACGAGATTGTTGGGCGCGAGGCCGCAGCGCGTGGCAATATCAACGAAATCGCATTGTGACTGTTCAACAAACGGGTATCGTCTCGCTTGACACTCCCACAGTGCCATCACATCGTCCTCGGTTGGTTTAACGCTTTTCAAGAACTCGTTGACCGCGTGTGACGGTAGCAGCTCCGCGACTTGCACAACCTCAGATACCATGTCTCGCGTGAGCGTCGGATTGGCGAGCACACCATAAGGTAGCCCCTGTAGATCGCTTCTCGTGGGGTTGTCTTTCACCGCTGTCACAACCGTGTGAACCGCCTCGCATACGCGTTCTTTGCCGAGACCTGGATGAGACAGTAGCAGCTCCTTCAACCGGCCGTGCGCGTCATTGTCGTATAGGGTCTTGACGGCTGCGCCTGGGGCATGGCAGTCGTCAAAAAAGTTGCGAGGCCACGAGTTAACGCCCGAGTTGATTCCTAACGACACGAGGACACGGGAATATTCCTCATCATCCCCTGGCGTGATGTTCACAACATCGTCAAAAGTGACAGCAACCAACGCCACACCCCTCCGCTCCGCTTATTCACTCGACTGTGGTCCAGTGAGAACAATACCGTTAGTCGCGGACCTCCGGCTGGCGAATAATACAGCACCCATTAACCACTTAGCTTACCTCTTTCTATTTTCGTTTCTACGATCAACAACTATCATAACACAACATGCGCGGCGGCGCGGCGCATGGTTGGTGAGCTTTTGCATCCAACCTCCTCGCGTGCTTATACTACACATGTAAGCAAAACGATAACGCTACCACAAGCCGACCATGCTGCCCGATTAAACGCGCAGACAGCGCGGCGGTGCGGCAAGCATATGGGAGCAACAGCGGGTGGTAGCCTCACACAAGGAACGAGGACACATTTTGTCACCACGACCAAAGAAAAACACGACCGTTGACACGGCGGGCATGACCATGAAGGAACGCGCCCTCGCGGACGCTATGGCAAAGGTTGAGCGCCAGTTTGGCAAGGGCAGCGTTTTCAACATGGGCGACCGTAAGGGTGAGAAGATTCCCGTCATCCCCACCGGCTCTCTCGCCCTGGATGTGGCTCTCGGCGTTGGTGGCCTCCCCAAGGGCCGCATCATTGAGATTTACGGCCCCGAATCATCCGGCAAGACAACCATCTCCCTGTCGTGTATCGCGCAGGCGCAGAAGATGGGCGAAAAAGTGCTGTTCGTTGACGCTGAGCACGCGCTGGACCCCACGTGGGCTGCTAAGCTCGGCGTGAACGTTGACGACCTGATCGTGAGCCAGCCCGATAACGGTGAGCAGGCTCTTGAAATCACTGACATGTTCGTCTCGTCCGGCGCTGTCGGCCTCATCGTCGTTGACTCCGTTGCCGCTCTCGTCCCTCGCGCCGAGATTGAGGGTGAGATGGGTGACTCTCACGTGGGCTTGCAGGCCAGGCTCATGAGCCAGGCGCTCCGTAAGCTGACGAGCGCCGCCGCCAAGACAGGCACCACCATCATCTTCATCAACCAGCTACGCGAAAAGATCGGCGTTTTCTTCGGTAACCCCGAGACGACGACCGGCGGTAAGGCATTGAAGTTCTACGCGTCCGTTCGTATCGACGTGCGTAAGGGCGAGACCATTAAGGGTGTGGGCGCTGGCGCTGCCCCGGTCGGTCACAAGATGAAAGTCAAGACCGTAAAGAACAAGGTTGCGCCGCCATTCAAGACTGCCGAAACGGTGCTCCTGTACACGGGCGAGGTCAGCCGCGAGGGCGACATTGTCACAATGGGTAAGGACGACGGTATTATCAGCCGTTCTGGCTCTTGGTACTCCTACGGCGACACTCAGCTCGGCCAGGGCGAGAACGCCGCCATCCAGTATTTGCGCGACAACCCCGCCGTGGCCGAGGAGATCGTGGGCAAGATCATGGTGGCGCGCGGCGTGGCAGGCGACACCGTTGACCCGGTGACGGGCGAGGTCGCGGACGACTACGATCCGATGGAGGACGCGGGTTTTTAAGTCTGTTCGTTGACGTGCTGGCCCCGCCCCGCGCGCCTCACGGCGTATAGGGGCGGGGCTTTCGTGCTCGCGGCGTGGGGCTTGGGTGGGATGGACGGGCGACGCTGGTAAAATGGGACGCGTTCGCGATGGGCAGACGCGTCGGTTGCGCGTGGACGTGTGACCACAAAACGAGCCTACCATACGGTTAAACACATGGCCGTCGGTATCGGCTAACCCCGGCGCGAGACGATAACCAACACCCCCACACGATGACAACTTTTCCGCTCAATAACAACGGAAAACCCCGAACTTGACCAAGCGGCACAAGTTCGGGGTTTTCCCATTTAACCACCACAACACCAACATGAAAAAACGGGGTGCCCGACGGGACTCGAACCCGCGACCTCCCGGACCACAACCAGGCGTTCCACCAACTGAACTACAGGCACCATCCGCAAGCGCATAGCCAGCCACGAAGCCGACCAGTTGCGCCTACAGGAACCAATATACCACGCCCACGCCTGCGAGTCAACACGACACGCGGACGCGCTCACAGGCGGCGGTGTAAACCGAGCGCGAGAGCGGCAACGCGCAGGCCGCTACCCACCCAGCAGCGAGCGCACCCGCTCCACCATCGGCGCGGTCAAACCCGCATCCTCATTGGTCCCCACCGTCACGATACCGTCGTGCTCCACGAAACCCGGCACATGCAAGTCATCCGCCCACACCACGCGCTCACCAGCGGCAGCGCACTCGCGCAAATAGGCGAGCGCTTCCGACAGCTTCGCGTCCTGGTTGACAGCGCCCACCGTGCGCCCCTCAAACACGTTCACCACGCTATCGTCCACGCGCACGCCCACCTGGCGAGCGGCCTCCACAGCCGCCGCACCCCACGACGACACCAACACCAAGCGCACGCCCGGCAACGCGAGCACACCGTTCACATCAGCGATCATTGACGGGGACACCCACACCGGCTCGCTCACACGCATACCCCACACATCACGCAAACGCGGAACCTTCACCCGCACCCTACGCCTATCCGCATACTCACCCGCCACACCCGCAGGCTCCGGGGACACGAACAACACACCATCCAGATCGAGGACGAGCACCGCGCCCGCGCGCATAGTCTCGGAACCACTCTCGCACATCACGCCCGCACCCCCTTCATGTCTTGCTTCTTCCTCAACCATTCACTAGCATCCCACGACGCACCCCTCAACGCAAGACACTCGTCATCATTCGCATACGGCGGGGCGAGGCGAGCAGCCGCCAACACGTGCGCATACACCGACTGGCTATCGTGAACAATCTTATGAATAGTCGCCACCCTACTCGCGTCGCGCACGATCACCTCGTCAAACACGCGCTCCGGCATGTTCGCGTTGATAAGCGCCACCTCACGCACGCGCTCCTCATCATCGCGGGCGAGCTTCACGAGGACATCCCTCGGCGTATTCACATGATGGGCGACGCTACAGCGCACACCCCAATCAGGGTCGTCGGCAAGAACTCGCAACACGCGGCCCGTCGCAGATGGGTTATCCAACACCGTCTCGTAGCCCGGATGCTTGCCCTCCACGAGCCACAGCATCACGCGCTCAGCCAGGTTCGGGTTAACGATCAGGCGCTTCACCGATAGCGACACTGCACGCTTCTGACGCTCGCACTCCCCGACAGCGCGAACAATACAATCCCCCACAAAATGCGCGGGCAACGCCGGATTACTCGCCGCTTTCTCGCTCAAACACCCGCCAGACGCGCCGAACAGGATAGCAGACACGTACCCGGCCAGGTCGCACACGGGGGTTTTCGGATTCTCACACACCGCATTACGCACGTAGGCGACATTATCTCGGGAAAGGCGGCTCAGGTCGGCGGCGGGCGTTAACGGGCTACGCGCGGCCGCTTCACGCTGTTTGCCGTTCGACGAGCGCGCGTACTCGACGGCAACGTCAGCAGTTTCAGCAAACCACGTGTGTTTATTCCACTCACCACGGTAAGAAACCATAGCTGTACGCCCCCTTTTTCCTGTCTCGCCGCACGCAACCCGTTTAGTGGGTGGCGCGCGGGCGTCCGATACGCTTGAACGCTTCTAGGATACCACACGTCAGCGTGCGACGCGCAAGGGACAACACGTCGGAACACAAGATACGTGGGGCGGACGTGCTGGCCGAGTCACATGTGGGCGCGCCAAGCAGACACCACCGAGTCAAAGAAAGACGGACGGCGCAACCCCACCAAAGCCACAACCGCCCGCCGTTGCAACCTAGTTTATTCTAGGCCGCATGGCCTCGTTGCCAAGGCCAGCTCCAAGTCTCACAGCGCTTTTCTGCGCCTGCTTGGTTCGCGCTTCACCGGGGACAGCGTTACCAACGGTACGTCTTACGTCCCCTCCACGCGCGTTTAACATCTCCGGGGCACTCCCGGCGACCTCAATATTGATAGCCGCGTTCAGATCACGGTCTATGGATGTGCCGCAATTGTCGCAGTTGAACGTTCGCTCACTCAGGGATAGTTTGGCTTTCACTGTCCCACAGTTTGAGCATGTTTTACTGGACGGAAACCACCTGTCAACCACACACAACACGGCACCAGTACGCGCGGTTTTATATTCTAGTTGGCGGCGAAACTCACCGAGGGAAGCATCCGACAGGCTACGAGCAAGGCTGTGGTTTTTCACCATACCCGCGACGTTCAAGTCCTCAATACACACAGTACCGTAGGTCTGTGCAATCATGGTTGTCGCCTTATGAATGGCGTCTGTTCGCACGTCCGCAACGCGAGCGTGCAAACGAGCGACACGCTCCCTCGCCTTCTCTCGACGCGCGCTCCCCTTAACCTTGCGGCTCAACGCCTTTTGGGCCTTCCGCAACGCTTTCAACCTAGCGCCCAGGGCACGAGGATTAGGGATAACAGTCCCATCCGACAGGGTAGCGAGGTTCTTCACGCCGAGGTCAACACCAACCGCACCCCGCTTCAGCGTGTGGGCAGGAGACGAGGGCTGTTCGCGCTCCACGGTCAAGCTCGCACACCAATTCCCAGCCCGACGCGACACGGTTATGCGTACAAGACGCGCCCCATTCACCCGATCATACACATTCTCCATACAATGCACACGACCAATACGCGGCAACTTCAACCCATAAGGGTCACCAGCCGTAGGCGCAGTAAACCCCGTAGAATAAGCGAACCGCATAACAGTGTTTTTCGACTTGAATCGGGGGAACCCAACCCGCTTGCCTTTCCGCTGACCTTTGCGGGACTTCGACCAGTTCGACAAACCCTGAGCCAGGCTACGCAACCCACCACTGTAGGATTCCTTGCTATTCTGGCTCCACCACACCTCACCCGTGGTCTTATTGACAGCAAGCTCATCTTTATTCTCATTCCACCAGCGACGCAAATCGTAATGCGACCAGTCGGCAGGCTCGCCGTTGTCCAGCGCTTCTTTCACGTGGGCGAGGCCAGCGTTATAAGCGAAACGGGCGGCCCCAGCGTGACTCGCCATCAGACGCTCCTGCCTCGGCGTAGGGTCAAGACGAACCTTCACAGCTTCATAAGAACCCATCTGGCAAAATCACCTCCAAGCCTTTCCCGATCACCTACCAACGTTGCGCTTACCGTAACACAATATCAGCGAAGAAACCAAACAAACACCACAACATGAGACCCCACAAAACAGCGACGCGGGGCGGGCAGCACAGTCGCTCGACCGCACTACCCGCCCCCTACAGGGCAATAAACCCCCGTATCGTTCACCCACCGACAGGGCCATGAACAGCGTCCCTCATCCGCATCACGCCGCGACGCAACGCGCGACGCGCCGCCGCCTTCACCTTCACACTATCAGCGCCCTCGCCGAGCTTTTCCAACTCGCGTGCATACGACCGGTTCATGCGACCGATCTCACGATTCAGTCGCTTCGTCTGCTCAGGCGTGTACTCCTCATACCCCGCGTAAGCCCTGAACTCGCGGATACGCGCCAAACACCGGGCCTTCTCCTCACGGTCCGGGATACGCCCGGTGACGAGCACCCACTCTTCCAGGTTTTGGTTGCCGCGCGCACGGTTACACGCCACGCACGCGAGCGCCATGTTCCCGTACCTTGTTGCGCCGCGCACCGTGCTCCCGCCCCTGGGGTTCACCGGGGTGATATGCTCCGCTGTCGCCTGCCCGTCCGCAGGCTCACCGCGATGCAGCGGACGGTTACAGTAGCAGCACCTACCGCCGAACGCGAGAACACCCATCACGTAGCGGCTTTTGTTCATGTCGTTGTCGAACGCGGTGAGCGCGTGACGTGACAGTTTCGTGTCCCGGCTTTTCACGGGGACCGGCGCGGTCATTTGACCAATGTTGAACGCGAGAATGTCAGCAACATCACTCGTTTTCACGCCCTCGCCCAGGTAGGCGCGCAACCGCCTCCCATCCTCAGTATCCGCATCCAACTCCGCGAGGAACAAGCCGCGCGCCTTCTCCCCCGCGCGCTCCCACAGGGCGCGACTATCCGCCGCCGCAGCCTCGTCACCGTCTGCGATAGCGAGGTTCACGCGCTCCCACAGCCCGCGAATACTCCCCCACGTTTCCTCATCCAGGGACGCGGCAACTCGCGCAGACTGTTCGGACAGTTCTTTCGCCGTGAGCGGGCGGGAAACATGTGAGTTTTGGAACACGCCAGGGCTAGGTTTCGGCACGCCACCAGGACGAGGCACGCGCACGCCACCCACGCGACCAGCACCAGGACGCGCACCAACAACACGGGCACCGTCGCCCGCACCGTCGTACGCGCCATTACCTGCGCCACCGTGGAAACCAGGAACCACGCCAGACAGGCGCTCCTGGTTTATTTCCTGCGCCTGCGCGTCAGTAAGCGCCACATGCTCACCATGCGGACACCGGCCACGCCCCCTGTTCTCAGGCTTCGCCCGACAACGCTCCACACAGCCATCGCTACGCTTCCCGTACACGAACTTCACCGCTGCACCCATCGGCTCACAACTCCCTCTCGCCACTACCGTCAACGCCCACAACAAACACACACGTAAGCGCACTACGCGAGCGGAATAGCCGCCGCAATAGCGCCGCCAGCACACGACAACACGCCGCCACACGCAAACGCCGCCGCCAGACGCACTGTACGGCCCGCAGACGGCCAAACGGGCGCTAAACGCACTCGGGGAGGGGCGGGCGCGCGAAAACGTGTCAGAAGCGCATACAGTGAAGCGGCGCACCCGCCTACTCCACAAGAGAGAAAAGGCGAGTACGCCGCCACAAAAATAGCGACACGCGGGAGGCTATGACGCGAACTCCTGCCAGCCCTCGGACTCGCCCACAGTGCGCTCGCGCTCCAACAGAGACGCGACAGCCGCCGAAGCCTGCTGAGGAACCACGCCGTTACCAAGCGCCCGAAGCGCCGCACTACGGGACAACCCAATCTCCGGCGCAGTCACCCACCCCTCGGGAAGCCCCATCATCCACTCTACGAAAACCGCAGACAAGCGCGGCCTACCGCCAGCGCGAGCAGCAGGCTCAGTCGGACTCGGCGCGCGCCTGCCCGTCACCCGCTCCCACCGGGCGATAGCCTCCGCGTACACGCCATAATCCGTATACGCCAACCTGGTCGCCAAATGCGTGCTCTTCTCTGGCGGCCGCCCGCTCGTGCGCGGCAAACCATACTCGCCGTCGCTCGCTTTCGGTGTCGGCATCAGCGTCACCGCCACCTCATTCAAGTTCGGACCATAACCCTGCGACGAATAGGTGGATACTGTCGCCTGCGGTGTCGGCAACAAGTCCACGCCACGAGGCGACGGCAACCCACGAGCTACATGTGCTCGATCTGGTCCGCCAATGTCGGCCCGTGACCTCCCGCCCTCCGCTTCTCCGGCGGCTGACTCCCGCCGTTGGACCCAAGGTTGGCCGTGGGGGTGAGCAACAAGGAAGATTCTGGCTCGCTTGTGGGGAGCGCCAACGGCGGAAGCTGGTAGGACACCCCACTGCGCATCATACCCGATTGAGGCCAAGTCTCCGAGTACACGTCCGAGCGCTCTGAGAACAGGTCCACTGTCCTCTGCTCCCACACGTCCTTTTCGTTGTTCCAGTAAGCTAAAGGCTCTTGCACTTGTTGCACCTAGCACATTCTCCCACACCACGAGGTGCGGGCGTAGTTCCTGAACGCCTCGGAACATGGACTCCCACAGTCCCGAACGCGTGTCCTTCGTCATGCCGGCTCTCGCGCCAGCAGTGGACAGGTCTGTGCATGGCGACCCGCCACACAACACGTCAACTCGCGGCACGTCCCGCCAGTCCACGCGGGTAATGTCACCAATGTTGGGCGCATCTGGGAACCTGTGGGCGAGAATAGCGCACGGCCCCTTCTCCACGTCACTGACAAACAGCGTGTCCCCGCCCGGCCCGAGCGCGCCCGTAACGCCAAGGTCAAGACCGCCGTAGCCGGAGAACAGGCTACCAACCGTGTACGCCGCCACTACGCGACGCCACCATCATCACCGGAAATGAGCCGGTGCAGCGCCTCACGGTACCGCTCCCTACGAGACGTGACAGCCTCTAAGTCAGCACCGTCACCCAGACGAGACTCATCCAGGTTATGCTCCAAATCACTGATCTTCACCAAGCAAGCAGCCTCATTACCGCGAGCGCGCTCAACGTAATCAAAATACGGCTCCCCGCCCCTGCGGGTGAGCGCATCCACAGCCTCCATCACGCTCTCAGGAAACACGGAAGCCAGCGCGTCCAGCGTAAACCTCGTGTCCTCCACCACATCATGAAGCCACCCGGCAGCAACCGCCACCTCGTCACCACCAAGCCAACGCACACGATCAGCGACAAAAGCAGGATGCTCAATATACGGGGCACCACCCTTATCCACCTGACCAGCGTGAGCAGCCGTAGCGACCAGACGCGCAGCCTCCGCCAACAGCCCACCCGGCTCAATTGTACGATACTCGCCATACTCGTCCGCGTCCTCAATCCCAAAATACGGGACCAGCGACACGTACTCGCGGCCAAGAGTACCATCTTCGACGTTCACGGTGATCGCCTCATAGTGGTCAACACCCACGTCGCCACCAACCGGGACCGCCACGCGCTCCACCGCGCCGTCAGTCAGCACGTAACCGCGCTCGCCCCACAGGATACGCAGACCAGCGTCCGCGCTCACGTTTCCTTCAACCGTCATATTTACGTCACCTTCCACAGGCTCTCTCGACTAAAACACCTTTTGGCGCGCAGGAGGAGAACCAACCGACACCAACCATATCACACAAACACCATACGCGCACTACCGGCGCGCCGTCAACACATCCACAGGAATCTCCAAGCTACTGAACGTCGCATCCATCGCGCGGCACACTTCCTCGCGCTCAGCCGGTGTCACGTCCGGGCGGCGCAACCGCTCATACAACACGTGGACACTCTCTTTCGCCTGCAACGACTCGGGCGTGTGAAACTGCAACTCGAAATGCGCGCCATCCGGGGAGTCCATTTTCACGTTGATTCCCTTGTACCCGCCTTTCGCGCGGCTCTCCTCAGTGAGCTTCCAAAAGTCCGTCACCTCGACCACCTGGTACCCCTTCGCCGTCAACGTGCGCATCGTCCGATTAAAGTCCTCGTAGTAGTCGCCCACGTCGCTGACGCTCGTGTACCGGATAACATCGTAGAGCGCGTCGAAACGCTTGCCACGATTCAACACCTTGTCCACCGTGCCAGACGCGCTCTTTACCCGAAACCGTAGGTTCCACAGGTTCAACCCGAGCGCCTGCAAATCACCAGTGATGCGCGGCTCAACGCCCACAGCCTCATGGTATCGGTCAAGAACAGCTTGCGCTGCCCCCCATTTTCAAACGCCGCACCAAACCTACACGCGTGCTTCGCTCGACACGGCAGAACGCGCCCCTGATTATTCACGTGAAAACGCATACGAAAACACCACTCTCACAGTCCAACCGGCAAGAAAACAAGCACCCCACAACCGCGCAACCAACCAGGGGCGCATCCACGATAACAGAAAATAGCGCCACCACAAAAACCGCGCAACACCGCGCGACCACAACACGTACAGAAACCGCGCTGCACGCGCCCCTCGCGGGCTTGCGCGCCGCAAACAACCCAACACGCACACCAGGCTCTCAACGCCCCTCAAAACGCCGCACAGTGAGCCTGACGGCGCAAGCAACCGCATGGCGCAACAATTCCAGATAACACACCGTGCAAGAAAAATGCGGAGCAACCGCCCAAAACGCCAGCCACCCCACCAAGCGCGCCGTCAACACATCCACAGGCGCCCCCAAACCACTGAATGTCGCGTCCATCGCACGGCACGCCTCCTCGCGCTCAGCCGGTGCTGTAAGCTGCTTAGTTTCAGTTTGCTTTAGTCCTCTATTGTGTGTTATGCTTTACTGGCGCTTAGGAGAAAAGAAAGGGGTGAGTGCGATGTTTGAGGCAGTCAAGGTTGCGCTGGACCCTACTCCGGAGCAGGAGCGGCTGCTCGCGTCTCATGCAGGTGGCGCAAGGTTCGCGTATAACGCAATGCTCGCCCACGTCAAAGAAGCCATTGATGCGGGCGAAAAGCCGGACTGGTCACATTACTCGCTGCGCAAACGATGGAACTCCAATAAGGCCACTCTCGCCGTCGATGCGGATGGTAAGCCGTGGTGGCAGGAGAACTCCAAGGAAGCGTACAGCTACGGTTTAGAATCTCTTGCGAAGGGTTTGTCGAACTGGTCGAAGAGTCGGAAGGGCGACAGGAAGGGCCGAAAGGTCGGGTTCCCGAAGTTCAAGACGAAGAACAAGGCAACACCCAGGTTCGCGTACACCACCGACTTTAAGCTGGTTAACGGCGACCCAAAGGCGCTGCGACTGCCAAAGATCGGCAGGATTCACTGCATGGAGGACGTCGCCAAGCGGGTGGGCTGCGCGAAAGTTAAGCGTGTGACTGTTTCGCAGCGCGCGGGTCGCTGGTACGCGTCGCTGACCGTGGAACGCGAGGACAAGCCGGTGGTGAATCCTCCGAAGGGCGGCACTGTTGGCGTTGATTTGGGCGTGAAGCATCTCGCTACTCTGTCGGATGGGACTGTCGTGGAAAACCAGCGTTACCTGCGGAAGGCGGAGAAGAAACTAAAGCGCGCCCAGAAATCTCTGAGCCGGAAAGTTCAAGGCTCAAACAGGCGCGCCAAAGCAAGAACGAAGGTGGCGCGTCTCCATGCGCATGTGGCGAACCAGCGACTTGACGCAATGCACAAACTCACCACATGGCTCACGGAAACGCACTCGGACATCAGTATCGAGGACCTACACGTGGCGGGTATGGTGAAAAACCGCCATCTTGCCAAGTCCATTTCCGACGCGTCGTTCGGCGAGTTCCGTCGCCAACTAGAATACAAGGCGACTCGTACCGGCGCGCGGCTTCACATCGTGGACCGCTGGTACCGCAGTAGCAAAACCTGCTCGAAGTGTGGGAGCGTGAAAGCCAAGCTCTCCCTCAATGAGCGTACCTACCGTTGCGACAGTTGCGGCCTCACAATGGACCGTGACTTGAACGCGGCAATCAATATTCTGGTCGCCGGGAGTGCCCCGGAGACCCTAAACGCGCATGGAGCGACAGTAAGACGGAGTGACCGCAGTAGCGGTCACAGAACGCGAGTTGCTGTGAAGTGCGAACCAAGCGTCGGTGCAAACCGTGTAAGTCTTGGAGCGGATAGTCGCAAGACTGTCCTGCAAACTGCGGTTAAGTAGTTTGCAACGGCGGCGCTCCGCAACAAAACCTCACCCCACCAAAGAAAGCAGAGGGGTAGAAAAGGGATCGCGCCGGGACTCGCACCCGGACCCATACCACCAGTCAAACGCCCACACGAAACCGCGTGGCGGCGAACGCCCGTCAGCGCCGCAGCGAGGTCATGACTCTACACCGCAGACCAGTGGCCGCTCTCACTGTTTTAAGCTACGCGACCAAGCTACAACCAGTATCCAATTATCCAAAGTGCCCCCGGCAGGAGTCGAACCCGCGACCCATTCATTAAGAGTGAACTGCTCTAACCAACTGAGCTACGGAGGCTTCATTTTTGCGCGCTTCCGGCGGGACTCGAACCCGCAACCTCCCGCACCGGAAGCGGGCGCTCTGTCCATTGAGCTACGGAAGCAAACATGCGATATGAAATTATTTTGTGCCCCCGGCAGGAGTTGAACCTGCGACCTGCCGGGCTTCAACCGGCCGCTCTTACCAAACTGAGCTACAGAGGCTTCATTTTGCACGCCGAAGCCACGCCAACAACATGGCGAGACGCGCACAGTCCTGGCGGCGGGACTCGAACCCGCAACCACTGGCTTATGAAACCAGCGCTCTACCATCTGAGCTACACCAGGATACACGCAGCAAATAGCGCGCTCACGCGCTACGTGACGCTGCCAGTATTTACTTTTGTCCCGGCGGTAGGACTCGAACCTACAACATCCACTGTATCAGAGTGGCGCTCTCACCAATTGAACTACGCCGGAAAAGACGAAAACAAAGTAGCGAAAGAGCGCCCGCACAACACGGCCATCACGTGCCGCCTCTGTGTGGTGAGCGAACGAGCATCACGAGTGATCGAAAGGAGGAAACAAAACCCGCGACGCTCATCCGCTGAACGCTTTTTGTTTTCGTCAGTAGTCCCGCCGAGAATCGAACTCGGACAATTAGAGTGAAAATCTAATAGGCTGACCTTTACCTCACGGGACCGTCATTGAAACATACCACTATTCTGTTGTTTCAAGTACCCCTACCGGGAATCGAACCCGGACCTGACGACTGAGAATCGCCCATACTCACCACTATACGATAGGGGCTTATGTTCTTTTGTTGGCGGCGGGACAGGGATTTGAACCCTGGGCACCTGTCGGTGCTACAGTTTTCAAGACTGCTCGCTTCGGCCGCTCGCGCACCCCGCCATGTTCAGTTTGACACTGAGTGCCCCCAGCAGGAGTCGAACCCGCGACCCGCCGATTAAAAGTCGGCTGCTCTAACCAACTGAGCTATAGGGGCTTCCTCGCCCGGGCCTTTAGCACGCGCCCACGCACGAAACGCAAGCGGTGGAACAGTCCGGGCGGCTGTATGTGAGGGGATACAGCGCCCCGCGTGTCTCCACTACCACCCGCGCTCCCCATCGACGCGACCGGCGAGCCATATCAGACTCGCCCGCCAGGCGCGCCAGCAAACAAGAGCGTGGGCGGTGCAGCCACGTGTTACCGTGGACGACAACGCACTGTGGGCCAGGTAGGACTCGAACCTACAACGTTTCTTATGTGCCCGGTTTACAGCCGGGTGCCTTCACCCAATTCAGCGGCACTGACCCATGAGACACGAGAAAGACCGGAGTTAGGAGATGAGTATAGAACCAGCCTCCCTCGCGTCAGCTCCGGCAGCAGGACTCGAACCTACAACCCTACGATTAACAGTCGCTTGCGCTGCCAATTGCGCCATGCCGGAATGATAAAACACTATGTAGTTCTCGCAGCGTCCGCCCGGCGGGAATCGAACCCACATCACCCGCTTAGGAGGCGGATGCTCTGTCCGTTGAGCTACAGGCGGCTCTCACGCGCCCCAGTGTCCAGCGGCGCACTCACGTCAGGCTAACACATTATCCGCTCGCACGCAACAGCACACATTTTCGCGCCGCCAGTCGAACGCGCGCGAGCGGTTACATTGGCTTACCCAACACCAATAGCGTAACACCCCATAACCGGCCCGTCAACCCCAAAACATGTGAACCACGCTACACGTGCGGGGCGCAGTCGCCACCAGGCGGCAACCAACACGTGCCAACCGTCAGCCACCATCGGAATCAACCAACGGTACGCCAGAAAACCAGTCAACCATGCGGCAAAAGGAAAGCCCGCCCCGCGAAAGCCATAACAGCTTACTCGCGGGGCGGGCTTATTGCCCTAGCGGACTATCGCCTCAGCTAACGACGAGCGTCAGCGACGACGACGAGCGGCAACGAGAGCCGCGACACCACCAGCCAGCGCGGTCGCAGCGGCACCCAGGATACCAGCGTCAGCACCCGTCTTAGGCAACTGACCGGCAGCGGCCGGGGCAGACGGCGCAGGCGCGGGAGTAGAGGGCTTAGGCTGCTCCGGGGTCGGCGTAGCCGACGGCGCAGGCTTAGGCTCCTCACCCTTCGGGGTCTCAGGGGTGACCGGCTTGTCCGGGGTCGGCGTCACCGGCTTCTCAGGAGACGGCTCGGTCGGCTTGTCCGGGGTCGGCGTGACGGGCTTTTCCGGGGACGGGTCAACCGGAGTGACCGGCTTCTCCGGCTCCGGTGTCACCGGCTTATCGGGAGTCGGCTCCGGGGTGGGAGTCGGCTCGGGAGTAGGAGTAGGCTTCGGCTCCTCGGGCTTGTTCGGCTCCGGGGTGGGAGTAGGCTCCGGGGCCGGGGTCACGGGCTTCTCCGGCTCCGGGGTCACCGGCTTGTCCGGTGTCGGCTCCGGGGTGGGAGTAGGCTCAGGAGTAGGAGTAGGCTTCGGCTCATCCGGGGTCGGCGTCACCGGCTTATCGGGAGTCGGCTCCGGAGTGGGAGTAGGCTCCGGGGCCGGGGTCACGGGCTTCTCCGGCTCAGGGTCAGCCTCAGTGTCCGCACCAGAATCACCCTTGGCGCGCCACGTGGCTGTCGCAGAGACTTCCTGCTCGTTAATCACGGCGGTGTTCACGAACTTCTTGCTGTCGCCGGTCTGCTTAATCGACACGCGGCACGTCCAGTCGCCCTCGCCAGTGGCGGGAGCAACAGCCGTAATCTCGGTCTTGTCGGCGTTCAGCTTATTCGCCGTCGCCTTGGTAGTGTTCGCCCAGTTACCGTCGTTCGTGCAGTAGAAAGCACTGCCGAACGTGGCGTTAGCGCCCTTCTCGACCGCCTTTAGCGCGGTGCCAGGGGCGACCGTCGCCTGGACGTACCCCTTCATCACGTAGTGGCCCGCATCGTCCTTACCGGCCGCGTACATGTACTTGTCTGCGCCGGGGTGGAACGCCTCACCAACAACGCCCTTACCCAGACTGATGTCGTAAGAGGTGCCGTCAACAGTGATGGTCGTGGACTTCTTACCCACGGCCTCCTTGTTCACCTCGACATTATACTCAACAAACGCGTTGTTGAGCGTACCGTTACCACCGAGAGTGTTCACACCCTCATCAATGGTGAACGTAAACGTCGTACCACTGATCTTAGCGGTACCGATCTCCTTCGTGCTACCGTCCAGAGCGGTAGCCTTCAACTTAATGCCAGTCAGGCCGTCAGGAACCTTTAGGCCGGGACCGAGGTCAGCGGTGAACGTCGCGCCCGGCTGCACGTTCTTGCCCGTATAATCAATACGGACAGAGAAATTATTGCCCACGGAAACAGTGTCGTAAGGTCGAGTGACCTTGACACTCTGAATAGACAGGCCGCCCGTCGCGGTGGAAGCGCCCGGCGTAGAACCAGTCACGCTGTTGATACCGTTCGCAGACGACTCGGCGGGAGCCGGAGCCGGACCCTCAACGGGAGCAGCATACGCGGCAGACACGCCAAGGCCACCGGCAGCGACCGCGAAAGCAGCGCCAGCAACCAGAGTACGCGTCGCCTTACCAGCACGGCCAGCAAAAGTAACAGGGAACTTCAAGAGTATTTCTCCTTCATGTTGTTCGTCGCGCCGCCAGCCGCCACCGCCCACGCCCGCCGCTCTCGCCCCACCGTCCCTTATGACGGTAGGAAACACTCACGAAAACGACGGGCATACCCGTGGACAGCGCAAGCCGCTGGAAGCGTCCATTACACGGTAAACGATAAACGACAACCAAGGTCGCCGTCAAATGTACACCCACACAAACCAGCATGAACCACGTCACAGCAGGAGCGGGAGCACTCACGAAACGCACACCACACAATAGCCGACAAACAAAACAAACCGCCACAAACAGGCAACACGCACCACAACAAGCCGCAACCGACAAACAAACACCCGAGCGGGCGCGCAGTCCCAGCGAACAACACCACACGCAAACACAAGGAAACCCCGTGACCGCACTCACATCGAGCACAGTCACGGGGCATCCCGTCGTCGCCTACGCCCCGACGCCACCACGCGCGGAAACCACACCATCCCCAACAGGGGACCGCACGTTCCCGACCCGCACGCAGCAACACCGGCAGCGGCCAGACCGTAGATAAACGGGAAATACCCGAACACCCCTAGAGGGAGCATCCGCCCACGCGGCGCGACAACCACGCGAACACGGCCCAGACAAATAAAAGTCAAGAGTCCCACAAACGCTGTTTGGAAGCGCCAAAGGAGGTGAAAACGCCACCAACACAACCATGCGGGACTCTAGCGGACAGCAGAGGAATCGAACCTCACCCGAACAATTCGAGCGAACCGATTAGCAGTCGGACCCTACACCTCGCAGGATTACTGTCCAAATAAGGGGAAACAAACACGGCGAACAAGAACAACGAGCCAAGACGCGCAACAAAACCCACGCACCAGTCACCAACGCGAGACAGCAACGCCCCACAGGTGACACCAACCATCAGGCTACACGCCACAATGTCGGCAAAACGCGCGCCTACACGCGCCCATATTCAACCGTTTTGTTTCCCCAGTACCAGTCGCGGGACTCGAACCCGCACGCCCAATCGGGCGGCGCATTTTGAGTGCGCTATGTCTACCTTATTCCATCAGACTGGCATCGTTAAGCGCTCCACCGTTTTCTACGGGGCGCTAGTACCTCCGGTGGGACTCGAACCCACACGCCCAACCGAGCGCCACATTTTGAGTGTGGTGTGTCTACCAATTCCACCACGGAGGCCAAAGAAAAAGGGAGCGGAAACAAACACGAGAGACAACCACGCGACCACAGTGCGCCCAACCGGCCAGCCCAACCCGCGTGCGCGGACACTCTCAACCGGCCCACCCAGACCGGCCCCAACTTACTCACCAACACCGAGAGCATCCTGGCGCAAACACCCAAGCGCCACCCGCACACACCAAGCGCACCACCAATGCCACCACACACCACAGCGTGACAGCACCCGCAGCCGCGCTGTACCCCCGTGTTGTTTCCGCTCCCCGGTCGGCGTAGCAGGACTTGAACCTACGACCTCCCCCTCCCGAAGGGGGCGCTCTACCAAACTGAGCCATACGCCGAAAACAGGGAAACAAACCCTAAAAACATCCACTATTTAGTTCAGTTTTCCTTTGATGATTCTAACTTTAGCACGCTCACGCGCCACTGTCAAAACCTCAGAGCCGAGTGTGGGACTCGAACCCACAACCGTCCGCTTACAAGGCGGATGCTCTACCAATTGAGCCAACCCGGCGAGCCGCACTCACTCACACTATAGCACGAGCGGAACGCGAGCGGCAAGAGGGAAATGCAAGAAAACCTCTTGCCGCTAGTGTGCCCGGTGGGAGTCGAACCCACACGCCCGAAGGCGCTGGAACCTAAATCCAGTGCGTCTGCCAGTTCCGCCACGGACACGTTACAGCTAGGTAGTCCCGGAGGACACCTAGCAGCTATGGAAACACAATAGCACGCCCACCGGCTCGCGCGCAAGCCATAAACCGCCGGACAACGCCATAAGAGACGAACGCCACACCGGACGCACACCGCGAAGTCAAGAGGCAATACCATGCTCCCCGTGGGCCGTGCATGACTCGAACATGCGACCTCCCGGCTCGTAACCGGGCGCTCTATCCACTGAGCTAACAGCTGTATCAAATAAGGCAACATAACCTACTTTTGTAGGCTACGTTTCCTCGTTTGAGTGCCGCCTGAACGGTCCCCAGAGTGTCA
>ERZ773051.156-NODE-156-length-56997-cov-8.792403_pt1 | contig 56997 bp, 48 predicted proteins | sample MGYA00580631_ERZ773051 | MGnify/ENA primary metagenome ERZ773051 (study PRJEB29015, sample SAMEA2738137) | human oral metagenome | biome: human oral; feature: human-associated habitat; material: saliva | place: China | collected 2204 ... | reverse complement strand
AGGTCGACACACATCTTCTTAAATTCATAATCATAGCGCATGATAAAACCCTCCTTACCGTGACACTTTCGTGTCCAGTAAAGAGGGTACATATCACAAATCAGAAAACGATAGGTCGGAAAACCACAAGATAAAATCAGGATTAGAAAAATCAGGATTAGAAAATCGCAGGGCAGAAACCCGCCAGACAAAAAGAACAGCATGGAAACAGGATGACAATAGTTTAAAAATGTTTTGAAATAGTCATTGACAGGCGGGAAAGCTGTGCTACAATCTAGTTAAAAGAAATTTTAAGGAGGTGATGCCGTATGGGAGAGAGCAGTATCTTTAAGGTGCTCTCGGATCCGCAGCGGCGCGACATTCTGGTCATGTTGCGGGACGGGCGTCTGAGCGCCGGGGAGATTGCGGAGCGGCTCGGTGTCAGCCCGCCGGCGCTCTCCTACCACCTGCGGCTCTTAAAGGGCGCAGAGCTGGTGAGCGAATATAAGGAGAAAAATTTTGTTTACTATGAACTGAACACATCCGTCCTGCAGGAATTGATTCTCTGGGTGGAACAGTTCGGAGGGAGGAAATCATGAAAAAAACAGTGTGGTTACTCGCGGTGCTTACTCTGATGGTTACAATCATTCCTCTGCAGACCATGCCTGCTTTGCTTCCCGTGGATTATTCAATCGGCGGAGAGGTGAGACGCTGGGGCAGTAAGTACAGCTATCTGATTTTACCCATGGTCACGCTTTTGATCACGCTGCTCTGGCAGTTTCTTGTGGCACACTTTGAACGCCGGGCCGTCGGCGATGACAAAGAGGCACAGGGAGCGGCGGCGAATGCAAAGGTGCTTGTATCGGTCGGGCTTGTGATGAATCTCTTTTTCTGCCTGTTGCAGGCCGGGCTGCTGTGGTCTGCGGCCTGGACCGCAGAGCATTTCGGAACTGCGGGAGGAGCGCAGGCGGGGGCGAGCATTGCGCAAACGGCGCAGAAAGCGATGTGTGTTCTGACAAGCGTTATGCTGATTGTGCTCGGCAACATCTTGCCGAAGACCCGGAAAAACCGCAATGTGGGCGTGCGCCTACCGTATAGCCGGTATAACGACATCACCTGGCAGAAGAGCAACCGCTTTGGGGGCACAGCCATGGTGATCGCCGGGCTGCTCGGCATGGTCAGTGCGCTGCTTGCGCCCTCCGCAGAACTTGCACTCGGACTGTTCACGGTATTTCTGCTACTCGCCGTTATAGCGACCACATGGTATTCAAGGAAAGTGTATTTGGAAGAAAGTGCAGAAAAATAAAATCAAAAAGAGCTTCTCTGTTTGTCTGCGATGAACGCAACAAGACCGTCCTGCAGGAGTTGATTTTCCGGGCGGAACCGTTCGGAGGGAGGAAAGCATGAAACAGCTTACAAGAATGATTGCGGCGCTCTGCCTGTTTGTGACGCTATTGGTTTTACGGGAGCTGCCAGCAGAGATACCGGCGCACTATGACTTTGCCGGAAACGTGACGCGATACGGCAGTAAGTACGAACTTTTGATATTGCCGGTGATCTTACTTTTGGTTTCCTTCGGCAGCCGCTTTCTACTGCTTCATTTTCATAGAAAGGCGGAACAGGCGGAGAGTGACAAGGAAAGACAGGCGGCCGCAGCGAATGCCAAGGTGCTCGGCATTGTGATTTTCCCGCAGACCCTGATCTTAAGCTGCATACAGGGTGTGTTCCTCTATAACACCGTGCTCGCCCTGCGGGGCGAAAGCTTCCTCAGCACCCTCGCGGGCGATAAGCTCCTGACCATACTCTTCGGGGCGCTGCTCGTGCTGGTCGGCAATGTTTTGCCGAAGTGTAAGCGAAACGGCTTGGTCGGCTTCCGCCTGTCCTGGACCAGATATAACGACATCACCTGGCAGAAGAGCAACCGCTTTGCGGGGATCATGCTGGTCGCGGCGGGGATACTCGGCATTGTCAGCACTGCGTTTTCGCCGAAGGGCTACGGGATGTTGCTACTTGCTGTCTATACCATGGCGGCAATCGTAATTTCGATCGTGAGGGCGTGGCAGGTGTATCGGGAAGAAAAGGCAAAGGAGCAGAGCTGAGGCTGAAGCAGTGCCGGACACAACGGAACGCGTAACTTACGAAAAGCCTGTGTATGGCGAAATAGTAAAAAAAGAAGTATGATAAGCCTTCGTACCGCCACGCGGTGCGAAGGAGGATTTTATCGTGAAGGTTATTTTTGTGAACGGCAGCAGCCATGCGAACGGTACCACCATGCAGGCAGTCAAGGAGATGCAGAAGATTTTCTCTGCGGAAGGGGTGGAGACCGAGGTTGTACAGCTCGGCAATCAGCCCATACGTGACTGCATCCAGTGCGGTTATTGCGGGACGCACGATGCCTGCGTGTTTCGGGATGACGCGGTGAATCAATTTACGGCGCTCGCCAAAGAGGCCGATGGTTTTGTCTTTGCGACACCCGTTTACTATGCGCATCCGAGCGGACGGATTCTGGCTTTCCTTGACCGGGCGTTTTACTCCGTGCAGAACGTCGAGAATCCCTTTGCCTTTAAGCCCGGCGCTTCGATTGCCGTCGCGAGAAGAGGCGGCACCACGGCGTCCTTTGATGTGCTGAACAAATACTTCGGGATTTCGCAGATGCCGGTCGCAGGCTCCACCTATTGGAACATCACCCACGGCCTGACCGCGGAAGATGCCGCCAAGGACCGGGAAGGCATGCAGACCATGCGAAACCTTGCCCGGAATATGGTCTGGATGATGCGAAGCTTTGCACTCGCAAAAGAGCAGGGCATTCCGTACCCGGAGACCGAGGGCGAGGCAGTGACCAACTTTATACAGCGAGAAGACTGAGAGGATATAAAAGAAAGAGTCACGAGGGTGGCTCTTTTTTCGTAATCGCGTTAAACTTATAATTAACAGGAAAATCATATCGAAAGGTGTTACGTAATATGAGAAGGGAGAGGTAATGGGGGATGCTTTAACTTGGGTTTGCCCGAACTGCGGTTATGAGTTTTCCGCGCAGCTGGGATTTGGTTTCAGATACCCTTGGGTTTGCCATCAGCTGATTCAGAAAGCGCGTGCCGGTGCATACGGAGCCGAGTGGCAGGATTTGGTAGAAACATATCCCGGAACCTTTCTGGATGGGGACCTCGTGTTGCTTCGGTGCGAGAACTGTGGTAGCTATGATAACGACGCATTGCTGACAGCCTATATTCCGAAGGATGCCGAATTACAGGCAAAGCCGATTGCGGAAAAACACTGGACAGTGCCCGAGGAGGAAGGGTACGAACTCTACGGGGCTTACGAACACCGCTGCAAGGACTGCGGCGGAAAGATGCGTGCTTTTTCGATGCAAGATGTTTTGAAAAATAAAGTCGACAAGATATGCCCGCGCTGCAAGACAGCCTTAAAGGTGAATGAATTTTATTGCTGGGATTAAGCGCTTTGCTACGGAGCGTAGCAAGAAAAATCTGAAATGTAAGCCCATGTTTCTTGAGTGCCGCTGCGAGTTTTTTATACTGATGCCATCAAGAAACAGGAGGTCAAAGCATGACAATCGCAGAAACAATTAAAACCCTTCGGAAGACAGCAGGCATGTCACAGGAACAGTTGGCAGAGAAGCTGCATGTTTCGAGACAGGCCGTTACCAAGTGGGAGACCGAGGGCGGCACACCGGACATCGAGAACCTTCGAGCAATCGCAGCTCTGTTTGGAATCACCGTAGACGAACTCCTCTCGGGGGAGACAAAAGTGCAAGCGGCAGCGGCGCATCGCTATGAGAGCGTCACTGAATACGATATCGATGAAGTGAAACACTACGATATGAAGTTCGGCAGCGCAAAAGAAGTATTCCTTTCCGGCCATCGGGGAGAGAAACTGCGCATCCGCCTGGTATCGAATACCCTTGCCTCGCTGCAGAGTGATTTTAAAATCAAACTGGACGATACAAAGCGGCGGCTGGATCTGGAACTGCTCCGAAAGAACGAAATGAGCGAGAGCGCCTCGAAAGAGGGGCTCAGCATCTACGCGGAACTCCCGGCGGCCTATCTCGGAAAAGTGGAGTGTGCGGTCAATGCAGAACTTGTAAGCCTCTGCTCACTGGACTGCGAGCGCATTGAGCTCGGCGGAAGGAATCGGAAATTGCTTCTCGATGCGGTTCCCGGCACCGTGGAAATTGACAGCAATCTTGATATGGAGATTCGCTGCCGAAGCCTGCCGGTTTCGCTGGAACTGAACCAGCTTTCGGCCTGCTCGAGAGTCTATGTCCCGGCGGATGCGGTCTTTTCGGCAAAGGCAAAGGGCATAGGCACACGGATTTCCTATGCGAACGAGGGGAAGGCAACAGAGCCCTTTGATACGCCCGATGCAGAAAAGCGGATTGAACTGAACGGGATTAAGAGTGAGCTGGTGATTAGCAGAGAAGCGTAAGAAAAGGGAAAAGGTAGAAGAGAAGGGCGCCGCTCCGAAGAGAGGGGCGCTCTTTGTATGTGGGTATTTCGATAAAGAGATTGAGCAAACGTGAAAAAAATGAGAGAATAAAGGCAACAAAATCGCAAGGAGGTGGAACTATGGCGAATACCGTAGAAGTTTCGAGTAACATCTGGAACTGGATCAACACATCCGTGCAAGTCCCCACTGCCGTGCGGGAGAAGTTTGAACAGTGGAGGAGCGGGGAAAAAAAGCCCACGTTCTCGCAGCTAGAGGAGTTCAGCCGCAAAATACATGTTCCGATCGGCTATTTCTTTTTGGAAAGGCAGCCGCAGGAGCACTTTAAACTGCTTGAGTTCCGAACGGTGGATAGCAGGCAATTGCAGGACCCAAGCCGTGAGTTGATTGACACACTGCGGCAAATGGAGAGCATTCAGGAGTGGATGCGAGACGATATGATTGCGGGTGAGAATGAAGAAAACCGCTATGTCGGATCGTTACGCGGGAAAAAGGGCATAGCGGAATTGGCTGCGATGGTTCGGGAGACCTTATCCTTACCAAACGATTGGTATGAAACGGTAAAGTCCGCTACAGAGTCGTTTCGACTTCTCAGAGAAGCAATCAGTAGAGTGGGCGTGCTGGTGATGATGAATGGCATTGTCGGGGGAAATACGCACAGAGCACTTGATATTTCGGAGTTTCGCGCATTCACGCTGATTGATGCATACGCGCCGCTGATTTTTATCAATGCCGCAGATTCGGAGAGTGGAAGAGTGTTTTCGCTTTTGCACGAGTTTGTGCATATCGGTCTCGGAAGAAACAGCTTCTTTAATGCGCGAGAGGGCGAGATGGTATTTGTCCGTCCGGAGGAGACACTCTGCAATGCAGTTGCGGCAGAGCTTCTGGTACCGCGCAGAGCTTTTTGCAGTGCGTGGGAGAACACGGAAGGAACGATAGAGCGCAAAGTGCAGGAGCTGAGTAAATATTTTAAATGCAGCCAGTCTGTCATTGCACGCCGTGCTCTGGATGAGGCATACCTCACGGAGGAACAGTACCGAGAACTGATTGCAAAGGCGACCATGTTGGCGAAGAAAGCACGCGGTGGCGGTGATTACTACAGGACGCAGGCTAGCAGAATGGACCATCGTTTTTTACAGGCTTTGGATGCAAGCGTGCAGGAAGGAAAAACGCTGTATACGGAAGCCTTTCGCCTGACGAATACAAATCGAGTTACCTTTGATAAGTTGATCGAGAAGGTGCAAGGTGAGAGCGTATGAAGCGGGAGATTTTTCTGATTGATACGAATGCCTTTATCTCACCGTATCAGGCATACTATCCGTTTGATTTGGCACTGTCTTTCTGGGATTTCTTGGAACAATCCATGGCAACCGGGGACATTGTCCTGTTGGATGTGGTTTATGATGAGGTTACCAAGGGTGATGATACCTTGAGTCAATGGCTTTCCGGCGTGGCACCTCAACGCATGAAACACGGACAAGCAGATATACTGGATGTATATAAGCAAATTTTAAATGATATTCAGCAGGCCAAAACGCACACGGGGCAGCCGCTTTACAATGCGAAGGCATTGAATGAATGGTCACAGAATGACATTGCGGATCCCTGGTTGGTGGCTACCGCAAAAGCCAGGGACTACACATTGGTGAGTTTTGAAAGCCCAAGCGGAGCTCTTGGAGCATCAACACTGGGGCGTGTCAAGATACCGGATGAGGCAAAGAAATTCGGGGTAAAATGCTGTAATCTCTTTGATATGATGCGGGCTTTACACTTTCAATTCAAATGAGTGAAAAAATAAAAAGACCATCTCCGGATGGTCTTTTTTGTCTGTAAAACCCCCTTCCGCTGTGCTATGATGTATAAAATGCGTAAGAAAAACGTAAGAAATGAATTCCGGACTTGGAGAAAATGCTGTAGGGGGGAGTCGGAAACGTGGCTACGTCGGTCAAAGTTCTGAATAATACGACAGAGAAGCTTCTGGATGATTTGAAGGATACCATACGCAAGGGGAGCAAGGTCTCGATTGCGGCTGCCTGCTTTTCCATCTATGCCTATCAGGCCTTGCAGAAAGAACTGGAAGGGGTTGAAGAATTCCGCTTTCTCTACACTGCGCCGAGTTTTGTGGATGACAGCGCGAGAGGGCTGGGAGACAGAGAGAAGCAGAGAAAGGAATTTTATATTCCACAGTTTTCCGGAGAGTCCGGTCTCTACGGGACGAAATTCGAGATTAAACTCCGGAATGAACTCACGCAGCGCGGCATTGCGAGAGAGTGCGCGGCGTGGATTCGGAACAAGGCGAAATTCAAAGCCAATGCGGGGGATGAGGGCATTTCCGGTTTTATGACGATAGAGTCCTCTCTTTCGACAACGGCCTATAACTCCCTTCAGGAATTTACCACCGTTGATTTGGGAGTAGAGCGCGGGAACCGTCTTGTTGAGAACCTAGTCCGCATGGAAGAGGAAGCGGGACAGGAGACCGAACTCACCAAATCCTTTGTCCGGGACTTTGAGTCGCTTTGGAACAATCGGAGCAGAATGCAGGATGTGACCGAGGCGGTCATTCAGAGAATCAGCTCCGTCTATGAGGAGAATGCGCCGGAGTTCATCTATTTTATGACGCTCTACCATGTGTTTCATGAATTTCTGGACGATATCTCCGAGGATGTGCTGCCGAACGAGGCGACCGGATTTAAGCAGAGCAAAATCTGGAGCCTGCTCTATGACTTTCAGCGCGATGCGGTGCTTGCCATCATCAATAAACTTGAGACCTACAATGGCTGTATTCTGGCAGACAGCGTGGGACTCGGAAAAACCTTCACGGCTCTCGCGGTGGTCAAGTACTATGAGAGCCGCAACAAGTCCGTGCTGGTGCTCTGCCCGAAGAAGCTCTCGGAGAACTGGAACACCTATAAGGACAATTATGTCAACAATCCGATTGCATCGGATCGCCTGAACTATGACGTGCTCTTTCATACCGACCTGTCCCGCAGCGGCGGACAGTCAAACGGGCTGGATCTGGATCGCCTGAACTGGGGCAATTACGACTTGCTCGTGATTGATGAATCCCATAATTTCAGGAACGGCATCGGTACCCACAGCAATACCCAGGACAACCGCTATCAAAAACTCATGGAGAAGGTGATACGCGCGGGCGTAAAGACCAAGGTTTTAATGCTCTCTGCGACACCGGTCAATAACAACTTCTCGGATTTAAAGAATCAACTTGCGCTTGCCTACGAGGGCAATGCCGGACAACTCGATCAAAAGTTAAAGACGAAGAAGAGCATTGACGACATCTTCCGCCAAGCCCAGAAGGCCTTTAACAGCTGGAGTAAGGAAGAGCCCGAAGAGCGGAGCACGGAGAAACTGCTCTCCGCCCTGGATTTTGACTTCTTTGAGCTTTTGGATAGTGTGACCATAGCGCGCTCCAGGCGTCACATTGAGAAGTACTACGACACGGCGAAAATCGGAACCTTCCCTGCGCGCTTAAAGCCCGTTTCCGTGCGCCCGGGGCTCACGGATTTGAATCTGGATATCAGCTACCGGAAAATCGCGGAGCAACTCCTGAAGCTTACCCTAAGCATCTATATGCCGTCGAAGTACATTCTCCCCAGTAAGCTCGGGAAATACAGGGACTTAACGCACAATAAGGGAGAGAATCTCACGCAGCGCGGGCGCGAGCAGGGCATTTGTAGGCTCATGAGCATAAATCTCCTAAAGCGTCTCGAGAGCTCGGTACATGCGTTTTGTTTAACCTTGACACGAATCAAGGACACTCTGGATACGACCATTGAGAAAATAGACCGCTATGACAGTACGCGCAGAGACGATAGCGTCGCAGATTCGGTAAACGGCATCGACTTTGATCTCGATGATGAAAACAATGACCTCTTTCAGGTGGGCAAGGAAATACACATTTCGCTTGCGGATATGGACTGGGTCAGCTGGCGGGCGGAGCTCAAAAAAGATCAAGAGATTCTGAATGAGCTCATTCAGCTGATAGCGGCGGTTACGCCCGCACACGACAGCAAGCTGCAGGAGCTCTTTAACCTGCTCTCGGAAAAAATAGAACACCCGATTAATGAAGGCAACAAGAAGGTACTCATCTTCTCGGCATTTTCCGACACCGCGGAGTATCTCTATGAACAAGTCAGTGTCTTTGTGAAAACACGCTACGGACTGGATACCGCCATCATTACGGGAAGTGTAGACGGAAAGAGCACGGTAAAACAGTTTCCGGCAACCCTCAACAATGTACTCACCTGCTTTTCTCCGATTTCCAAGGGCAGAGAACTCCTCATGCCGGACAGCAAGGTGGATATCGATGTTCTGATTGCGACCGACTGTATCTCCGAGGGACAAAACCTGCAGGACTGCGACTATCTGATTAACTACGACATCCACTGGAACCCGGTGCGCATCATCCAGCGCTTTGGGCGCGTGGACCGCATCGGCAGCCGGAATGCCTGCATTCAGCTGGTCAACTTCTGGCCGGATGTATCGCTCGACGAGTACATTAATCTGAAAGCCCGCGTGGAGAGTCGCATGAAGGCGACCATACTGACGGCGACCGGAGACGATGACCTCATCAATGCCGAGGAAAAAGGAGATCTGGCATACCGAAAGGCGCAGCTTCGGCGCATGCAAGAAGAAGTCGTGGACATAGAAGAGAGTTCGAACGGCATCTCGATTATGGACCTCGGGCTCAATGAATATCGTCTGGACTTGATGGAATACATGAAACACGACGGTGCCATCGAGACAAAGCCGCGCGGACTCCATGCGCTGGTGCCCGCAACAGAAGAACTGCCGGCGGGTGTCATTTTTGTGCTCAAAAACATTCAGGACAGTGTGAACATAGACGGGCGAAATCAGATTCACCCGTTCTATTTGGTGTACCTAAGGACAGACGGTAGCGTGGTCTGTGACTACCTGCACCCAAAGCAGTTGCTCGGCGATTTGCGTCTGCTCTGCAAGGGAAGAACAGAACCCCTGCAGGAACTCTGTGCGCGCTTTAACCGGGAAACACAGGACGGACGCGATATGAAAGCAGTCTCAAAGCTGTTGGGACAGGCGATTGATTCCATCTTGCAGGTTAAGGAAGAGAGTGATATCGACAGTCTCTTCACACCCGGCGGCACGACGGCCTTAAAGAGTCAGGTCTCCGGACTCGGCGATTTTGAATTGATTTGTTTCCTGGTAGTCCAATGAGAGAGGTGCGAGTGTGCTGAACCTTCCGAAGTCCACGGAATTGGACATGAAAATCACCAAGCAGAAGTTCTATGACAAGATAGAGATTTCACCGGAGGTCAAGCGGGCTCTTGTGGAACAAATCAAAGAGATTCGCTGGGTCAATAAGCTCTCTCCGGATACACTCAATTTACAGCCGGGAACCAAGGTCACAGAACTCGAAGTGTTTCTCATACATCTAAAGGAGCAGGAACTCGATGAACGGGTACTGCGGCAGATAGACCGGGAACTCCCGTATCATCTCCTGTTTCTGCTGGAATATGAAAAACAGTACAAAGCCGTAATCGGCTACAAAGAAGCGGCAGAGGCAGGCACGGCCGCATTTAAAGTGAACCGCTACTATGCGACCGAATGGGGCAGCGAAACGGAACTTCGCTTGGAACTCTGTGGCCTGGATATCGATGCGGTCTATGAAAATTGTGTGAGGCAAATTGCGGGGGCGGCGCTTACCGGAGCGCAGGGCAGCGATTTGCGGGAGAGCGTAGAGAACGCAGTGCAGCAAGAGAAGTTGGGGCGACAGCTTGCAGCTCTGGATGCAAGGATACGGAAGGAAAAACAGCCGAAGAAGAAGTTTGAATTGGTGCAGGAGAGGAAGGCATTACAGAAATTATTACTTGATTAGAAGTGAGGTGAAGTATATTGAATTTGTTATATAATTTGCTGCTTTCACTTAGCGCAACATTCTGGATGGTTGTCTTGTATGGGATCAAAGAGAAGTGGAGCATAGGAGCACTATCGACGTGGATGGTGGGAGTTCTATTATTGATAGTTCCGATTATTCTTTCAGCGATTTCTCTATGTATCGCAAGAAAGCTTGGAACATATTCTTTGCGAGAGTGTGAGGAAATAACTCTGGCAGATAATGAATTTGTTCCGACATATCTCGGGTATTTCTTTGCGGCGTTGTCAGCACCGGATAGAACAACTATGTCCTTTTTGTTCGGAATTGTGTTTGTGTTTACATTTTTACTTAAAACACAATATTTCAACCCGGTATACTTGCTGTTTGGATATCACTATTATCACATCAAAACGAATAGCGGGACTAAAGTGTTTGCCATTATAAAGGGAAAAGTGATTCGAAATTGCAGCGATGTAAATTTCGAATATTTAAAGCGGATTAATGATTCGACATATTTGGTGACGAGGAGGGACGCATCATGATGACGCATATATTTGCAAAGATACGAGAGAAGGGGAAGGTAAATAAATACCGAATGATACTTTCGGTTGAAGAAGAGATATATCAGCAGGTGAATGTATTAGTACCGAGTACATATCTGTACAGCCCTGAGAGTGTTCTTCAGCCGGATGAGTGGTATCGATTAGAAGGGTTTTCTGAAACGCCTTATGCAATTGATTTAATCAAGAACTCCTTTTCAAGTGTAGACTTTCCTTTATTGCAAAAAAAAGAGTATGATAAGGTAGATTTTCTGTTTGTTGATATCAAGGGCAGCATATTCTTTCAGAGAATTGGAAGAGCAAAGGCTATAAAGAAGAAGGGTGTGCTTTGGTTTGGGGAAGGATATCAATACTCAAATGATGTGGGATTATTTGTACTAAATGAATGCCCGGATGCAATTTACGTAAGAGAAGAAGATGTGCTATATTTCAGAAATCTTGAGAGAATTAACGGGATATTCAAAAGAATTACTGATTTATATAGAGAGGCTACAGAGCAAGAAGTTGAGCAGTTTCTTCAGAATGAATTTCTTGCTATCGAAGAAGGGTTTTCCGTAGCGAATGTTGGAATCACAAGCAGGAAACGCATAGCTTTAGCAACAGACAAACTATCTAAAATTGATGGCTCTAAAAAAATAAAATCACTTTCATATATTCGAGAATACTGCCCGGAACTTGTTACAGACGATCAAAGACTTAGAATTACTTCTGAAGATGATTTGAAGAAGGTGTTATATGGAATAGATGAACGCTTCTATACAACTGAGATAGGGGAGGAAAAGCGTCTTGCGAACTCAGTAATTCCACTTAATCGCTAATAGTATCCTTCATCGGAATAGAGTATAGAATTTCAAAGGAGGCCCCATGACCCATCTAAAACTTCACTCCCTCGACAAAGTCGCCGCGAACATTGACGCCATCGCGGCGCTTTTTCCGAACGCGGTGACCGAGGTGTTGCGCGACGGAAAGACAGAGCGCGCCATTGATTTTGATGTGCTCCGGCAGGAGCTCTCGGACAGCATTGTGGAGGGGCGCGAGGAGCGCTATCAATTCACCTGGCCGGACAAGCGGAAGGCCGTACTTGCGGCAAATGCGCCGATTACCGCCACCCTCCGCCCGATGATTACCGACAGTGTCGGTAAAGACGGCACGCCCGGCGGTTTTGACAGCGAGAACCTCTACATTGAGGGCGACAATCTGGAAGTCCTGAAACTTTTGCAGGAGACTTATCTCGGTAAGGTCAAGATGATATACATTGATCCGCCCTACAATACCGGCAATGATTTTGTCTATGAGGATGACTTTGCGCAGAGCGCAGTCGAGTATCTCGCAGGTAGCGGGCAGTACGATGAAGCCGGGAATCGCATGGTCACGAATACCGAGAGCAACGGTCGTTTCCATACGGACTGGCTCAATATGATATATCCGCGGCTTAAGCTTGCAAAGGGGCTTCTCAGGGACGATGGAGTTATTTTTATTAGTATAGACGAGAATGAAGTAAGTACGTTAAAGCTGATTTGCGATGAGATTTTCGGGGAAAGCAATTTTGTTTCTGAATTAATTTGGTCGGCCGGTAGAAAAAATGACTCTAAGTATATTTCTATTTCTCACGAATATGTATTGTGCTATTTCAAGGATGCGCAGTATATACGAGACAACAGAATTCTATGGAGGGAGAAGAAACAAGGCCTTGATGCTATCTATTCGGAATACGAAGCGTTAAAGAAAACATTCGGATCTGATTGCGAGTTAATTGAGAGGGAATTAAAACGCTGGTATAAAAACTTGCCAGATGGACATCCCGCAAAGGATCACGATCATTATGATAGAGTCGATGAAAAAGGAATTTTCTTTGCGGATAATATTTCATGGCCTGGTGGAGGTGGACCGAAGTATACAGTTTTACACCCCATTACCCAAAAACCTGTTAAAACACCATCGCGCGGATGGCTTACAAATGAAAAGACCATGCAGGAGTGGATCAGTCAAGGCCGAGTTGCATTTGGAAAAGATGAAAATGCAGTACCTACGTTAAAGTCGTATTTAAAGGACAGAGAATATAGTGTTCCTTACAGTGTTTTCTACAAAGACGGAAGGGCAGCATCAAAACGTCTTGCCACGCTATTGGGAGAAAAGGTATTTGAAAATCCTAAGGATGAAGAAGTTATACAGAGAATAATACAGTTTTGCGGTACTGAAGATGGGGATATAGTTGTTGATTTCTTTTCGGGATCAGCAAGCACAGCCCATGCACTATTCCTAGCAAATGTGGAGCAAAGAAAGCACAGAAAATTTATCCTGGTACAAATTCCGGAACAGATTTCGACAGAAAGTGGAGGCTCCGAAAAGGCAAAAAAAGTAGCGAAAAATGCGATTGCACTTCTTGATGCAATTCATGCGCCACATAATATCTGCGAAATCGGCAAGGAGCGCATCCGCCGCGCGGGCAAAAAGATACGCGAGGAGGCGGGAGAGGCAGCTGTCGGGCAGGACTTTGGTTTCCGCTGCCTGCGCCTTGACAGCAGCAATATGGAGGATGTCTACTACGAGCCGGAGAAGCTCGGGCAGCAGGATCTCTTCTCGCAGGTGGACAATGTGAAAGAGGGGCGCACGGCGGAGGATCTATTGTTCCAGGTCATGCTGGATATGGGCATTCCGCTCTCCTCAAAGATTTCGGAGCGCGACATTGCGGGGAAGAAGGTCTTCGATGTGGGAGAGGGCTTCCTGCTTGCCTGCTTTGACAGTGCGGTCACGGAAGAAGTGGTCACGGAAATCGCAAAGCAAAAGCCGCAGTATGCGGTGCTCCGCGACAGTTCCATGGCGTCGGACAGTGTCGCGACCAACTTTGAGCAGATCTTTGCGAGCTACAGTCCGGAGACCGAACGGAAGGTGCTGTGATGATGAAATTTAATTTCAAGATTCAGCAATATCAGACCGACGCGGTGAATGCGGTTGCGGAAGTGTTTCGCGGGCAGCCCTTTGTCAGCGCGGTTTCCTACCGCAGGGATTTGGGAACACTTCCGGTAGCGCAGCAGCAGTTGAGCCTGGTCGGCAGTGCCGATGCGCCGGAGGAGCTCAGCACCGAGGACTTGGAGAACGATGCCGGCTTTAAGAACGAAGAACTGCATCTCACGGACGCGCAGTTACTTGAGAACATTCGCGCGGTGCAGCGCGGCAACGGCCTGCAGGAATCTGCCGTTCTGGCAGCGGCGCAGGGGCGCTTGGGGCTGGACATTGAGATGGAGACCGGCACGGGAAAGACCTATGTTTATATCAAGACCATGTTCGAGTTAAACCGCCTCTACGGTTGGAGTAAATTCGTGGTTGTGGTGCCGAGCATTGCGATCCGCGAGGGTGTAAAAAAGAGCTTTGAAATCACGGCCGAGCACTTTATGGAGTGCTACGGCAAGAAGGCGCGCTTCTTTGTCTACAACAGCTCGAACCTGAATCAGCTGGATGCCTTTTCGAGCAATGCCGGGCTCAACGTGATGATCATCAACACCCAGGCCTTTGCGGCTTCACTGAATGAAGATAAGAATGTGGAGGGCCGGAAGGGCGATGCGGCGGCGCGCATTATTTTTACGGCGAGGGATAGCTTCGGTTCCCGCAAGCCGATTGATGTGATTGCGGCGAACCGCCCGATTTTAATTCTCGATGAGCCGCAGAAGATGGGCAACGAAAAGGATTCGGTCACGCAAAAGGCGCTCCGGAATTTTAAGCCGCTCTTTTCGCTTTACTACTCCGCGACGCATAAAACGAATCACAATGCGGTCTATGCGTTGGATGCCTTGGACGCCTACAACCGGCGTCTGGTCAAGAAGATTGAGGTAAAGGGCTTTGAGGTGAAGAATCTGCCCGGTACGAACCAGTATCTCTATCTCGAGGATCTTGTGTTATCGGCAAAAAAGCCGCCGTGCGCGCGCATCGAACTGGAGGTTCGGCATAAGAATGGGGTGAAGCGGGAGCTGCACCTCTTGGGGCAGGGCGATAACCTCTACTATATTTCCAAGGAGATGGAGCAGTACAAGGGACTGGTGATTTCGGAAATCGATGCGTTTGCCGGAGAAGTGCATTTCACAAACGGCTTGACCCTAAAGAAGGGGAATCTGGTTGGCGACGAGTCAAAAGAACTGCCTCGCCTGCAAATCCGCGAGACCATCATCTCCCACCTGGAAAAGGAGCGGCAGCTGTTTAAACTCGGTATCAAGACCTTGTCCCTCTTCTTCATCGATGAAGTGGCCAAGTATCGGCAGTATGATGAGGCTGGCAATGAAGTCCTGGGCGAGTACGGCCGCATCTTTGAAGAGGAATACCGCGCTTTGCTGCCGCAGTACCGTACGGATTTAGATCCCCCCTATACAGCTTATCTCGATGCGGCGGATGCCGCTTCGGTGCACCGAGGGTATTTCAGCATTGACAAAAAGGGACACTGCGTGGACAGCGCGCTGAAGCGCGGTTCGGACCTCTCGGATGATATTTCCGCTTATGACCTGATTCTAAAGAACAAGGAGCGGCTGCTCTCTTTTGAAGAGCCGACACGCTTTATTTTCTCCCACTCGGCGCTCCGCGAGGGCTGGGACAATCCGAATGTCTTTCAGATTTGCACCTTAAAGCACAGCAATAACACGACAAATAAGCGCCAGGAAGTGGGGCGCGGACTGCGCCTTTCCGTGGATCGGAGCGGCAACCGCATGGATTGGTCTGTACTCGGTGAGAATGTCCAGAAGATTAATCTCCTGACTGTCATTGCGAGCGAGAGCTATGCGGGATTTGTGGACGATTTACAGAAGGAGACCGAGGCAGAGCTTCGGGAGCGTCCCAAGAAGGCGACGCCGTCCTATTTTGCTGGTAGAACGGTGCATGCGGATGGAAAGACAACGAAGCTCAGCGAGGACCAGGCACTGGAGATTTACACCTATCTGGTTCAAAATGCCTATGTTGATAGTCATGCCGGAGTGACAGAAGTTTATCGAAGTACTGCAGAATATGCGCCTCTTCCGGAAGATTTAAAACCGTTTGAGGCAGAGATTCACCGTCTGGTGCATGCGATTTACGATCCGTCGCAGCTGGCTTCGCTCTATACGGACGGCAACAAGACCAAAATCAATGAGAATCCGTTGAACGAGCGCTTCTACAAAGAGGAGTTCCAGAAGCTCTGGACGGCCATTAACCACAAGTACGCCTATACGGTGGACTTTCAGTCCGAGGAGCTGATTCAAAAGGCCATCGCGCACATCGACCGCGAGCTCTATGTGAGCCGCCTGCAGTACACGGTCACCGCGGGCAGTCAGGCGGAGAAAATCACGGCGGAGCAGGTGAAGGAAGGCAGTAGCTTCTTCGCGGCAAAATCGCGCACCGAGACGCTTCGTACGGCGCCGCAGAGCACCCTTCGCTATGATTTAATCGGCGCGGTTGCCAAGGGAACGGTGCTCACCAGACGCACCGTCGCGGCCATTTTGCAGGGCATAGACGCGAGTCGCTTTGCGCTGTACCGGCAGAACCCCGAGGAATTCATTGCAAAGGTCATACGGCTGATCAACGAGCAGAAGGCGACCATGATTGTGGAGCACATCCGCTATGACACGTTGGAGGGAAGGTATGACAGCGATATCTTCACCGCCGAGGCGCACAAGGTGCCGTTAGACCTGGCATTCAAGGCGGACAAGGCCATTCAGGACTATGTCTTTACGGACGGCAGTGCCGAAAAGAGCGTGGAGCGCCGCTTTGCGGAAGAGATGGATAAGGCGGAAGAGGTCAAGATTTATGCAAAGCTCCCGAAGGGATTCCAAATTCCGACCCCGGTCGGCAATTACTCGCCGGACTGGGCCATTGTATTCCGTGAGGGCAGTGTAAAGCACGTGTACTTCATTGCCGAAACCAAGGGCAGCATGAGTAGCCTGGACTTAAGACCCATTGAGAAGGCAAAGATAAGCTGCGCAAAGCGGCTCTTTGAAAAGCTGTCAAACGGAAGCGTGCACTATGAGCATGTGGACAGCTATAAAAGTCTGCATGACATGATTTCGTTCTAAATATGCGACTTTTGTAGTTTGGAAAAAGAAAACAGAACCGGCGTGTTCGATTCGCGCCGGTTCTGTTTCATTTTCCGGTTGCAATTGCAGTCAATCAAGATGATCAAGCTCCTTATGATGCTTTCCCATAGGAATGACCATAGGCGCATCTGAAGTAGGATCTGTAATGACCTTACTATCAAGCCCGTATACATCTTTTATAAGTTTTTCACTAATCACATTTTCGGGTCTTCCTTCGGCATAAAGATTCCCTGATTTGAGGGCAAATATATAGTCTGCGTATCTTACAGAGAGATTGATATCGTGCAGAACCATAATGACGGTAGTCTTCTTAGTCCTGTTTAGCTCTCCAAGCAAATCAAGAATCTCTACCTGATATGCTATGTCAAGAAATGTCGTTGGCTCATCTAAAAATAATATATCAGTCTGCTGAGCAAGTGCGAGTGCTATCCACACCCTTTGACGCTGTCCTCCGGAAAGCTCATCTACCGCTCTGTCTCGAAGCTCGGTTACACCCATAGTCTGCATAGCTTCTTCAATCGCCTTAAAGTCTTTATCATCCAATCCCCGAAATACCTTCCTGTAAGGGAAGCGCCCTCTGCTAATCAAATCATAGACGGTTATTCCCTCGGGTACCAGTGGCGATTGTGGCATCAGGCTGATTATTTTTGATATTTCCTTAGACGAATACTCGGATACAGGCTTATTATCCAGATAAATATCTCCGCTCATGACTTTGTTTAATCTGCAAAAGGTCTTTAGAAGAGTGGATTTGCCACAGCCGTTTGAGCCTATGATCACGGATATTTTTCCTTCAGGTATGGTCAGATTAAGACCATTTATGATTGCCTTCCCATCATAACCGGCCACCAGGTTTTTGGCTTCTAATACGTGGTTTCCCATTAATTCACACCTCTTTTATTCATTCGAATGAGCAGATACAGCATATACGGTGCTCCTAAAAGCCCTGTGATAACACCTACAGGATAGTGTACCGGAAATGCATGAAAAGCCACCAAATCTGCTCCTAAAGTAAGTGTTGTGCCAACCAGTCCCGCAGGAATAAGACTTGATTTCCCCTTTCCTGCAAGGCTTGCGGCAATAGGTCCCGAAAGAAATGCTACAGATGCGATAGGTCCTGTGACAGAGGTTGCAAATGAAACAAGTATAACTGCACCGATTATCATTACCGAATAGGTAAATTTTGTATTTAGCCCAAGTGATACTGCGAAGTTGTCTCCCAGAGGAATGATCTCCATATGTCTTGAAAGTGAAACCAATGCAATGGTGATTGTTGCAACTACCAAAACAAGTGCAGGCACATCTTCCATCTGTACGCCATTTAAGCTTCCGCTCAGCCACTGCATGGTAGTCCCTACATCATACTCCGCAGCTTTTGCCAGTAGATAAGAAGTAACGGCTCTTAAAAGCGCTGAAATTCCTATGCCGATAAGTATCATTCTTCCATAGGTAAAATGCCCTTTAATCACTGAAAGTTTGTAAATAATGAAAGCCGTTGCAATTCCAAATATCATCGCTAACAAGGACACTATGCTTCCCCTAAGTCCAAGCACCAGTATGAGAAACACCGCTGCTGTGCTTGTTCCTGCGGAAATTCCGATTACATCCGGCGAAGCAAGTGGATTGTGTAACAATGTTTGAAATACATAGCCCGCCATTCCAAAGGCAAACCCGGAAAATACAGCTCCCATCATCCTCGGAAGCCTCACATTTTCTACTGCATAAGATACCCCGTCAATTGTTTCGCCAAGTAAAACCCTGATCACATCTCTTATGGGATAGGACACACTTCCAAAGCAAAGTTCACAGGCTGATAGAATAAGGGTAAGGCCAAGAAGGGCAAGTACAACAAGCCTCCATCGAAGAGTCCTTTTCTTATATCCTGCATTCAGTTCTGTCATAGACTCTTTACCCTCCCTTTCCGAATGGCCAGAATGAATACCGGTGCACCAAGGACGGCAGTAATGATACCCACTTCAGTCTCTCCCGGCAAGCTTATTATTCTTCCTATTACGTCTGAAATAAGCATAAGTATAGCTGAGCCTAGAAAAGAAAGAGGCAGCATTTTACTCATTTCACTTCCAAATATCAGCCTTATAATATGGGGAATGATAAGCCCTACAAAGCCTATCGGTCCTGCAAGTGCTGTAGTAGCACCACATAGTAGTACCGATGAAAGTGCGCCTATGGCTCTTGTCATCACTACATTAGTCCCAAGGGCGGTGGCGGCTTCATCCCCCAAAGCCAGATTATTCAAATACCCTGATATAAACATGGATGTGATAAAACCCACTATTAGGAAGGGACTAATGAGCATAATATTTTCCCAGGTCGCACTCCCTATGCTCCCTACCTGCCAGAACCTAAAAGCTTCCATTACCCTGTTATTTGGCAGCATAATGGTACTTACAAGTGAACCTAAGACTATGCTTACAGCCGAACCTGAAAGTGCAAGCTTTAGCGGTGTAGCTCCGTCTTTTCCCATACTTGCCACACTGTATACAAAAACTGCGGTGACGCCTGCTCCTGTTATGCCAAGCCAGATGTATTGATAGGCAACAGTAATATTAAAAAATGCTATACCGGCGACCACGAAGAGTGATGCGCCGGTATTTACACCAAGTATACTTGGATCAGCAATGGGATTCCTTGTTATACTCTGCATAAGAGCCCCTGATATGCCAAGGGCTCCTCCCGCAAGTATGCCAAATACGGTTCTCGGAATTCTTTGCGATATGATAGCAGCCTCAAGGCTATCCGGATCATTTCCGAGGAGAACGTCTACAACCTTAGAAAATGCTATGTTTTTAGCACCCAGCGATATGGAAAATACTGCCATAATAGAAAGCAGGGCTAAGCATAAGATTATAGAAAGTACAAACTTTTTATTTCCCATGTTCACTATGTCTTTTTATTTGACGACTGCATTGATTGCTTCAAGATAGTTCACAAGCTCTGCCTTGATAGAAAGCACCGAAGGATTGCAGGCTGCTGCAAGATTACCGTTGCTGTCAAGCACCACTACCCGGCCTTCTTTGACTGCCGGAATCTTAGAGAAGATTGCGTCTTTTTGCAAGGCGGCAACCGTCTTATCATCACCGTAAGTTATAATGATATCCGTATCACTGAGAGCATCAACTGCCAGTTCAGAAGATATCTGCACGTAAAATGCATTTTTATCTGTTGCCAAGGCCTCTATCTTTTCAGGAAAAGTAAAGCCTAAGTCTGTAAGGTATGCCCCTCTTGGATCTGCAGTTCTATAAACGGAAAAGCTACTGAGGTCAGCTGCATTGATATAACATATTGCTGCACTCTTGTTCGCAAGTTTGGGATATTTTGCGAAGTTTTCTTTTATAAATGCATCTGTATCTGCAACCAGCTTCTCGCCCTCGGCCGTAAGTCCTAAAGCCTCTGCGGCCTCAACGGTCTGTTCTCTCCAGGTAGTCTTCCAAGCTGTTTCTTTGAATGGAAGGGTTGGTGCTATCTCAGAGAGACGCTTATAAGCCTTTTCATCCATTCCTGAGTAAGGAGCTACTATGATATCAGGCTTGGCTGCTGCTACAGCCTCATAGTCATAGCCTTCAAGGTCGTTAAACACGTTTGGATTATCGGTTCCAAGCTCCTTAAACTTCTCTTCGGTCCAAGGTAAAAGCCCCTTATCGGTAACAGGTCCCCAGTTTGCCCTAGCGGTACCCACAGGAACAATTCCAAGGGCCAAAACTGCATCTGCATTATTCCAGTCAAGGGTAACAACCCTTTCAGGCTTTGCATGAATAACAGTTTCTCCATAAGCATGCTTCATTGTTATCGGAAAAGAAGCCGTGCTTACCGCACTTGAAGAAGATGTGTTTGATGAAGACTTAGAAGAAGCTGTCACATCGGCACTCTTTGCCGTGGCAGAACTTTCCTTTCCTCCGCTTTTAGCGCCGCAACCTGTGACTACTGCAACTGCAAGTGCCATAGGTATTGCTACATTTAATAGATTTTTTGCTCTCATAGATCTCCTTTCTCTCATGCATTTTTTACAGAAGTGTCAAAGTAAGCGCAAGAAATAAGCTTGATTACAAGTGAACACTCTCCTGCCGCATCTTAGTTAAACATAACAAACAAGACAAAAGAAATCAATATCGTAAACATACAAATATAAAAATAAGCTTATCCTCATTTGGTGCAATTTTTAACGGCCTTCCCCATAACCTCCGGATTTCCCAATGCCTACCACATTTGTGTATATTGGATACCATACTAAAACTCCTCATGAAAGAGATTGCATCTCATTCACATGTTATAAATTCTTACAGAGTATAGTTTTCAGAGGATACTTTGTTCCGGGAATGCATAACTTCTGTGGTTCGGAAAAAGAAAGCAGAACCGGCGTGTTCGATTCGCGCCGGTTCTTTTTCAGTTCACAAAAAAGGAGCGTGTTTGCACGCATTGGCGAATGAAAGTATAATGACAGTAAAATGATGTTTCATTACAAACCCAAGAGAATGCTATGCTTTTTGTCGCGTTGGTGCTATCCAATGCGGTCAATGTGAATTTCAGAATGGACGCAGAGCTCAAGCGCAATATGGAAGAACTCTGCGATGATCTGGGGATGTCTATGACGACTGCTTTTACGATTTTTGCGAAGCGCATGACTAGGGAGCGGAGAATTCCGTTCGATGTCTCGACGGATCGTTTTTATTCCGAGAGCAATATGAGATATCTGAACGGAATCGCAAACGATGTGAGAGAAGGCAGGGCGCATTTTACAGAGCATGCTCTCCTAGAGGATAAAGATAGCTGAGCTTTCTTTGGGAGGACAGAGCTTGGGCATTATGAAGATTGATTGTCTGAGTGCTGTGTAGCCCGCTATGCTATTTTGTAGCGGAAAGCACGACACGAAGTCGTATAGAGCGCAAAGGAGGTCTCCATGGGCGTTATTTATCTCTGGAAATGTAACAAATGTGAGTATTCGTTTCAGGCTTTCTTAGGATATGGGATGAATGGTGTTTTCCCCGAAGGAGTGACGAAGGCGGCGAGAGAAGGAAGGTACGGAAAAGAACTAAAGACCTTGCTAACGATGTATCCGGGTGCAGTGGTGGACGGAGAAGATGTCATTGTGCAGTGTGAGCACTGTTACCGCTATGAAGTCCGCCCGCTGTTGGCCACCTATCTTCCCGAGATGGAAGGGTGTGAGAGGGAGAAGTATAGTTTCTTTTGGGACAGTTACGGTTGTTTGGCGGAAAGCTACCGTTTTTTTCGTGATTACGAACATCGCTGCCGCTGCGGGCATAGGATGTGGCCCATTTATGAAGAGGAGTGTTTTGCGGGGCTTCCCTGCCCGTACTGCAGCGGAACCCTGAAACCCGAAGAAGCCGGCTACTGGGACTGATTCTCGTCGAAAGGAGAGAAACCGGATGCAAATCGAAACCGAACGCCTGCTGCTCCGCCCCTTTGCGGAGGCGGACGCGGCGGATTTATACAAGTATGCCCGGGACCCGGAAGTCGGCCCGGCAGCAGGCTGGCCGCCGCACGGCAGCGTAGAGGAGAGCCGGAACATCATCCGCCTGGTGCTGAGCGGTCCGGAGAGCTATGCTATCTGCAAAAAAGAAGACGGGAGCGTGATCGGCGCGATTGCCTTGTCGTTGAACAGCGATTCGAGGCTTGCGGAAGAGGAAGATGCGTGTGAGCTCGGCTACTGGATCGGGAAGCCCTTCTGGGGGCAGGGGCTTGTGACAGAGGCTTCGGAAGCCTTGCTTCGCCGTGCGTTTACGGAGCTTGGTATGCGGCGCGTTTGGTGCGCTTACTTCGAGGGCAATGAAAAGTCAAAGCGCGTGCAGGAGAAGCTCGGCTTCCGACACGAGAAGACTCTGCGGGAGGTAGATGTCCCGCTTTTAAAAGAAATACGTACCGAGCATGTGTCGTTACTCAGCCGGGAAGCCTGGCGACAGAAGAATATGTGAAAAAGCGTGCTGTCTCAAACGATTGAGAGACAGCACGCTTTTTTCGTTATTCTGCGTCTGTAATGAGTTCATGCACATGGACATTCTTTCCCGCTTTCATATCGGCAATGCGGCGTTCCAACACGGAGATGTGCTCCGCGCTGTAGAAGGGATCGCCAGATTAGAGTACCATCTGCGAGATGTTCGCGCATATTCGCTTGATGTCCACGTTCGAAGTAAAGTCGAGCTGCAGGTGGGCGCCGTTCGAAAAGGCGAGGAGCAGTTCGCTGTCGATGTCGAGGAATCCTGCGGTCTCCACGCTGAAATACTGAATCTTCGAGTAGGGATAGGAGGTATAAGATACCTTCTTGCCCGTGAGGCCCTGCACGTTTGCGACAATCAGCCGCTTGTTGGTGAAGACCACCTGATCGCGTATGGTCTGGAAGGCCTGGGTGATGTTTTCGCCCGGAATGAGAAACATAGTAAGTTCGGGGCGAATGTTGGCAACGGGGATTTCCCGCAGATTCAGTAGGTTTCCGTCACCGCGGATTCCGGAAGATATACCCGGCATACTACTTTACCTCCTGCTGTTTTGAGACAGCATAGGGCAGGCGTGGAATGGCGTCAAGCTTATTTGATTCCCATGAGCAGTGCGGAGTCGGCAATCATCATCCATCTGGCCTCGCATTTTTTGAAAAAGAGACCGTCCGCGGTGGGAATCAGGCGTACTTCCGCATACCCCTCGTCATGCAGGCTCTTTAAAAAGGCCTGCATGTCGCCGTAGGCAGAGGGATAAAAGATGTCGTGAATCACGAAGCGGCCGCCTTTTTTCAGGACACGGAGGCTCTCGCGGAGCAGGGCCTGACGGTCGCCCGGGATGTTATGGTAGACATAATTGCTGGTTACAAGGTCAAAGCTCTCGTCCGGGAAGGGGAGCTCCCGCGCATCGGCGCGGAGAAAGTGTACGTTTTTGACGCCTTCGGCGCGGGCGTTATCTTCGCATAGTTTTTGACTAAAGGAAGCGTAGTCCTGTCCCCAGCGGTCCACGCCGACAAAGCTTGCCTCCGGATTTCGCTTGGCGGCGGCTATGGTGAGCGCGCCGCTGCCGCAGCCTATGTCCAGTCCCTTGCCGCCTGTGGGAAGCTTTATCCGAGAGGCGACTCCGTCTATGATGTGCTTCGCAAGTTTGCGTTTTCCGTTGTAGGAAAAGATGCGGTAGAGCATCAGCAGGTAGGCGGAACTTAGGAAGCCCACACCCGCGCCGACAAAGCTGAGTGAAGAAAGCAGGCGCAGGGCGCGGCTTTCTTTCTTTTTGCGGCAGAGGAGTCCCACGGCAAGGAAAACAGAGCTGATTCCCGCGTTGCCGTAAATAAGACCCCGCGGCATCCAGTTTTTATAATCGGCTTTCATCTTGATGACCTTCCTTTCTTGCGGATTCGTTTTGAAGTTCCCTTATTTTTTTGCGAGCACCGTGAGCCAGGGCTTGGTTTTGTGGCGGAATATCTGCACCTCCGAGAAGCCCGCGGTCCGGAGCATGGTTTCCAGTTCTTCGGCGGTGTAGCAGTGCATGCCGTCTATGATGCGCTCGTACCGAAGGCTTTCGGCATCCGTCCCGTCTGACTCGTTGCAGATGAGGAAGCTGCCGCCGCATTTTAAGATGCGGTACACTTCAGCAAAGCACGCCGCGGGATCCGGCCAGAAATACACGGTCTCGAAGGCGGTTGCTAAATCAAAGCGGGAAGCCGCGAGGGGCAGAGACTGCACCGAAGCTTTGAGAACACGGCAGCGCCCTTTTACGATGGAGGGCTTATTATAGGCACGGGTGCGGCATACGGCGAGTGGGGAGTAATCGACTGCGTAGAGCTTTGCCATCGGATGGCGGCGCAGCAGTTCCCGCACATTGCGCCCGCCGCCGCAGCCCAGTTCCGCAATGACAAGCGGAGACAGACCCTCGATATGTGAGAGTCCCCAGTCGGAGAGGGCTGCGTGTCCCTGATTCATGGCATTTAACATGAGCTTCCCGAAAAAGCCCTCCGGTTTTCGGGTTTGCCCGATAAAGCGTTTGAATAAGCCCATTGTTTTGTCCTTTCGAAAGATGCTCCATTGTGTTAAATAGAACTAATTCAATTATAGGACGGTCTATTTCGGCTGACAAGACAGAAGATGTCGCAAATGGTATGCTCGACCTTCTGTGAGGAGAAAGTTGCCGGGCTTGCGGTGTTTGGTGTCGTTGCAGCTAAAATAGAACGCATCGAGGGAAATAGCAAATCTCCCATCTGCATGGCAAGAAAAAATCAGTTACAGCTTTATCTTTTTGAAAAACAGAGAAGTTTTAAAGATATAACTGAAGAAAATAGAACAGTCAGCTTGGGACAAAGCTATAACTGAAAGAGAGGAGCACCTTTGCTTCTTAGGCTGGTATACTAAGCACATCGGCAAAATCAAAACAGAGGAGTGTCCACAGGGGAATGAAACGCACATTTTCGTTTGCGGAAGCGAGGGAGTTACTGCAAAAGCACGAGCAGTGGGAAACAGAGCGCGGCATGCTTTCCGAAAAGGCGGAGCATTGTCGTGCGGTGGTAGAGGCGGCTGCGGATGCCTTTGTGGTCACGGAGACCATGAAGACGCTCAGGGATATCCCGGTCGAGGAGCTGAACCGGGCGCGGCGAGGTCTCTGCGTGCGTTTGCTTCGGGAGAGCGGGTATGCGAATTACGAAGATTTGATGCTGGCTTCGGAGCGGCAGCTTGCTGCCTTGAGCGGCATCAGCGAGGACGGCGCGACGCTCATTAAAGATGCGGTGGCGGAGACTGTGAGGCAGCTTAGACCCGGAATTAAGCTTCGGCTGAGCGCGGATAGGCGCACGGAAGAGACGAGCAACATTGTACTGGCGCTGTATCGCTACCGTGCGGCAGAGGGGCTCAGCCGGGATGCGCAGGCGCTCTCGGAGCGCTACGCTGCGGGAATCGGAAAGGCGATGAAAGAGCTGTCCCGCGGCAAGGGCTTTTTCCGTTGGCTCATCACGGGAAGAGCGGAGAAGGATGCCGCGAGCGAGGCTTATGTATATCTCGAGGAACTAGCAAAAGGGGCGTACGGGACAGAGCTCACAAGGCTCGGTGAAGCGCGGCGGGAACTGGAGGCTTCGAGCGCGGAAACGGCTTGGGACTCTTTCCGAACGCAGCCCATTGTATACAGCAATCTCCTCGAAAAGCTGGTGCCTGGTCTACTCGGAAACGGCGATGCGGTCTACGGCTTGCCGGAAGAGTTGGCGCGCGAGGTGGAGGCAGAGAAGCTCTTGCCGGAGGGCCTCTTCTGTGAACTTCGCCGCTATCAGGCGTGGGGGGTTAAGTACATCCTGCATCAGGGCAAGGTGCTGCTCGGCGACGAGATGGGCCTCGGCAAGACTGTGCAGGCCATTGCCGCCATGGTCACAATCCGCAATACGGGGGCCACGCACTTTGTTGTGGTCTGCCCGGCGAGTGTTCTGGTCAACTGGTGCCGGGAAATCACAAAGTTCAGTGACTTAAAGGCAATCAAGGTGCACGGTCCTTTGAGGCAGGCGGCGCTGGAAGACTGGATTACGGCAGGCGGTGTTGCGGTCACGAGCTATGAGACCGTACAACACTGGGAGCTCCCGGAGGACTTTGGCTTTTCCCTGCTCACGGTGGACGAGGCGCATTACATTAAGAATCCGGGGGCACGGCGCACGGTGCATGTGCGGAACTTGGCGCTTCGCGCGGAGCGTCTGCTCTTTATGACGGGCACGGCGCTTGAAAACCGGGTGGATGAAATGGTGGAGCTCATCGCTGTGCTGTGCCCGGAACTTGCGGCAGAAATCGGGGGCATGAAGATGCTGGCCTCCGCGCCCCGTTTTCGCGAATTGGTGGCGCCGGTCTATTACCGACGGAAGCGCGAGCAGGTGCTCACGGAGCTTCCGGAACTGGAAGAGCAGGAGAGTTGGTGTCAGCTTGGGGCTGCGGAACGGGCGCAGTATGAGGCGGATGTGCTCGGAGAAAGCTATCACGCGGCGCGACGGGTTTCCTGGACAGTCGGGGATATGTCGCAGTCTTCAAAGGCGCAGCGCCTCTTGGAAATCACAGAGGAGGCGGCTTCGGAGGGACGTAAAGTACTCATTTTCTCGTTTTACCTCGACACCATAGAGAAGGTGAGGGCGTTACTTAGGGAGCGCGTCATGGAGCCGATTACCGGCGCCATGACGCCCGCAAGGCGGCAGGAGGTGCTGGATGCCTTTGAAGCGGCGGCCCCCGGACAGGTGCTCGCGGCACAGATTGTGGCGGGCGGCACGGGACTCAATATTCAGACGGCGAGCGTGGTGATACTCTGCGAGCCGCAGCTTAAGCCTTCGCTCGAGAGTCAGGCAATCGCGAGAGCCTACCGCATGGGACAGGCGAGGAACGTACTCGTGTACCGTCTTCTCTGCGAGGACAGCATTGATGAGCGCATTATGGAATTGCTCGCGGAAAAGCAGGCGGTGTTCGATGCCTTTGCGGATAAGTCATCGGCTGCAGAGGAGTTTGAGCTCGATACCAAGACTCTCGGCAGGTTGATGGAGGAAGAGATTCGGCGCATCGAGGCCAAGCGGGGAAGCGAGGCGACGGTGCCGAGTGAGGAAGCGAAAGTTGAAACAGTCGAAGCGGAATCATGAATTCAGACACGAAAAAAGTCCCGGGAGCGATTTCGCTCCCGGGACTTTTGTATGAAATCCGATAGGCGAAAACAAAGTGTTGTTTCAGATACTGTCTGTCGCCTGTTTCGTCCGTCTTGCGAGCAGCTCGGCGTCGGCTTTCTCGACGAACTCCTGGTGGCGCGTTGCGAGTGCCTGCAAGTCCTCGCGGAGTCGCGCCTTAATCACGCGGATAATGAGTTCCTCGGACTCGTGGATACCGTAACTCGCCGAGTTGATGCAGAGGTCGTAGTGGACGGCGGAGCCCCACTTAAAGCCGGTGTAGCGGTGGTAGAAATGTTCGTGTGCCTTGTCCTCGCGCTTCACGAGTTTTGCGGCTTCCTTGAAGCTCAGCTCGTGCATTTCCATTAAGCGCTTCACGCGGCTCTCAAACGGCGCCGTGATGAAAATCGAGATGTGAGGGATGCCGGCGTTTTTCAGAATCACATCGGCCGAGCGCCCCATGACGACAAAGTCCTCTTTCCGCGCGAGCTCTTCGATGTACTGGCTCTGGTTGAAGAAGAGCGCATCGGCGGTCGGCAGGCCGTGGAAGCGGTTAAAGTTTGCTGTGAAGAGCTTTAAGCCGTGCGCGTGGCGCATCTCGTGCAGAGTCTCGACGATATCGTGTTTCTCGGTTGCCTCGCGCTTGGCCTGCAGGCGCTCCAGCACATCCTTGAAGATGGTCGCGTCGTAGTAGTTGATGTGCAGATCGTCCGCGAGCTGGAAGCCGATCTCCGTTCCGCCGCTGCCGTAGGAGCGGCCGATGCAGATCACAAGGTGGTCGTCCTTCGAGAAGGGCTTTGCGCCGGTCGCGAACGGATTTAAGAAGACGCGCTTCTGATCGGAAATATCACCCTTCGCGATTTCCTCTTCGAGCGCCTTGAGCGCCACAATAATGTCGTTGTACTCGGTGAGAAGCTGCTTTCTGGCGGCGCCTTCGGGCAGGGTGCGCGCCATGTTTCCGATCAGTGCCATATCGGAAAGAATCAGCTGTCCCTGCGGGCGGAGCGAGAGCTCGTGCTCGAGCACCGAGAGCACTTTTTCGCGGCTTCCGATCAGCGTGCGGCCGAGGGAAGAACCGAGTGTCTTGTAGACATTTTCGTCGAGCGTATAAATTTTTTCTGCCAGTGTGCGGCAGCGTGTTGTCAACTGTTCCATGCGCTACCTCCTTATAAGAAAAACACCAGGGTGTCAATCACGAAGACCGGCACCAGGAACGCGAGTGCCCAGCCGATGTAGCCGAAGAATGAGGGCATGTGAATACCGTTTTCGTCCGAAATCGCTTTGACCATGAAGTTCGGCGCGTTGCCGATGTAGCTGTTTGCCCCCATGAAGACAGCGCCGCAGGAGATGGCCTTCAGGAAAATGACCGGAATCGTGCCGACGGTCGTCGTGAGGCCGCTCGTCATGCCGAGTGTGCCCGCTGTGGTCAGGAAGACCAGGTAAGTCGGCGTGTTGTCGAGGAAGCTTGAGAGCAGGCCGGTCGCCCAGAACATCTGGAAGGGTTCGGTGATGCCGAGCTTCGGGCCCATTTCCTTGAGGATGATGAGCGCGGGCTGCATCGTGACGAAGATGCCGATAAAGAGCTCGGCGACCTCCTGGATAGCGCCCCAGGTAAAGTGGTTCGTGCGGCGAATCTCCTCGGGGGTGGTCTTGAAGGAAAGGAAGGCTGCCGCGAGAATCAGCACAATCTCAATCATGGTCGGGAAACCGAGCACTACCTCGCCGAGAATGTGAATGCCGCGGACGGTTCCCTCTGCGGTCCGGAACATCGGATTGCCGGGCAGTGTGCCGCCGAGCACCACTGCGACAATGATCATCAGCAGGAAGAGAATGTTGTGGGCACCGCGGAGTGAGAGTTCCGTGCCGGGCTTCGAGATGTCCGGGCGGTAGCCGAGCTTCACATCCTTCAGGTAATAGTGTTTGTCAAGCTGCCAGAAGACAGTGAGCAGAATCACCAGGTTGAAGACGAGTATCGGGAGCAGATGCAGGCTCCAGAGGAAGGGGACACCGCGCATAAAGCCCATGAGGAGCGGCGGATCGCCGAGCGGCGTCAGGCTGCCGCCCATGTTCGAAATCAGGAAGATGAAAAAGATCATGATATGCTGTTTCCGGCGTCTCCAGGCGTTAATCTTGATCATCGGGCGGAGCATTAACATCGAAGAGCCTGTGGTGCCGATCAGGCTCGACAGGAAGGTTCCGATCAGCAGGAACAGCGTGTTGACGAGCGGAGAACCGGCGAGATCGCCCTCAAAGGTAATATTACCGGCCACGCAGAAGAGGCCGAAGAGCATCACAATGAAGGAGAGGTAGTCGTTAAAGACGGTCTCCAGCACAGTCTCGGAAGCTTTCAGCGGACCGTACATCGCCGTAAACGGGACAATGAAGAGGAGGGACCAGAAGATGACCGCGTGGACGCGGTGCTTTTCCCACCACTCGCCGGCGACAAGCGGCACAATCGCAATGCTGAGCAACAGTCCCGCGAACGGGACGCACAGCCACAGTGGAATCGAAGTACTCATACACAAAACCCCTCTTTAATCTGTTTTTTTAACATTCAATGCGTATGCTAAAACGAAATCATAAAAAAGGCAAACCCTTTTCGGTGCAAGGGTATCGGCTTTTTGGACTTTGCTATTGCGGTACAATATAAAAGGACGAGATCCGGAAAGTGCCGAATCTCGTCTCATGTCGGTATAGGTTAAAGTCGTCTGCTACATTCCTTCAGGGCAGCAAAAGATTCGGGGCTCAAGTCGTGTTCTACCTTGCAGGCATCCCGCTCGGCAATGTCGGAGGGAACACCGAGTTTTACAAAGAGCTGTGTCAGTGTCTGGTGGCGGTCATAGATGCGGCTTGCAATCGCCTCGCCCTCTTCGGTGAGATAGATGAAGTTTTCGGCATCCATGCGCACCAGACCGTTTTCGCGGAGGTGCTTCATCGCGATGCTGATACTCGGTTTCGAGTATCCCATGGCATTTGCGATTTCGACGGAGCGCACATGTCCGTTCTCCTCGCGGAGCATCAGAATTTTTTCGAGGTAGTCCTCGGCGGATTCATGAATCTGCATGACAAAAGTCCTTTCTCGCGGCGAATTTGCGCTACGTTGTCTGTTCTTTTCTTTTATGAAACAATTATGTTTTTGCGAGTATAACACGCGAGAACAGTTAGAACAAGGAAACTTGTCAGTGAACGAGGCAAAATATTATGAGTTTGCACTAAACAAACGGAGCCGCGGCAAAACGTAGTCTGAATTTAACTCTCGGTTTCCGAAAGTGTGCGGTATTTTCGGATGACCTCCTCCTTGAATTCCTGTTCGAGCGGGGAGAGCACGGTATCCTTCCGGGTGATAATGCCGAAGGAGAGGTGCTCGGAACTCTTCAGAATCGGGACAGAAATCACCTGGTAGAGTTTGCTCTGGTCGGAGAAAGCGGCAATGCCTATGGTATAGAAAGTCGTGGTCTGAATGAGGCGCATCTGCTCCTGGCGATCGCAGACATAGATGATTTTTTGCGATTCGTTCAAGTCGATGAGACCGCTGTCGCTCGCGATGTGATAGATGAAGTCCTCGTACTGTCCCGCGTAGCGCACAAAGCCGTAGTCTTTCAGCTCGCGGATATCGATCGCCGCGGGCACCTTGCCCTGCAACACCGGGTGGTTCTCGGCGAGGCACACATAGGGGCGGAAGGTGGCGAGCGGTGTGAGGCTCAGCTTCTTGTCGGCAAAGCCCTGCAAGGTCATCTCCTGGTTGGTGGTCGAAAAGTGGAGGATGCCGATATCCGACTTGCCCTCTACGACATCGTTCAGAACATTGGAGGCGGAGGCCTCATAGAGATGGTAGTGGATGGAGCTGTCGGCCTGATGTCTGCGACAGATCTCGTTGAAGCACTCGGAGATATGAGAGAAGCGTGTCATGCTGACTTTGAGTCTCGACTGGGCGGAGGCCGCCTGTGCCACATAGCGGTTCAGCTTTGTCATCTCCGCGAGGATAATCTCGCAGTGGTGCAGGTAATCCTCGCCCTCGGGAGTGAGCCGGGTGCCGCGGCTTGTGCGCTGGAACAGCGTGAGGCCGCACTCCTCTTCGGTAATCTTCAGAATATGACTCAGCTGGGGCTGAGAGATGAACATTGCTTTTGCGGCATGGTTGATGGAGCCGTGCTTTGCAATGGCGACAATGTATTTGATATTATTTGCGTCCAAGCCTACCTCCCATTGGTTTTCTTGATAACATTATACAACATAAGACCCAAAAACAGAATGCCCAACAGTTGATATTTCTTTCGTGGATAGCTGTTATCGGTCTGAAAAATTTCCGCTTTACATACTTACATGCTAGACTGTATTAGTAAATGTGCACAAGTTGGGGTGGCGACAAAAAAACAGAATAGGGGGTTTCGCAACATGGTTATGCAGGTTTTGGATGCGATAGACAGCTTTCTGTACTATCCGGTCTTGCTGATTGTCATGGCGGCAGCGGGGCTTTATTTCACGATTCGCATGGGTTTCGTACAGGTGCGGATGTTGCCGGAGGGCTTGCGGGTGATGAAGGCAAAGCCGACGGACGGGAACGGCACTTCGCCTTTCCAGGCGCTGATGATCAGCACCGCGAGCTGCGTCGGAACCGGAAATATCATCGGTGTCTCGACAGCAATCTGCCTCGGCGGCGCGGGTGCGGCATTCTGGATGACAGTCATGGCGCTGATCGGTTGCGCGTCTTCGTTTACCGAGTGCACACTCGCACAGGTCTACAAGAAGAAGGCGGCGGACGGCACGAGCTACGGCGGCCCGGCGTATTATATTGAAGACGCCTTAAAGAGCAAGGGGTTCGCGACGATTTTCGTCGTCTTCCTGCTGCTCACCTACTCCTGTGGCTTTAACCTGCTCTGCTCTTACAATACGCAGTCGACATTCCAGACATACGGCTTCTATATGGCAAATCCGAAGCTCGCGGCGGGCATCATCGGCGCGGTGCTCGCGCTTCTGGTCGGCATCTGCGTGATGGGCGGCGGCAAGCGGATTGAGAAGACGGCGGCTTTCATTGTCCCGTTCATGGGCGTCGCTTACGTGGTGGTCACCCTGGTGGTTCTCCTCATGCATGCCGGCAGGATTCCGGCGGTCTTTGGCCGCATCTTCACCGATGCGTTCAACTTCCGCGCAATCTTCGGCGGCATTGCGGGTTCCTGTCTGGTCTTCGGCATCAAGAGAGGTCTCTACTCGAACGAAGCCGGTGTCGGTTCGGCGCCGAACGCAGCAGCGGCTGCGGTGGTTTCGCATCCGGCCAAGCAGGGCCTTGTGCAGATGCTCTCGGTCTATATCGATACGATTATCCTCTGCAATGCGACGGCGCTCATGTGCCTGGTCTCCGGCGTTGAGCCGACCGCGGAACTCGCGGGTGCGCAGTGGGTGCAGACTTCGCTCAAAGCGGTGCTCGGCGACTTCGGCCCGCTTTTCATCACGGTTGCGATGCTGCTCTTCTCGTTCACGACTTTGATCGGAAATCTTTACTACTGCGACAATGCGCTCGCATACTTAAACCATAAGACCATGCCTAGTCAGGGCTTCCTGAAGGGCTTCCGGATTTACGGCGTGATCGTGATTTTCGTCGGCGCTCTGCTCCCGATGGCAGCTGCCTGGGATATTGCGGACATCATGATGGGCGGCATGTGCTTACTGAACCTGGTGGCCTGCGTGTTGTTAAGCCGCGTCGCAATCGGCACCTATCACGACTATGTGGCACAGCGCAAAGCAGGAAAAGAGCCGGTGTTCCATGCAAAGGATATCGGTCTGAACCCCGATGAGCTGGATTACTGGAAGGATTGAGTTACGACAAGATAAGGGGAAAAATAATGGAACAGGATGTTCAACAGATTCTTGAGGAAGCGCTCGCAGAGGGCCAGAACGTACTGATTGAGGGAAAGGTTGCAAGCTACATTCCGGAGCTCGCAAAAGCGGATTCGTCGAACCTGGGCTGCTGCATTATGAATGCGGACGGCAGCATGTACAAGGCAGGCGACTACAATATTCCGTTTACCATGCAGAGCATCGCGAAGACCTTTTCGCTGATTCTTGCGCTGCAGACTTCGGGCTATGACCACACCTTCTCAAAGGTGGGCATGGAGCCGACCGGCGACCGCTTTGACAGCATACTCCAGCTCGAGTTAAAGGACTGGCGGCCGTTCAACCCGATGATCAATGCGGGTGCGATTGTGACGGCGGACTGCATTGCGGCGGCGGATCCGTTCGGGGAGTTCCTCACGCTGGTCAGAAAGCTCTGCGGCAATCCGAAGATTCAGTTGAACGAGAAGGTGTACCACTCCGAGAAGCGGACGGGCACCAGAAACCGCTCGATTGCCTATCTCTTAAAGAGCGATCACGTGCTGGACGGCGAGCCGGAGGACGTGCTGGATGTCTACTTCCGCATGTGCTCGGTCATGTGCACGGCGAAGGATCTCGCGCATTACGCGATGATTCTCTCGAACAAGGGCATTGATCCGAAGACTGGGGAGCGTCTCCTCGACGCCGATATTGTCCGCATCGTGACGACGCTCATGATGCTCTGCGGCATGTACGACGAGTCGGGTGAGTACGCGGTCAAGGTCGGCCTGCCCTCGAAGAGCGGTGTCGGTGGCGGCATTGTCGCGGTCGGGCAGAACGGCATGGGGATCGGTACCTTCGGGCCGATGCTGAACAAGAAGGGAAACAGCGTGGGCGGCGAGAAAATTTTACAATATCTCTCGGAGCACCTCGGCTACCACATCTTTGCATAAGTTCCGCCAAACAAAATTAAGGCTGTAAAAAATGCATCTTGCATTTTTTACAGCCTTTTCTATCACGGAGAGCTTTGTTATACTGAAATTATGAATACAATTGTCTCTGTTGAACATTTAGAAAAGGTTTATACGGCGCGGAAGCTTTTCGACGACACCGCCTGTTATATCGGGGAGGGCGAAAAGCTGGCGCTGATTGGCGTGAACGGAACCGGAAAATCCACCCTGCTCCGTATTGTGGCGGGGGAGGAGAGTCCGGACGGCGGCGAACTGATTGTACGAAAGGGGCTGCGGATTCGCTTTCTCTCGCAAAACCCGCGGTTTCTTACGGCGGAGACCGCGCTCGCCGCCTGCCTCCGCATTGCGGGGGGCGAGGTGAGCGGAGAAGATACGAGCGCGGCGGCAAAAAAACTGCTCGCCGCGCTCGGTGTCGGCGACGCGGAGGCGGTCTGCGATACGATGTCGGGCGGTGAGAAAAAGCGCGTGGCGCTCGCGGGCGTGCTTCTTCATCCGGCGGATCTTCTGATTCTCGACGAGCCGACCAACCACCTGGACGGCGAGACCGCGGAGTGGCTCGAGAACTACTTAAAGAACTTTCGCGGCGCGCTTCTCATGGTCACGCACGACCGCTACTTTCTCGATTCGGTCTGCACGCGCATTCTGGAGCTGGACCGCGGAAAGCTCTATTCCTATGATACCAATTATGAGGGGTTCCTCGCGCTGAAGGCGGAGCGTCTTGATATCCGACAGGCGAACGAGAGAACCAGACAGAGCATTCTCAGAAAGGAGCTCGCCTGGATGCAGCGCGGTGCGCGCGCCCGCGGCACCAAGTCAAAGGAGCGGATTGCCCGCTACGAAAAGCTCTCGGCGCTCTCCGGACCGGAAGAGGAAGCGGCGCTGCAATTTGCCTCGGCCTACTCGCGGCTCGGGAAGACCACACTCGCGTTTCACGATGTGAGCAAGGCCTACGACGGAAAATGCCTGTTTCGAGATTTCAGCTACCAGTTTCAGAAGAATGACAGGCTCGGTATCATAGGCCGAAACGGCGCGGGCAAGAGTACGCTCTTAAAGCTGATTACGGGGCTTTTGAAGCCGGACAGCGGCGAAGTCGAAATCGGGCAGACCGTGAAGATAGGCTACTTCAGCCAGGAAAACGAGGCACTCCCGGGTGAGCTCACAGTGATCGAGAGCATCAAAGAAATTGCGGAGTTTGTGCCGAGCCCAGAGGGACCGATCAGCGCGGCCAAGATGCTGGAGCGCTTTCTTTTCCCGAGCTCGCAACACTATATGAAGGTCGAGAAGCTCTCGGGCGGCGAGAAGCGGCGGCTGTATCTCTTGAAAGTCTTGATGGGCGCGCCGAATCTTTTGATTCTGGACGAGCCGACCAACGACCTTGATATCCGCACCATGACCGTCTTAGAGGACTATCTGGACAGCTTTGCGGGCATTGTGATCGCGGTGAGCCATGACCGCTACTTCCTGGACCGGACCGTGCACCGCATTCTGGCGCTCGAGGACGGAGTGATTTCGCAGTACGAGGGCGGCTATACGGACTATCAGGTCGAGAAGCTAAGGCGGGAAGCGGCCGGCGGCGAGAGCGGCAGCAGCGCGGAAAGTACGGTGAGCGCCGAAAAAGAGGCGAGCAAGCAGCGCGCCGAGGAGACGAGGCGGCAGAGAGCGCGCCGCATGACCTACCAGGAAAAGCAGGATTTTTTACACATCGAGGATGAGATTGCGGCGCTTGAGGCGCGCATTGCGGAGATTGAGACAGAGTATACCGCTTCGGCGAGTGACTTTCAGCGTCTCACCGCGCTCGATGAGGAGCGCGAAGAGGTAGAGGCAAAACTTCTCGAGCGCATGGAGCGCTGGGAGTTTTTGACGGAACTGCAGGCGGAAATAGAATCGGAAAAGGAAGCAAAGGCATGAGTGAATTGCGGCAGGAAGAAAAGGAACGCTACGCGGCCATTTTGCGGGAGGAGCTGATTCCGGCCATGGGCTGCACCGAGCCGATTGCGATTGCGTATGCGGCTTCGGTCGCGGGCAAAGTGCTCGGCGAGGAGGCACGTCGCATGGAGCTCAGCTGTTCCGGCAACATCATCAAGAACGTAAAGGCGGTCGCGGTGCCGAACGCGGGCGGACAGAAAGGTATTGCGGTCGCGGGTATTCTGGGACTTGTCGGCGGCAACCCGGAGAAGCAGCTCGAGGTCATTGCGGATGTGACGGACAGCGCGCGCGAAAAGACGCGCGAACTTGCGGCGGCGGGCTTCTGTAAGGTGCTCTTTGCGGAGAATGCGCCGAATCTCTACATTGCGGCGAAGGTCTTCGGCGATCATCATACGGCAGAAGTGATAATCGAGAAGAAGCACACCAACATCAGTCATATTTTCCGCGACGAAAAGGAGCTCGAACAGGATGAGGCGTCGCGCGCGGTCGAGGGCAATGTGTACAAGACGCCGCGCGATCACATGAATCTGAAGGGCATCATCGAGTACGCGGAGGAGGCCGATCTCTCGGAAGTTCGCGAGGTGCTGCGGCGTCAGGTGGAGTGCAATCTCGCGATTTCGCAGGAGGGCCTCGACAAGAACTGGGGCGCCAATATCGGCAGCACGATACTCGAGACCTTCGGCAGCGATGTGAAGTGTCGCGCCTGTGCGCGCGCGGCGGCGGGCAGCGATGCGAGAATGAGCGGATGTCCGATGCCGGTCGTCATTAACTCGGGCAGCGGCAACCAGGGGATCACGGTCAGTATGCCGGTTGTCGAGTATGCGCGGGAGCTGCAGGTCTCAGAGGACAGAATGCTCCGCGCGCTGATTGTGAGCAATCTGGTCTCGATTTACATCAAACACTATATCGGCGCCCTGTCCGCGTTTTGCGGTGCGGTTTCGGCGTCCTGCGGCGCGGGGGCCGGCATCAGTTTCCTCTGCGGCGGCGACTACGCGCAGATTTCCCGCACGATTACGAACACACTCGGCAATGTCGGCGGTATTGTTTGCGACGGGGCGAAGCCGAGCTGCGCGGCAAAGATTGCGAGTTCCCTGCACGCGGCGATTCTCGCACATCACATGAGCATGAGTAACCGCTGTTTCCAGGCGGGTGAGGGCATTGTCGAGAGCGATGTCGAGGAGACCATCAAGAACATGGGATATATCGGCAGAGTCGGTATGCGTGACACGGACAAGGAAATTCTGCGCGTCATGACCGACGAGGTCAATGTGGACGATTGCATCTGAGAAAGGAAGTGACAGACATGGAGAAGAGAGCGGTAATCGGTATTTCGACGGGACTTATTACGGACGACGGGGGCATTTTCCCGGGCTATCGCCGCATTTATGTGAATGAGGATTATATCAATGCGATTCTCGCAGCCGGCGGCGTGCCGGTCATGATTCCGATGAACGGCGACCGCGGGGCGCTTTCGGCGGTGGTCGACAAGCTGGACGCGCTGTTAATCACCGGCGGTGATGACATTGACCCGATTTACTACGGCGAGGAGCCGCACCGCGGCCTCGGCAAGATTGTGCCGGAGCGCGACAGCTATGACTTCACGCTCTATGAGCTTGCGAGAGAGCGCCATCTGCCGATTCTCGGTGTGTGCCGCGGCTTCCAGCTCATCAATGTCGCGGAGGGCGGCAGCCTCTGTCAGGATCTCGGCGAGCGTCAGGGGGAGACTCTGAAGCACTCGCAGGGACACAGCCCGCGTCTTGCAACCCACAGCGTGGCGGTAAAGGCAGGCTCGAAGCTCGCGGAGATTCTCGGTGTCACCTCTCACCGCGTGAATTCCTTCCACCACCAGACGGTGAAGAAGGTCGGAGACCCCTTCACCGAGGTCGCGACGGCGGCGGACGGTGTGATCGAGGCAATCGAGCTTCCGGGCGATGATTTTCTGATTGCGGTCCAGTGGCATCCGGAAATGCTTGAGCGTGTGGATCTGGTCATGCGAAAACTTTGGAGTGCATTCATTGCGGCGGGACAGCGGCATCAGACAGCGGAAAACTGAGCGAACGGGAAAGGCGGATTTTGTGAAAGAGAAGAGTCAAAAGTTAGGATTTTGGTCCATTGTTTTACTCACGATTAACGCAGTCATCGGAACCGGCATTTTCCTCTCGCCGGGCAGTGTAGCGAAACAGGTCGGTAGCATGGCGCCGGAGATTTATTTCTGTGCGGCGCTCTTTGCGGCGTGTCTCGCCGTGACCTTTGCGTCGGCTTCCCGCTATGTCGTAAAGAGCGGCGCGGCTTATGCGTACACGGAGGCGGCGTTCGGTGAGAGCGCCGGGTTATATGTCGGCGCAACGCGCTTTGTCTCGGCCAGCATTGCCTGGGGCGTCATGGCGACGGGTGTCGTGAAGACAGCGCTTCAGATTTTGCGCCTCGACACGAGCAAGATTTCCAATGTGACCCTCGGCTTCCTCTGCCTCATGGTCATTTTGCTCATCATCAACATCTGCGGCATGCAGGTGTTCCGCATGGTCTCAAACCTCTCGACCGTCGGTAAGCTCGGCGCGCTGGTGCTCACGGTGGTAGCGGGTCTCTTCCTGATTCTCACGACCGGTGTGAACCGCCTCGCGGAAGTCGAGTTTCTCACGAACGACGCGGGCGAGAAGTTAATCCCGGCGCTCACCACGAGCGGCTTCGTGACGGCTGTCATCTCGGCGTTCTATGCGTTCACGGGCTTTGAGAGTGTCGCGAGCGGCTCGGGAGACATGGAAAATCCGGAGAAGAACCTGCCGCGCGCGCTCCCGCTCGCCATCGGCATCATCGCCCTCATCTACTGCGGCATTGTCTTTGTCGCCATGCGGATTGATCCGGTGTCCCTGGTCACTTCGAAGGATGTCGTGGTGCTTGCGGCGGTCTTCCCGAACCCGCTCTTAAAGGGTCTCATTGTCGGCGGCGCGCTGGTCTCGATGTTCGGCATCAATGTCGCTGCATCCTTCCTGACACCGCGTGTGCTCGAGGCCATGGCTTCGGACGGACTGGTTCCGCCGATTTTCGCAAAGCGCACGGGCAGCGGCGTCCCGATTTATGCCTTCCTGCTCACCGTGGCGCTTGCCATTATCATCCCGATGGCCTTTCGGTATGACATGCGCGGCATCATGATTATCAGCTCGATCAGCCGTTTCGTGCAGTTTGTGCTCGTGCCGCTCGCGGTCATTACCTTCTACTACGGCAAGAACCGCGGCGAGGTGATTCCGAACCCGAAGAAAAACTTTGTGCTGGATGTTCCGTTCTCTCTGCTGTCTCTCGGCCTCACGGTCTTTCTGCTCGCGAAATTCAAGTGGGCGGCGCAGTTCTCGATTGAGGTGGGTGGCAAGACCGTGCCGAACTACTACGCAATCGTTGCCATGCTGATCGGCTATATTTTGCTTCCGGCAGGTGTCTACTTCTACCGCTCCCGCAAGAAGGCTTAATGCCGCGGGATAGGCACTGACAATCAAAAAAAGCTTGACCTCTCCCGCACATGGTGCTATATTCCCTTCAACAAAAGGGGACGCCATACGAGAGAGGTCTTTATTTTATGAGTCAGAAGTTCGCAGTCAACGGCTATTGGTACTTTTACTTTTACGGCTTTACGGTCTGAAAGTAAGAGTGCTTTTTGCTGCGAATTAAATTCCGAAATTTGAATTCGGGATGGGCGTTTTCGGGACGTCCGCGGTGAAAACACTTCACCGCGGACGTCCTTTTTTGTTCGAGTTACCCGCTGAACCAGGTATTGAAACAGAGGAGAGAGAGTATGATTATCATCATCAACAGCAAGACCAAGCCGGAAAAAGTAAACGATCTGGTAAACTGGATTGAGAGAAAGGGTCTCAAGACCCATATCACGGAGGGTGATTATCAGAATATTATCGGCGTCATCGGTGACACCTCCCGCATCGATGAGGATCAGGTGAAGAGCTTTGACATTGTCGAGGCTGTGAAGCGGGTCTCCGAGCCCTTCAAGCAGGCAAACCGCAAGTTCCATCCGCACGACACGGTGGTTGAGGTGACGCCGGAGGTCAAGATAGGCCACGGCAACTTCGGCCTGATTGCGGGTCCCTGCTCGGTGGAGAGCGAGGAGCAGATTATCTTTGTCGCGCAGAGCGTCAAGGCGGCCGGCGCAACCATGCTCCGCGGCGGCGCGTTCAAGCCGCGCACTTCCCCCTACGATTTCCAGGGCTTAAAGGCGGAGGGACTGAAGCTTCTGCTCGAGGCGAAGAAGGCGACTGGGCTTCCGATTGTGACCGAGATTATGAGCGCTGAGCACATCCCGCTCTTTGAGGATGTGGACGTGATTCAGGTCGGTGCGCGGAACATGCAGAACTTTGAACTCTTAAAGGAACTCGGCAAGCTGAATAAGCCGATTCTCTTAAAGCGCGGACTTGCGAATACGATCAAGGAACTCTTAATGAGCGCCGAGTACATTATGAGCTCGGGCAACGAGAACGTGATTCTCTGCGAGCGCGGCATTCGCACCTACGAGACGGCGACCAGAAATACACTGGACCTCTCGGCGGTTCCGGTGTTGCACGAGCTCTCGCACCTTCCGGTGGTTGTAGACCCGAGCCACGCGACGGGTGTGGCGCGCTATGTGAAGCCGATGGCCATGGCAGCGGTCGCTTCCGGCGCGGACGGCCTCATCATTGAGGTACACAACGATCCGCCGCACGCACTCTCGGACGGCGCACAGTCGCTGCGCCCGGAGCAGTTTGCGGATGTGTCCCGCGCGATTTCGCTGATCCGGAAGGCCACGATTGAGGCAAATGCCTGAGCGAAGAGGAGGAACGGTATGGAACAGGTTCTGGTGCGGGCCTCGCGGGTTTACGAGGTAATTATCGGCGCAGGCATGCTCTCGGAGCTCGGGCTTCGGACGGCGGCGCTGATTCGCGGGCGCAGGGCGGTCATTGTGACGGATTCCAATGTGGGACCGCTCTACGGTGAGCAGGCGGCCGAGACGCTCCGGCAGGAGGGCTTTTCGGTCGAGACCTTTACGTTCCCGGCGGGTGAGGCCTCGAAGAATCCGGGAACGCTCCTGGAAGTGCTGACCTTTTTTGCCAAGGCAGAGCTCACGAGACAGGATGTCGTGATTGCGCTCGGCGGCGGTGTGACAGGCGACCTTGCGGGGCTCGCGGCTTCTCTTTATCTCCGCGGTGTTCCTTGCGTTCAGGTTCCGACCTCGCTGCTCGCGATGGTGGACTCCTCGGTCGGCGGCAAGACAGCGGTCGACCTGCCGGAGGGCAAGAACCTGGTCGGAACCTTCACGCAGCCCTACCTTGTGCTCTGTGACAGCAAGGCACTCGACACGCTGGCGCCCGAAGTCTTTGCTGAGGGCATGGCGGAGGTTATCAAGTACGGTATGATACGGAGCCGTGAACTCCTCGACCTTCTGCTGAGCGATGAGGCGGCGGAGAAACTGGAGGACATCATTGCCCAGTGCGTGCGTTTAAAGCGCGATGTGGTCGCGGAGGACGAGCAGGATTTTGGCGAGCGCCAGATTCTGAACTTCGGACACACCCTGGGACATGCCATTGAGCGGGAGATGAACTATAAGCTTTTCCACGGCGACTGTGTCGCAATCGGTATGGCGATTATGACGCGGGCGCTGGTGCGGGACGGCCGCTGCCCGGAGAGCTGTGAGAAGATACTGGAGAAGCTTCTCAAAAAATATAAGCTGCCGAACAGCACGGAGCTGCCGAGCGAGCGCATCCTTGCGGCGGCACGCGCCGACAAGAAGCGCCGGGGCGAGAAGATTACGCTGATTGAGCCGAAAACGCTGGGCAACTGCGTGCTCGTGAAGACGGATTTTGCGGAACTCGCGCGGCTTCTGGAGTTGGGGCGCTGAGACGACAGCGTTTCGCGGGATAGCGGAATGACGGTGATAGCGGAAATAACGGAATACAGATTCAAGCGCAGCCAAAGCGGAGCCATCCGCTTCGGCTGTTTTTATTTTTGAACCGAAAACTTGACAGATACAGGGTGGGGGTATATTATAGCTGTAGTTCAAAGGTACCCCCCAGGGGTATTAATCGGGAGAGGAGGTGCAATGTGGCAGTGAACGAAGAGATGGCCTGTCCCCATTGCAGCGGCATGAAAAAGGTGCGGGACGGAGCTGAGCAGAGACAGCTCTTAAACCGACTGAACCGCATTGAGGGGCAGATACGCGGGGTAAAGAAGATGCTCGAGGAAGATGCCTACTGCATTGACATTCTGAATCAGGTTTCGGCGGCGAACTGCGCGCTGAACAGCTTTACCAAGGTGCTGCTCGCGGCACACCTAAAGTCCTGTGTCGCGGAAGATGTGCGCGAGGGCAACACGGAAAAGCTGGACGAGCTGGTCAGAACTCTGCAAAAGCTGATGAAGTGAGGCGGACGGTACCGGATAGGACAAGCATAAGAAAGAAGGTAAGATGAAGCAATATACAGTCAGCGGAATGAGTTGTGCGGCCTGCCAGGCGCGGGTCGAAAAGGCGGTGTCAAAGCTGCCGGGGGTGAAAAGTTGCTCGGTGAGTCTGCTCACGAACTCCATGGGTGTTGAGGGCGATGTGACGTCAAGCGAGGTCATACAGGCGGTCGAGGCGGCGGGTTACGGCGCGGCCGAGAAGGATGCGGCGGAGCAGAGTCACGGTAGCTATCAAGCAAAGCTTGCGGCCGAGGAGGATGCCTTAAAGGACAGAGAGACGCCGAAGATGAAGCGGCGGCTCATCGCCTCGATTTTATTCCTCCTGCCGCTTCTCTATCTCACGATGGGACATATGATGTGGAAGTGGCCGCTCCCGTCCTTCTTTGACGGGAACCATGTCGCCATGGGACTGCTGCAACTCCTCCTTGCGGCCGCAATCATGGTCGTGAACCAGAAGTTCTTCGTGAACGGTTTTAAGAGCCTGTTCCACGGCGCGCCGAATATGGATGCGCTGATAGCCATCGGCTCTTCGGCGGCCTTCCTCTACTCGACTGTAATTTTGTTTTTGATGACGCGGGCCGTGGTAGACGGCAATCAGGCCAAGGTCACGGAATACATGATGGAGTTTTACTTTGAGACGGCCGCCATGGTACTCGCGCTGATTACAGTCGGCAAGATGCTCGAGGCCTACTCAAAGGGCAAGACGACGAGCGCCTTAAAGTCACTGATGAAGCTCGCGCCAAAGACTGCGAGGGTCCTCCGGAACGGCGAAGAAGTTACGGTTCCGGTCGATGCGGTTCGGGTCGGGGACATCTTCCGCGTGAAGCCCGGCGAGAATATCCCGGTGGACGGTCTTGTGGTCGCGGGAAACAGCGCGGTGAACGAGGCTGCGCTGACCGGCGAGAGCCTACCGGTCGACAAGGCGGTCGGCGACGAAGTGAAGTCCGCGACCTTGAACCAGTCGGGCTTCCTCGAGTGCCGCGCGACCAGAGTCGGTGAGGATTCGACCCTCGCGCAGATCATCAAGATGGTAAGCGATGCGGCGGCGACCAAGGCGCCGGTCGCAAGACTTGCGGATCAAATTTCCGGCGTCTTTGTGCCGGCGGTCATTCTGGTGGCAGTTGTGACCACCGTTATCTGGCTTCTCGCGGGCGGAAGCATCGGCTTTTCGCTGGCGCGCGGCATTGCGGTGCTCGTGGTGAGCTGCCCCTGCGCGCTGGGCCTTGCGACACCGGTCGCCATCATGGTCGGCAACGGTGTCGGCGCGAGACAGGGCATTTTATTCAAGAACGCAGAGGCTCTGCAGGAGACCGGCAATGTGCAGATTGTGGCGCTCGATAAGACCGGAACCATTACAAACGGCACGCCGGTTGTGACGGATGTGCTGCCGAACGGCGACCGGGATAAGCTGTTCCGCGCGGCCTATGCGCTCGAGGCAAAGAGCGAGCACCCGCTCGCGAAGGCGGTCGTTGCCTATGCCAAAGAGCAGGGTATTCCTTTGGAAGAGGTCGATGACTTTGCGGCGCTTCCCGGAAACGGCTTAAGCGCGCGGCAAAACGGCACGCAGCTCTTTGCCGGAAACCTGAGCTTTGTGCGCGGCAAGGTCTCGATTCCGACGGAACTCGAGGCAGCGGCGGATGCGCTCGCGGCGGTGGGAAAGACACCGCTCTATTTTGCGGCGGGACAAGAGCTCCTCGGTGTCATTGCGGTCGCGGACACGATGAAGGAGGACAGCGCGGCGGCAATCGCAGAGCTTAAAAAACTCGGCATCCATGTGGTCATGCTGACCGGGGACAACCAAAAGACAGCCGAGGCCATAGGCAAGCAGGCGGGTGTCAACGAAGTCGTGGCGGGTGTGTTGCCGGACGGCAAGGAGGCCGTGATTCGGGCACTCCGGGAAAAGGGCAAGGTCGCTATGGTCGGCGACGGCATCAACGACGCACCGGCGCTGACGCGTGCCGACATCGGCATTGCAATCGGTGCGGGCGCGGATGTGGCCATCGACGCGGCGGATGTGGTGCTGATGAAGAGCCGACTCACGGATGTCACGGCGGCGATACGCCTGAGTCGCGCGACTTACCGGAACATTCTGGAGAACCTCTTCTGGGCGCTCATCTACAATGTGCTCTTGGTGCCGACAGCGGCGGGCGCTTACCTGCATTTCTTCGGTATCGCGATGAACCCGATGCTTGGCGCGGCGGCAATGAGCCTCTCGAGTGTCTGTGTTGTGAGCAATGCGCTGCGTCTTAACCTGTTCCGCGTGCACGATGCGCGGCACGACCGGCCGCTGCGCCACCATGTTACCGTAAACCAATCGGGGCGGCTTTTGGAAGCCGTAAGCGCCGAAAAAGGCGCGGAAGGAGATCTTATGAAGAAGGAACTTACAATCAAGGGTATGATGTGCGGACACTGCGAGGCGACAGTCAAGAAGGCGCTCGAGGCACTGCTGGGCGTTCAGAGTGCAGCCGTGAGCCACGAGAAGGGCGCTGCGGTCGTGGAGCTGAATGCGGAAGTCAGCGATGAGACGCTGAAGCAGGCCGTGGAAGAGAAGGACTATGAGGTGACCGGCGTTAAGAGTCTCTGAGCCGGAAGCTTGATTTGCAACGCGAGAGCATGACCATGGTCTCCGGGGCGGCGAAAGCCGTACCCGGAGATTTTTTTTTGAAAAGAAACGACTTGCTGCGGCAGAAGAGGGTATTTTGTCTCAGGAAAGAGTTGAAAAAGCTAGACAGTAGCGTGCCGCGGCAAGTGATGTCCGGCGGAAAGCGGTAACGGTTTTACAAAAGTTATTAAAAAGCGCTTTCACGGCTTTTATTTATAAAGGCGAAGTGCTATCCTTAGTAGAGGTTAGGAGTATATAACCCGCCGCAATCAACGGGTGGCGGCGGACGGGGAGCGCCCCGGTCCGCGCAAAGAAAGGGGGAGAAATGTATGGCGGAAGCAAGCAAACAAAATGAGCCGGAAAAAGGGAGAATGGCGGGCTTTTTCTACTATGTGACAAAGTTTGCGGCGGTGAGCAAGGCAAGCTACCAAAAGAGCGTTGTGCTGGCCTGTGTCGGGGTTCTCTGCTCCATGGCGCCGTATTTTGTGATGGGGCACATGGTAAAAGAGCTTCTCCTTGGAGAGCGCGACTATGCCGTGTTTCTTCGAGAGGGAGCTGTGATGGCACTTTTTATTGTGCTCGGTATCGTCTTTCACACACTCTCGACCAACCTGTCACACAAAACGACCTTTGCGTTGATTGCGGGGATACGGACGGCACTCTTAGAAAAGCTTGCACGCCTGCCGCTCGGAACGGTGCGCGAGACGCCGTCCGGCGCGCTCAAAAATATCATGGTCGAGCGAACGGATGCGATTGAGACGACACTTGCGCATGTGGTGCCGGAAGTTACGGCAAACCTGCTTGCGCCGCTCCTCATGTTTTTGTATCTCTGCCGCATCGATTGGCGCATGGCGCTCTTATCGCTCGCGACCCTGCCGCTTACCCTGCTCTGCCTGATGGCGATGTTTCACGACTACGAGCGCCCCTTCCGCAGAACGCAGGAGACCACCAAGGCGCTGAATGATACGGCGGTCGAGTATATCGGCGGCATTGAGGTCATCAAGGCCTTCGGAAAGGCGGAGAGCTCTTATGCCCGCTTTGCGCGCGCGGCCGAGGAGAACGCGAACAGTTTCACCGACTGGATGCAGGCGACCATCGTGCCCTTTTCTCTCGGCATGACGATTGCACCGGCAACCCTGCTTGCGGTGCTTCCGCTCGGCGCGGTGTTTGTGATGCAGGGCACGCTCGCGTTTCATGACTATGTGATGATACTGATTCTCGCCTGCGGTCTGATTACGCCGCTCATTACGGCACTCAGCTTCAGTGACAGCATCGGCAAGGCGACTTCAATCTTCGGTGAGATTGACGCTGTCCTTACGCTTCCGGAACTCTCGCGCCCCGTAGGGAGCCGCGTCATGCCAAAAGGCAGCGAAGTGCGACTTTGCGATGTGCGTTTCGGCTACGGGGAAAAAGAAGTGCTGCACGGCATAAACCTTTGCATTCCGGAGGGAAAGGTGACAGCCCTGGTCGGTCCCTCGGGGAGCGGCAAGTCGACCATCGCAAAACTGGTTGCTTCCCTCTGGGACGTCGGGGACGGCAGCATCACCCTCGGCGGCGTCGATTTAAGAGAGCTTTCGACGGAGGACTATAACCGGCAAGTTGCCTACGTTTCTCAGGACAGCTTTCTCTTTAACACGACGGTGCGGGAAAACATACGCATGGGAAGACCGGGGGCAAGCGATGCGGAAGTCGAACAGGTTGCGCGGGACAGCGGCTGCTATGACTTTATCGCAGAACTCGAGAACGGTTTTGACACCGTGGTCGGCGGGAGCGGGGCGCATTTGTCGGGCGGTGAGCGCCAGCGCATTTCGATTGCCCGCGCGATGATGAAGGATGCGCCGCTCCTCATCTTAGATGAGGCGACCTCCTATGCGGATCCGGAAAATGAGGCGCTGATTCAGCGCTCTGTGGCAAGACTTGCGCAGAATAAAACGCTGCTGGTAATTGCGCACCGGCTCTCGACCATTGTGAATGCGGATCAAATTGTTGTGGTACAGGCCGGGAGGATTGCGGCCTGCGGGACGCACGAGGCGCTGCTAAGAGAGAGTCCGCTCTACCGAAACATGTGGGAGGCGCACAGCAGCGCAAGGGACCGCGCGGAGGAAGGAGGGCTTTCCGAATGATTGCGACACTCAATAAGTTTTTTGCCTTTTGTTCCGCAAAACACCGCCGTATGTTTTATGGGGCGCTTTTACTCGGGGTATTGATTGCTTTTTGCGAAGTGCTGAAATACCCGGCAATCAACCTGATACTCCACGGTTTTTCGGAAAAGAGGATGACGGGTAAGCTGATACTTTTCAGTTTTCTGCTCCTGCTCATCGGCGTACTTGCGGAGGCAGCGTTCCGCGCCAAGCAGGCCATGCTCCAGTGCCGCGCGGGCTACGGGGAGTGCGCGAACAAGCGCATAGAAATTGCGGAAAAGCTGCGCTTTTTGCCCATGGGCTATTTTAACCGCAAGAGCCTCGGTGATATCAGCTCGGTGACCACCAATACCATGGAGCAGCTCGGCGATGTGGCAACCCTCGTGGTCATGCAGACAACCCAGGGGCTTCTCAACACAGCGCTCATTCTGTTGATGCTTTTACTCTTTGATTGGCGTATCGGTCTCATTGCCCTTACCGGCGTGCTGCTCTTTGCCCTGATTAACGCCCGCATGCAGCATGAAAATGAGTCCTTGTCCAAACAAAAAATAGCGAACGACACCAAACTCGTCGAGAATGTGCTCGAGTACATTCAGGGAATTTCCGAGGTGAAGTCCTACGGGCTCAGCGGAGAGTCCGAGCGAAAGCTGAAGGATAGCATTGCGGAATCCGCCCGCGTGATGACCGAGTTGGAGCTTGCGTCAAACCGCTACATGCCGCTCCAAAACGGGGTGCTGAAGCTGACGGGACTCGGGATTTTACTGGTCTCGCTGCGCTTTTATCTGGACGGAAGCATGGACCTCATCACCGCGGTTCTGATGATGGTTATGGCCTTTCATGTTTTCGCGGGACTTTCGAGCATGGGCTCTTATTCGGCTCTGCTTCGCATGGTGGATCTCTGCGTCACGCGGGGGCAGGAGATACTCTCTCTCCCGTCGATGGAAATCGGGGGAGAGGACTATAAGCCGCGGACAGAGGACATCGAACTTGAGACCATAGACTTTGCGTATGGGAGCCGGAAGGTGATAGACGGCATCTCGCTTCACATTCCGTCCGGCACAAGCGCGGCCTTTGTGGGTCCCTCCGGCAGTGGCAAGACCACGCTCTGCCGACTGATGGCCCGCTTCTGGGATGTGCAGCGCGGCGCGGTGCGTCTCGACGGGAAAGACGTGCGGGACTACTCGATCGACTCGCTGATGGAGAACTTCAGCTTCGTGTTCCAATCGGTTTACCTCTTTCACGACACGGTCGCAAACAACATACGCTTCGGAAAGCCGGATGCGACCATGGAGGAAGTCATTGCCGCGGCAAAACAGGCTTGCTGCCACGACTTCATTATGGCGCTCCCGGAGGGCTATGACACCGTAATCGGAGAGAACGGCGCCTCGCTCTCCGGCGGGGAGCGGCAGCGCATCTCGATTGCGCGGGCCATCATGAAGGATGCGCCCGTTATTATCCTCGATGAGGCGACCGCCAACGTGGACCCGGAGAACGAGAAGGAACTCATGGAGGCAATCGCGGCGCTCACCAGGGAGAAGACGGTCTTACTGATAGCGCACCGCCTGAAAACCGTGCGGGACGCAAATTGTATCTTTGTGCTTGACCGCGGGCGCATTGTACAGCGCGGAACCCACGAAGAACTTCTCAGGGAGGACGGCATATACCGAAGATTTGTGGAGGCGAGAAGCGAGGCGCTCAGCTGGAGAGTATGAATTCGAATACGAAAAGAGCCGCGGCGAAAGGGAACTTTCGCCGCGGCTCTTTTTTGTTCGCAGATTTTGTCCGAAACCTGTCATTTGAGAAATACAGCTGTGGTGTGAGCTTTGTTTCCGGCGTGCTACCCTGTTTTTTCGGGAAGAACTGCCATGTTTTTCGGAGGTTTTGCGGATGACAACATTTTGTTCGGCTTTCCGGTACGGGGGAGGGCTATCTGTCGCTTGACAGCCGAAAGCTGTCGGAATATAATAACCTACGATAATTATCTTTGATAATAAAAGGAGGCGCTGTGGAAGCACTGAACGAGCGGAAAATCAAGCGTATGATGGATGCGATGTATCTTGCAAAGCGCATCTGGGAACTGCAGCCGGAGCTGCCGGAGGGCATTAGCAGTACGGAGATGCGCGTTTTGGATGCGGTGGAACAGCTCGCGGCTGCGCAGAAAGCGGTCTATGTGAGCGATATTGCGGCTGCACTGAAGCTTCCCCGCCCGGGGGTCACGCGTGCGGTCAAGGTAATGACCCAGCGCGGTTATTTTGAAAAGGAGACGGACGGCAAGGACAGACGCTATGTGGCCGTGCGCCTCAGCGAAGCGGGGAAGTGCTTTTATGAGAAACACGACCGGGATTACTTTGCGGGGCTCAAGGCGAAACTCGGCGGCATAGAGGCGAGCGATGCGGAGACCATGATTGCCTGCATTGAAAAGGTCTACGCGCTGCTCCACGGGAGTGAAGAAGAGGAGAAGAGATGAGAGAAGGACGCGGAGAAGAAATCAGAGCAGAAATGAAAACAGAGCTGTCAGAACAGGCAGAAAAAGAGAGAGGAGCGGCGCAGGAAGTGAGCGGACGCCTGTCGGAAAACAGCGATTTTACCAGAGGCTCCATACCGAAAAAACTGATTCTCTTCATGCTGCCCGTGCTCGGCGCCTTGATTTTGCAGGCGATGTACGGCGCGGTCGATCTGCTGATCGTGGGGCGCTACGGCAGCACGGCGGGGATATCGGGTGTGTCGACCGGTTCCCAGATTCTGAACCTGATTACCTTCATGGTGAGCGGTTCGGCCATGAGCATCACGGTTTTAATCAGTCGCTATCTCGGTGAGAAAAGGGACAGTGAACTGGGTTCCTTGATCGGCGCTGCGACTGTCATCTTCGTCCTGATTTCGACGGCGCTCTTTGTGCTGATGGTTTTCTTTGCGGAACCGCTTGCCACACTCATGCAGGCGCCTGCGGAGGCAAAGCAGCTCACGGCGGACTATATCCGCATCTGCGGCGCGGGCATTTTCTTCATTGTCGCCTACAATGTGATTGCGGCCATTTACCGCGGACTCGGTGACAGCAATTCGCCCCTCCTCTTCGTCGGCGTAGCCTGCGCGATCAATGTGGTCGGAGATCTCTTCTTTATCGCGGTGCTCGGTATGAACGTGGCGGGCGCGGCGCTCGCAACCGTATTGGCGCAGGCGCTCAGTGTGCTCTTTTCCCTAGTGATGCTTCGAAAAAAGCAGCTCAGCTGCCGCTTTCGGCGGAGCGACTTTCGCTTGAACGAGCAGAGTGCGCGTATTCTAAAAATCGGCTTTCCGCTCGCATTACAGGAGCTGCTGACCCAGAGTTCCTTTGTCGCGATCTGCGCCTTTGTGAACCGCCTTGGGCTTGAGGCCTCCTCGGGTTACGGCGTGGCGAGCAAGTTAATCGGTTTCATCATGCTGGTGCCGAGCGCCCTCATGCAGTCGCTCGCAAGCTTTGTCTCGATGAATGTCGGCGCGGGCGATGAAAAGCGCGCGGAGAGAGCTGCCGTGACCGGTGTGTGGATCTGCGAACTTGTCGGAATCGTGGTCTTCTTCCTAGTGCTCCGCCACGGAGACCTACTCTCGGCTGTCTTTACGGCGGACAGCGCCGTCATAGCCAAGAGCTTTTCTTATCTGAAGGGCTTTGCGCCGGAAGTGCTCTTAACCCCCGTGCTTTTTGCCTTCATCGGTTACTTCAACGGGCACGAGGCGACGCTCTGGTCCATGGAGCAGGGACTCTTGCAGGTCTTTCTGGTTCGCCTGCCCTTCTCTTTCTTCATGAGCATACAGCCGAATGCGAGTCTTCGGCACATTGGCTACGCGGCGCCGCTCGCGACGGCCTTTGGCATTTTGATCAATACCGCGTATCTCTTGTATTACCGAAAGAAGTATTTGACGGAAAAGCGCTGTTAAGGCAGTGTTACAAGCGAAAAGGAATCCCGAAGTTTATCCGGGATTCCTTTTTTTCATGGGGGCGATGCTGCTGCCTTAGGGTCAGTCATAAGGTATCAGGAACGTTGAATCCGATACAGATGCAAAAAACTACTTATTTCTGCTTCTTGGTTTCTGCCGCTTTGAGGAGATTCTGATAGAACGGGAGATAGGCATCCTTGCTGTCTTCGACAATCAGCGCTTCCGGGTGGAACTGCAGTCCCATGAAGTAGGTATTGTCATCCTTCACGACAGCCTCGATGATACCGTCGGCAGACTTGGCGACGACCTTCAGGTGATCGCCGAGTTTGTCCACAGCCTGGTGGTGCCAAGAGTTGACCTCATAGGTACCCGCGCCGCCGAAGGCATCCGCCACAATGTTGTCGCCGTCAACCGTGATGTCGTGGTAGACAAAGACCTTGTGGTTCGGATCGCGGTGAATGATGTCGCTCTCGACTTTGGACGGAAAGTCCTGGTACAGCGTTCCGCCGCAGATGACATTCAGGAACTGCATGCCTCTGCAGGTGCAGAGCGTCGGGATATCCGCCTTGATGGCCGCATTGATCAACGCATAGTCGGAGACATCGCGCGCTTCATTGGTCTTCTCGAGAAGCGGATCCTTGGCCTCGTGATAGTAGGAGGGATCAATGTCCTCGCCGCCGGTCATGACAAGCGCATCCAGATCCTTCAGGGCTGCCGCTGCCTCTTCTTCCGTCTTGAACTGTGCCAGATAGACAGGTTCGCCGCCCGCCTTGATGACGGCATTGCAGTAGTCGTCTTTCGCGGTGTCGAGATTATCCTCCGACCAAGAGATGCCGACCTTCAGCTTCTTGGTCTCCGCCTTCTTTGTGCCGCCACAGGCGCAGAGCGAAACAGCCATTGCCACAGTCAGTACCAGGCTTGCAAACTGCCTCAATTTTTTCATAATAGTCCTCTCTTTTGCAGCAGACACCTCCCCTCTGTACAGGTAAATCTTAACACACACTTGTCGCTTTTTAAACAGATATTCGGGCGATAAAATAAAGATTTACGGTAAAAACGATTCAGAAAAGCAGACAGCACATGTAAAAACATGGAAAAACATTGCTGATTTGGCTGTAAAATGCAAAAATTTATTAAAAATATATAATAACCGGAGCGGAGGGAAGACGGCTGCGTTCTGCCGCGAATTTGCGCACAGATTCTTTGGGGGAACGGCGCCACAGATCCTTTCACCGTCGGCGGACGGTGGTGACTTTGCTATTTTGTTGACAATGTGGGGAGCCGTGTCGACTTTGAAAATCGAGTATCATAATAGTGCACAGAAAAAAACGAAATCAAAGGCTCTGAATTGTCGTGAGACTTGAGAAAGTGCCCGGAATGGACTACACTGGAGCAGGTACAGTTCGGACGGGAGGGAGGAAGATATGCTCTTAAAGAACGGATCCTTTTACTACGAAAAACGCCTGGTGCCGGGAGATCTCCGCGTGACGGGCGAGACCATCGCGGCATTCTCGCCGCAGACCCAAGGAGGCCTCACGCCGCTTGCAAATGAGGAAGTGCTGAACTTAGGAGGCGCGGCGGTCATACCGGCTTTTTTGGACATTCACACGCACGGCGCGGTCGGCGTGGATGCGAATGCGGCGAGCGCCGAGGACTTTGAAAAACTGGCACGCTTTTTTGCGCGTCAGGGGACGGGCAGCTTTCTCTGCTCGATTCTCACCGATACGGAAGAGCAGACGGAGCGTGCCATTCAGGCCTTCCTCGATTGGAAAAAACTGCCGCACGCGGGCGCGGATTTGCTCGGCATACACTTAGAGGGGCCGTTTTTATCCCCGAAGCATAAAGGCGCGATGCCGGAGAGCCTGCTCCGCAAGCCGGACTATGACTTGATTGCCCGCTACCAGGAAAAGGCAGAGGGGCATATTCGCTATATCACCCTTGCGCCCGAGTTGCCGGGTGCCATTGAGCTGATTCCGAAGCTCCGCGCCCTCGGCATTGTCACCGCCCTCGGGCATTCGGACGCGGATTACCGCACCGCAGAGCGCGCCATTTTTGCGGGCGCGCGCGCGGCGACGCACACAGGCAACGCGATGCGGCCGTTTGACCGCCATGAGCCCGCCATCTTCGGTGCTGTGCTCGCCTCGGAAGAGGTCTACTGCGAAATGATTTCGGACGGCCTGCACTTACACCCGGGCAGCATCTGCCTCTATTTGCAGGCGAAGGGACTTGACCGCGCAATCGCAATCACGGACTCCATCATGGCGGCGGGACTGCCGGACGGCGAGTACATGCTCGGTGTTAACGAGGTTGTGGTGAAGAACGGTGACGCGCGCTTAAAGCACGGGGCTGCCCGTGCGGGAAGCACGCTCACGATGGCGCGCGCCTTCCGGAACTTGAGAATGTTTACCGGGCGGCCGACCGCAGAGTTGGTTTCGCTGCTCTCGGAGAACGCAGCGCGCCTTCTCGGGGAGGAGAAGAGAATCGGAAATCTCACCCCGGGCAAGCAGGCGGACCTTTTGGTTTTGAAAGAGGATGAGATTCACCGCGTCATGCTTCGCGGCGCGTTTTGTAACTTTGACTGAGAACAGGGAAAGCAGAGAAGGAGGCATCATGGCAGGAAATTCGTATCATTCTTATTATGAGATCGGCAGAGAAGAACTCGAAAAGGGCGCAAAGATTCCGATTATGGTTTGCAAGGAGCCGGGAGAAGCGTTCTACGAGCTCGCGCTCGAGATGGTAACGGAGATCGAGAAAAACAATGCTGCTGGACGTCGCACGGTGTTCATTTGTCCGGTGGGACCGGTGGGACACTACCCGATTTTTGTGCGCCTGGTGAACGAGAGAAGGGTTTCGTTAAAGGACTGCTGGTTCTTCAACATGGACGAGTACCTGACCGATGAGGGCGAATGGGTTGCCAAGGAGGACAGACTTTCCTTCCGCGGCTTCATGGAGAGAACCGTATACAGCAAGATTGCGCCGGAACTCAACATTCCCGAGGAACAGCGCATTTTCCCGGATCCGCATCACCCGGAGAAGGGCGATGCGCTGCTGGAAGAACTCGGCGGCGCGGATATCTGCTTCGGCGGCATCGGCATCACCGGGCATCTCGCATTCAACGAGCCCCAACCGGAGCTTTCCCCCGAGGAGTTCGCGGCACTCCCGACCCGCGTCCGCACGATTGCGCCGGAGACCCGCGCGGTGAACTCAATCGGTGACCTTCGCGGCGCGCTCGAGGACATGCCTTCGCTCTGTGTGACCATAGGCATGAAGCAGATTCTATCGGCAAAGAAAGTGCGTCTCGGCATGTTCCGCGACTGGCATTACTCGGTGATTCGCCGCGCAGCTTACGGTGAAGTCAGCGCTGCCTTCCCGGTTACGCTCCTGCAGCGCCACCCGGACGCCAAGATGTATATGAGCGAGCGCGTCGCGAGCGGAAATTAACCTTGTAAAAAAATTTTCGGCGGAAAAGCTGGGAAATTTTTATAGGGGATAGTTTTTAGGAGTTAGAGTTTATCTGGCTGGAAAAGGCGGTAGAAGTAGAAAGGAGTCGTTGAGAGCTTATACTTGGCAAGAAAACATTTTTGTTATGTATGGTGAAGTTTAGCGAAGAGTATGGAGGGAAAATAGAGATGATGGAGAGGAGTCAAAACGGGATTAATAAGTATAATAATCTCAATGCGAATTATGTAAACGTATCTAGTGCCAGCCTTTCGGCAGGATGCAATCCTTGCTCACCTGATGAGGTTAGAGATGGAAGCCAGTGCAATCCTTGTCATCCCTGCTATCCGGATCAGATTACAGATGGTGAACAGTGCAATCCCTGCCATCCCTGCTATCCAGATCAGATTACAGATGGTGGTCAGTGCAATCCCTGTCATCCTTGTTATCCGGATCAGATTACAGAAAGTGAACAATGCAATCCTTGCAATCCTTGCTATCCGGATCAGTGGAGAGATGGGGGAAACTCCTCTGGTGGAGGGTGCTTTATCACTTCGGCCTGTGTGGAAACACTGAATTTACCCGATGATTGCGATGAGCTGCAAACCCTGCGCGTTTTACGCGATAAGCGGAAACTGTATGATCAGCAGTTCAGCGCGCTGGTGGACGAATATTATCGGATTGCACCGGCCATTGTTTCCGCGATTGATCATATGCCGGACCGTCTTGCACGTTATCGGGATATCTATGAGCGTATGGTTGTACCTTGTGTTGCAATGGTGAAGCAGAATCGTGAAAATGACGCCGTACAGCTGTATACCGATACGGTATTGGAGTTGAAGCGCCGCTATCTGGAGGAGGCATGAAGTATTATTGCATCTCTGATCACTGTCGTTGGGTCAAAGGTAGCAAGGCCAGCGCAATTTACGATTTGCGGCATGGACAGGTTTACGCTCTGAATGAGGATGCGACACAGCTACTCTCACTGGCTTTGTCCGGTAAAGCTTTACCGGAGGATAGTTCTTTTTTGGATTCTTTGGAAATGGATGGGCTCGTCAATGATCATTCTTGTGCCATTGTAGAACATCGAGTCCGCCCGGTTATCCGTTATGCATGGCTCGAATTGACCAATCGCTGCAATTGCCGCTGCCTGCATTGCTATGGTGCTTTTGGCTTGCCTTGTGAGTCTGAACTGGCAAATGAATTAAGCACAGAGGAATGGAAAAGGGTGCTTGAGCAATTAAAATTCATGGGCTGTGAGGCTTTTCAGTTTATTGGTGGTGAACCGCTCATGCATCCCGGTTTCAGCGAATTGTTGCGCTATGCAGTCGAGCTCGGCATGAAGCGGATTGATATTTTTACCAATGCCTATTTGTTGACAGAGCCGTTGGCAGACCTCATTGCTGAAGTCGGCGCGAGCGTTCGTGTGTCCCTATATGGTCATAATGCAGCATCTCACGATCATATTACCCAGCATAAGGGCAGCTTTGCTCGCCTAGATCACAGTCTTGATTTGCTACATGAGCGGAATGTGCCTGTGAACATTGCCGTAGTGATGATGCGGGAAAACCAGCATCTGCTGCCGAAAATTCGCGGGTATATCGAAGGCAAAGGACTGCGCTTCAACGGCTTCGATACCGTGCGGACAGTGAAACACAGCCCGCAGTCCAGTCATGCGGTCACCGATCCGGAGATTAACGCAAAGCGCATCATAAGCAGACCTAGATTTAAAACCTCTTCGGATGGCTTTGCTGTCAATCATCAGTGGAACAGCTGCTGGTTTGGCAAGTTTTCTATCACAGCTTCCGGAAATGTGATTCCCTGTATTTTTGCGCGTGACTTGTCCTGCGGAAATATCCGAACGGATACCAAGGAAGATATTCGAGAAAAGCTGCTAGGTTATTGGAGAGTCACTAAAGATCAAGTGGATGGATGTCGGGACTGCGAATTTCGCTATGCCTGCGACGACTGCCGACCCTTGGCTATGGGCGATGGGAATGGCCTTTACGGAAAATATCCTCGTTGTATGTATGATCCACAGCAGTGTAGCTGGGAGTAGTGCTGAGATTATTACAGTAGATGATAGCTGGCAGAACTAAGAAGAGGTGGAATTTTAGAGGAGAGTTGTTAGAATACTGGAACAGATGTATTGATGCAATAAGTGCCGTGTGTATCGGATCAACGGAGATGTGATTCAGATTGTCCAGTGCGGTTCTCACTACAGAGATAAGTAAAA